>JGI10214J12806_10206899_pt1 | contig 10930 bp, 10 predicted proteins | sample WisConreferecore_FD_12806 | JGI IMG/M metagenome (IMG submission 12806)
TACTCGATTCCGGCGTAGATGTCCTCGGTGTTCTCCCGGAAAATCACCATGTCGACGGCGCCCGGATTCTTCACCGGCGAGGGAACGCCCTGAAACCAGCGCACCGGCCGGACGCAGGCGTAGAGGTCCAGCTGCTGGCGGAGCGCGACGTTGAGCGAGCGGATGCCGCCGCCAACCGGTGTGGTGAGCGGACCCTTGATCGCCACCAGGTGGCGCCGAATCACGTCGAGCGTCTCTTCGGGAAGCCAGTCGTCCACCAGCGTCTTGGCCTTTTCGCCGGCCAGCACCTCGTACCAGACGATGCCCCGCGTGGTGCCGTAGGCCGCCTGAACCGCGGCTTCGAGCACGCGTCGCGCGGCTCGCCAGATATCGGGACCGGTACCGTCGCCCTCGATGAACGCCACGATGGGGTGATCCGGCACCCGCAGCGCGCCATCCCGCAGGGTGATCGGTTGGCCGCCAGTCGGGGCCGGGATCCGCGTCGGTGCCGCCAGCGTGTCGCTCATCAGGGTCGCTCGATAGGGGCTCGCACCGCGTTGCCCCACTCGGTCCAGGAGCCGTCATAGTTGCGGACGGCGCGATAGCCGAGCAGGTACGTCAGCACGAACCAGGTATGGGAGGATCGTTCGCCGATGCGGCAGTACACGATGATGTCTTCCTGGGCGGAGAGTCCCTGCTCCCGCTCGTAGATCGCGCGCAGCTCCTCGGCGGTCTTGAAGCAATGGGTCGCGGGATCGACCGCGCGGCCCCAGGGGACGTTATGGGCCCCGGGGATATGCCCCCCGCGCAACGCTCCCTCATTGGGATACTCCGGGAGATGCAGGCGCTCGCCCCGGAATTCCTCGGGGCTGCGCACATCGACCAGGTTGCGCCCCGCCTTGACGTGGGCGAGCACCTCGTCGCGGAAGGCACGCAGCGCGGCTTCCCTGCGCTCGGGCACGTGGAGGTGCCCGGGAGCCACGGCCGGCTTCTCGGTGACCAGCGGCCGTCCTTCGTCGCTCCAGCGCTGGCGGCCGCCGTCCATGAGCACCAGGCGCTCCAGCCCGAACAGGCGTAGCACCCAGAAGGCGTAGGTGGCCCACCAGTTGTTGCGGTCGCCGTAAAGCACGATGGTCGTATCCGGCCCGATGCCCTTGGCGCGCAGCAGCCGCTCCAGCTCCGGGGCCTCGATGTAATCGCGCTGCACCGGGTCGTTGAGCTCATCCACCCAATCGAGCTTGAGTGCCCCGGGCACATGCCCGCTGTCATAGAGCAGCACGTCCTCGTCCGACTCCAGCAGGCGCACCGCAGGATCCTCGAGGCGCGCCGCGACCCACTCGGTGGAAACCAGCGCCTCGGGATGGGCGTAGCCGCGAGCCTCGATCGGGAGCGTCACGGGGGGCCCGCCCCGCCCAGCAGATCCTCGAGCACCTTGTCCACGACCTCGCTGACTTCGCCCTGTACGATGGTGCGCAGGACGTCCATGGTTTCGAGCGCGAGATCGTCGGGATGGCGGCGGTCCTTGTCGAAGCGGATGATCTGTCCCAGAAACACCGCGGCCTGCTGCTCGGCCTCGGCGTCTTCCTCCGCGGGCTCGCGGGGAGCTTCCTCCGCAGGGGCACCCGACACTTCACGATCGTAGGCGGCGCCCGGGACGCTGTCGGCCCAGGGCGAGGCGTCTTCGCCCTCCTCGGCGCCGGCGAAGAAGTCCGGAGGCAGGTCGACCAGCGCGAAGAGCTGGCATTGCAATCCGGGGGGTTCCTCACGAGCGGCGAGCGCCAGGCGGACGGGCTGAGTGAAGAGGCCGCGCTCCAGCAGAAACGCCGCCGCGTCAGGCGGGACCACGCAACGCGCGACGAGCTTGGGCCCCAGAAAGGAGCCGATGCACGACATTCCGTCCGGCGCGCGCTCGTCCTCGATCGACTCGAGGCGCAGCGGGAGGGGACGGTCTGTCGCTGCCAGGGCGACCGGGCGTTCGGGGGAATCCGCTTCCATGAGGGCAATTTACACCGGAATCAGGCGTGCCTGGCCGGTCCCTGCTCGATGGGCGGACCGTCCGGCCGACCCCACTCGCTCCAGGAGCCGTCGTACACCGCGAATTCCGGCATCCCCAGCAGTGCGAGGCCCAAGGCCAGTGCGCAGGCCGAGACGCCGGAGCCGCAGGTGGTCACGACGGGACGGGAGAGATCGACTCCCGCTGCCTGGTAGCGGCGGCGGAGCTCGTCGAGGGGCAGCAGCCGGGCGTCGGCGCCGACCAGCTCGGTAAAGGGGAGGTTTTTCGCGCCAGGCAGATGGCCGGCGCGCAGGCCGGGCCGGGGCTCGGGCTCGCTGCCTTCGAAGCGGCCGCGGCTGCGCGCGTCGAGCACCTGCCAGATGCCGGAAGCAAGACCGGCGCGGATTTCCTCCCTGCTGCGTAACAGCGCCGGCCGCAACCGGACCGTGAACACCCGGGGCTCCCGCGGCACCATTCCTCGCTCGAGCGGATGCCCCTCGGCGCGCCAGCGGGTCAGCCCGCCGTCCAGCACGGCAACCTGGTCGTGCCCCGCGAGCTTGAAGGTCCACCAGACCCGCGGGGCGCTGAGGTTCACGCCGGAGCCGTCGTATACGATCACCCGATCGCCATCGCCGATCCCGAGCGCCCCGATCTCCCGGGCCAGGGTCTCCCGGTCGGGCAGCATGTGCGGCAGCGGGCTGCTCCGGTCGCTCAGCTGGTCCAGGTCCCAGTAGACGGCACCGGGGATGTGGCCCGCCAGATACTCGGCGCTGCCATCGCGCTGCATCGCGGCGAGGTACCACGATGCATCGATCACGACGAGCTGGGGGTCGCCGAGATGGGCCGCGAGCCACTGCGTGCTCACCAGCGGAGTAGGAAGCGGGTCGACCGCCACCGTCGCATCCTTTCGATTACGTTTTCCTGCCGTGACACCGCACCTCGAGAAATTCGTCAGGCGCTTCAGCGCGGCCGACCGCGACACCCGCCTGGAAGCGCTGCTGGATCTCTCCCGCAAGCTGCCTCCGCTCCCGCCCGAATTTCAAGCCGCCCGGGATCGCGAAGCCCACCGCGTCCCGGAATGCCAGACCCCGGTGTATCTCTGGCTGGAGCGGCACGACGCGGGTATCCGGCTGCTCGCGGACGTGCCCCGCGAATCACCGACCGTCCGCGGCTTCGTGACGCTGCTGATCCAGGGATTGGAAGGGGCAACCGAACAGGATGTCGCGGCGCTGCCAGACGACCTGCTGCACGCCCTCCGGCTCGACGAGACGCTGGGGATGCTGCGAACCCACGGACTGACCGCCATCGTGCGACGGCTCAAACGGATCGCCGCTCAAACTCCTTCATGAACGCCACCAGGGCCTTGACGCTCGCCTCGGGACACGCATTGTAGGTGCTGGCGCGCATGCCGCCCGCGGAGCGGTGACCTTTGAGTCCTTCGAAACCCGCGGCCTGAGCCTCGCCGACGAACTTCGCGTCGAGCGCTTCACTGGAAGCCCGGAAACAGATATTCATCAGGGAGCGGCTCCCCGGATCCACCGTGCCGCGGAACACCGCGCTCTGGTCCAGGAAATCGTAGAGCAGCTTGGCCTTGGCCAGGTTGCGCTCCGCCATGGCCGCCAGTCCCCCACCGGCTCGAATCCACTTCAGCACCTGGCCGACCATATAGATCGCAAAGGTCGGCGGCGTGTTGTAGAGTGAGTGCTCCTTCACGTAGGTCCGGTATTGCAGCATTACCGGCAAGGACTGCATCGCCAGGTCGGCCAGGTCTTCGCGAATGATGACCAGCACGATGCCAGACGGTCCCAGGTTCTTCTGCGCGCCGGCATAGATCAGCCCGTACTTGGCGACCTCGATCGGCCGGCTGAAGATGTCGCTCGAGGCGTCGGCCACCAGCGGCACGCCGGCGGGCACCGGGGGCTCGCTCTTCCACTGGGTGCCGTGGATCGTGTTGTTGGTGGTCAGGTGCACATAGGCCGGCCGCTCGGAGTAGCGGATCTCGGAGGTGGCCGGGATCTTGGTGAACTTTTCCGCCTCGGCGTTCACGGCCACGTGAGTGCTCCCGAACTTCCGGGCCTCTTCCAAGGCCTTCTGGGCCCAGACTCCCGTCACCAGGTAGTCCGCCGTCCGCCCGGCGGGCAGCAGGTTCATCGGGACCATGGCAAACTGCTGGGTCGCGCCACCCTGGATAAAGAGGATCCGGTAGTTGTCCGGGATCGCCGCCAGCTCGCGCGCGTCCGCCTCCGCCTCGGCAATCACCTTCTCGAACAGCTTGCCGCGATGGCTGTGCTCGGCGATACCGATGCCGCTGCCGCCGATATTCCAGAGATCCTGCTGGGCCTGGCGGAGCACCGGTTCGGGCAGCACACCGGGGCCGGCGTTGAAGTTGTGAATGCGCTCAGTGGTCATGAGTCGATCGCCGTCACATCGACGCTGATGATGTCCGCGTTGCCGTCGCGGATCGCCGCGAAGGCCTTCTCGCTGGGCGCCGAGGCCACATGGATCCGTGCCGAGGCGGCCTGGGCGCCGTGGTAGGCAATGCTCTCGACCTCCTCGACGTTAACGCCTTCCTCGTGCAGCACGCGAAACACGTGGGCCAGCACCCCGGGCCGGTTGTGATGCCGGACGGTGAGCACGTGGGTCGCGGCGCTCTTGGCCAGGCGATTGACGCAGTGCGGCGCGCTGCCGGTGCTCATGAAGGCGTCGACGATGCGGATCACCTCGTGCGCAATCGCCACCTGGGCCTGGTCGGTGGAGGCACCGACGTGGTGGGTCCCGTACGCCCCGGGCACCGCGGCGATCACGGGCCGGAATTCTCCCTGGTTGCCGCTCGGCTCATTCTGGTAGACATCGAGCCCGGCGCGGATCCCGCGTTCCCGGGCGTGGCGCTCGAGGGCGGCCTCGTCCACCACCGTTCCTCGCGAGGTGTTGATGAGGTAGGCGCCGGGCTTGAGCGCGGCGAGAAACTCCTCGTTGACCAGATGCTTGGTCTCCGCGGTCCCGGCGACGTTGATCGATACCGCATCGGACAGCCGGGCCACTTCGAGCGGCGTCTCGCAATACTCGATGTGCAGGCGGTCGGCCTCCTGGTCGGTCAGATTGCGGGACCAGGCCACCACCTTCATCCCGAAGGACTGGGCCCGGCGCGCCACTTCCCGCCCGATCTGTCCGAGCCCCACGATCCCCAGGGTGCGTCCATGGAGGCCGCGCGCCTTGGCATACTCGCCCTTGAGCCACTCGCCCCGGCGGAGCGACGCTACCTGGTCCGGAATGCGCCGGTCCAGCGAGAGCAGCAGGCCCATGATGAGCTCGGCGACCGCGATGGAATTCTTTCCCGGGCAGTTGGAGACGAACACCCCGAGCCGTGACGCGGCCGCGACATCGATGTTGTCGATGCCGGCCCCGGCCCGGATCACCAGCGAAAGCGCGGGTCCCGCCGCGAGGGCGGCTTCGTTCACCTTTTTGCTGCGAACGATGAGCACCTTGGGGTTCGCCTCCCGGATCGCGGCGGCCAGATCCTCGGCTTTGACGTCGGGCTGCAGCACCACCTGACAGCCGAGGTCCTTGAGACCGTCGATCCCGACTTTTTCGAACTTGTCTGCCACCAGCAGTTTCATCGGGTCAGTTCTCCGGCGCTCAATCGAGCGAATGGACGAAGAGCCCGCTGCGCAGCTTGGGCTCGAACCAGGTGGACTTGGGCGGCATGATGGCGCCGGCATCCGCGACGCGGATCAGCTGCTCCATCCCGACCGGAAACATCGCGAACGCCACCGCCATCTCGCCGGAGCGGACCAGGCGCTCCAGCTCCGGAATTCCCGGCCCGCCGCCAACAAAGCCAATCCGCGCGTCGCTGCGCACGTCGCCGATGCCGAGGATGGGCTCCAGCACGCGCGCCATCAGCAACGAGGCGTCCAGCGAGCGCACCGGATCGACCGTATCGATCGATTCGCGGTCGAGCTCCAGGCGGTACCAGCGGTCGCCCACGAAGATTCCGAAGCTGCCGGCACGCTTGGGCGCCGGCGTGTCCGTAGCGGAAACCTTTCCCAGCGCGGCCAGCCGGCCCAGGAACGCTTCCGGCGTCAGCCCGTTGAGGTCGCGCACCACGCGGTGGTAGGGCAGGATCCGCAGCGAGGAGGAAGGAAAAAGCACGACCAGGAACCAGTTGTACTCTTCCCTGCCCGTGTGCGCCGGGTTGGCAGCGCGCCGCTCGGCCGCCGCCCGCCAGGCGCCGGCGGTGCGGTGGTGCCCATCGGCGACGTAGGCGTTCTGGATCCGGCGGAATGCGTCGACGTACGCCGTGGGGTCGATCACCCGCCAGACGCGCTGCCGCACTTCGTCGACGGTGAAATCATAAAGCGGCGGCTGGCTCATCACCTTCAGATTGAGCTGGGCGAAGAAGGGCGACGGCTCGTGGGCGAGCAGCACCGGCTCGGCGTGCGCGTTGACGGTCAGGATGTGGCGGGTCCGGTCGTCTTCTTTGTCCTTGCGGGTATTCTCGTGCTTGCGGACGATGTTCTTCGCGTAGTCGTCGACGTGCATGCAGCCGACCACCCCGACCTGAGAGCGCCGCCCGGAGCTCATTTGATACAGGTAAATGCAGGGATTGCTCTCCTGCTCGAAGCTCCCCTCGCGGATCAGCGCCTGAAAATTGTCCCTCGCCTTGGCATAGACGGCCGGATCGTGCGGGTCGATGCCCGGCGGCAAGTCGATATCGGAGCGAACCACGTGCAGGAAGCTCAACGGATTGCCCCGGGCAAGCGTGGCCGCCTGCTCGCGGGTAACGACGTCGTACGGCGGAGAAGCGACCCCGGCGGCGATCGAGGACTGTGGACGCCAGGCGCGGAAGGCTCGAAACCGGATAACGCTACTCCCCATTGGGGTGGTACTGCCGCTGGAGGACCGGGTCGGGGATGCTACCGGATAATCCCTCGGGGCGTCAAGGGACTCGAACCAGCCGGCCGCCTTTCATGACCAGACGGACCCGCCGCAATGCGGCGATCTGCTGGCTGGGATCTCCTTCGACCGCAATCAAATCGGCCAGCAGGCCGGCGCGCACTTGTCCCAGTCGGTCCTCGAGGTGGAACAGCTTGGCGTTGCCGGAGGTGGCCGCCCGCAGCACCTCGAGGACGGGCATCCCGTAGTCCACCATCAGCTCGAGCTCCCGCGCGTTGTCGCCGTGGGCGAAGACCCCGACGTCGCTGCCGGCGCAGATGATCACTTTCGCGGCCAGCGCGCTCCGGAAGCTGGCCCGCTTGGCCACGATGTCGGCGGGCTCGGGATCGACTCCCTTTTTCCAGCCGCGGTATTGCCGCACGGCGTCGCCCGCGGCGAGCGTGGGACAGAGCGCCACGCCGCGCTGCGCCATCAGCTTGAAGACCTCTGGGGTGCCCGCGTCGCCGTGCTCGATGGTCTCGACACCGGCCAGCACCGCGCGTCGCATTCCTTCAGCGGTCGCGGCGTGGGCGACCACCGGCCTTCCGCTGCTGCGCGCAGTCTCGACGATCCGGGTGAGCTCCTCGAGGGAGAAGGTCGGCCGTGCCTCGCCGGACGGTCCCCAGCGATAATCGGCGTACACCTTGATCCAGTCCGCCCCGTTGGCGATCTGGCTGCGCACCACACGGGTCAGGGCGTCGAGTCCACTGGCTTCTTCGGCTCCCTGCGGGATGTCCCAGCGCGGATCGAAGCCGCGCGGCCCGTAGCTGCCCGTGGCCACGATGGCGCGAGTGACCACCAGCATCCGCGGGCCGGGGATGATGCCCTGATCGATGGACTGTTTGAGCCCCACGTCCGCTTCGCCGGCACCCTCGCTGCCCAGATCGCGTACGGTGGTGAAGCCGGCCTCCAGGGTACGGCGCGCATGATTGACGGCGCGTGCCACGCGCAGCGCGAGCGCCTCGTGGAGCACCTGATCGTTCCAGGAGGTCTCATTATATGGATGGAGCAACAGGTGGGAGTGGCCTTCGATGAGCCCGGGAAGCAGGGTCATCCCGGGCAAGGCGATGCGCCGGACGTCGGGCGGGGCGGCTTGCTCCGCGGTCGGGCCTGCCACCAGGATGCGATCGCCCCGCACCAGCACCCCCCAGCCGGTTCGCATGGAGACGCCGTCGAAGACGCGCGCGGGGGTGAGCAGAATGGCGGGGTCGTCGCGGACCTGTGCGGCGAGCGGGGCGCAGCAGAGCAGCGCCGGAAGCAGCGCGAAACGGCGGCTCACGGCGCGGGCGCGTCCTCGCCGACCAGCGCGATACGCGCTCCATCGGGGCTCACCGCGAGCCGGCTGATCTTCTGGAGGCCCGGCTCGCTGAACTCCTTGACGGTCTCCCACGCCTGGGCAGCGGATTGCCAGCGGAGCAGCCGGTTGCCGCGCGCGGAGAGCAGATCGCCTTGGGGCGTCCAGGCGTAGAACTCGTTGCCCTCGGGCAGCCGTGCGAGGTTCTCGCCGGTTCCGGTCACCGGATCGAGCGAGCGGATCCAGCCGCCGGCGGAATCGCGCTGCACGAAGCTGATCGCGTGGCGCCCCGGAATCCGGAGCAGGGTGCGTCCGATGTCCCGCGCGAGCACCCCGGCGCTCCCGCGGGCGACGTCCGCCCGGCGCAACGTCGCGGGCGAGCCCAGCACGAAGACGAAAACGGTATCGGCGTTGAGCCAGACGTGGTAGCCCACCGGCTTGATGGAATCGAGCACCAGGCGCGCCGCGCTGCCGTCCAGCGCAAAGGACCACAGCCGCTGGGTGGAATCGCGCTCGACCCGAATCACCGAGAGGTGCTTCGCATCGGGCATCACGGTGGGCGAGTATTCGCTTTCGGGAGTCGCGGTGACCGGCTGCGCGGTGCGCGCCGCAAGGTCGTAGCGATAGATGTCGGTCTGCCCCTCGCGCGCCGAGGTGTAGTACACACTGCGGCCATCGGGGGAAAAGGACGGCTGATTATCGTAGCCGGTCCGGGCGGTGAGGTTGACGGGGTTGCCGACGCGGAGCGTAGCGCCGCTCCGGGTGAGCGAGGTGAGGTAGATATCGGTGCCGGGCGCCTGGGCGCCGAGCGCCGGCGCGGTTGCCGCCACTCCCCAACACAACACCCACAGATTTCGCAGATGATACGGACGCTGAATCGAATCGGGTGCGCGCTTTTTCTGTGTCATCTGGACAATCGGTGGGCTGGTGCCATCGGGAAGCTCACTTTCCGGTCCAGGTGCGCCAGGTAGCCTCGTCGGATCCGAGCGTCAGCTGCTGCTGCTTGCGCACCAGCGGCAGCTTGAGCAGGAGCGGCTCCTCGAGCAGGAGGTCCAGCCAGCGCTGCTCGGAGCGACTTGCGGCGGCGAGGCCAAGCTCCGCAAAACGGCGCGAGCCGCGATCGAGCAGGGCCGCCATGCCGAACTTCTGAACAAACCGCGTCAACTCGCCCTTGGAAGCGGGGCGTTCCAGCAAATCGACGAAATGGACGCGAACCCGCCGCTCCGCGAAGAAGCGCAGCGCCGCGCGGGTCTCCGGACTCTTCTTCACGCCGAAGATCTGCACCTCCACGCGCGTTCAACTCCGGAAGGCGGGACCGCGTAATCTAGCGGTGGCTCGCCAGCCCGCGGAGCCGTAGATTCCCCGTTCTACCTTTTGCAGCTCGGAGGCTGGTCATGCGCTTGACTCCGGCGGCCCGCGCCCTAGGCGTTGCGGCCGCTCTGTTCCCGCTTGTGGCCCACCCCGCCGGCGCGCAATCGGACACCTGGGCGTTGACCAACGCCAGGATCCAAACCGTGACGCGCGGCGTGATCGACAAAGGTACCGTCATCATCCGAAAGGGCCTGATCGAGGCAGTGGGGGCCTCGATTGCCGTACCTCCGGATGCCCGGGTGCTCGATCTTGGCGGCAAGACGATATCCCCCGGCCTGCTCGACCTGACCTCCTCGCTGGGCCTTCCCGCGCCGACCGCGGGCGGCGGTGGAGGAGGTGGCGGCCCAGCGCCTGCCCCGCCGCAGGGCGGACCTCGTCCGGGACTCGATCCCGAGCGGGAAGCGGCACGGGAGCTCAAGGTTCCGCCGGGAGACATCAAGCCGATTCGCGACCTCGGGGTGACCGCGGTGCTGGTTTCCCCCTCGCGCGGACTCTTTCGCGGCGCCTCTGCCCTGGTGCCGCTGCGCGACAGCGTCGGCCCCTCCGACATCATCCGGGCTCCGGTCGCGATGCACATGGGCTACCAGGGCGTGGCGGGCGACTACCCGGGGACGCTGCTCGGTGTGATCACCTACCAGCGCCAATCCTTCTATGACGCCCAGCGGCAGTCCCTGCTGCTGGAGCGCTACAAGGCCAGCCCGCGGGGCATGCCGCGGCCCGAGAACGATGCCAGCCTCGACGCGCTGGTTCCGGTGGTGCGCGGGCAGCTGCCGCTCTTCATCGAAGCCAACAACGAGAACGAGATCCGGCGGGCGGTGAGGCTGGTGAAGGAATTCGATCTCAAAGCCACCATCGTGGGCGCGACCGAAGGCTTCGAGGCCCTCGATGCGCTGAACGGCAGCACCGCGATCGTCTCGGTCAACTTTCCGCAGCCGGCGCAGACCACGCGCTGGTCTTACCGGCTGAGCCAGCGACGCGCCCCGGGCGACAGCGCGGCCTCCGCGCGCGAAGCCCAGAAACTGATCGAGGGCAACGCCGCGGCGCTGCACCGGTCGGGTATCAAGTTCGCTCTGGCCTCGGGCGGCTCCCGTGATTTCATCCCCAACGTCCGCAAGGCCATCGCAGCCGGACTTCCCGCAGGCGTGGCGCTGGAAGCCGTCACCATCCGCGCCGCGGAGCTGGCCGGTGCGAGCGACATGCTGGGCAGCGTCGAGGCGGGCAAGATCGCCAACCTGGTGATCAGCAACGGCGACATCCTCAGCGACTCGGCCAGGATCAGCGGCGTGTTCGTCGATGGAATCCGTTATGAGGTGGCGCCGCCCCCTGCCCGGCCAGCGGCGGGCGGAGCTGGAGGCGCTAAT
>JGI10214J12806_10238015_pt1 | contig 10882 bp, 7 predicted proteins | sample WisConreferecore_FD_12806 | JGI IMG/M metagenome (IMG submission 12806)
GAACAGCTCTTCGAGCCGCTTGCCGAACGGCAGGACCGGATGGGGCCGCCCGGCGAGATCGAGGTACTCCGCGCGGATGTCCACGCCGAGGTGGTGGTAGATCGTCGCCAGCACGTCCTGCGGCGCCTTGGCGTTGTCCTTGGGATAGGCGCCCTTGTCGTCGCTCGCGCCGACGACGCGGCCGCCCTGGATGCCGCCGCCGGCCAGCGCCGCGGAGAACACCCCGGGCCAGTGGTCGCGGCCGTTCTTCGCGTTGAGGACCGGCGTCCGCCCGAACTCGCCCCACGCGACGACCATGGTGCTGTCGAGCAGGCCCCGCTGCTCGAGGTCCTCGATCAGCGCCGTGTAGGCCTGGTCCCAGCGGGCGCCGAAGCCGAGCTTCATGCTTTCGATGCCCTCGACGTGCGTGTCCCACCAGCGGAGATCGACGGTCACGAGCCGCACGCCCGCTTCCACCAGGCGGCGCGCCAGGAGAATGCGCTGCGACCACGCGGGGCAGCCGCACCGGTCGGGCGTCGGCGCCTTGAACTCGGGCATGAACCCGTACCGTTCGCGCACCTTCATCGGCTCGGCGTCGAGATCGAACGCCTTCCGGGCCGCGGGACCGGTGACGATATCCCAGGCGTTCTGCTGGAACTTGTCCATCGCCTCCATCGCGCCGCTCTGGTCGACGTTGCGCCGGATCGCGTCGAGCTCGCCCAGGAGCTGGCGACGCCCGGCCAGCCGCTCGACCGAGATCGCCTCGGGCGCCTGGAGATTGGGGACGACGAACGGTCCGTCCTGCGCCGGATCGGCCTGCGTCTCGAACGGCCGGTACGCGGCGCCGAGATACGCCGCCTCCGTGCCGGGAACGGTCCGCGGGATCATCACGTACGTCGGAAGCCTGGGATTCTGCTGCTGCAGCTGCCGGGCGGCGACCGACCCGCAGCTCGGATGGACGTTCTGGTCGGGGTTGATTCCCTGAGGATAGCCGGTGAAGCAGATCTGGTCGGCGCCCGAGTGGCCGGCGTTGTCGTGATGGAGCGACCGGATGATCGACCACTTGTTCATCATCGCGGCGGACTTCGGCAGCAGGCCGCTGATCCGGATGCCCGGGACGCTCGTGGGAATGGCGCCGAAGGGCCCGCGGATCTCGGCGGGCGCGTCGGGCTTGGGGTCCCACGTCTCGTGCTGGCTGGGCCCGCCGCGCATCCAGAGGATGATGACCGAGGAGGTCTTGTTCGTGCGCCGCCCCTGCTGCGCCGCATGGGCTTCCCAGCGCAGAAGGCTGGGGAGCGCCAGGCCCGTCGCCCCCAGCATGCCCGCGCGGAGCATGCTCCGGCGATCGAGCAGCTTCAGATGGTCGCGATACTGGGCAGGGTCCATCCGCTGCATCCGGGGGTCCATCAGGCTCCTCCTTCCGGCTCAGGAGCCAATAACGGGTACCGCCCGAATCTTACGCGAATCCCACGAAGTTCCGACGGCCGGTTCGAGCTGCGGCGCGCCGATTGATCGGCAGGGTTCGCGCCTACACCTTCCCGGCCACCAGATCCTGTTTGGGGACCTCCGCCGCCGGCTTGGGCTTGCCCTCATAGGAAAGGGCCACGCCGGCGATCAGTCCCAGGACGATCCCCGCCCCTTTCAGCACGCTGATGCTCTGATGGAGGAACAGCACGCCGAGAATCACCGTCAGGACCTGCGAGAGGGAGGTCAGCACCGTGACCACCGAAGCGGAGCCCCACCGGTACGCGGCGAACTGGGTCAGAATCGCCAGGCCGAAGAGCAGTCCGACGCCGATCGCCTCGCCGGCCGCCCCGGCCGACATGTTCCAGTCCACCTTCCGGGCGGCCACGATCGCGAGCGCCACCGCCACGAAGGCGCCCGTGAAGACGAGCGTCGACAGCTCGGTCGAGAGATCATTGGTCGACAGCTTCTGGGTGATGCCCGACGTGCCGAAGAAGACGAGCGCGAGGATCGCGAACGGCAGCCACTGGGCGGACGCGCCGCGGGTGAGGCGGATCTCGGCGAGCAGGTAGATCGCCGCCAGGGCCAGCACGATCCCGGCGATCTGGACGGCATTCGGCTTTTCCTTCAGGAAGATCCGGGCGAGGATCACGGTGAGGATCGGGTAGGTGCAGATCAGGGGGATGACGGTCGACGCCTCGCCTCCGCGGCTGAACGCTTCGAGCATCGTCCACGTTCCTCCCGCGCCGAGGAGGCCGGTCGCGAAGGCGTAGGCCGACCCGCGCAGCTTGCGGGCCCCCGCGTTCCAGCCCTTGGAGAAGAAGAGCAGCAACGCCACCGGCGCGAGGCCGACGGCCGAGAGGACCTGGACCGCCAGCGGCCCGATCGTATTGCTGGAGTGGTCCGAAACCACGCCCCAGACGCCGTAGAACGCCAGGGACAGGAGACTGTAGGTGATCCACTTGGCCATGCTTTCCTCCCGGATGATCCCCGCCTACCCTACCCGAGCCGGGCACCGGGCGTCCCCTTGATGCAGAAATACCAGACGATTGTATAACTGTTATTCCAGGACGCTTGCGCGACGCCGCGCGAAAGCTAAGGTGGGGGTCGCCATGACGGTTTACGTCGCCCTCCTCCGCGCCGTCAACGTCGGAGGCACGGGCAAGGTCCCGATGGACGATCTGAGAGCGCTGTGCGAGCGCATCGGATTCGAAGACGTCCGAACGTACATCCAGAGCGGGAACGTGGTCTTCCGGAGCGGACGCGACGCGGCCTCGACGCAGGCGCTGCTCGCCGGATCGCTCGCCGCGACCCTGAAGACGCCCGTCGGGGTGGTCCTGCGCACTCCGTCGGAATTGCGCCGCACGCTGGCAGGAAACCCCTTCCCCAAGGCCCCGGCCAACCGGGTGATCGTCTTCTTTCTCGACGCCCGGCCGGGGAAACGCGCGCTCGACGGCCTGCGGATTCCGGGGAACGAGGAGGTGCGCGCCGTGGGCCGCGAGATCTTCGTCCATTACCCCGACGGACAGGGGCGGTCCAGACTGAGACTGCCGCAGGCGAAGACCGGCACGGGTCGAAACCTGAACACGGTCAGGGCGCTCGCCGAAATGGCGGGGTCTACTTCGCGAGCTCCGTGACCTCCGCATCCGTCAGGGCGCGATCGAGCATCAGCGTCCGGCCGATCAGCCCCCGATACCAGGAGTCGTGCAGGTAGAAGATCTCGGAGCCCAGGATGAACGAGGGCGGAATCTGCTGCGGCGCGTCGAGCTTCTCCGTCACGCCCTCGGCGACCTTCCGGCCGTTCAGGTAGATCCGCACGCGCCACTTCTTCGTCTCGGTCGGCTCGGCGGTCATCGCGACGTGCGACCAGCGGTCGGCCTCGACCGTGGCGGTGCTCTGGAACCGATCGTTGACGTTGAAGGCGGCCTGGAGCGGATAGGGCGCGGTCCGTCCCTGCAGGCGAAGGATGAACCGCCGCGCGCCGATGCCGAAGATGTCGCCCGAGTTGCCGTGGGCCCCCGCGCCCATCTGCGCCGCGGGCTTGATCCACGCCGACGCCGTGAACGCCTTGACCTCGAATCCGCCGCCGTGGAACCCGGCGATCGCGACCGGCGTTCCGGACCACTGGATCGTCCGAAGATAGTTCCGTTCGATCGACCCCACGCGCGTCACGTCGCGGCGGCCGGCGGCGGGATCGGCGAACTTGAGGGCGGGCCGCCCTTCGTCCACGGTCCAGTCGGCATTCGCCAGCTCGAGGAGCCCGAAAGGCCCCTGCGCGAAGTCGTACGTGAACAGCCCCTTCTGCTCCACCATGCGGTAGTCGAAGATCGCTCCCGCCGGCGGCGGATCGTTCTTCGCCGGCGCGCCGTTCGCCGCCGGCAGCGGCGGAGCGTCGCCCTCGACGCGCTTGAACTCGACGTCGGTGAACGAGACCTCGCCCGTCCCGGCGTTGGCGAATCCCACCGAGAGCGCGACCGCGCCGCCCGGCACCGAGGAGACGAAGCCGGTCTTCTTCCAGTCCCACGACCCGGTTCCGACGAAGTGGTTCTCCTGCCGGAGGACCTTGCCGTTCTTGTCCTTGGCCGTCAGCTCGATCCGTCCGCCCGGGCCGTGCAGGTTCACGCCCTTGCTGAGCGCCGTGACCGACCACTTCCCCTCCGGAAGCGGCGAGGGGATCGGGAGATCGGCCGCACCGTAGGAGTTGGGCCCCAGCTTCATGGCGAAGCCGCTGCCCGCGCCGGCGTCCTTCTCGAGCGCGTAGGTCGGCCGCTGGTTGTGGCCGGTCATGAACGGCCGCCGCCCGTAGATCCACGTCTCGCTCATCGGGACGAACTTGCTGAACGTCAGCTTCGGCCACTCGTCGGCGAAGATGTAGTGGTGCTTCGGGTCGAGCGTGGGGACGTCGTAGATCGTCGACGCCTTGAACAGCGCCTCCGCTTCCTCCGCGGGCCAGCCCGTGTAGCGGAACTTGACGCGGACCTTGTCGCCCGGTTTCGCCGTCTCCGCCGCGAGCGCCACGCCGGTGTCGTAGAACGCCGCGCACACCGCCGTGTTCATCTTCCGCTTCCGCGGCTCCGGAAGGTCGTACTCGACCGCCGGCGCGACGATGAAGTTGTCCACGTGGCGGCCGTACCAGACCCGCGCGCCGCCGCTCTGCTCCACGTTGTCCATGCCGCCCGGATCCACGGGATAGACGGGCCGATGGACGACCTGCCCCCCTTCGCGCCGCACGACGAGGTATTGCCAGCGGAAGGGGTCGAGCGGCGTGTGATGCTCGAAGTCGTATCCGTACCGGAAGTGAAAGGGATCGCCGGGCAGCATCTCGAGCTCGCTGTCGACGTCGTAAGTGTAGGTCTTCCGCTTCTCGTCCCAGCCGACGGTCATCTTCATCCGCTGGATGAACCGCCCCTTCACGTGGTCCGCGGTCCAGGTCGCCGTCAGCGTCCTGCCGCCGCCGGAGACGGTCGCAGTTCCGGGCTTCGCCGCGCCGTCCGCGAACGCGCCCTGGTTGGACGTCTCCCAGTAGCTGTTCCAGCTGAGCAGCGGCTTGAAGCCGGGCCGCAGCTTCACGTTGTTGATGTAGGGCTGCTCGGGCGTGACGAGCATCAGGATGGGCTCGTCGCCGTCGAAGATCCACGGCTTCCCGCCGATCCACGTCCGCACCGAGAAGTTCGGCGCATGAAGGGGCGGCGCGTCGGCCGGCGGCGCGGCCATCGGCTTCATCGCCAGTTTCTCGACGACGACCTTCGCCCCGCTCGAGGCGCCGGCGCCGAACCGGCCCTTCGGGATCGACAGCAGGACGTCCTGAAAGGCGATCTTCTCCTGGCCGTCGACCTTGACCGAGAGGTGGGTCCCGCGAAAGACGACCGTCACGACGTGCGGCCGCTTCAGGTTCACCGCGCAGGCCGCCGACCGGAGATAGCCGCCGTCCGGGTATTTCACGAGCGCGACCTGCTGGAGCGAAGAGGAGAGCTGGACCCGGTATCCCCGATCCTTGCCGCCCCGCAGAAGCAGTCCGGCGTCGAACCCGCCGTCCGAGTACGTCAGGTCGGGCCAGACCGACCAGTGCTGTCCGAAGAATCCGAACTGCTTCGCCGGCTCCTGGATCGTCAGCGTCGCTTCGATCTCGACGTTGTCGTGCTCGCCGGGAGCCAGCAGGAATCCCCACTTGTCGTGGCTGACGGTCGCCTTTCCGCCCGAGACCTCGGCCTTGAGCTCCGCGGGAAGCTTCTCGAACGTCGACAGATCGAGCTCCTGCGTCGCGCCGGGAAGGAGCAGAAGAAGGACGGCGGCGAACTTGCTCATGGTCACTCCCGCACGAAAACCCGAACGACTTTCCCGCCCAGCCACCCTTTGAGCTGCGCCTCCTTCGACGCGGTCAGGTCCCCGAGCGCGATTTCGCTGGGACCGGACCCGTAGGCCCCGAGATTCTTTCGCGTGACGATCTTCGCGTCGACCGAATCTCCCCCGACCTGGAGGCGGACCGTCTGTCCGGTCTTGAGCGCCGACGCCTGGGCCCAGTAGGTCGAGAAGATCAGGAGCCGATCGGGCGCTTCCACGAAGGCGCCCATGCCGTCGCGGGCGATCCGTTCGCGCACCCGCTTCTGATGTTCGGCCATGATCGCGTCGAGGCTCGCGGCGTCGGACAACAGCTTCACGACGCGCCGTTTCCCGTCATCGCACCAGGTGAGGAAAAGCCGCTCGCCCTTCGTCACGCCCGGCTCGCCGGCCGGCTTTCCGTCCCGCCAGGCGCGGCAGGCGCCGTCGAGTTCGAACGTCCCGAGGTTCGGATCGAACACCTTGTCCCCGTGCATGACGCGGGCGGTGAACCCCCGCCCTCCGGAGGCGACCTCTTCGACCTGCCATGAATGCTGGTGGCCCTTCATCTGCCCGATCTCGTCCTGGAAGTGCACCAGGTAGGCGCGCTTGACGCCGCCGTCGGGATTGAAGAACAGGTTCACCCGTTCGCCGGGAAGAAGATCGTCCGGCGAGGCACCGTAGACGAGATGGCGATAGGTCGTCATCCACGGCAGCACGCGGGCGGTGAACGTCTCACCGCTCCCCTCGCTGCGGAGATCGGCGAGCCCCGTCTCCGGATTCCACGCGAGCCAGACGTACCAGCCGCGCGTGACGCCGACGCCGCCGGGGGAGCCGAACTTGCGGGGATGGATCGGCGACTCGGGATCTTCGGGGCGGAGGGCGACCGGATCCTGAAGGAGCAGCGTCGCGATCAGTCCGAGGACGGCCCTCACGGGGCCGCCTTCCAGACGCGCAGGGCGCGCACGACGGGCGTCGCGCCGAAGTTGCAGAGCGAGAAGGTCCGGCGGCGGCCTTCGGCCAGCGGGTGATTGATCTCCGTGTCAATGCGGATCTGGCCGTCGACCCACGCGCGGAAGCGGTTCCCGCGGTGCTCGACCCGGAGGGTGTGGTCCTTGTCGTACGAGATGGCGCGCGGATCGCGCGCCAGGATGATGCACTCGCCGGGATAGATCGTGTCCACCGCCACGCCGTTCGGGTACGGGTCGATCGCGGCGAAGAAGACCCGGTATCCTTCGAAGGCGTTCCCCGTGACGGGGATCCCGAGGCCCCACGACTTCCCCGCGGCGACGTCCACTTCAACGATCACGTCGTCGCCGACTTCGTCCTTCCACTGCAGGTCGGTCAGGCCGTGCTTGAGGCCCGAGCCGGGGAGCGGTCCGAAGACGAGCCCGCCGTCGGCGATCCGGACCCGTTCCGCGCCCGACTCGATCTTCCGGCCGGTCGTGTGCAGGATGTCCGAGGAGCACCACGCGGACGTCATCTGCGCCGGCAGGTCCTTCATCGTGGTGAAGTCGAGCGAGCAGACGGACTCCCACTTGTTCAGGCCCTGCGGACCCGCGACCGCGATCTGGCCCGCCTTGACGTCGACGCTGCGCCCGTCGGCGGTGAGGCGCACGATGCCGCTCAGGGTCCGCAGCCGGGTCTCCTTCCACGCGGCGGTCAGCTCGAACTCGGTGCCGAGGACGGTGGCTTCGGCGTGGGGCGTCTGGAGGACGAACGGCCGCGGCTGGGGCCGCACGTCGCACCGGAGCGTGCCCTCCTTGAGGGCGATTTTCGGGCCGATCTCGGCTTCCGTCTGCTCGAGGAGGGTGATGCGGGTGCCGTCGCGGAGGCGGATCTCCGTGCGGGAGTCGGCCGCCGTCGCCACGCGGTCGCCGGACCGCATCTCGCCCGTGGGAGGAAGGGGGACGCGTTCGCCGTTCCGGACGATCCACGCCGACCCCTGCACCAGGGCGACCGTGGCGTCGACCCGCGACGTCTCGCGAAGGACGACGACCGTGCCGGCGATCAGGATCGCCGCAGCCGCCGCGGCGATCCAGGTCCGGAGGCGACGGCGGACGGCCGCGGGCGCCTCGAGCGCCTGGAGGACGCCGTGGGCGGACTGGAGCAGCGCGTGCATCTGGCAGTAGTCGAGATAGAACTGCCGGGCGTCCGGATGCTCGCGCAGGATCTGCGAGAGCCGCTTCTTCGCCGCGGGGTCGAGCGTGCCGTCGCTGAGCGCGGCGAGCAGCGCCTCGAGTTCCGGACGGATTTCTTCGCAGGGGGTCGACATCACGCGCCGCCTTCCGAGTAGCGGGCCACGCACTGCATCAGGCTCTGGCGGATCCGGAAGAGCGCCTGCATGACGGCGTTGGCGGTCATGCCGCGCTCCTGGGCGATCGAGGACAGCGGGGATCCCTCGGCATAGCGGCGCCGGATCATCTCGCGGTGGGTCGGATTGAGTTTCTCCAGGCAGCCCGTGAGCCGCTGCTGGCGGGCGTCGAACGCGTCGTCGGCTTCGCGCGCCGCGAAGGCGAGGGCCTCGAGCATGTCGTCCTCGAACACCAGGCGGTCGCGGATCTGGCGCTGGCGCCACGCCATGACCTGGAAATGGGCCACGCGGAACGACCATGCCTTGAAGTTCGTTCCGGGGCGGAACTCGCCGCTGTCGCGCCAGAGGACGACGTTCGTCTCCTGGAGGACGTCGTTGGCCGCGTCGGGGTCGCCGAGGAGCGACAGGATGTAGGCGAAGAGCCGTCCCTGATGCTCGGTCATCAGGCGCACGAACTCGTTGGAGTCGCGGGGCCCCTTCACGCCATCATCCTCCTGGTTGAGAATAACGGATGGGGCCTGTTCCTTACGGGAGAACCTGGAATTCGACGGATCGAATCTCCCTACTTGCGGGCATCGGCATCCCGCTGAAGCGCGGCAACCCGTGGATCGCTGTCCGGCGCAAGATCGATCCGGGCAGTCTTGTCGAAGGGCCCGACGGTGACGTCGAAGACGCGGGCGACGGCGCTGCCGTCGTCCCGCGCATGAAGGGTGGGGATGGCGTGCCGCCTCGTGAGGAACGGCATTCCTTCGATCCGCGCGGTCTTCTTGAGGACTTCGATGACCTGCTTGACCTCGAGCGACGGGAAATCGAATTCCTGCGCCTCGATCCATGCCCGCTTTTCTTCATTTCCGGCCGCCAGGCGGACGAGGTCGGGAACCTGTTCCGAAGATCGGATGGTGATGGAGCGAACGATTCCTTCGGACATCAGGGTCAGCAGGCAGTTCACGTACCCGGGCGGACCGATCCATTCCTTCCGAGACTTTTCGGTCGGCCCGTCTTCCTCCGATCCCCTTTCATGGATGAGCCGGAGTTCCGTCAATACCGCCTGGCCTTGGGCGAACAAGGCGGAAGACTTGTGGGTTCCCTGGCTCACGGCCCGGAAATCTGCCTCGATGACGCGAACGCCGTCGAACGTGAGGAAGTAGAACCGAATGCGATCCGATTTCGGATAGGGAAACTCCAGCGCCGCGCGAGCGTCGTCGACGTGGTCGGACGCAAGCTTGACCCACGCGGACGCCTGGGCGCGAACGGAATCGTGAGCGACTCCTCCGATGATTCCGAAGGTGGAGGTCGTATAAAGGCTCGCATTTCCGTCGCAGCAGCCGACCAGGGTCGCGGTCACGTCGTTGATCGGCCAGTCCATCAGGATTCCGTAGACTCGCCGGTATTCCGGCGTCGGCGCGAATCCGAACTCGGAGGGCGGCCGCGTCAGAAATTGGGTCCGAAGTCGGGCCATCGCGCTTGAATCCGAGTCGGTCATCGGATCATCCTCCCAGCACGCGTTCTCCAGGATCGCCTCCCTCCCTTAGAATATCGGGCCTCCTCGTCCGGGAGCGTGAATTGTGCCTCGGGGGCTGGGCGACGGAGTTCCTGCGATCGAACAAGCGGCCGCCCGCCGGACGAATTACCGGGAGGAAGAGAGCGGCGTCAGGTTACCACAGCGGAGAAGCCAACTGCCCGTTCCACTCTAGAAGTCGCCTTTCGAGGTCCCGAGCCCTTTGGGGCTCCGCGGCCGCCAGATCGCGGGACTCCTTCTGGTCCTGATCCAGATCGTAGAGCCGGAAAGGCTCGGTCGTCTTCAGCCGGACGAGCTTCCACCGGTCGCTGCGGATCGCCAGCTGCCCTCCCATCCTCCAGAAGAGCGCGGGATGGGGCGATTCCGTCCGCCCGCCGGTGAGGAACGGGAGAAGATCGACGCCGTCGAGCCCGGCCGGAATCGGCGTCGAGGAGGCCGCCAGCGCGGTCGGAACCACGTCGAGCGCACTGACCGGCCGTCGCTCCACGGCGCCGACGGGCAGCGTCCCCGGCCACGACATCAAGAAAGGCACCCGGATGCCGCCCTCGAGCATCTGGCCCTTCCCCCCCGAGAACGGATCGTTCCGCGACGTCAGCTCCTTCGTCGGCCCTCCGTTGTCGCTCAGGAAGATCACCAGCGTATCGCGCTCCAGCCCGTGCTTGCGGAGCGCGTCGAGGACGGCGCCCACCGCGGCGTCCATCGACGCCACCATCGCGGCGAAGACCCGACGATGAGGATCGGCGATCGACGCGAACCGGGCGTGGTCCTGCGCAGCCGCCTGCATCGGCGAATGGGGCGCGTTGAACGGGAGATACAGGAGGAACGGGTCGCGGGAGTGTCGGTCGATGAAGGCCGTCGCCTCTCGCCCCAGCGCCGCCGTCAGGTACTCCTTCTCCTCGACCTCGCGTTCGCCGCGGAGAATCGGATTCAGGCGGTCGTACTCGGGCTCGCGGGGCCGCAGGTGGGAGACGACCTGGTCGCCCCCGCCGTAGAAGTGGCCTTCCCTCAGGAAGCCGAAGAACTCCTGGAAGCCCCGCCGGAGCGGATGGTACGGAGCGTGGGCGCCCAGATGCCACTTTCCCGCCATTCCCGTCGCATATCCGGCGGCGCGCAGACGGTCGGCGAGCGTCTTCTCGGACGTGGGGAGTCCCACCTCGGGCCGGTCGTTGGTCTTCTCCACCGGATTCATCTCATGGCCGAACCGCTGCTGGTAGCGGCCGGTGAGGAGCCCCGCGCGGCTCGGGCTGCAGAACGGCGCGGTCACGTATCCCGCGGTGAACCGGACGCCC
>JGI10214J12806_10438915_pt1 | contig 10877 bp, 8 predicted proteins | sample WisConreferecore_FD_12806 | JGI IMG/M metagenome (IMG submission 12806)
GAGCTTCAGAAGAAGCTGCCCAAGTCTCGCGTCGTGAAGGCGTTCAACACCGTCTTCGCGCAGCATATGGAGAGTGGCAAGCTCGGAGACGAGCGACTCACCGCGTTCGTGGCAAGCGATGATGAGCCAGCCAGGAAGCAGGTCGTCGAACTCGCGCGAAGCATCGGATTCGATCCCGTCGACTCTGGACCACTGAAGAACGCGAGGCTGCTCGAGCCGCTCGCATACTTCAACATCCAGCTCGGGTACGGGCTCGGGATGGGTACACAGATCGGCTTCAAGCTGTTGCATGGGAGATCGTGAGCATGAGCGATCAGACATCGAAGTCAGTGCTGGGAGCCGAAGTCAGGGAAGCAGTTGTCCACGGGAAGGCCGATGGTTTCACACAAGAGGTAACTGTGGCTGGCCACCGCCTGGTCGTAGACGAACCGCGCGCGCTCGGCGGAAGCGACACAGGGCCGAGCCCCTACGACCTTCTCATCAGTGCGCTGGGAGCGTGCACGTCCATGACCCTGTCTCTCTACGCACGCCGTAAGCAGTGGCCGCTGGAGGCCGTGACAGTACGGCTACGTCACTCGAAGATCCATGCGACCGACTGCGCGGACTGTGACACGAAGGAGGGCAAGCTCGATGGCGTCGAGCGCGACATCGAGCTGCATGGTGATCTGACCGCCGAGCAGCGTGCGCAGCTGCTCGAGATAGCGAACAAGTGTCCAGTGCACAAGACGCTCACATCGGAGATCAATATCCGCACACGGCTGGTGTGAACGGGGGTTCGGTAAGGAGTTACCTTGCGGTACGTACTTCCCCGGAATAGCTCGGCATTCCAATGTACTCCGTCCCTTCGACGATCTGGGATCAAAGAGCATCGCATCAGCGTTGCCACATAGGCATTCGCGAAGGCAGGGTCAGCCTGGCGCAATATGCTGCGGAGGCTTCTGCGGTCGCGTGTCGCAATGCCCATTGTCCCGGATCCATGCCCCCGTTGTTCGGGCCGGTCGAAAGGAAGACCGCAAAGATCGTGCTGTTTCCGCTTGGCAAGTAGGGGAGTACCGTCATGACGACCGAACCGAAGACGACCGATGCGACCGCTCAGAAGAACATGGAGCTGATGCAGACGCTCGACGACGCGTGGAACAGCCAGGACTGGGACACGTTCGAGAAGCGCCACAAGGCGGACACCGTCGTGCGGTGGCCGGCACAGCCGACCACGCACGGCATCCACGACCATCGCGCGGAAGGCGTGCAGATGTTCAAGACCTTTCCCGATAACCGCGTCCACAATCGGCCATACAAAGTGCTCTTCGCTCAGGGCGACTGGACCTGCTCGATTGCGCGATTCACCGGAACAATGAAGGGTGCAATGAAGGGCCCGGACGGGAAGGAGATCGCGCCGACCGGGAAAGCTTTCGAGGTGGACTTCTGTACGGTCGCTCGCTGGGAGCATGGACAGATCGTCGAAGAGAATCTGTTCTACGACGTGGTCGGCCTGATGCGCCAGATCGGCGTGGGCACTTAGTGGCGTCGGCGCCTTCCGCCCGGCCTCTCGCGATCATCATGGCGGATTTGTCCGCATTCCCGATCACCAGGAAATGGCCGGCCCGGCATCCCGACCGCATTCAGTTGTACTCGCTGAATACTCCGAACGGCGTCAAGGCTTCGATCATGCTTGAGGAAACCGGCTTGCCCTATGAGCCGCATCTGGTGCGCTTCGACGCGCAGGAGCAGAAATCGCCCGAGTTCCGCTCGCTCAATCCGTACGGAAAGATTCCGGCGATCATTGACCCGAGCGGTCCGGGCGGCGCGCCGTTGCCGCTATTCGAATCCGGCGCGATCCTGATCTACCTCGCCGACAAGAGCGGGAAGTTTCTCGCTCGCGATGGGGCGGCCCGGTACGAAACGATCCAATGGCTGATGTTCCAGGTGGGCAATGTCGGACCGACGTTCGGCCAGGTCGGCTTCTTCCATAAATTCGCCGGCAAACAGTACGAGGACAAGCGTCCGCGCGATCGCTATGTCGCACAGTCGAGGCAATTGCTCGGTATTCTGAACGCGAAGCTTGCCGATCGGGCATGGATCATGGGCGACGCTTACACGATCGCTGACATCGCAACGTGGCCCTGGGTGCGCAATCTGCTCGGCTTCTACGGCGCGGGGGATCTCGTCCGTATCAATGATTACCCGCACGTGCTGCGCGCGCTCGACGCATTCGTCGCCCGTCCCGCAGTCGCGAAGGGATTGGAGACGCCGAAGCCGTCCGGGGATTAGCGTGCCGCGGTCTCGCGCATGTCACGACTCGACGCTCACACGCGGCGCAGCACCCTTCACATCGCTCCCGGCGGATCGGCGCCATCAGGGTACGAGGGACTCTGCGAGAACCGGTGACTCCTCCACCTCGAAGGCGTAAGGTCCTCGGCGAAGAGATCCAGGTCGTCTTCGAGAACCGTTGAGCGCGGGCACTCCATGAACCACGAGCCTCATCACGGTGATCGGGACGGACAGCACCACGGCAAGTCTCTCGCCGAGGGCAAGTCGAGCCCTGTGCAAACGGAGCAACCGCACGACCACAGCGGTCACGCGACGCATAGCGGACACGCTGGCCACGACAAGCATGCTGGCCACAGCGTGGAGATGTTCCGGGACAAGTTCTGGATCTCGCTCGCGCTGACGATTCCGACAATTGTCTGGGGCCACATGCTAGCTCGCCTCATGGGCCGTCATGACCCATTGCTTCCCGGCGGGCAGTGGATCGCACCTCTCTTCGGCACGGCGGTCTTCGTCTACGGCGGCTGGGTCTTCCTACAGGGCGCTGTGCGTGAGCTCCGGGACCGATTGCCGGGCATGATGACGCTCATCTCGCTTGCGATCTCGGTGGCGTTCGTCTTTAGCGCCGCAGTCGTGCTCGGCTACCCCGGAATGCCTCTCTGGGAGGAGCTTGCGACTCTCATAACGATAATGCTGCTCGGACACTGGATCGAAATGCGCTCGATTTTCCAGGCGCAGGGCGCACTCAAGGAACTCGCAAAGCTGCTGCCGAGCACCGCGCTTCGCGAGGTCGATGGTCGCACGGAGGAAGTGGAAATCGAGACGCTTAGAGGTGGTGATCTCGTCGTCGTTCGACCCGGCGCCCGCGTACCGGCGGATGGCGTGGTGCGCAATGGAAACAGTTCTGTGGACGAAGCGATGATCACGGGCGAGTCGCGTCCTGTCGAGAAAGCCGCAGGTGACGCAGTCATCGGGGGCACCGTCAACGGCGCCGGCTCGCTACGGGTCGAAGTCACGCGAACCGGCGAGGATTCTTCGCTCGCACGGATGATGCAGCTGGTCGAGCGCGCGCAGCAGTCGCGCTCGCGTGCACAGGCCCTGGCGGACCGCGCGGCACTCTATCTGACGGTGATCGCGGTCGGCGCGGCCGTGCTTACTGCCCTCGTTTGGAGCGCGCTCTCAGCGAACGCGGCGTTCACCGTCGAGCGAGTCGTTTCCGTTCTCGTCGTCGCTTGTCCACATGCGTTGGGGTTGGCCATCCCCTTGGTGATTGCGATCTCGACTACTCTAGGTGCGCGCAGCGGCCTTCTGGTGCGCGATCGACGTGGCTTGGAAGAGGCGCGCAAGCTCGACACGGTGGTGTTCGACAAGACCGGGACGCTCACACTAGCCGAGCACCGTGTGGTAGGGATGCGCGTGGCCGGCGAGGTGACGGAAAACGAGGCGCTTCGCGTCGCCGCCGCAGTCGAGCGAGACTCGGAGCACCCGGTCGCACGCGCCATCATTGCCAGCGCCAACGATCGCGGACTCGAGATTCCAGGGGCCGATGGGTTTCATGCCGTTCCGGGTCACGGCGTGGAGGCGCGCATTGACGGTCGCAAGTTTCGCGTGGGCGGACCCAATCTGCTCAGGAAGCTGGATGTTGAGCCCGCGGCCGCACTGGTCGAAGCGGCGGCCGAGGCGGCGTCTCGAGGCCAATCGACGGTCTACCTCATCGAGGAGCGACGTGCGCTGGCAGTTTTCGCGGTCGCGGACGCCGTCCGGCCGGAGTCGCGCGAAGCGATACGTCGGTTGCACGATGCGGGTATCCAGGTCGTGATGCTCACCGGCGATTCGAAGGCAGTCGCTGATGCCGTCGCCAAGGATCTCGGGATCGACATCGTGTTCGCAGAGGTGCTGCCGGAGGACAAGGCAAAGAAGATCGAGGAGCTGAAAGCGACCGGCAAGCGTGTCGCAATGGTCGGGGACGGCGTGAACGATGCTCCCGCTCTTGTCACCGCCGATGTAGGCATCGCAATCGGGGCCGGCACCGACGTCGCAGTGGAGGCAGGTGATGTCGTACTAGTGCGCAGCGATCCGCGCGACGTACCGCGGATCATCGCGCTGTCCAAGGCCAGCTACCGGAAAATGGTGCAGAACCTGTGGTGGGCGGCTGGATACAACATCATCGCCATACCGCTAGCGGCCGGCGTGCTATTCGCGCAGGGCGTGCTGCTTCCGCCCGCGGCCGCAGCCGTTCTGATGTCGGCGAGCACTGTGATCGTCGCGATCAACGCTCAGTTGCTCCGGCGGCAGGTACTGTGAGGACCGAGTCTGGAACCCTCACTCATTGGACGGAATTGCAACGTGGAGAGTCCTCGTGCGCTGCACCAGCGGAAGAACGTCATGAAAGTCGGCGAAGGCATGAACCGAACCGCGCAGACCCCGCAGCGCAATCCGAGCGGGCGCGAGCCACCACAGAATGCAGCCAACCTCCCCACGAGGCGTACCTGGCTCACGTTCCTCGCGATTCTCGCGCTGAACTATTTCGTCATGCGCTGGCTCGTGCCGGGCCCTGACGAAGCGATCACCATCCCCTACACGGCATTCAAGGAGCAGGTTGCCGCCGGCAACGTTGAGGCGATCTACAGCAAGGGTGCGAGCATCGAAGGACGGTTCGAGAAACCAGTGACGTGGCCGCCGCCGGGCAAGGAGGATGCAGCTTCGAAGGCGCAGCGGGAGTCACCGCTGGGTAGCTTGACGACGAGCGGACCACGCACTGCCAAAACGTTCACGACGACATTGCCCGCGTTCGTCGATCCCGGTCTCGAGCAGTTCCTGATCGACCGCAAGGTCGAAATCAGTGCCATATCAATCCAGGGCAGCAGTCCGTTGGCGACACTGCTGTTCGGGTTCGGCCCGGCCATCCTCATCATTGCTTTCTACGTCTGGCTTTATCGACGGGCCGCGCAGCAGGGCGGCGGCATGGCAAGCGCGATTATGGGCATCGGCAAGAGCAAAGCGCGCCGTTACGATCAGGAGGCCGGCACCAAGGTCACGTTTGAGGATGTCGCGGGGATCGATGAAGCGGAGAACGAGCTCGTCGAGATTGTCGACTTCCTCAAGGATCCGCAAAAGTACACACGACTAGGTGGCACGGCGCCGAAGGGCGTGCTGCTCGTGGGCGCTCCCGGTACCGGCAAAACGCTGCTCGCGAAAGCGGTGGCGGGCGAGGCGGGCGTGCCGTTCTTTTCCATGAGCGCTGCCGAATTCGTCGAGATGATCGTTGGTGTGGGCGCCGCGCGCGTCCGCGATCTGTTCAGCGAGGCGCGCAAGCACGCCCCGGCAATCATCTTCATCGACGAGATTGATTCTATCGGACGTGCACGCGGCCCGACCGCAATCGGCGGCGCTAGCGAGCAGGAGCAGACGCTCAACCAGATTCTCACGGAGATGGATGGATTTTCCGGTCGAGAGGGCGTGATCGTGCTTGCCGCGACCAATCAGCCCGACGTGCTCGATCGGGCACTGTTGCGCCCGGGTCGCTTCGATCGTCGTGTCATCGTCAACCTTCCGGACAGGGCCGGCCGTGAAGCCATCCTGAAGGTCCACACGCGCAAGGTCCCGTTGGCGGCGGACGTGAAGCTGGATGAGCTCGCGGCAGCTACACCCGGATTCTCGGGCGCTGACCTGCGCAACCTTGCGAACGAAGCAGCGCTGCTCGCTGCGCGTCGCAACCGCGACGCGGTGAGTTACAAAGATCTGCTGGATTCGCTGGAAAAGATCGTCCTGGGTCCGGAACGTCCGTTGCTGCTGACCCGTGAGGATCGCGAGCGCATCGCTTATCACGAGAGCGGGCACGCAATCCTTGGACTCGTGGTGCCGGGAGCCGACCCCGTGCACCGAGTTACGATCGTGCCTCGCGGGCAGGCGCTTGGCGTCACGTATCAGCGGCCGCAAACCGATCGCTACAACTATCCCGAGGAATACCTGCGCGCGAAGATCGTGGGCATGCTCGGTGGGCGCGCCGCGGAGGAAGTGGTCTACGGCACGAAGACGACGGGCGCGGAGAACGACATCGAGCAGGCGACGAATCTTGCGCGCAACATGGTTACGCGGTGGGGCATGAGCGACAAGCTCGGCATGGTGCAGCTGGCTCCACGCCGCAATCCCTATCTAGGCGCGGCGGGATTTGGCGTCGACAAGTCACTCAGTGAAGAGACGGCCCGCACAGTCGATGCGGAGATCGCGAAGATCATTGCCGAGAGCCATGAGCAGGCGAAGTCTCTGCTGCGCCGACATCGCAAGGAGCTCGACGCACTCGTGCAGGCGCTGCTCGAACGCGAAACGCTTGATGAACAGCAGATTCTGGACGCCACCGGCTTACCACGCGCGCCGGAGTTGGAGACGGGTCGCGTCGCCGCGGCGAGCTCGCAATAGCCGGCAGTTCGTCATCGCGGTAGCCCATGACCGGCAACGATCGACGCTCGCGGCAGCCGGCGCGAATGCACTGGGCAGCCAGACTCCGGTATCAGAGAATGCAGGTCATACCACCGAGGACCGTCTCATGCCCGATCGCAATACACGTCATCCCGCAGCACATCGAGAATTGATCGAGGAATTCGCCGCCGCCGATCGCGACAACGACGGTCGCATCGATTTTGAAGAGTTCAGATTGCTGCTCGTAGGGCTGGATGCAGCAATGTCCATCACTGAGATGAAGATCGGTTTTCGTGAGGTGGACACCGATCGCGACGGATGGATCGATTGCCGTGAGTTCGTTGACTGGTGGAGCTCGGACTGAATGATGGCTACACGATAGCTATAGCATGCGCTTGCGAGTTCGATACCTTACGCGCCGCAGCTGGAGAATGGTCATTGCGACCGCGCTATTGACGACATCAGCGTTGCTCGGTTGGGCGCTGCTCTGGCCCGATTCGAGTTGCGCACAGCCCGCATGTGCGCGTCAGCGCTTCCACATCGCGGTCGAAGTCGATGCCTTGCAGCAGGTGCCGGTTATTCCGTTCGATGTGCCCGCGCAAGGTCAGTCGGTGTCGCTGCGGGCGATCCTCAATGGGGGTGGAATCGACACGGCGGTAACGCCTGACAATCTTGACCTGCCTTACAAGGCTGCCAGCGGCCCACTCGATCGCGCAGATCTGTACAGATTCGCCGCAGCCTGGGGCAGCAAGACGGTTCCTTCAGATGCAGATGCAAAGGTTTACGCGCTGCTCGCGGCAGCGCTGGTTTCGGACACGGGTGAGCCTCTGTTCGGAATGATGTTCGACGTCAAGGATCGACAGGGGTTTGCGGTCGCGCCGCCAACGACGGCGAATCAGTTCAGCGAACGTGAGCCCGACACAGTGCCGCTGCTGCAGCTGCGGACGTTCGCGCACGAGCTTCTCCATGCGTTGAATCGCCGCCACTTCGATGCTGCGCAGATGAGTGACGGACGCCTTACGCTCGAAGCGCCCACTCGATGCATTTCGGAGCAGGAGCGCGGCCAATGGTTTCTGCGCGAGCCGCCGTTGATGGAAGTTAGTCCCGCGACGATCCGTTTCTTCCAGACGGCCGCGAGTCGGGACATTTTGCCGGGTGAGAAGAGCTCGCCGTTTTCCAGCCGACGCGCGTCACCGATAGAGTGCGACGAGCTGCGTGCGCGGATCGCTGAGGATCCGGCGCGAACCCGCTGGCAGCTCGCAATTAGACGATTGCAGGGTCTCTTCGCTATCCGCAGTGCTGCAGCGGCTGAAGCTGAGCAGGCGGAGCCCGCTAACAGTGATCAGACAGCCGTCGAGCTGCGGATCCAGGCGATGCCGGCCGCATATCCGCTCGGATATCCGGTTGCAATTCGCGTGCTCGCGAGAAACGTGGGACAGGAAGCGTTGCCGATCAAAGGGCGTCTCAATCCCAGCTACGGTGTGGTTCGTATCGAATACCGTCGCTCAGAGGCTGAGCAGTGGAGTGTCGTCGAGCCGCTTGCCTGGTTCGAACCCGTCGGGGATGAGTACGCCATGCTGTTGCCCGGCGAGCGCACCGAACAGACCGTGCCGATCTACTTTGGCGACCGAGGATGGACTTTCCCCCAGCCTGGTGACTACGAAGTTCGCGCCCGGCTGCAACTGGGAAGTGACGCGAAGGATGCGGCAAGCGAAACAGTTCCGGTCATCGTTGTCGATGCGCATACACCGGACGATGAGGCAGCACTGCGGCCGCTTCTGAATGGCGGACGACGCCTGAATGACGCCATCGGCCGCCTGCTGTCCTTTGGCGGCCGCATTGTCTCGGAAGAAGGACTGGCCGAGCTCGAAGCCGCAGTGAATGAGCGCGGCGACACTGCGCTAGGGAGTGCGATGCGCCTGACGCTGGTCTCACACACACTGCGACCGCCCATCGATCCTTTAACCGGCGAACGACCGGTTCCGGATTTGACTGAGGCTCGCGAGCTGTTGAGCGAAACATGCACCGACAGCGGCGTCGCTGCCCTCAAGGCACAACTTCTGGAACGTCATGCCGGCGGCATACCGCGCGACATGAGCAACCGCGCGGAGACCGCCGGCACAGCATGGGACGGAATAACTTCGATGCGAGGTGATTCTCAGCCGACTTACTCGGATCCCGCGCTCAAACCATGGGGTCCGTCGCTGCACTTCTGTCTCAACGAGTCGCAAATGCGTCAGCCGGTGCGAGCGGCGCTCCCGAGTATCGCAAGAGAGCTGAGTCGCGCTCAGCCCACGCGTGTGGTCATCGTGGGCCACGGCGACTACGAAGGCAGCTGCCGGCACAACGACGCTATAGGGATGCGCCGCGCCGAAACTGTGCGTCGCGCACTAGTCGCAGGTGGACTGCGAGTAGCAAGGATCGACGTTGCGAGCCTGGGCGAGCGACGGCCGCTCGATTTCGCATCGAGTTCCGCCGCGCACGATCTGAATCGGCGAGTTGAGATTCTGGTCGAGGGCGCATCTGCGAACACTGACCCGATCGAGGCCCCGTCGCCGCGTTGCCTGCCGGAAAAGCGACCGCAGGCGTGAGGCCTCGGCGTCAAGGAAGCGCCACTTGTTGACAGTTATGACCTGGAGCGGCGACCGCATCGCTCGTCCGATCTGTCTGAATCCGAGGCACCGAGCTGCCTGAAACGTTTCGAACAGGAGTTGCCGAGCGTAGTGCAGCATTCCCCTGCTGGCGTGTGCGTTTTGAAGGCCGTTCTTTGTATTTCCTTCCTATGCACGCGCCATGATCCGACGTTGCTAGTTTGACACCCACGCCGGGAATTCGGAGACTTTCGCGGGTTCACGATCTGCTGAGGTCGCCGCAGGAGAATCGAAATGAAAGGCTATGTCACCGATATCGAGGGTGCCACGCTCCAGAACACTGACTATCGGCGCGTACTCTTCACCGGCAGCAACACGCAGCTCGTGTTGATGAGCATTGCCCCAGGAGATGAAATCGGGCTCGAAACTCATGACGAGCACGATCAATTCATTCGCGTCGAGTCGGGCATCGGCACGGTTCTACTCGATGAAGAGCAGCATCGCCTCGCAGACGGCGTGGCAGTCGTGATTCCGGCCGGTGTGCGGCACAATGTGATCAATACGTCGGGGGATGCGCCGCTGCGGCTCTACACACTGTACAGCCCGCCAGAGCATGCGGACGGCACGGTGCATCACACGAAACGGGATGACCCCGGCCACTGAGCAGCGCCGACGTTCTTCGCTTCCACCGAACACCCGAGGCGTTCGCGATTTCGGGAAGGGACGAACCACGGCTGAGTGCGTTGCACTCAGAAGGCAGCAGATGAGCCGCACAGCTAATCCGCGCTCGATCATGGTCGCGCTTGCCGAGCCTCATAAGCGCGTTCAGCCTGTACTGGCGCGTGCAACGCAATTGGCCGAGGCGGTCGGAGCGGAGTTACTGCTGTTCCACTCAGCCTTCGAATCAGCGCTGAGTGGCCGGCCGCATTTCGATTCGAAGCGGCTCGCGCGTGCACGTGGATGGCGCTTGGATCAGCATACGCGCGCGCTCGAGCGTCACGCTCAGAAACTGCGCAAGCGAGGGATAACCGTGGACACGCTCGCGGTCTGGGGAGAGCCAGCCCACGAGTCGATCATCCGGGCGGTCATCCGCGACGGAGTCGATATGGTCGTCGCCGGTCCTCACGAGCCGCGACGGAACAACGCGCCCTTTCCACTGAGGCAGACCGACTGGCAGCTGTTGCGCTTGTGTCCTCGTCCTTTATTGCTCGTGCGCCCGGGTTCGCCCTCGAACGGTCCCATCATTGCGGCACTCGATCCGGTGCATTCCAATGACAAACCTGCGACGCTCGATCGTGCGTTGGCGGAGGGAGCCGCCGCACTTGCGGGAGCGCTCGGTGCACCGCTAATTGTCGCCCACAGTATTCCGCCTGCGCTTCACGCCTTGTACGAAAGCGAGAGCGCGCGCCGCCAGATGCGCGAGCAGGTCGCAACGGCCATCCATCGCACGCTCAAGAAGGCAAAGACAGAGGTTGGGGACATCTACGTCGTCGATGGTCGTCCAGAAGAAGTGCTTCCGTCGCTCGCGAAGAAGCTGCGTGCGCAGGTACTCGTCATGGGAGCGATCAGCAGACGCGGCTTGCGGCGATTTGCGATCGGTGA
>JGI10214J12806_10010153_pt1 | contig 10790 bp, 11 predicted proteins | sample WisConreferecore_FD_12806 | JGI IMG/M metagenome (IMG submission 12806)
GGAGCTTTTCCGCTTGGGCCCTTGTTCTCCGTTTGTCTCTTGAGATCTCCCCACGCAACACGAAAACTCTGCGCTGAGCTGCTCGCTCGCGTTGAATCAAAGTTAAAAACCGGACGTGTGTTGTCTCTGGCAACATTGCGGCGTCTCTCAGTTTCGACAACATCGATCGCGTTGATGTCGGCCGGTGCGACTACGGTACGCCTGACTACCTCGCCTTCCTTGTAATCTTCAGCGATGCTCGAAGAATAACCGCTAACTAGCAACAGAGTCGTAACGATGACGAGCACAGCGAAACCCACAAAGAGACGGCCTCGCGGGGGCAGCAGTTTTAGTGGGCGCACGAGGTAACGCGCAAAGGTATCGCGCGCGCGAGTCAATGGAGTTGTGAAACGTGGACGTAGTCCCATCTTGCTAGGCAATCAAAGAAAGAATGCTATCGGCTTCCGGCTCGGATTCGGCGACCGGGCCCTGCTCTCTCAAACCAGTCAGATCGCGTGCGAGAATCGCTCCGGCCTTTTCCAGAAGCGGTTGTAGTGTGCGAGCGTCGCTCGCCGAGATGGTAACTGCGTCTCGACCTTCATGACTCACCTGCCGCATCGACGCGTCTAAAATATCAGCACTTACAAGATCGGCTTTATTCAGCACTAGCAAAGTGGGAATCTCTGCAAAGTGAAGGTCACGCAAGATTCTCTCAACGGATTCGATATGTTGTTCAAAGCGCGGGCTTGACACGTCGACAAGGTGGATGAGCAGCCGGCTCTCGCTGATCTCCTCGAGTGTCGCCCGAAACGCAGAGAGCAAATCGGGCGGCAAGTCGCGGATGAATCCAACAGTGTCGTTGACGATCACTTCGCGCTCGCGAGGGAGGCGAAGGCGACGCGAAGTTGGATCCAGCGTCGCGAACATGCGCTGCTCGGCCCGTACGTCACTTGAGGTAAGCGTATTGAGTAACGTGGACTTACCGGCATTTGTATAGCCCACGATGGAGATGATTGGGAGCCGGTTCCTGGTTCTTTCCTTTCGGCGTTCCTGACGACGTTGCTGTTGTGTCTCGATTTCCTTTTCCAGGCGATTGATTCGGTCGCGAACCCGCCGGCGGTCGGTTTCCAACTTGGTTTCGCCCGGTCCTCGTCCGCCGATGCCGCCGGCAAGACGTGAAAAAGCGGAGTCTTGCCCGGTTATCAGGCGAGGCAGAAGATACTTAAGTTGCGCCAGTTCCACCTGGATTTTGCCTTCCCGCGACTGGGCGCGCTGGGCAAAGATATCGAGAATCAGCTGCGAACGGTCGACTACCTTTAGGTCAGTAGCTTCAGAGAGAGATCGTACCTGCGCCGGAGCGAGCTCCTGATCGAACACAAGCATATCAGCGCCCAACTGCAACGCCCTTATGAGTAACTCATCAAGTTTTCCGCGCCCGAGTACCGTGCGCGGATCAACTGCTGAGCGGCGCTGGATAATTTGGTCCTGCACTACCACACCTGCCGATGTCGCAAGTTCGGAAAGTTCAGCCATCGACTCTTCTGCATCTGAGACTAAGCCGGTTGCGACACTCACCAAGATCGCGCGGTCTCTGGTCTCTGCCCGTCGCGCCACCTGGCGATTCCTCGCCATTTCTTCTTCGAGTGAGTTTATGAGTGCCAGGAAATCGAGATCGATTTGTGAAGGTAGCTTCGGCTCAAGGAAGGCGTAAGGAACAGATTGACCTACGCGTTGCAGATCTCCAGCGTGCATCGGCAGTAGATGAGCGGCGCGCACTAAGCCGGGAAGACCGGTTTCAGGATCGACTTCGATGGCGGCCATCAAGTCCAGACGTAAGAGCGCAAGATCTGTGAGGTCGTCTTGAGTCAACTCTTCGCCGCGCAGGTGAGTATGAATACAGCGAAGGCCACGAAACCGGCCGCTGGCTACGCGAATGCGTTTGAAGTCTGGAAGTTCGATGCGCCGGTTATCGCCAACCATTACGTACTCGATGTGGCCTTTGCGATCAATCAAGGCGCCGATTTGTCGTCTGGTTTCGTGAGAAAGCTCGGCGAGCTGCCGAGCAAATTCCGGCGTCACAACCTGGTGAGGAGGTACTCGTCGGGTATAGAGCTTTTCTATCCGCCGCAATTGATTAGGTTTTAGTCCGAGGGTGTTCCCCAGTACGTTGCTAATACTCACTCCTCCTAAAACAGGCAGCGTCGAACCAACCCTCAGCAGCCGCAAAATTGCGGTCAGAGTTCCAAGCGACTCTGAAATCGTTTCGGGCTGAAGTTACAGTGGGATTGGTGCGAGCGGTGGATTCGGACGCTGGGATTACTACTGAAATGTTGCTCTGCGATTTCGCTTCGCCTGTTCGCTTGAGCATTACGCTTTTGGCCGCCAATCTACTTCGGAACTCTGTCAAACCTGATTCAGGTTCCTGGGCCGATGGAGGCTGGATTATACCATAGCGATCAATCAGAGACAGCGGAGCAGCTGTGTCTCCTTCTGTTTTGTCTGTTCGCGGGTTAGACATGCTTTTTCCTGCGTCGTATCATGTGAGGCTTTTGACTTACAGGAATCCTTGAACACGGACAGTGCTCGACTGTCGAGTAAGGCCGCCAGAGAAATGAACCAGGCAGGACAAATACAAGGAATCTCTCCGGGCGCTGGAATTCCGGGGGGCGAAGTCGCAATTGACTGCTCCGGCCTGGATACCAGCGATCCGAGCAGGTGCTCAGTATGGTTCAATGACGAACGGGCAGCCATTGTTGCGCTCGGTTCGAAGCGGGTAGTTGCGATTGTGCCTGAACAAACGGGGGACGCTACAACTTCCGTGGTTGTTGAGAGTGCAGGCGAGCGAAGTCCATCTGTTAGCTTTACGACTGGCAGGAAACTCGCGGACGACGTTCATCCGGTTGCGAACCCGGCGTTTGATCCGGACGACGGAGCGCTGTTTGTAACGCGTTCGGGTTCGCGAGGCGAACGTTTGCCTGTGTCATTGTTTCGAATCGACTCGTCTGGTGAAGTTTCGGAGTACTCGGGTGACATCACTAACCCTACCGCGATCGTGTTCGATCCGGAGGGACAGATGTTTGTCTCCAGCCGTCTTGATGGCACGATCTATCGTGTAACGCCATTCAGGGAAGCGATACCGTTCGCGCGGAGCCTGGGAGTTGCCACTGGTGTGGCTTTCGATCGCGACGGAACAATGTATGTTGGCGATCGCGGCGGCACGATCTATAAGGTCAACGGAATCGGTGAAGAGAAAGCTTGGGCGCAACTGGAACCGTCTGTTTCGGCTTACCACCTGGCCTTTGGGCCGGATGAGGCGCTCTACGTCACAGGTCCCACCGTCAGCAGTTTTGATTCAATCCACCGAATCGACAAGGATGGCAACGTTGGCACGTTCTTTAAGGGACTCGGACGACCTCAGGGTCTGGCGTTCGATCGAGCAGGGAACCTCTATGTTGCCGCGTCTCTAAAAGGCCGACGGGGCGTCGTACGAATCTCTCCAGACGGAGTAGACGCGGAAGTGTTTCTCGCCGGAATGAATCTGGTTGGTCTTGCCTTTAGCTCGAATGGTGAGCTTGCGGTTACTTCCAATGATTCGGTCTATAGTGTGCCTTTGGGAATCGAGGGTGTTCTGCTAAGTTGACTGGTAAGTGAGCGGGATCGCGAGCGGGAAAACAATGCTGTTTTTGGACAACGTGAACGGCAGGGACAGCAGCCTTCGAGATGCCTCGACGTTATGGATATCAGCCCTAATCTAGTCGCAGAATTCATCCTCAACATGGTGGCGTTTCTTTTTTCGGCGTCCGTGCATGAATCAGCGCACGCATGGATGTCCAGTCGCTATGGTGACGACCTTGCACGCTCGCAGGGCCGCATTAGTTTGAATCCGCTTGTGCACATCGATCCGATCGGGACGTTGTTGTTTCCGGCGATTGCGTTTTTCACCCATGTGCCTTTGCTTGGTTGGGCCAAGTCCACTCCCGTTAACCCGCTGGCTTGGCGCAACAAGAGAGTCGCTAACTTCTGGGTGTCAGCTGCCGGCGTCATCTGCAATTTCATTATCGCGATCATCGCTGGGATCACGATCCGCATGCTCTTCACCACGGGTGTGATAGATATAGGGCCGGAAGGTCTGGTGCCCATGGGTCAGCACTCAACCATCGCCCAGGGAGCAGTCAGTCTCTTGCAGACCTTCTTTTCATTGAACATCGTCCTTGGCATTTTTAATTTGCTTCCGGTTCCCCCATTGGACGGCAGTGGAATTCTAACCAGCATGCTTCCAGAGAGTTTTGAGGCCGGACTCGAGCAGTTGTCTCAGTTTGGTTATCTCTTGCTATTTGTCGCGCTGTTTACAGGCGTTGTCGGCAAGGTTCTCGGCTTTTTTGTGCCGCTAGCGTGGGGCCTGGTTTTTCTCGGAACTAATACATGAAGCGAATCTTCAGTGGCATAAAGCCGACCGGACCTTTGCATCTCGGGAATTATTTGGGCGCGCTGCGAAACTGGGTGAACCTGCAGCGGGAATACGAGAGCTTGTTCTGCATTGTTAACCTGCATGCCATAACGATTCCCGTCGATCCGAGTTACCTTGCCGCCCAAACGGCCGAAATTGCCCGGCTCTACTTAGCGGTGGGAATTGATCCGGAGATTTCCACGATCTTTGTTCAATCGGACGTGCCTGAACACTCCGAGTTGGCGTGGATACTGAACTGCTCAACCCGCGTGTCCGAGCTTGAGCGAATGACGCAGTTCAAAGATCAGGCCCGCAAACAGCGTGAGAGTGTGGGCGCCGGGATATTTGAGTATCCCGTGTTAATGGCAGCCGACATCCTTCTTTATCAAACGGAGCTGGTTCCGGTGGGAGAGGATCAGAAGCAACACCTTGAACTGAGCCGAGATCTCGCCATACGATTTAACCGCGACTTCGGCGAAACATTTCGCGTTCCCGAGCCTTACATTCCCAAAGTAGGCGCTCGCATCATGTCGCTTTCCGATCCTTTGAAGAAAATGTCGAAGTCAGATGATGAACCAAACGGCTGTATCATGTTGCTCGACGATCCGGACACTGTTAGTCGCAAGTTCAAAAGGGCAGTAACTGACTCAGGTACTGAAATCAAATTTGATGAGTCGCGTCCTGCAATTACTAATCTCCTGACGATCTATCACCTGCTTACTGGGAAGTCTCAGGCTGATGTCGAGTCGCACTTCGCCGGAAAGGGTTATGCACAACTGAAAAACGATCTGGCCGAGGCAACGATTGAGTTCCTACGCCCCGTGCAGGAGCGAGCAAGAGCAATCAGTGACGACAAACTCAGAGAGATACTCGAGCGTGGTCGCGATAAAGCGAGATCGATCGCACAAGTGACGCTAAAGGAAGTTATGAAGCGCCGTGGTTTGGTTGGCGCGGGATAATCAGGAGCAGGCAGCAGGAGCAGACGGCAGGGATCCACACAGATGGAAGAGATAGCAAAAGCAGCGGCGGTAGACTCGGAAGAGACGAAGGATGCGCCTCCCGCGCAATTGAACGTCGCAGGTTCCACTCCCGAAATCATTTCAGACGACACCACAGACGATCTCAAGATCGTCATGGGCGAGTTTGAGGGCCCGCTGGATCTCCTGTTGCACTTGATCCGGCAGGAACAGGTCAGTATCTACGACATTCCCATTGCGCGCATTACTGCCGAGTATCTCCGGTATTTGCAGTTGATGCAGCAACTCGATATTGCCGTCGCGGGCGATTTCCTTGTGATGGCGGCTTCGCTGATTGAACTCAAGACAAAAATGCTCCTGCCCCGTGATCCTTTCGCGGCGGAAGAGGAGGAAGAAGATCCGCGCAGGGAACTGGTGGATCAACTTCTTGAGTATCAGAAGTACAAAGCAGCGGCCCAGATGCTCTGGTCGCGCGCGACTGTGGAGCGTGCCATCTTCAAACGCGCGGAACTGGAGACTGACAAGAACAACCCGGAAGTGGTTGTTGGAGTTTTCGACCTCCTTAAAGTGTTTCAGGAAATTCTCGGGCGACACAAAGAAGAAATCCTTCTGGAAATTGAACGCGAAGAGATCTCGATGGCAGAAATGCTGGAGCGACTGCGAAATATGGTCTTGTCTTCTGAGGAGTTGAACTTGCGCGTCTTCTTTGAGAGGGCACGCTCGCGTCGCGAGCTTGTGCTTGCGTTTCTCTCAGTGCTCGAACTCGTGCGCACGACTGAAATTAAGCTCTTTCAGAAAGAAACGTTCGGCGAAATTCTGGCCCGCGCCGTTAGCTAGGTTAATTAATCATGAGTACACAAGGAAAGCAGAAGAGTCGAATAGTGGAGTCGGCGGAACAGTTGGGTGGCGAAGAGGCCTTTGACCTCGAGGTAGTCGAAGGTGAAGAGCTGGACGCCGAACTGGCTGTGGATACTGACGCCGAAGGCGACGAAGGTGGGGATCCCTTTCAACTGGTCCAGAGCGAGAGTGAAAGGTCCGCCGTGATCGAGGCCTTGATCTACGTTTCAGACGAACCACTGAGTGCCAAATCGATTGCAGATGTTCTCAAAGAAGATCCGGCTACGATTGAAGCTGCGCTCGTAAGTTTGGCCCACGAGTTTAATGGACGTGGCAGCGGACTACATCTGCGAGAGGTGGCGGGAGGATGGCAATTTGCAACCAGGCCCGAGTATCACGAGCAGGTGCGAGCATTTTTGAAGTCCCGTCCTAGCGCGAAACTTTCGCTCGCGTCGTTGGAAACACTCGCTGTGATTGCTTACAAGCAACCGATCACTGTTCCTGAGATTCTCGATATTCGCGGCGTGCAGTCGCCCTCGTCGATCAAGACGCTCTTGGATAAGAAACTGATCGTGGCCAAAGGTAGGAAAGAAGCCGCAGGCCGTCCTATGATGTATGGCACGTCGAAAGAGTTTCTGATTCAGTTTGGTTTGAAGGATCTTTCCGAGCTCCCAAGTATAGAGGACTTTCAGGATCTGGCGGGCGGAATCGTTTAGACAGGTGGCAGGAGCAGACAGCAGACGGCAGGATGAATCACAAGCTGTGTTTTCTGCCTCCTACTCCTGCCGTCTGCGGACTAGTAGTTATGGAGCAGCGCCTACAAAAATTAATTGCTGAGGCCGGTATCGCGTCGCGACGCCACGCCGAAGAACTAATCGCCTCGGGTGAAGTTACTGTCAATGGCCAGGTGATTACCGAGCCCGGCACCAAAGCAGATCCAGGGAAGGATCACATCAAGGTGCGCGGCAAGCTGATCAATCCCTTGCTGGCTAAGCGGGAGAAGGTCCACATTCTTCTAAACAAGCCGAAAGGTTATTTGTCGAGTGCTTCAGATCCTGAAGGCCGGCCGCTGGTCACGGAGCTACTGCCCGCATCGCTGGGGCGCCTCTATCCCGTAGGCAGGTTGGATTTCAACACTGAAGGACTGCTCCTGTTGAGCAACGACGGTGATTTCACCAACTTCATCACGGCCGCGCGCAACCGCGTCGAAAAAGTTTATGAAGTTAAGGTGAAGGGCCTGCCACCAGAGGCGGCGCTGCAACGGATCAGGCGCGGTGTAATTCTCGATGATGGAACCAAGACAGCGCCGGCGGAGATTTCCAAAGTTGATGAGACTGCGACCAACGCGTGGTTTGAGGTTGTGTTACATCAGGGCAGAAATCAGCAGATTCGCAAGATGTTCGATCTGATTGGCCACTCGGTTGTGAAGCTGAGACGTTCGCGAATTGGTTTTCTTCACGACGAACGCTTGAGGCCAGGCGAATGGCGGCGACTTGCGCCCGGTGAAGTTCAACGGCTAATGAAAGCCCAACGCAAAAGCGGAAAGCCACCGGCGCGTAAGAGAGCTCCCGCTCGGGAACGTTCTGCCGGTCACGGTTCGAATAGTCGCTGAGGTAGAATGAGGCAAGCGATTTAGTTCGCTGCGGTTGGATTAGGCAGGCATTCTTGCCTGTATTGTTAACAGGCGAGGATGCCCTTGTTGTGTCGAGGGGAGTTGCATGGAATTCGAGTTAACCGAAGAGCAAAAACAAATCAAAATGAGCGTGCGTGAGTTTGCCGAGGCAGAGATTGCTCCGCACGTCATGGAATGGGACGAAGCTCAGCACTTCCCGATCGAACTCAAACCAAAACTCGCTGAACTCGGATTGATGGGGGTGATATTTCCGGAGAAATACGGCGGCGCCGGAATGGGCTACGTCGAGTACGCCACGATCATTGATGAGCTTTCGAGGGTAGATGGCTCAGTCGGAATTTCGATTGCCGCGCACAATTCGCTTTGTTCAAATCATATCTATGAATTTGGTAATGAGGAACAGAGACAGAAATACCTGGTACCGCTTGCCAGCGGGCAGCATCTCGGCGCTTGGGGGCTGACCGAACCGAGTGCAGGTTCGGATGCGTCTGGTACGCGATCCACGGCGGTACGCCAGGGCGATGGTTGGGTGGTCAATGGTTCCAAGAACTTCATCACGCACGCGATTCATGCAGATACTTGCGTCGCAGTTGCCGTCACCGATCGGTCGCAACGAAGTAAGGGAATAACCGCGTTTGTTTTCGAGAAGGGCATGCAAGGGTTCTCGCCCTCGAAGAAAGAAAACAAACTCGGCTTGCGCGCTTCAGAAACGGCAAGCGTGGTATTTGAAGATTGTTATGTACCGGACGCGAACCGGTTGGGCGACGAGGGCCAGGGCTTCATTAACGCAATGCAGATTCTCGACGGTGGACGGATTTCGATTGCCGCACTTGCCGTCGGCATCGCCCAGGGCGCCTACGAGTCTGCGTTGCGTTACTCAAAGGAACGGCAACAGTTCGGCAAGCCTATTTCGGAGTTTCAGGCAATTCAGTTCAAACTCGCGAACATGGCGACGCAGATCGATGCTGCGAGGCTCTTGATGTATCGCGCGGCGTGGTTGAAGGACCAGGGCCGGAAAGTGACAAAGGAGTCCTCGATGGCCAAATTGTTCGCTTCCGAGATGAGCGTGAACGTTTGTGAGGAAGCGATTCAAATTCACGGCGGCTACGGTTACACGAAAGACTATCCACCAGAGAAATACTGGCGCGACTCAAAGCTCTGCACCATTGGTGAGGGCACCTCCGAGATCCAGCGCATGATCATTGCGCGAGAACTTCTGAAACAGGCAGGCTGACTTCGGTGACACCTCCAACCGGACACGAGCCCATTCCGGCTTCATTCATCGGACGTATTACTTCTGGTGATCCTCGAGCCGTCGCGCGCGCTATCTCCAAAGTGGAGGACAGTGCGGATGATGCGTCAGCACTCATGAAGGAGATCTTCCCGCACAGCGGCAACGGACTCGTGATTGGAATTACCGGAGCGCCGGGTGCGGGCAAGTCGTCTCTCGTTGATAAGCTGGCTCTGTTGTATCGCCAGCGCAATGAGCGCGTGGGAATCGTCGCAGTCGATCCGTCTAGTCCCTTTTCCGGAGGCGCGATTCTCGGCGACCGGATTCGCATGCAGGCACTTGGTCTCGACAAGGGGGTCTTCATTCGTTCGATGGCCACGCGCGGAAACCTGGGTGGACTAGCACGAGCGACGGTGGACGCCGTATCGATCCTTGCGGCGGCAGGTTATGAGAAGGTTGTTGTCGAAACAGTTGGCGTAGGGCAGGACGAAGTTGAAATCGTGAAGGCGGCTGATGTTTGCGTCGTTGTTCTTGTGCCAGGAATGGGTGACGATATCCAGGCCATCAAGGCTGGAATCATGGAGATTGCCGACATCTTCGTGATCAATAAGGCGGACAGAGAAGGGGTGTATTCAACGGAAAAGGAGTTGGAGGCGCTGCTTTCGCTCGCGCACCGCGAAGATGGCTGGCAGCCTCCCATCGTCAAGACCGTCGCGACCGAGAACAAAGGCGTGGACGAATTGGCCGCGGCGATTGAGAAGTATAGAGATTTCCATTTTAGTTCGGATTTGGGCAATCAGAGGCGCCGCGCGATAGCCCGCTGGCGGATTCTCGAGCTATTGCGCGAACGTCTGGTTTCGCGAACCCTGGATTCGGAATCGGCATCTGAGAGGCTTGATCTGCTGGCGGATGAGGTTGCCAGACGCGAACGAGACCCTTATTCTGCTGTAGAAGAGTTGATAAGCGGTAGGCAGTAGACAGTAGACAGTAGACCTTAGTCAGTAGCCAGGAGACAGGAGTCAGGAGATAGTAGGTCTAATGTCCAAAGTCCAAGGTCTAAGGTCAAAAACAAAGACCTAAGACCCAAGACCCAGGGCCAGAATCAAGGCAAAGATCGAAGGTCCAACGTCGTGATGAGCGTTGAAATGAAGATTGACCATATTGGAATCGCGACCGAACGGTTGGAGCAGGCCTCCGCACTCTGGCAGGATGCGCTGGGCTTGGAACTGGATTCGACCGAGGAAATCGCGAGTCAGGGCGTCCGGGTTGCCATGTTGGCCCTGGGCGAATCGCACATAGAACTCCTGGAACCGCTCAGCGACGATTCACCAGTGGGCAAGTTTCTCGGGAAGCGTGGCCCTGGCATTCATCATATCGCGGTTAGGGTGGACGACATTCGTGCCTCGTTAGCCGACTTCAAAGCCAGGGGACTCCGGTTGATTGACGAGGCCCCGCGCCTGGGAGCAGGCGGCTGTCTCGTCGCGTTTGTTCATCCTTCATCGGCCAACGGAGTGTTGCTCGAGTTGGTGCAGCATCAATAGCTTTACGTTTAGAGAGGAAATTATTTTGACAACCACAAAAAAGGCATGGATTGCGGCCGGCGTCGCAGTTTTATTTTCAGTCGCACTGATTGCGTGGCAGGTTAAGGCCCGTCGCTCGGAAGCCGTAAATCTAACAGCGGAAGAT
>JGI10214J12806_10045559_pt1 | contig 10770 bp, 9 predicted proteins | sample WisConreferecore_FD_12806 | JGI IMG/M metagenome (IMG submission 12806)
CCGATCGGTTGCGGCCGGCCGCATGCGCCGCGGCCACCGTGTAGGCTCGCACGGCCTCGTCGAACGAGAGTTTCTCCTCCGGCCGCCATCCCCCGGCCGGGCCTCCGGCGGCGCTCCGGCGCTCGAGGGCGGCGAAGAGCCCTTCGCGCGGATCGATCGACGCCACCGGCACGTCGCTCCCAAAGACCATCGGGGTGCGGCGCCGCCGTAATGACCCGAAGGCGTACGCACCCCGGCCGCGGCCGCCCCAGTGACGGTCCACGAGCGGGATGTCCGTCAACAGGTGCGCGGGCTGCATCGAGACGACGAGTCCGGCAGCCGCGGCCCGATCGAGATCGGCCTGGTCGACGCACTGGAAGTGCTCGATCCGGTGCGGGACCGCCACACGGGGGAGCGGCGCCATCAGGTCCAGCGCGCGGCGGACCGCAGCATCACCGATGGCGTGGACGGTGGACGCGATCCCCGCGGCGGCCGCCGCGCGCATGGCCCGCGCGGCTTCGTCTTCCGACGTGATGGGCAGGCCGCGATCGCGGCTCCCCTCGTAGGGCTCGAGCATCCACGCGGTCCGGCTCCCGAGGCTGCCGTCGAGGAACAACTTCACACCGCCGATCCGGAGCCATGGCGAGCCGGTGCCGCTCCGGATCCCGCGCCGCACCAGCGCATCGAGCGAGGTGACCGGCGGATGAAACAACACGCGGAGCCGGAGCGCATCCGACGCGGCCAGGCGCTCGAAGGCGGCCAGCACGGCATCACCCTCGACGTCGTGGATGCCGGTGATGCCCAGGCGATGGGCCTCGGCCTGCGCTTCCAGCAGCACCGCCTCGAGCAGCGCGGGCGGCGGCTCGGGGAGGTGCGGTGCCATCAGCTCGACCGCGCGTTCCAGCAGGACGCCGGTCGGCTCGCCGGCGGCATCACGGACGATGCGTCCGCCGAACGGATCGGGCGTGTTCCGTCCGATGCCGGCGGCCGCGAGGGCCGCGCCGTTGACCCATGCGGCGTGCACATCCAGCGAGTCGAGATACACCGGTCCTCGCTGGACGGCATCGAGCGCCGCCCGGTCGGGAGCGCGATCCCACCCGTTAGCATCCCAGCCCTGTCCGACGATCCATCCTTGCATCGGCGAGGCGGCGGCCACCCGACGCACGGCCTCTTCCCGCGTCGGCGAGCCCGCGAGCTGCACCCGGCGACGGCTCAGCGCCCACATCGCGAGGTGCGTGTGGCCGTCGACGAAGCCGGGGGTCACCAGCGCGTCGGGCAGTTCGTAGACCGGCGTTGCATCCGGCACCTGACGAGCCAGCGCGGCAGCGACTCCGACCCCTCGGATACGGCCGTGGTGCCACCACACCGCGTCGCCTTCGACGCCCGGCGCGAGGGAGAGGACGCGCCGCGCACGCAGGAAACCGGAGGTGCCCGATTCAGGGGAGCTCACGGACGAAAAACCGGGCGGGCGGGCGGTTTCCACATGTTGAAAACTCGGCCAAGTGAATATCTGGATTGGAGGAAATCAGCGAGAAAAAACCCGAAATGCTAGAGAGAAACGACTTCACTACTGGGCTGGTAGATGTTGCTATTATGTAGTTTATGTGGGCACAACTCGACAACAATTCAGCAACACGACACTGTCGCCTCAGCCAAAGTATTTATTCAGATCGAACGATTATGAACATCTTCGACATGCACGTTTCTGCAGGTGTTTCCCGCGCGCCTGGCCCCGCCGAATCATCACTTTCGAAACAGAATCGACCCTTCCCCGCCCTGGTAAGCAGGCCCCGCAAAGCGCGTCGGCGAGGCTTTGAGCGCCTTCGCCAACGCATCCTTCCCCTCCACCTTGAGCGCGCCCACCATCGGTCGCAAGGACACCGGCGAGAGCACGAGCTCACCGGACACCACGCGGCGGCGGTCGCCGTTCGCCGCCCAGTTCAACCGCCACGGTTCACGAGCCGCCGCACTCTCACGCGCAGGAGGTCCATCCCACGTGATCAGGGCCTTCCCCACCTTGACCTGGAAGCGCTTATCGGAGCTCGGCACCCCGTTCTCGTCCTCGCTCGGCACGAGCCCGAGCGCCACGCGCGCATCCCGCACCAGATGGCCGGCCTTGCGCGCCGAGCCGATCAGCCGATCGCTGCTGGTGAAGAGCTTTAGCGCCACGTCGCCCGCGGGGCCGCCGGGTGCGGTGGCGAGCACCGTCCAGCTGCCGAACAGCTGCACCCGCCGGCGCTTGCGGTCGGTGAGGGTGAACTCGGCGGTCTGAACGGTGTCCACGGCCACCAGGCAGAGCCGTGCCGGGCTCCAGGCCGCGAACTCCGGCTGCCCTTCCACCACGCTGCGCAGCGATACGTGAAGGTCGGCGGCATGGGAGGCCGAAACCGGCTCATACCCCGGCGGCAGCTCTTTCAGCGCGTCCGAGCCGGGCGCCATCAGGAACTGCACGCAGTACGCGGTGCGCAGGCCCCCGAGCCGCCAGGTCGTGTCGTTGGGCTCGGCACTCTGCGCGGAGAGCGTGGCAGTGACGGCGACCAGCGCGCCGGCCGCGAGGGGGAGAAACACGGTACGACGCATCGGCGGCTCCGCGCGGAGAGTGGGAGTCGGGCTCAGCCGCCCCGCGTCCGTCTGACGGCGGCGCCCAGCTCGGCGAAGTGCTTCGGGTCGAGCGCATTGAAGCGAAGGTTCCGGTACTTCACCTTTCCGTCCGGGCCGACCACGTAAACCGTGCGGCGGAGGTAGCCCGAGCGGTCGTGGCTTGCGTACCGGCGGCCGACCTCCTGCGTCGGATCGCTCAGCAGCCGGAACGGCAGGTTGAGGCTGGCCGCGAACCGGCTGTGGGTCTCGAGCGGGTCGGTACTGATGCCCACGACGACGACGTCGGGACCGAACAGCGAATCGTACTGCTCGGCGAAGGTCCGCATCTCGGCGGTGCCGCTGTTCGTGAAATCGCGTGAATAGAACGCGAGCACTACGGTCTTACCCCGATCGAGCGCGAGGTCGTAGGGCTGGTCGGCCGGCCCGACCCCCTCCTTGCTGGCCCAGGGGAGCCTGAACGTGGGAGCCCGTCGCCCGATGTCCGGCCCGGAGACCATGACAGCGGTCGGCGGTCCCTTGGACGGCTGACCGGACTTGCTCGAGTCCTGAGCCGGCAGCCGCGGGACGGCGGTCAGAGAGAGGACGACGGCGGCGGCGGCGATTGCACGGAACACCATAGGGACGGGAGTCCTGAGCGAAGGTGGCTCATGGGGCGGCGACGGCTCGCGGCGGAGAGTCGCTTCGAGGTCGGCGGACATTGCCGGCGGGAACACGCCGTGGAGTATAACATTGGGTCATGCTCACCGCGTCGGAAGCGCTCGCTAGCGGGGGAGCGCCCCCTCGCGCCCGGGAGCGGCCGCGTAGCGCGAGGCGACATAGCTCTCGAGGATCTCGAGAAACTCGGGGACGATCCCGTCGCCCTTGAGGGTCACCACGAGGCGGCCGTCGACGAACACCGGCGCCTTCGGCTCCTCGAACGTGCCGGGCAGCGAGATGCCGATGCTCGCGTGCTTCGACTCTCCCGGGCCATTCACCACGCAGCCCATCACCGCGACCGTCATCTCCTCCACGCCGGGCCGCACCAATCGCCACGCGGGCATTTTCTCCCGGAGATAGTCCTGAATCTGCTGGGCCATCTCCTGGAAGAACGTGCTGGTCGTACGGCCGCAGCCGGGGCAGCTCGTCACCTGCGGCGCGAAGCTCCGGATGCCCAGCGACTGCAGCACTTGCTGCGCGACCTGCACTTCCTCCGTGCGATCCCCGCCGGGCGCGGGCGTCAGCGACACGCGGATCGTGTCGCCGATACCCTCCTGCAGCAGTATGCTGAGGCCCGCAGTGCTCGCGATGATGCCCTTGGCGCCCAGACCCGCCTCGGTGAGTCCCAGATGCAGCGGATAGTCGCAGCGGGCGGCGAGCATCCGGTAGACGCCGACCAGGTCCTGCACGCCCGACACTTTCGCGCTCAGCACGATGCGGTCGTGCGCCATGCCGCCGGCCTCGGCCAGCGCGGCGCTCTGGAGCGCGCTTTCCACCATAGCCTGCATCGTAACGTCGCGCGCGTCGAGTGGGTCGGGCCGGCGCGCATTCGCGTCCATCATCTCGGTCAGCAGGCTCTGGTCGAGCGACCCCCAGTTCACGCCGATCCGCACCGGCTTGTCGTTCGCGAGGGCGACGTCGATGATGGCGCGGAAGTGCTCGTCATGCCGCTTGCCACCCACGTTGCCGGGGTTGATGCGGTACTTGGCCAGCGCCCGCGCGCAGTCGGGATAGCGCGTGAGCAGCAGGTGCCCGTTGTAATGAAAATCGCCGATGATCGGCACGACGGCGCCGATCCGGTCGAGCGCCTCGACGATCTCGGGGACGGCCGCGGCGGCCGCCTCGTTGTTGACGGTGACCCGCACCAGCTCGCTGCCGGCACGCGCGAGGGCCGCCACCTGGGCCACGGTGGACGCCACGTCGGCGGTGTCGGTGTTGGTCATGGACTGCACGACGATCGGGTGCCCGGAGCCGACGGGCACACCGCCGACGGTGGCGGTCACGGTGGTCCGGCGCGCGAGCGGTGGCATGCCGGGAATATAATGCCGCGCCGTGCCCGTTCTTGCGCACGGTTCAGGTCCCCGGTGAGATTCGTGCATGCCTTCCCCGAGCTTCCCCGTCGTGCCGCGCGCCGCGATCACCGGCGTGTCGGGCTACGTCCCGGAGCGCCGCGTCACCAACGCCGAGCTGGCGGCCCGGCTCGACACGTCCGACGACTGGATTGTGAGCCGCACCGGGATCCGCGAGCGCAGGATCGGTGCGCTCGGGGAGACCACCTCGACCATGGGCGCGGAGGCGGTTCGGCGGCTCATGGGGCAGCGCGGCATCGGACCGAACGACGTCGACGCTCTGATCGTCGCCACCGTCACTCCCGACATGGTCTTTCCCGCGACCGCCTGCCTCATCCAGGATCAGGTGGGACTGCAGAACACCTGGGGCTTCGACCTGTCGGCGGCCTGCTCGGGATTCCTCTACGCCCTCACGACGGGCGCCCAGCTGGTGGCATCGGGATCCCACCGGCGGGTCATCGTGGTCGGGGCGGACCTCATGAGCGCCATCATCGACCCCCTCGACCGCACGACCGCCGTGCTGTTCGGCGACGGCGCGGGCGCGGTCCTCCTCGAGCCGGCGGAGCCGGGATTCGGCCTGCTCGATTTCTATCACCGCGTCGACGGAAGTGGCCGCGATGAACTGCTGATGCCTGCCGGCGGGAGCCTCCATCCGGCCAGCCACGAGACGGTCGAGGCCCGTGACCATTTCCTCAAGCAGAACGGCAAGGTGGTATTCAAGTTCGCGGTATCACAGATGGCCGACTGCATCACCACCATCCTCGAGCGCCATCAGCTCGTCCCCGACGACATCGCCATGATCATTCCGCACCAGGCCAACCAGCGAATCCTCGACGCCACCGCCGACCGCCTCTCGTTGCCGCCCGGCCGCATGGCGTCCGTCATTGCGCGGTACGGCAACACGACGGCGGCGACGTTGCCGCTGGCGCTCGAGGACGTCGTGCGGGACGGCCGGGTCAGCCGGGGCGATCTGGTGGTCTTCGTGGCGGTGGGCGCGGGCTTTACGGTGGGGTCCAGCTTGTTGCGGTGGCAATAGCCTAGGCCCGCGAAAACTCGGCGGCGTCGATCGCCGTCAGGTCGTCTTCCCCCAGCACCAGGTCCGCTGCGCCGACGCTGTCGAGCGCGTGATCGACGGTGCGCGCGCTCGGGATCACGATCACCGTCGGCGACTGCGCCAACGCCCACGCGAGAACCACGGCGTGGGCGGACACGCCCAGACGCCGGGCGATCGACGCCAGGACAGGATGCGCAGGCAGCGTCTTCGTCAGGCGGCCCCCGCCCGTGGGGCTGTACGCCAGGAAGCCAATACCCTGCTCCGCGCAGTACGCCACGACCCCCCCGGCCAGCGACTCCCGGAAGAACGGATTCAGGCGGTTCTGTACCGACGTGATCGGAGTGATGCCCTGCGCCTGGCGAATCTGGGCCAGGTTCACGTTGGACAGCCCGATCCAGCGCAGCTTGCCCGCCTCGCGAAGCCGTGCAAGCTCGCCGATGCTGTCGGCCAACGGCACCCGGGGATCCGGCGCGTGAAGCTGATAGAGATCCAGCCGGTCGACGCCAAGCGCGCGCAGGGAGCGCTCGCAGGCCGCGCGGAGCTGCTCGGGCCGGGCGTCGCTGTCCCAGCGGCCGGCGGGCCGGACGACGCCGCCCTTGGTGGCCACGGTGACGCTCGAACGATCGCCGGTCCAGCCGGCCAACGCCCGGGCCATCAACCGCTCGTTGTGTCCGATCTCCTGCTGATCCAGACAGTAGACGTCGGCCGTGTCGACGAGCGTGACGCCGGCGTCCAGGGCGGCCCGCACGACACGAAGGCCTTGCGCCTCGGGCGGCCGCCCCTCGATGGAAAGATGCATGCCGCCGTAGCCTACCGCCGTGACCGCCGGGGCGCCTGGCCCGAGCAGACGGCGGTGCATCAGGCCAGGCCGAGCTGCCTCGTGAGCCGGCGCCAGTCCTCTGCGCTGACGACCCCCTCCTGGAGCAGTGGCGTCAGTGTCGCCAGGATCTCCGCTCGCGAGCCATCGATCCGGCGGTCGCGGAGCTCGGTGATCATGCGGGAGAACCGGTGCTCGTACTCGTCCGGCTTGACACCGCCCGCCGCGCGCTCGCTGCTGAGCTTCCTGAGTTCCTGCGCAACCCGCGCCGGCGATATCGGCTTGAGAGTGCCGCCCTGCTCGTCAGCCATGTCGTACCTCTCGCATCACGTGGAAGGGACCCCTTCGCTGCTGCTGCATTATGTCCCCCGTCGGCGCGCCGCGTCCAGGGTCGTCGTCGGGTCGGCACCGGCCCAGGAGACGTCGGCCGTGGGACCGTAAGTCGGCGGCACGCGGTCCTCCAGCAGCCGCAGGGCGACGCCGACCTGGGCACGATGGTGTGCCGTGTGGAGCACGCGCCGCCAGAAGACCCAGATGCGCTCGCGCCGGACGTCGAAGAACGGCACCTCGGCCCGCCAGAACGCCTCGTCCCCCTCGGCCAGCGCCGTGAGCCTTGGCCGGGCCAGCGTGACGAGCCGCTCGATGTAGCCCTGGACACCGGGTGCCTCGCCCGGCGGCAGCACGGTCTCGACCGGCGGCTCGGCAAGCCCGATGAACTCCCCGAAGAAGCGACGCTCCGAGAGCAGCTGGTGCACGAGGATCTGTCGCACCGAGCTGCTCCGCCCGTGCGGCCGGAACTCGAGCTGAGCGTCGGTCAGCTCGCTCCACACCGCGGCCGTCTTGCTGGTCTCCGAGGCGTACGTGTCTACCAGGTGTTGCAGCAGCGGCAGCCGGGCGCGCGGCAGCTCGGCGGCAGGCAGGAAATCGTGGTCGTAGTGCATCGGCATGACAGCAATCTGCACGGACCGGCGCGCGAGCACGAGTAGGGGGTGCGAGAGACGGCGGGCGGAAGACGGCGGGCAGGAGCGGACAGGCACGAGCCTGGAGCAAGGAGCCGGCGGCCATTCAGCAGGGGTCGGTTGGCAACCGCCAGCGTATGCAACTCTCCCGGCAGTCACCCTGAGCACAGCGAAGGGGCATACCCGAAGGCATGCCCCCTTACGGGATCAACCCGGAGCGTAGCGAACGGCGCTCCTCTCTTACGCCTCCAGCAGCTCCGCCGGCGTCACCGCCTGCTCGTCCCGTTCGCCGGTGCGAATCCGGTGGACCTGGTTCACGCCGAGAACGAACACCTTCCCGTCGCCGACCTCACCGGTGCGGGCCGAGCCGAGAATCGCCTTGACGGTGACATCCACGAAAGGCTCGGAGACGCCGATCTCGATTCGGACCTTCTCCTGCAGCTCCATTTTCACGGTCGTGCCGCGATAAGTCTCGACCCGATCGGTCTCGCCGCCGTGCCCCAGCACGCGGGATACGGTGAGACCCCGCACTTCGGCGCGGTAAAGTGCCTCGAGCACCTCGTTGAGTCGCTCGGGCCGGATGATGGCCACGATGAGCTTCATGTCAATCGTCCTTCCGGCGTCAACGCGCGGCGGTCTGCGGGGTCAGTGCGCGAACCGGCGCACCCACGGTCGTGGCATCGGGCATGACGAGGATGGAGCCCTCGCCGTTGGAGTAGGCTTCCTCGCCATGCTGGGTCACGTCCATGCCCAGCCCCTCGGCGCGAGGCGCCGCACGGAGCGCGGTGACGAGCCCCAGGAGCTTGAGGATCACGAAGGTGCCCAGCGCGGCGTAGACGATCGAGCTGACGACGCCGAGCGCCTGGGTGGCCAGCTGGCCGGGGTTGCCCGCGAGCAGGCCATCATTGCCGGCCGGGTTCCAGGCCTTCGCGGCAAAGACGCCCGTCAGGAGCGCGCCCGTGATGCCGCCAATGCCGTGGCCCGCGAATACGTCGAGCGAGTCATCGAGCCGGGTGCGCGACCGCCACACGATGATGAAGTAGCTCGGGAACGCGGCGATGGCGCCGAGCAACAGCGCACTGATCGGGCTGATGAAGCCGGCGGCGGGTGTGATCGCCACGAGCCCGATGACAATACCGGTGGCGCCGCCGACTGCAGTGGCACGGCCGGTCCGGAAGTAGTCGAGCAGCACCCAGACCACCAGGGTGGCCATCGGGGCGAGGAAGGTGTTGGTGAATGCGACCGCGGCGAGCTCGTTCGCGGCGAGCGCGCTGCCGCCGTTGAACCCGAACCAGCCGAACCAGAGGAGCCCGGCGCCGAGCAGGACGAAGGGCACGTTATGCGGCAGGATGGCCTGCCGGCTGTAGTCCTTGCGGTTCCCGAGCATCACGGCGGCCACCAGCGCCGATACGCCCGCGTTGATGTGCACCACCGTGCCGCCCGCGAAGTCGAGCACGCCCTTGGTCATGAGCCAGCCACCTCCCCACACCCAATGGGCTACCGGCGCGTAGACGAACAGCGTCCAGAGCACAATGAAGGCGAGGTACGGCCCGAACCGCATGCGCTCGACGACGGCCCCCGAGATCAGCGCCGCCGTGATGATGGCGAACGTGCCCTGGTAGGCCATGAACAGGACGTGTGGAATGGTGCCCTTGGCCTCCGTGCCCACGCCCGCCAGCAGTGCATTCGTAGTCCCACCGATCCAGGCATTCCCTTCCGCGAAGGCCAGGCTGTAGGCAAGCAGCGCCCACACCACACCGACGGCACCGAGCGCGGCGAAGCTCATCATCATGGTGTTCAGGGAATTCTTGGAGCGGACCAGCCCCCCGTAAAAGAAGGCGAGAGCGGGCGTCATCAGGAGCACGAGCGCGGTGGATACGAGCATCCAGGCGGTGTCCGCCGGCACGACCGACGGCGCGGCGTCCTGGAGCGCGAGCAGGAGAGGGAGATGGGTCACCGGTGGACTTCCTGGGGTTGAGGTCGACGCGGGCCAAGGTGGCCCGGACAACAAGATTGTATCGCACGGGCCCGGGTTGCGCAAGAGTCGTGGTTGGAAAAATGCGCATTCTCTGCTCGATTCGCACCTACGAATGCCAATATCATGGTGATTTTGTGCAGATCTGTCCTACATTTCGTGCAAATACTGCGGATATCGCGTGACACGCGAGCACTCTGCCCGGGGTGTCTTCAAATCCTGGCCCGGTTGCGACTTAGACCTGTGATGCACCCCGACCAGGCGCCGGGTGGCCTGCGCCCCGCCCTCTCATACTCCGAGCGCGACTCGGATTGCGGAACGCGGACCGCTCTAGTTCTCGGCTGGGATCAGGGTGAGCGGACAGGGCGGCTTCGGACCGGAGCGCCTCTTCGAAGGGAATGAGCTCGAAAGGGCGTGCTTCAGGGATCGTGCTCTTGGACCTTAGAGCGCACTTGGGCAGCACGTGTGAACGCGAGAGACATCCGCCGCGACGCGGCTGCTAGGCGACCCCGCGGACCCGCACCGCCGTTCCCCACGGATCTCGCGCCACACCGCCATCGGCCGAGGGCTCCACCAGGCCGCCCGCCGCCGCGATGCTCGCGATCGCCGCCGCGGCGTCACGGAACGACGGTATCACCACCTCCCACTCCAGCAACCGGGCCTCGTCCAACGCCGCCGGAACCGCACCGGTCGCCCAGGTATTGATGCCGAGGTGGTGGTGGTAACCGCCCGCGGACAGGAACAGTGCGCCGGGATAGCTCCAGACGGTCTTGTCGAGTCCCAGGCCGGCATGATAGAAGGCCGCCGCACGGTCTAGATCAGCCACGAACAGGTGCACGTGCCCCAACACCGTGCCGGACGGCATTCCGGACCAGGCCTCGCTCCCCGCAGCATGGAGCAGGGCTTCGACGTCGAGGGGGATAGTGGTCATCGTGAGCTGCCGATCCTCATGCCGCCACGCGTCGCGCGGCCGGTCGGCGTACACCTCGATGCCGAGCCCGTCGGGGTCGGTCAGATACAGCGCCTCACTGACGAAGTGGTCGGACATGCCGGCCCGCTCGTCGATTACCGACAGATGGCGCAGGAAGCGCCCGAGAGCCGGCCTGTCGGGCAGCAGGATCGCGTAGTGGTAGAGTCCCAAGCGCCCACGACGGGGAACCGGAGCGGCGCCGGGACGTTCGTGCAGCTCCACCAACGGCGTGCCCCCGCCGGGAGCGACGAGGCGCGCCACTCGTCCGGCACGATCGTGCATCTCACTGCCCCGCGCTTCATCCAGCGGATCACCGCCAAGCGCTTCCAGACCGAGCACCCGCCGGTACCATTCGAGCGAGCGCGGCAGG
>JGI10214J12806_10118282_pt1 | contig 10750 bp, 7 predicted proteins | sample WisConreferecore_FD_12806 | JGI IMG/M metagenome (IMG submission 12806)
GCTGCCGCGGCTGGATCCACACCTTTTCGCCGACCACCGATGACCGCGACCTCTCCCTCCAGGGATGGGTCAAGCACGACGGGGAGAATCTCTATTTTGCGTTCCGCGTCGAGGACGACGTCCTCTACGGCATCGACACGCCCCGCTGGCTTCCGGATGAAAACCCCCGCGCTCACGAGCTGACGCGCGAGGGCTATCCGTGGTTCGGGGACGAGATCGAGATCCTCATCAACTCGCGGCCGACCGGCGACGAGCCGGACCGGCTCAACGCCAAGGGCGACGGCTCGTCGTGGCAGATGGTCTGCAATCTCACCAAGTCGCGCCTCGGCGGCGTCGGCACCGGCGGCCTGCTCGAAGGCGAGCCGCGATCCGATCCCAAGGCGTGGGACACGTACCAGTGGTGGATCCGGAGCGGCGCCATGAAGGGAGCCGCCAGGCCTCTGCCGGGCGGCAAGGGGTACGTGATCGAATGGATGATCCGGCCCAACCCGTGCCTCGAAGTGAAGCCCGGCGTGTTCTGGAGCCCGGCGCTCGGCGAGACCCGGCTGGGGTTGAATCTCGCCGTCGGCGACCTCGACGAGAAGGAGCGCGGCCAGGGCAACTTCGGCTCGTTCCACCACGAGGACTGGTGGTCGGGCGGGCCGAAGACGCGGACGCAGCTCAACAACTTCGGCGCGCTCGTTCTGATGCCGGGAGAACGTCGCTAGCAGGGTGCTGAAAAGCCCGGATGGGCCACGGAGGCACGGAGACACAGAGCCGGATTCCTCCCGTCCTCCTTGGAGGGCGGCGCCAGAAAGCAGATGTTCTCCGCGTCTCGGTGTCTCTGCGGCCAACTTCCCGACTTCTTCAGCAGCCTGCCAGGAACCCATTTTTCACTCCGTCGCCGCGAAGGATGTGACATAATATGGGCAGCCGAGGGGGAGAATGGATCCACGCGACTCCGCGTTCGCCATCATCCTGCACTCCCGTCACGTTCTCCTCGTCAAAGCCCGCGACAAGAGCAACTGGCAGCTTCCCGGCGGCCGTCTCGAGCCGGGCGAAACCCCCGCCCAGGCGGTGATCCGCGAAGTCCGGGAGGAAACCGGCCTGCACGCCCGCGTGGGACGTCTCACCGGCCGCTACCGGCGCGAGGACGGATCCGTCGTCCGGGTCTACGCCGTCCGCGCCCGCGGCAAGCTCGCCGGCGCCCGCGAGGAGATCCTCGAGCAGCGCTGGGTCCGCGTCCGCGACGCGAAGGAGATGGTCGGACAGCACACGCGCCGGCGTCTCGTCGAAGGCGTCGCCCGCATGGTCGCGCTGGAAGACAAGGACGCCGGATAACTTTTCCGTTAGCCGCGGCCTCCCGCCGTTTAATTCTCCCGGGCATTCAAATCCGGAATAGGCAAAACTCCCGGTTTTCGTTGTGCATATAAGGTAGTAGGCGAGCCGGTTATTGGAGCGGGTCCACGTGCGCAATCGTTACCCCAGACTGTCCTCCGGCGTGTTCGTCGCGCTGCTCTCCGGCGCGATCGGCGCATCGTCGCTTCATCCGCAGACGGCGCCTCCCTCCCAGGACTCCTTCGCGAAGATCCAGCCGATCCTGAGCAAGTACTGCTTCAAGTGCCACGGCTCCGGCGCCAAGCCCAAGGCCGACCTCAATCTCGCGAACTTCTCCTCCGAGACGGCCATCCGGGGCAACCGGAAGATCTGGAAGGAAGTCCTCAATAAGACCCTCACGAAGGAGATGCCGCCCGAGGACGCGCAGCCTCAGCCGACCCAGGAGGAGCGCGACACGCTCACGCAGTTCGTCCAGGCGGCGCTCAACAAGGTCGACCTCAACGCGCCGAAGGTCGCGGGCCGCGTCGTCGCGCGCCGGCTCAACCGCACCGAGTATCGGAACACGGTCCGGGACCTGCTGGGCGTCGACTTCAACCCCGTGGGCGACTTCCCGTCCGACGACATCGGCTACGGCTTCGACAACATCGGCGACGTCCTCTCCATGCCGCCGCTGCTCTTCGAGAAGTACCTCGCGGCGGCGAAGAAGATCGCCGAGCAGGCGGTGACGGGGAAGGAGAAGGACAAGCACATCTTCATCACGCGGCCCGGCGCGACGCCCGACGCCGCGGGAGCCAAGCCGAAGGCGCCGCGCGACTTCGCCAGGGAGGTCCTGACCAAGCTGGCGTTCCGCGCGTTCCGCCGTCCGCCCCAGAACGACGAGATCGAGCGGCTGCTCAAGCTCTACGACGTCGGCGAGAAGACCGAGGGCGGCGACTTCGAGAAGGCGATGAAGCTGCCGGTCCGCGGCCTGCTGATCTCGCCCCACTTCCTCTTCCGGGTCGAGGTGGAGCAGGGCGCCGACACCTATCCGCTCGGCGCCTACGAGGTCGCCAACCGGATGTCGTACTTCCTCTGGAGCAGCATGCCCGACGACGAGCTGCTCGACGCGGCCAAGAGCGGCAAGCTGCTCGACCCGAAGGTCCTGGATGCCCAGACCCGCCGGATGATCGAGGATCCGAAGTCCTACTCGCTCGCCGAGAATTTCGCCCCGCAGTGGCTCCAGATCCGGCGCCTCGAGGACATGCGGTTCGATGCGGCGAAGTTCCCCGGCATCGACGCGGCCCTCAAGAAGGACATGATCCAGGAGGCGGTCCTCTTCTTCCACGAGGTGATGACGCAGGACTTCACGATCCTGGTGTTCGTCGACGTGAACTTCACCTTCCTCAACGACCGTCTGGCGCGCCACTACGGGCTGCCCGGCCCCGGCGGCTCGGGGTTCCAGAAGGTGAAGCTCACCGATCCGCGCCGCGGCGGCGTGCTCACGATGGGCGCGGTGCTGGCGGCCACGTCGGATCCCGACCGCACGAGCCTCGTGAAGCGCGGCAAGTGGGTGCTCGAGACGATCCTCGCGACGCCGCCGCCTCCGCCGATCCCCGACGCCGCCAACCTGAAGGACGACCCCGAGAACCTGAAGCTCCCCCTCCGGCAGCGGATGGAGAAGCACCGGACCGACCCCAACTGCGCCTCGTGCCACAAGCGGATGGACCCGATCGGGTTCGCGCTCGAGAACTACGACGCCATCGGCGCCTGGCGCGACACCGACCAGGGGAAGCCGATCGACACCGCCGCGGATTTCCCCGACGGCAAGAAGGTCAACGGCGTCCTGGAGCTCAAGAAACTCCTCTGGTCCAAGAAGAGCGAGTTTGTCGAAGGGTTTACGGAGAAGATGCTCACGTTCGCGCTCGGCCGGGGGGTAGAGTATTACGACGGGGCGGTCGTCAAGACCATCGCGGACGCCTGCGCGAAGAACGACTACTCCATGACGACGCTGATGGTCGAGGTCGTAAAGAGTTACCCGTTCCTCAATCGGCAGAAGGATCGAGGGAAGAAATGAGAAACCTGCAGATCTCCCGGCGGACGATGCTGCGCGGCACGGGCGCCGCGATCGCGCTCCCGTTCCTCGAGGCGATGCTTCCGAGGACGCTGCTGGCGGCGCCGGCGGCGAAAGCGCCGATCCGCGCGGCGTTCTTCTACATGCCCGTCGGGGCGAACATGGACGCGTGGCGTCAGCCCAAGACGCCGGGCCTGCCGGAGACCCTCGAGCCGCTGAAGAAGGTCGCGGGCTACATCAACCACATCACCGGCCTCGCCCACAAGAACGCCGAAGGGCTCGGCGACGGCGCCGGCGACCACGCCCGCGACGGCGGCACGTACCTCACGGGCATGCACCCGAAGAAGACCGACGGCAAGGACATCATGGTCGGCCCCTCGGCGGACCAGATCATCGCCCAGCAGATCGGCAGCGAGACGCGGTTCCCGTCGCTCGAGCTCGGCACCGACGGCGGCGCCCAGTCGGGCAACTGCGACTCCGGCTACAGCTGCGCCTACTCGTCCAACATCTCCTGGCGCACCGGCAACCAGCCCAACGCCAAGGAGACCAGCCCGCGCAACCTGTTCATCCGCCTCTTCGGCGATCCCCGGGCCCGCGCGTCGGAGGCCGAGATCGCCCGCGAGGCCTCCTACACCCGGTCGATCCTCGACATGGTGAACGAGGATTCGAAGCGGCTGCGCGGCCGCCTCGGGCTGAGCGACCAGCAGAAGCTCGACGAGTATCTCGAGGGGCTCCGCGCGATCGAGAAGCAGGTCCAGGGCGCCGAGAAGGCCGCGGCGACTCCGCCCCCGAACATCGAGCTCCCCGCCGGCGCGTCCGCCGACCACGGCGAGCACATCAAGGTCCTGTGCGAGATCCTGGCGGCCGCGTTCCAGACCGACTCGACGCGCGTCGCGACGTTCATGCTGGCGAACTCCGGCAGCAACCGGACGTTCCCCTCGGTCGGCGTCACGGAAGGTCACCACACGCTCTCGCACCACGCGGGCGACAAGGCGAAGCAGGACAAGATCAAGAAGATCGACAAGTACTACATGGAGCTCTTCGCCGGCTTCCTCGAGAAGCTCAATTCGGTGAAGGAGGAGCGCGGGACGATCCTCGACAACTCGATGATCGTCTACGGCGGCGCGCTCTCCGACGGCAACCGCCACAACCACGACGACCTGCCGGTGATCCTGGCGGGCAAGGGCGGCGGCACGCTGGTCAGCGGCCGGTTCCTGAAGATGCAGGGGCAGCCGATGTGCTCCCTCTTCCTCTCCATGTTCGACCGCATGAAGGTCAAGGCGGTCCAGTTCGGCGACACCGCGAAGCGCGCGGCCCTGTAGACCCGACTTCAAATGGAATCCCCCCGGAGACGGGGGGATTTTTTTTTGCCCCTCGCCGAGCCCGCGGACCCGGTCCTGCGTCCAATAGGGTATGAGGAAGCTGTGGGGCCTCGCGCTGGCGCTCTCGATGCTCCTCAACGCCGCGCTGCTGATGCGGAAGCCCGCGCCGGCTCCCGCTCCGGGGGTCCGCACGCAGGTCGTCGAACGGACGGTGACGGCCGAGCCGCAGATCGTTGTGGTTTCTCGGACGGATCCCGTCGTCGTGGCCGCTCCGCCCCTCGCTCCGGCTCCCGTCCCGGCGGCCGTCGCTGCTCCGCCGGTCGTGCAGCTTCTCGCCGGTCCGAGTGATGTCGGCAACGGGGGAGCAGTCAAGGTGACCTGCACCGTCCTGTCGGGGAATACCTCGCCGCGCCAGTGGATCGGTCTCTACGTCGAGGGCGCGAAGGTCGGAAACTACTCGTCGTACCTCATGGTCCACGAGAGCGCCGAGTACGAGTTCAAGGCGCCGCGCGCGGCGGGAACCTACGAGTTCCGGTACGTTCTCGAGGATGATGCGACCGCGATCGCCGCAAGCAATCCGTTCCGCGTCTACCACGAGCCGGCGGCGCGTCCCCTCGTGGACCTGCAGAGCGGGACGACCTACGTGAAGTGCGGCGGCGAGATCCCGGCGAGCTGGGCGCTGCTTTCGGGCCGGCGCAGCCCGCAGGACTGGATCGGGCTCTACGCGCCCGGCGCGAAGAACGAGGACTTCCTCAGCTGGAAGTACGTGGCCGATGCCGACCGCGGCCAGGTGAAGCTCCCGGCGCCCGACAAGCCGGGGACCTACGAGATGCGGTACCTCCTGGACAACGGCTACGAGTCGGTCGCGACCAGCATCCGGATCGTCGTGCTCCCCTGAAATGAACCAACCGGATTGATACGTTTCACGTCACGCTGAACGCCCATCCGGCTCCCTCCTATACCGGAACAGGTCCGGCAAGGGGTGGACGTATGGGCATGAGACGTGGCGAACGGTGGCGCTGCCTCCACTGCGGTTGCGAGATCCAGGTCACGCACGGCGAGAAGCCCGGCACGGGCTTCGACGTGCCGCATTGCAGCTGCGGCGCCGCCATGCAGCGGGACGGGTAGACGCCACCGGGAATCCCGCCGAAAGGTAATCCGGCAGAGGGTAGGTTTTCAGGGGAACGATATGATACCCTCCCGCCGGTCCTTTCTCCGCTTCGGGGCGGCCGCCGCCGCGGCGCTCGGCACCGGACTTCCCGTGGGCGCGCAGGACACGGTCGACCTCGCCCGGGCGGTGGAGGAGGCCGATCCGTACCTGACGCCGCAGGAGAAGTTCCGCGACGTTTCGCGCGGTAATCCGCTGCCCCACAAGCTGCCTCCCGAGAAGCTCGTCCAGGTCGGGTTGACGCGGGAGACGTGGAACCTGGAAGTGATCTCCGATCCCGAGCACAAGGCCGATCTCCGGAATCCGCTCACCAGGGAGAAGGGAACGGCCCTGGACTGGGACGGGCTGATGAAGCTGGCCGAGAAGCGGACGGTCCGGTTCCTCAAGGTGATGACCTGCAACAACATCGGCCGGCCGCTCGGCATGGGCCTCTGGGAAGGCGTCCCGCTTCGCGACGTCGTGTGGCTGACGAAGCCCCAGGAGGACCTGCGCCGGGTCTTCTATTACGGGTATCACCATGACGACCCCAAGCAGATGTTCCGCAGCTCGCTGGCCGTCAGCCGGGTGCTGGAGGATCCGCCCGGCCTTCCGCCGGTCATCCTCTGCACGAAGCTGAACGGAAAATTCCTGACGCCCGAGCGCGGCGGGCCGGTGCGCATCGTGGTCCCCGAGGCCTACGGGTTCAAGTCGGTGAAATGGCTCACGCACGTCGTCCTCACGAACCTGTCCCATGCGAACGACACGTATGCGGACGGGAACAACGACCTCGACAGTCCCCTGAAGACCTACGCGAGGGTGATCTCGATCCCGAAGGAGGCGAAGGCCGACGAAGCGATTCCGGTGACGGGACTCGCGCAGGTGGGGATCTCGGGACTCTCGCGGGTCCAGGCCTGGATCGCTCCCGCGGCCGAGCCGTGGCCCGCCGACGATCCGTACTTCCTGAAGGCGCCGTGGAAGGACGCGGAGATCCTTCCGGCGCCGACGCGATGGGGCGGAGAGTTTCCGGAGGGAAAACTGCCGGCCACGCTGGAGATCGATCCGTCGACGGGCCGGCCGCTGCGCTGGCCGCTGCCGTTCACGAAGGCCCATTGGGTCGCCCGTCTTCCGGGCCTGCCGGCGGGGAAGTACGTCTTCCGCAGCCGCACGATCGATGCGAGCGGCGTCGCGCAGCCGATGCCCCGCCCGTTCGACAAGTCCGGCCGCGCGTCCATCGAGGAAAAGCCGCTCGTCGTGAAATGACGCGGACGCGCTCTCCCGCCCGGAGCGGGGTAGAATGAATCACGGGCGCGGGCCGAGGAGGGGACGATGGACGCAGACACCCAGCTCAAGGACTGTCCGTCCTGCGGAACGTCGATCCCCGAAGCCGCCGTCCGCTGCACCGTCTGCAATTCGGGACTCGGACACTGCCTCGGCTGCAACGCGTGGATCGTCGTCGGCACCGAGTGCTTCGACTGCGGCAAGACCACCGCGGTCGTCGCGCGGAAGGCGGTCCAGGCCGCCCAGGCGCCGGCCAAGTACGAGTTCAACGCGACGCCGCTCGGCCTCCTCCCGCTGGTGCTGATCCGCGGACTGTTGATCGCCTCCTGCGCCGTCGCGGTCGCGCTGGCGCTCGCCGCGTCGCCGTTCGGCGTCGTCAGCAAGTACGTCACGGACCACGGCGTTCCCACGAAGGGCCACTGGTCGGTGCTCTGGGGCGCGGCGATCGGTCTTCATGTCGCGGTCGGATTCTCCGGCACGCTCCTCCGCCGGTTTCGGATGACCCATACAAGCATGTACGGGCAGCCCGTCGAGGTGACGATCAATCCGGGCATCCTGATCCTGGACCTCATCGTCACCCTCGCGGTGATGGGCTTCACCGCGGGCCTCGGACTGCCGTGGGTCTATGCGCGCTACCGCCGCTCGTTCTACCGGAGCTGCATCCTGCCGGGCCGCGGCAACCAGCCGCTCGGCTTCTACGGTTCCGGCGAGGAGGTGCTCGGCCGATTCCTCCTGACGCTGCTGCTCCTCCCGCTGTCGCTCGCGACCGCCGGGCTGATGTTCGGCGTGATTACCTGGATGTGGGTGAAGTGGGACTACGCCAACATGATGGTGCCCGACAAGCACGGCCAGCTCCACCGGGTGAACTTCAACGGCACGTTCGGCGGCTACTTCGGCCGATGGGCGCTGGGATGGCTGCTCACGCTGGCGACGGCGGGGATCTACCGGCCGTTCGCGAAGGTCGCCGAATGGCGCTGGATGGCGCAGAACACCGTGGTGCCGCCCTAGGTGGCGGCGCGGGCGAGCCGGACCAGCTCCCAGTAGGGCGGAGGGTAGCCGCGCTCGGCCTTGAACGCCCTGGCCCGCTCGGTGAGAGCCGCCTTCATCGCCGCATGGCGCGAGCGATACCACTGCAGTCGAAGCGCGACCGTCGCGCTCATCCCTTCCGGGATCGGGCCCACCGCGCCGAACGCGTTGAGGGTCCAGCTGTACGCCTTCATGCCCCTCGCGATCGGGAGCAGCGAGCCGCGGTGATCCATCGGAGCTCCGCGCTCCGCCTCCTCGAGCATCGCTTCCGTCACGGCGTTGTCGAGGTGATCCTCCCGGAGGCCCTGCAGGTCCCTCCACTCCGCCACGACGCAGAGCTGCGGGTCATACTCCAGGTCGGACGGCTCCTGCGTCAGGAAACTGCGGACCCCGAGCGCCGAGAGCCACGAGCAGACGCCCGGCGTGGAGAGGGTCGACAGCCCCATCCAGAGCGTGATGCCGACGCGCTCGTAGGCGGCCGACGCGACCTCCGAGCAGAAGATCCGGGAGTGGTCCCGGAAGTCCATCTCGAAGTCGTACGGAATATGCCGGGACGTCGCATCGGTCCGGCCGGTCGCCGCCGCGCGATGGGCGGCCTTCGGATCCTGCGCGAGCGCGTCCGCCCGCAGCCGGAGCACCATGACGCGGCGCTTGGGATCGGCCAGGTACTCCTCCACTGTGGAGATCGCCACGCCCCGCTCGATGTGGGCTTCGACGACGGAGACGGCGGAAGTCGCGTCGTCGACGTGGACCAGCGCCACGTGCGAGAAGTTGCCCGGGAAGTCGCTTCCGCGCGCGATGAGCGCCGACGTGGGCGCGGCGCCGCGCGACAGCAGCAGGTCGCCGCTGTGGATCCGGACGCCGCGGATCACGGCCGACGGCGACGCAGACGGCTCGTCGCGACCCTTCAGGAGCGCCGGCACGATTCCCTCCGGCGCCTGAAGCAGCGCCCCCTCGAGCGCCGCCCGTCCGCCGTAGAGGAGCCGGTAGAGGCGGATCTTCGCCTCCGACGAGCGGACGTCCCATCGGACGGACTGCTCCTTCACCGCGTCGCGCAGGGAGAACACCAGCTCCGCGAACGCCGGCAGCTCCGCGGGCAGCGCCGCGACGTGCGAACCGAGGGCGAACAGCTGCGACTCCAGCTCGGACCAGAGAGGATCGCCGGTCGGTCGGCGGCCTTCCCGCGCGCGGGCGATCAGATCCCTCAGCCTCGCCGTCCCCGCGCGGACGTTCTCCCGAAGTTCCGCCGGGGAGAGGCCCCGCGCGGCGGTGAACCGCGCCTCGAGGTCCTTCCACCGGTCGTCCTGGTTCCACGCGAAGGCGGTGCGCGAAGGGGTCGAGGGCGGCGGAGGGACGGGGGAATCCGGGATGAGCAGGAGAACGTAGAGGGCGATCACCGCGGCGAAGGCGAGGAGCGCCCGTTTTCTGAGTTTCCTGCCGCGGTCCTCGGCCATGCGTGCTCCCGTTCCGCCGGCCGCGACCGCTGGGGCGCTACTGCTTCCGGACCCAGACCGGGCTCGACCAGGCCATCTCGTCGTCGTCCTGGATGACCCGGACATAATACCACTGCTCGGCGGTCTGGCCATCCCACTCGGGATCGGTCCAGCGAATCCGGTGCTCCTTCGCGTGGAGCGGCTTCTCGACGCTCCCTTCGGCGTGAAGGACGCGCGAGCGGCCGATGATTTCGACCGATCGGATCGGCGCCGCGCCGCGGACGAAGATCTCCAGCGGCGGCGCGTCCTTCTGCGCCCACTCTTCGCCCATCCAGCGGCTGCCGCTCCGGAGCTCGAGGACCAGGCCGTACGTCGTCGAGCCGTACGTCCGGCGGTCGAACATCGCCTGCCAGATCGACTCGCGGGTGTTGTCGGGGGCGTACACGCACGCGTAGCCGACGCCGTAGCCGTGGTCGCTGCTGGCGATCACGCCGAGGTGGTAGCCCTTTTCGAGCGCGTTCCAGTAGAAGCCCTTCTTGTTCTTCGTGTTCGAGAATTCCCGCGGACATCCCGAGTGCTCGTAGGATCCGCGGCACGCCTGGAAGATCTCGCAGATGCGCTGGTAGCGGTCGTCCTGCACTTCCCACGCGGTGCCCATGCCCGGATCGGCGCCGGTGTGAGGGATCGTGATCGCGCGAACCTTCTCCCGCTCCAGCACCTTCCATCCCGCCGCCAGCGTGCTCGACGAGGCGATGTACCGGTCGAGCCGGTACGTGGGCCGCGACGGGAAGACCGTGTTGTGGTGGCCGTGGGGGTAGGTGAGCGACCACTCGAGGTTGTAGAGCACGCTCATCGCGTGGGGGACGTGGTAGAGGTCGGCGAGCTTCTGCTGCTTCCACCAGTAGTAATCGAGAACGTCGGCGCCGGTTTGCCGCGGATCCTCGGCGTGGTCGCTCAGCGCGAACCAGTCGTAGCGGCAGATGTCGGTGCCGTAGCGGTAGAGATCGTCGGGGCTCGGCTCGTTGCCCTGGCTGCAGCGCGACACGTTCGAGTGGCGATGGGTGTCGCCCCAGAGCAGGCGGTACGTCTTGCCGTCCACGGTCGAGGAATAGGGCTCGGTGCGGTCGCGCGGCGGCACCGGCCGGTCCGCGGGCGCCTTCGCCTCCGTCAGCGCCGC
>JGI10214J12806_10030717_pt1 | contig 10736 bp, 10 predicted proteins | sample WisConreferecore_FD_12806 | JGI IMG/M metagenome (IMG submission 12806)
GATCGGCTCGGGATCGTTCCAGATCAACCGCCACTCGGACCAGGCCGCGTGGTGCGTCCCGCGCGCGCTCGTCCGCGTCCGACTCACTCCGGGCGGACCGTTCGCCTACAACGACGCGCGCTACGTCGCCGCGTTCTTCATCGAGACGTCCGAGGACGTCGCGCTCTCCGACGACGAGGAGGGCGGCGAGGAGCTTACGCGCGGCGGACCGTCGCTGATCAGCTGGCTGAAGCGCACGATCATCTACCCCAACGCGAACATCGAGGGCCACCGATCGTACTGGCGCTTCGCGAAGACGCTCGGCGTCGTCCAGTTCCCCGACATGACGTCGGGCGAGGCGTTCCGGAAGCTGGTCCTCAACTCGATGCAGCGAGCCGGAGTCCTCGAGGGTCTGACGCTCGACTTCACCCTGGCCGACGACTCGTCCGGTACACCCTGGCCGGACTCCGACGTTACCTGGAAGTTCCCGGTCGGGATGAACCTGCTCGAGGTCCTCTCGAAGGTCGTCTCGTCGAAGGTCTACTACCGGATCAGGCCGAGCCTACTGCTCTCGGTCTACGAGGACCACCCGGGGACCGACCTCTCTGGATCGGTCACGTTCAGCAAGGGCGTCGACCTCTCGGAGGCGAGCAGCAAGACGATCGACGCGAGCAACTTCATGTCGCGCGCTCTCGTCCGGGGCGACGTCGACTCGAATGAGCTGAAGTTCATCCAGGTCGCCGACACCGCGGTCGAGGCGGAGACCGGTCGGGTCGAGGGGTACGTCGAGTTCAAGTCGACGCCGACGACCGCGCGCCTGACTCGAGCGGGCCAGCAGGCGATCACGAAGGCGAAGCTCCAGCAGGACGGTCCGGTCACGTCGGGCGTCATCTCCGACCTGGTCCCGTTCGTCGACTACGAGCCCGGAGACCTGGTCACGGTCGACGTCCCGGAGGTCTACGACTCCGCGGAGGTCCGCATCGCGGCGATCGTGCTCAAGGAGACCGAGTCCGGCGAGTACGACGTCATCCACGAGTACCAGGCGACGCCGTTCGATCCGGCGTCCGGTCCGGACAACTTCGCGTCGGCGTCCGATACGCCACCGGGCGGCGGACCAGGGGGACCACACGGCTGCAACGACTGCCCCGAGCCGACGCCGTTCGTCCCTCCGTCAGACGGCTCGAACCTCGTCGACGTCGTCCTGACGATCGGCTCCGCGGCGTACGTCGGAGACCCGGTCGACCGGCAGCAGCATCGAGCCTCCGACCTCGGCGTGACGCCCGTCCCGCTCGTCGTCGGACAGCAGTACCGGCTCGTCGTCCAGATCGTCCAGAACGGCGTATCCGGTTCGCCCTACGAGCCCGACTCCATGTCCTCGACCAGCGTCGGGATCAAGGACCCGGGGCACGGGAACGCCTCGGTGACGCAGGTCGGCATCTCGGGAGTCGACTGGACGCCCGACGACGTGGCCAACACGGGGATGTACCAGGGGGACGGTATCGGGTGGTCGTGGAAGGACCCCATCTCGTCCGGCGGTACCGCGCCCAACGGGTCGTACGACACGGGCGAGGTCATCGAGGGCGACTGGCTGACGCTCGACGCGGTCCCGGTCGGCGGCGTCACCGCCGACGTCGAGTGGGGCGGCGTGCCCCTGTCGGGCTACTGGGGCTTCTTCAACACCGCCCGGGTCACCCTCCAGACTCGGAACGGCGACGGCTCGCCGATCGTGGGCGAGGGCGCTGACGCGCCGTACGTCGGTCAGGAGGTCAACGAGCTGGCCTCAGACGCTCCGGTCGCGAGTGTCTACACGACCAACTTCCCGTACGCCGCCGGGTCGCTGAAGGTCTACGTCGCGGGGGTCCGAGTCGCGGTCACGGAGGTCGACCCCGCGGCGGGAACCTGGTCCTTCTCCCCGACGACCTTCGACCCGGGATCGGCAACGATCACGGTGACGTACCAGGCCGCGTCCTCGACGCCGACCGGAGCGACGAACGCGTACCCGACTCCGGGGAGCTCGACGATCCCGCCGTCGCTCCTTCCGACCGTCGACGACGACAAGTGGAAGCAGCCGGTACGCGTCGCGACGACCGCGAGCGTGACCACCTCGACCGCGCTGAACGCGGGCGACTCGATCGACGGCGTGACGCTCGCGGATGGCGATCGCGTCCTGGTCCGCGCGCAGTCGACCGGCTCGCAGAACGGCATCTACGTCGCGGGAGCGACGCCCGCTCGAGCGACTGACTTCGACGACGACGCCGAGGTCCTCGGCGCGCTCGTGTACGTCATCGCGGGAACGACGCTCGGCGGGAAGGTCTACCGGGTTACGAATACGACTGCCCCGGACGTCGGAACGGATACCATCAGCTTCGCCGAGCTATCCGGGTCGTCGGTCGGAGACCTCGATGACCTCACGGACGTCGTCATCAGTAGCCCGACCGAGGACGATACGCTCCGCTACGTCGGCGGCCAGTGGATCAACGACGACCGGCAGTGGGAGGCGGTCACGGACGGCGAGGACGTATTCGTCTGGGAGGGCGACGACCTCGTCCACGAGTGGAACGCGTAGGAGGGCTAGATGGTACAGCATGCCGACATCGACCACACCGGACTAACTGGCGTCGGCGGCGGCGCTATCGCCGACTACGACGAGTGGGTCAACCGCGCCGGAACGACGAGTCTGAACGGGCTGATCACGTTCACGAACGTCGCCCGTCAGGCGACGGGCGGTCCGTCGACCGGCGGTGGATCGAACGGCGCGTACCTCTACGGGACGAACGGCTCCGGTTCGCCCTACGACATCGCCGCCATCTCCGGACTGACAGAAGGCTCGCTGCTGCTCGTCTCGGCGTGGGTCCAGACCGGTTCCGGCGGTGGAACGTTCGGGATCGCTCGTATGAACGCCGACGGCAAGCCGTTCATGATCCCGCACAATGACTCCGCCCAGAACGCCACGTACGAGCTATCCGGCACGTGGACGTACTGGTCCTATGTCGGCGTTGTCGGAGCTGACGGCACGTGGAAGCTCCGAGGGGTCTATCAGCTGAACTTCGCCGACCTGCGGGTCCGGGTAATCGCCCCGTAGGGCGTAGGATGACTTCGTGGACGCCCGGGCGCGACGGGTACGACGGGTCCTGATCGGAGGGGTGATCCTCGGAATGGCTGTCTACGCCGCGAGCGCTCTCGCAGGTGTCGTCGTCGAGATCACGACTCCGGCTCCGGCTCCGGTCCGGTCGGATCAGGACGTGAGCTCCCCGACGTCGTCTCCGTCGACGACCGCGCGACCGACCCCCTCGCCGCGCTCGTCGACCAGGACGACCAGGCCGGACCCGACGCCGACTCGTCGTCCGGTCGTCGTCCTCCCGTCGGTCCCGGTCCCGACTCGAGTACCGGTCCCTACGAAAGTACCGATCCCAACCGCGCGACCGACCTTGTCGCTCCCGCTGCCGGTTCCGTCGCTGCCGATCGGAGACGTCGGTGACGGTCAACGGTAATGGTCCCCCGTACTACGGTCGAGCGCGGATCATCGGGGGGCTGCTCCTTCTCGCGCTCGCCGCGTTCCTCATGACGGTCGACGCGCTCCGACCCGACTACAACGTCCCCGACTCGCAGCTCGGCCTGATCCTCGGGACGGGCGTCGTCCTACTCGGCGTCGAGGTCGGTCGGAACATCATCGGCGGGAGAGGAGGCAACTAGTGGCGGTGCTCGACTCTCGCCTGATCGCGTTCATCATCTGGGGGCTCGGCGTCGTCGCCGTCTACGGGTTCGTCCTCTGGCGACGCCACCACTCGTGGACGCTCCACCACGACACCCGATCGCGTCGAGACCTGGTCGAGGCGTTCGGCCTGTTCCTCGTCTCGCTGTCCGCCGCGACGAGCATCGGCGCGACGCTGTTCGGTGAGGTGACGATCGGCGCGCGAGCGCTCCTGACCGCGACGAGCCTCGGCGCGTTCCTCGGCGTCGGCCTGGTCATGGCGACCGAGCCCGGCAAGCAGGATCCTGCCGAGCCGGACGACGTCGACGAAAGTACCTGACCAGGGGACTGGACAAGTCGCGACGAGCGCGGCTATTCTGCTCTCCACGGACCGGACGAGTCAACCGGACCGAGACGAAGGAGACGAGAGATGCGCAAGATGTCGAAGGGTCCACTGGCCGGTCACTACGCCGATGGTCGCGGTCACGACACCGACCTCAGCTGCTGCCAGCCGAAGGCCACGAAGCTCGAGCTGACGTCGTTCAGCTCGTACGACTCCGCTACCGGAGAGGGCGGCGACGAGCGCGTCCGCACGGTGGCCATCCCCGCGGGGTTCCGCGGCCAGCAGTCCATCCGGATCAACGGATGGGAGATCACTCTCTTCGAGGACGGCGAGCTGATCATCGACCGGTCGTCGGTCGAGCACAGCGACGTCGCGATCGTCCCCACCCTGGTCAACAGCAACGGGAACACCTGGTCGGTCAAGCTGGCCCCGGCGCTCCCCGACGTCGACTAGTCATCGACGCGAAACGAAGGAGACGAGAACGATGAACGACAAGACCTGCCGCCGCTGCCAGGCCGTCAAGCCGACGTCCGACTTCACCCGCAAGGCGTCGTCGGTCGACGGACTCTCCCCGTACTGCCGGTCGTGCCAGCAGGAGCGGCGCGTCCACCGGAAGTTCAACCGCCCCGCGTCCCGATCGGGCGCGGTCCTGCTGAACCCCGTCGCGGAGGCGCTCCCGACGGTCGACCCGCGCGACGACTTCGTGATCATGCCCGAGGTCCGCGCGACGTTCGCCGCGGCCGCTCGCCGCGTCCAGCGCGGTCGACCCGCGCCGACGTTCTTCTTCGCGGGTCCGTCGGGATCCGGCAAGACGGAGACCGCGCGCCAGCTCGCGCATCTCGCCGGTCTCGACTGCACCGTCATCGACGCTCCGTCGATGACCGACCCTGAGGCCTGGTTCGGGACTCGCGAGGTCGTCGTCGAGGACGGCGCGCCGAAGACGGTCGTCGTCGACTCGGCGTTCGTCTCAGCGATCGGTCGGCCGGGCGTCGTCGTCATCGACGAGGCGAACCGGGTCAACGACTTCATCCGCGGAGTGATCCTCGCGCTGACCGACGAGCGACGCGCGGTCACGAACCCGCTGACCGGTCAGCCCCTGGTCCGGCACCCCGAGTGCTACCTGATGATGACGGCGAACGTCGGCCTGTCGTTCACCGGCACCTTCGCGGTCGACCCCGCCTTCATGACCAGGGCGCTCACCACTAACTTCGAGTACCTGAAGGCCGACGACGAGGAGCGCATCGCGCGCGGTCGGACGGGAGCTCCCGAGGACGACGTCGCGCTGATCGTCCGACTCGCGACCGACTCGCGCGCCGCGGCGCTCGCCGACGAGGACTTCCCGCCCGTCTCGACCCGCGAGGTTCTCGAGGCCTGCGAGCTGGTCGCGGATGGACTCGACGTCAACACCGCGGTCCACCAGGCGATCATCAACCGGGCCTCGAACGAGGGGGGCGCGCAGAGCGTCCGAGCCCGGTACGAGATGTTCTGGACCGGCATCCGCCCGAAGGCGTAGTCGCCGCTGGACAACCGGGACCGCGCGCGGCTACTCTGGCCGGGCACGGTCCCTAGTCCGGACCGACCGAAGGAGACGAGATGACCGCACAACGCGACTGGTGGACCCGACCGGAGCCGACCGACCGTCCCGATCGGGACGACTCGTGGCTCGACGAGGACTTCGACTTCGCCGACGAGCGAGCGACGGTCTCGAGCATCTGGGGGCGCTACGCCCCGCGCTCGACCTCCGGCGACGTCCTGGTCCGCGTCGTCCAGGCCCAGCGACTCGTCCAGGGGTTCGTCGACGCCTTCGCGACCGGCGACTCGAAGCGCTACATCGTCACGTTCGACGAGAGCGTCAAGACGGCGGGGACCGACTTCCGGGGCAAGCGCGTCGTCGTCTCGCACCGTCCGCTGCTCGACTCGACCATCGATCCGTCGCTCGGCGAGACGGTCATGACCGCGATGGCGGTCCACGAGTCCGATCACGTCCGCTACGGTCGACTGACCGCGCAGGCGGTCGAGCGCGCGTACCCCGTCGGCCACCCGGACCACGCGCGAGCGTTCCGGGTCTCGAACATCCTCGACGACGTCCGCATCGAGCGACGCCACGCCGAGGACTTCCCCGGCTACGCGGATATCTTCGACCCCGCCATCGACTACGTCTTCGAGAGCACGCACGACCGCCCCGCGGATCCCGCTCGCCTCTCGGGCGTCGACTTCATCAGCGGCGCGGTCCGGTATACGCGCCACGTCGCGTGGACGCCCGAGACCGAGGCGGAGCGCGACTGGTGGCTCGAGTGGGCCGACCGGGGCTCGTCGAACGACTCGCCGAAGCACCACGTCGCCGCGGTCGCGGAGGCGATCGTCCACCTCGACGAGCAGGCCGCGAAGCAGCCCGAGCCCGAGGACCAGGACGATCGGGACGACGACGAGACGTCCGACGACGACGCGAGCGACGGAGAGGGCGCGTCGAGCGACGAGTCGACTCCGGACGCGGACGACGAGTCGTCGGACGACTCCGTCAGTCCTACACCGGCTAGCGCGGGCGACGAGAGTGATCAGACGACGCCGGGCGAGGGCTCGACGACCGACCAGGTCGACGAGAGTCCGGTCGACGAGACCGCGCCCGGCGGCAACGCGTACCACGACGCGGACGAGCTCCCCGAGGACTGCTGGTCGGACGCGGTCGACCAGGCAGCGACGAGTAACGACCCGAGCACCGGCCGGATCAGCGACTCGAAGGCGCAGAAGATGGTCAACGAGGGCAAGGCGCTCGACTTCGAGAACAGGGCGGAGGTCTACTGGTCGCCCGACGGGCTCGCCCGGTCGAAGTCGAAGTACACCGGTCGTCCGACCGGAGCAGGCGCGGCGATCCGCGCGGCCTTCGCGCTCTCGCGGACAGGCAGCTTCGCGAAGCAGCGCGACCTCCGGACCGGTCGACTCGACAACCGGTCGCTGCCCCGCGTCGCGTCCGGAGACTTCCGACTGTTCGAGCGACGGACCGCGCAGAGCGAGGGCAAGTACCGCGTCTGGCTGCTCGTCGACTGCTCGTCGTCGATGCGGGGCGTCCCGGTCTCGCAGGCGATCGACGTCGCCGCGGCGCTCGCCTCCGCGACCAGGCAGCTCCCGAACGTCTCGCTGGACGTCTGGGGATGGACGACGCCGTGGAAGTTCCGGTACGGCGCGAGCGGCCATAGCATCTCGGTCGGGACCGTCCGGGTCTACACCGAGGGCGACCCGGTCGAGAACGTCGGCTACCTCGGCTCGGTCCCGATGGGGTTCACCCCCGACGCCGAGGCGCTGACCTGGGCCGGTCGGGCGATCAAGAAGGTTCTCCGACCGGGCGAGCAGCCCGTCGTGATCATCGCGAGCGACGGCGCAGGCGGGATGCGCGCCGAGCACGTCGAGGCGGTCCGGAAGGCGGGCGTCGAGGTCGTCTCGGTCGCCCTCGGCGGGGGCCTGACCGCGCACAACCAGGCCGCGTGGTACGGCGAGCACGGGTACGTCGGCTGGAAGGGTTCGATCGTCGCGACCGCGAAGCCGCTCGGGCGTCTGATCGGTCGCATCGCACAAGGGAAGGGAGCGCGGACCAGGTGAACGACGAGCTGACCGTCTCGGAGGTAGCGCGGGAGCTCAGATGCTCCCGCTCTGCCGTTCGCAAGGCGATCGCCCGGGGCAAGCTGGCGGCGACGCTCGTCGTCGTCGGTCCGCAGTCCGAGTACCGCGTCGAGCGCTCCGAGGTCGAGCGCTATCGCGGTGATCACCGGACGCCCCGCGTCGTCGAGCAGGTCGGATCGTGAAGCAGGGCGACGACGAGTGGCTCGAGGCGCGACGCCTCGGCGTGACGTCGACCGACATCCCCGCGATCATCGGGGTCTCGCCCTGGAAGAGTGAGGGCGACGTCGCGCGGGAGAAGCAGGGGCTCACCGACCAGGTCGACGATCCCGATCGGGCTCGGAGGTTCCGTCTCGGCCACGCGCTCGAGGACGTGATCCGCGGAGAGGACGTCATCGAGCACGGCATCAAGCTCCGGCGCGTCCACCGGTTCATCGTCGACCCGGAGCGCCCGCTGCTCCGGACGTCGCTCGACTTCGAGCGCGTCGGCGAGCGGACGATCGTCGAGGCGAAGTCGTCGAAGTCTCGAGACTGGGACGACGGCCTACCGCAGTACGTCGAGGCGCAGGTGCGCTGGCAGATGGGCGTCGCGCGCTACCCGAGAGCGCACGTCGCCGCGCTCCGCTACGGCGACCGGCTCGTCTGCTTCGACGTCGAGCACGTCGAGTCGACCTTCGAGCAGCTCGTCGTGATCGCCGAGGACTTCTGGCAGCGACTGCTCGCGGGCGGACCGTTCGAGGAGTCTCGGGAGTCCGTCCGTCGGGCCTGGCCGCTCGACGACGGCACGATCGCGAACGCTGATCCTGAGACCATCGAGGCGGTCGGCTCGCTGATCCAGACGCGCGCGTCGATCGACGCGCTGACCGACTACCGCGAGCGACTCGAGGCGGCCATCCAGACCAGGATGGGACCGACGACGACGCTACTCGGACCAGGCTGGCAGGTGACGTGGAAGCAGACGAAGGACCGCGAGGAGGTGGACTACAAGCAGCTGGCACTCGACGTCCTCGGACGTCTCGACCCGATCGACATCGCACTCCAGACGGCACGCTACACGACGACGCGTCGCGGACCGCGACGCTTCACGATCAAGGAGGACAAAGAGTGACTCTCGTCTCCACTTCGACCGACGAGGCGCGTAACGTCGCGCTGCTCCAGGCGGTCGGCGCGGACCGGCTGAACCCCGCGCAGCGCGAGCTGTTCCTATCCATCGCGAACCGGTACAGCCTCGACCCCCTGCTGAAGCACCTGGTCATGATCGAGGGCCGGGCCTACATCACCCGAGACGGACTGCTCCACGTCGCGCACGCGTCGGGCCAGCTCGACGGGATCGAGACGACTGAGCCGACGCTCGACGACGACGGCAAGTTCTGGCGCTCGAAGGCGTCCGTCTTCCGGAAGGACATGAGCCGCGCCTTCACCTACGGCGGACGCTATCCCGCGGACGGTCGCAACGCGAAGTACGCGCCCGAGATGGCGGTCAAGGTCGCCGAGGTCATGGCGCTCCGTCGCGCCTTCGACGTCGCGGCGGCCACCTACGAGGAGCGCTGGGACGAGGCGGACCCGAACGTCGTCGACCAGGTCTCGACCGCCCCGGCGAGCCTGACCGACCGTATCGCCGCTCGAGCGGAGACCGTCGCGCCGACGCAAGCCGGTGTAGATCAGCCGGAGAGCACCGAGACGGTCGAGGGCGAGTCTACGGACGTGACCGAGCACGAGGGCCATCCTGGTCCGATGATCGGAGTCGAGGCGCCCGTCGGCGTCGACGTCATCGTCCCGGGCCAGTTCCCCGGCGTGCCGGTCGTCGAGGAGCCCTCCGACGTCTCGCTGCTCGGCGGTCCGACGCTCGAGGAGTTCGGGGAGCTCATGAAGGACGTCCCGAAGCCGCGCATCCGACGGATCGCCAAGCGACTGTTCCCGGACGCGTCGAAGTTCGCCGACCTGACGCCGACGCAGCTTCAGGCGATCGTCGACCAGGTCATCGAGGCGGACGTCGAGGAGCTCCAGGAGGAGCCCGCGCCCGCGCCGTCCGCGGTCGAGCAGTGCGGTATGGAGTCGCCCTACGGGACCGGCCTGGTCTGCTCGCAGGACAAGGGCCACCCGTCGACGGTCCCGCACCGCGCTGGTCTCCGGGAGACCTGGTGATGGAGCAGCCCGTCCGCGACGAGACGATGCCAGCCGGCAAGTGGAAGTTCGACGACTCCGTCACCGAGGCGTTCGACGACATGCTCGAGCGCTCGATCCCGGCGTACAACGTGATGCGGGAGCTCACGACGAAGCTGGCCATCCGGTACGCGAGACCGGACGCCCCGATCGTCGACCTGGGCTGCTCGCGGGGGACGGCCATCCGTCCCCTGGTCGACCACTTCACGCCCGAGGCGGACGAGCACATGAGGTTCGTCGGAGTCGACGTCTCGGAGCCGATGCTGGCCGCGGCGCAGCGGACGTTCGCTCGCGATCGCCGGGTCCACATCGGACACCACGACCTCCGGAAGGGATGGCCCGTCCAGTACGCCGCGACGGCGTCGGTCGTGCTCTCCGTCCTGACCCTCCAGTTCACTCCGATCGAGTACCGCCAGACGATCCTCGACGACGTATACGAGCGTCTCGAGCCCGGCGGCGCCGTCCTGGTCGTCGAGAAGGTCCTCGGCGCGGGCGGTCGACTCCACCGCGTCTTCGACGACGAGTACCTCGCCCTGAAGGCGCGCAACGGCTATACCGCCGAGGCGATCGCCCGCAAGAAGGCGTCCCTGGAGGGCGTCCTGGTCTCGCTGACCGCGGACGAGAACGTCACGATGCTGTACCGCGCGGGGTTCCGATCGGTCGACTGCTACTACCGGTGGCTCAACTTCGCCGGTTGGATCGCGGTGAAGTGATGACTGACACCCCGCGCACCCGAACCGGGCGCAAGGTGGTCGCAATCCACGGCGACGTGCTGCTGGATGACGTGCTGGGCATCGAAGCCGAGGCCGCAGCGGGACCACGCGACGACATATCGGAGGCTCGCTTGGGGGGTGACACGCTGGAGGCGGTCTGTCGCGAGTGGTACTACCGCGGCATCCGTGAGGGTGCGGCCACCGCCGCTGTGGCGTCACGCGGGGTGCCTACCCT
>JGI10214J12806_10151607_pt1 | contig 10726 bp, 9 predicted proteins | sample WisConreferecore_FD_12806 | JGI IMG/M metagenome (IMG submission 12806)
CCGCAGGAACACATTGAATTCGCGCTCTGGTACCTCGCCCAGCGCAGGTACGTCGATCGCTCCGACGGGTCAAAGATCACCATTACTGTCGACGGCGTGGATCACCTCGAAGAACACGCGCCGGCCCGACAGGCCGTTCCACGGCTGACTGCAGCGGCCTCATCCCGCAAGTTCTAAGCACTCGGGTACGGGTTCGCGCAACGGAAGCTGCCGCACAGCCAGCGCCGACATGCGGAGCGGCGGCGGAGGCGCGGATAATACGTCCCGCTATGTCGCATCGATGTCGTCGGGTCGGTTCGGTTCCCCAAGATCACGTATGACGAGTAGCGAACCGTGCCCGGCGTGTGGATCTCGCGTCAGTCGAATCTCGTACGACGTGCCCGATCACGAGTATCTGGTGAACGTCATCGCACGATATGCCGCGTGTGGGGAGTGTGGGACGTTGTACCAGGTTCCGATGCCGGACACCTGCGCGTTGAGCACCTTCTACCCCAAGACCTACCACAGCTTCGCAACGGGCGGCGCTCTCGCCAAGGTCCGACACTCGCTGAGGCTTCGCCGACTGCGTAATCTGCTGAAGAAAGATACCGGCGTCGTTCTCGATTACGGCTGCGGAAGCGGATCGTTCATTCGCTGGGCATCAGATCGGGCACAAGGAATTTCGTTCTGGGGGTACGAACTTGCGGATCGGCCGCGAACGGAAACACACGGCCGTGTCACGATCGTCACCGGAAGCGTCGAGCATCTCATGAAGGAACTTCCTCCCTGCGATCTCGTCACCATGAATCATGTGATCGAGCATTTGCCGGATCCGCGGTCGGTTCTTGGTGCCCTCCATCAGCGGATGAACGACGGAGCAATCCTGGAGGGTCAGACCCCGGCGGCCGATTCGTTTGAACGCAAGGTTTTTGGAACGCGGTGGAGCGGATTCCACGCGCCACGGCATACGGTCGTCTTCTCACGAATGGGTCTGACGCAGCTGATGACAGCGGCACGCTTCAAGTCCGTCCAGGTGACTGGTGCCTTCAATCCTGCCGCGATAGGGGTCAGCCTTGCTGCAACGATGCATCGAGGCGCGCTCCGGCCGATTACGAGGAGCGGCGTGCCGTGGCTGGTGTATCTGGCATCCGCGACCGCGCTCTACCCGGTCGATGTGATCTCCGGTGCCCCCGGCATCGTGAACTTCATGGCGATGAAGAACCCCTGACATCAGCACATGATCAATATCAGCGAGCCTCGCCCGGACCATTTTGCGAAACGATCTGATTCGATTTCGCTGATCGTTGTCGCGGCGCATCTTTCGATTGTCCTGTTGCCGGTCTATGTGGCAGCTGCGCTCGGGCCCGGCTGGAACACCGTTATCTGCTGGGCACTCTTTGGCACCAGCATGAACGGGATTCTGAATTTGATGCACGAGTGTGCCCATTACCATGTATTTCGCGAACGACGTTGGTCGGATGCGCTTGGACGTTTCTTGCTCGGGCCGATGGTGTTGGCAAATTTCGACTCGTATCGGCGCCGGCATTGGGATCACCACCGCTTCGTGGGGGTTGACGGCGAGACCAAGGACACCTATCTCATCGACATACAAGGGAAAAACCTCTTTTGGTTCTGGTGCCGCTGTGCGTTCATGATCGAAGCTGCACGGCGGTTTGCGGGCCAGATCAGCTCACGCGCTGCCGCAACCGGTGACGGGGGTGTGCCGATTTGGCGAATGTTGGCCTTCCACGCGGTGTTTTTGCTTTCCCTCCTCGGGGTCAGCTTCGCGTTCAACCGATCGAAGGGGCTCGAGATAACTGCGGTGTCGGCTTTGGTTTCGTACGGCGTGGTGTTTGTGTATGGACTCGCGAGTCTAACAGCCTTCATGGCTGCGCTACGGGCCATCGCAGAGCACCAGCAGTACGACGAGCGATCCGCGCATCAGGGCTACGCGGCATTGAGGAATTTCTCGTGTAACAAACTGTCCCGGCTGCTGATGGGTTGCTACGGGTTCGGCGAACATTACACGCATCACCAGATTCCTGGCATTCCGTACTATCACCTGCCGGCCGCGGCGCGTAAAGCCGCAGAATCGGATCCGGCAGCCCTTGCGACGAAGGGCTACTTCCAGGTACTCGGCGAGATCGTCGTGAGTGCGAACGCCCACCGGTGACCACGACCGATCGATCGAAAGGAGCGGGCGCTGCAACGCAATCGCCTCGCTCTGCCTTCAGCCGCGCACGCCGCGACCACTGGGATGCGATCGCGGATCGGATGAAGTCATGGACTGGCTGGGGAGGCTTTTACCAGCGCCGGCTCGCGCACATATATCGGCAGTTGATACCGCCAGGAGCGCGAATCCTTGAAATCGGATGCGGACAGGGCGATCTGCTGGCGCGGCTTCAGCCGTCCTTTGGGGTAGGGATCGATTTTTCTCCGCGAATGATCGCCCGCGCGGCTGCCCGGCATCGCCATCTGCACTGGGTTGTCGCCGACGCGCACGAACTCGAGTTCACGCACACCTTCGACGCGATCATTCTGTCGGATCTCGTCAATGACGTATGGGACGTGCAAGAGGTTCTCGCGCGTGTGGTGCGTCTCGCGAATCCGCGAACGAGGATCATCCTGAACACGTACAGCCGCATGTGGGAACCATTTCTCGCCGTTGCTCAAGCCATGGGCCTGAGCAAGCCGAGTCTTCATCAAAACTGGTTGACCGTCGAAGACATCGCCGGCCTGCTCAACCTTGCTGACGCCGATGTGATTCGTTCCTACGCGGAGATTCTCTGTCCTCTCCCCATACCCATCCTGGCGACCGTGGCCAACCGGTACCTCGTCAAGTTGTGGCCGTTCCGACTCTTCGCCCTGACGAGCGTGATGGTTGCGCATCGCCGGCCGCAGAGCGCAAGCCGGCCCGAACCGGCGATCGTTTCGGTTGTTGTACCTGCGCGAAACGAGGCGGGAAATATTTCAAGGATCCTGGCTGAAGTGCCGGAAATGGGCGCCGGCACCGAATTGATTTTCGTGGAAGGCGGGTCGACCGACGACACCTATGCAGCAATCGAGCGGGAGATGGTCAACCACCCCGCGCGCTGGTGTCGGCTGCTTCGTCAAACGGGCAAGGGGAAAGGCGACGCCGTACGCGTGGGGTTCCAGGCGGCTCGCGGCGAGATCCTCATGATCCTTGACGCGGACTTAACCGTACCGCCCGAAGACTTGCGGCGGTTTTACGACGCGTTGTGGACGGGTAAGGGCGAATTCATCAATGGCGTCCGCCTGATCTATCCGATGGAAAAACAGGCGATGCGCTTTGCGAATCTCGTCGGCAACAAATTCTTCAGCCTTGCGTTCTCCTGGCTGCTCGGACAGTCGATCAAGGACACCTTGTGCGGCACGAAGGTGTTGTGGCGCACCGACTACGAACGCATCGCAGCCAATCGCGCGTTTTTCGGCGACTTCGATCCCTTTGGCGATTTCGATTTGCTCTTTGGTGCCGCCAAGCTGAGTCTCAAAATCGTCGAGGTTCCCATTCGATACAGGGAGCGCACCTACGGGACCACGAACATCCAACGCTGGCGGCACGGCTGGATCCTGTTGAAGATGGTTGCGTTTGCAGCGGGAAAGATCAAGTTCACGTGACGAAGGCGTGGTTGGCGCACCCCCTCACGCGCGGACTCGATCTGGATGATCCGCGTCTCAACGAGCAGCGTCGCCGCATCATCGAGCAGAAACCTTTTCTCCGACGAATCTACGAGGAGTGGTACACCGCCACGGTCGAAGCGCTTCCGCCTGGGAACGCACCAGTGTTGGAGATCGGGTCGGGTGCGGGATTTCTCCGCGACTTCATTCCAGGGTTGATTACCTCGGAGGTCCTGCCGTCGCGTGGTGTGGGAGTCGTCCTCGATGGCACACGCTTGCCGTTTGCAGGGGACGTCTTGCGAGCCGTCGTGATGACGAACGTGCTTCATCATTTGACGCAACCCAGACAATTTTTCGCTGAGGCCGGCCGCTGCGTTCGCAGCGGCGGTGCCATCGTGATGATCGAGCCTTGGGTTTCGTCGTGGTCCCGTCTTGTATACGGACGTCTGCATCACGAACCCTTCGACCCGGAAACCCTGGCCTGGGAAACTCCACCGACGGGCCCGTTGTCAGGGGCGAATGGTGCACTGCCCTGGATACTGTTCGTCCGGGACCGAAGCCGCTTCGAAAAGGAATTTCCCATGTGGGCCATCGAATCGATCCGGTTGGGCATGCCGTTCCGCTATCTCGTCTCCGGCGGCATCTCCATGCGGAGTCTGATGCCCTCTTTCACGTTCCCCGCCTGGCGAAGGGTCGAATTGCTGATGGAGCCCTGGATGTCGAGGTGGGCGATGTTTGCGCAGATTACGCTGCGTCGGCGGGGCTGAGGCGCCCTTACTCGTTCCGCTCGTACGCTCGAATAAAGAAAGCCCGCTCGCCAAACCTGAGTTCGGCACCACCCTGATCGCTGAACGTTGCGACGGGATGATAGTTCGCTTCCACCCATTGCATGAGGCGTCGGTTGTAATCGATGCCGAACGCGTTATCGCGATATTCAGGCGTAAGAACGTTGCCGACGAGAATCACGCGAACCTGCCGCGCGGACATTCGCTCAATCGCGTCCGCTTCTCTGTCGGGGGTCAGATATCCAGGCACGATGATCTCCTCGCGCAGCGGATTGCGACGGTCAGCGAGGAAGTTGACAATCGTGCCTTGAGGCAGACTGCCGAGATATTCCCCTGGCATCGTGTGTTCGTCGACGAATCGAATCGCGTCAGCAATCGGCCGTCCAACGATTGGCCTGGTCAATAGAGTTCCGCGTGGCGCGGAGATTTCAAATGACTTTCCGGTGCGGGCTATTACAAACTGCGCGTAGATCATCGTCGTGAGTAAGCACACGCCGACCGCCATGGCGCAGTGCCGCGCCTCCCTGCGCGCTCTCTGGGTCGCTAGCAGAAACCGGGGCAAGTAATCGGCCAGGAATGCCACGTAAATGAGGAGCAGCGTAGGAACCGTAAAAGGTGTGTACGAGCTGGCGAATGACACGTTCAGGATCACGCGGGCAATCGCGAGGCCACTGAAAACGGTGATCACGAGGAGCGATTGTTCTTCGATGGAGAGTACCGCACCTCGCGACTTCTCCCGATGTGCGCGCCAGGCGATTGTCACAACGATTGAGGCCAGCACGACAGGCGCACCTCTTAACGGGCTGATGTCGACCGGGGCGGACCTGCTCGAGCCGTACCACCAGGCTGCAGCGCCGAGGATTGTCACCAGCCAGATGACCCGAGCGCGAGAGCCCCTGAACATCGAACTCGCCGCGTCCGACCCGAGACCGAAAAGCGCGGCCCCGCCGGCAATACAAGAGAGCACGCCGATTCCCGCCAGGATCGCCCATCCGGTCCGTGGCCAGTAGAACGTTCCGTCGAGAAGGTGCGCGAAGTAAACCATTTGAGGCTGCGTGAACGCGCGGTATGTATCAGTGAACAAGAGTTTCCATGGGACGAGCCATAAGATGACGCCGTAGACAAGGCCGCCGATCGCAAGCGGGGGAACGATGAGCAACAACAACGGCCGCCACGACCATTGTGCGGCGCCGAAATTTCGAATTGCCCATGCCACACCTGCGGGGCCCAATCCGAGCAGGGTCATCTCCGGCTTGGACACGATGACGCCGGAGGCCAGGAGACCGCCCACCAGCATCGCGATTTCATCATTCGCCCGCAGATACTGGAGAGCGCACACGAGCGCCCCCATTGCGAAGGTCCAGCCGTAAAGAACCGCGTACGAATACGGCTGCACGTAGTTTCCGGCATTCAATCCGATCGCGCATACCACGAGGACCAGGCTTGTCGATAACGCTGCGGCCCACGGACTCATCAGCCGCCGGCCGATCCAGTGGATCATCACCAGTACTAGCGCAGCGCACACGATTCCGCTCGCGTATAACGTGTTCAGATGCGTTCCAAACATCCGATACAGCAACGCGTTGAAATACGGAGCGAAAGGGCCGTAGTAGTACATGATGTCGACGTATAGACGCTCGCCCGCCAATATGCGAGCTGGAACGTTCATTTCACGGGCGTGATCGACGATCGGATCGGTCCACCGATGCCATGTCACGAACAGCATCAGGACGAAGAGCGCCGTCACGGCAATCGCCGCTTGCCACTCCTCACTACGAATGGGCGACGCCGGACCAGGGTTGGACGGTTCTGTGCGGGCTGCCAAGGGCCGATTGCGAGAAACGCTATGCTCCCGGGTTAACACAAATCCCGGTCACCTATGCCACGATTCTGGCACTCATTTCGCGCTGCGCACTCGCAACAAACCATTCGTACGTCTGCGAAATGCCTTGACGCAGCCCGATCGTGTGCCTCCATCCAAGGTCGTGCAATCGGCTGACATCCAGAAGCTTTCGCGGCGTCCCGTCGGGCTTGTCAGTGTCGAACACGATCTGCGCGTCAGGATAGACGACCTCCCGAATCAATTCGGCCAGCTCACCAATTGAAAGATCCTCGCCGGTGCCGACGTTGATGTGGTCCGCCGCGTCGTAGTGCTGCATCAGAAATACGCACGCGTCAGCGAGATCGTGAACGTGTAGAAACTCACGGCGCGGTTGACCTGTGCCCCAGATGACGACATCACGACGCCGCGCCATTTTCGCCTCGTGGAATTTGCGAATCATCGCAGGAAGCACGTGTGAGCTCGTCAAATCGAAATTGTCGTTGGGCCCGTACAGGTTGGTCGGCATTGCGGCAATGAAGTCGCAGCCGTACTGTTTTCTGTAGCTCTGACACAATTTGATGCCGGCGATTTTAGCGATCGCGTACGCTTCGTTCGTCGGCTCGAGAGGCCCCGACAGGAGAGCTTCCTCTCTCATCGGCTGGCGGCACTCGCGCGGGTAGATGCAGGAACTGCCCAGATACAGCAATCGCTTCACGCGGTACGAGTGCGACGCGTGGACGACGGTCGCGTGAATCATCATGTTGTCGTAGAGAAACTCCGCCGGACGAGTGGAATTCGCCAGAATACCGCCCACGGTGCCGGCGACCAGGAACACATAGTCGGGTCTATTGGCGCGAAACCAATAATTCACGGCCGCTTGATCGCGGAGATCCAGTTGCTCGCGACTCGGCAGCAAGAGCCGATCGAATCCGCTCTGACGCAGGCGACGCGCAACCGCGGATCCCACGAGACCGCGATGACCAGCAACGAAAATCCGTGCAGATCGATCCATCGGAAGCATTCGTCAACTCCCCGAACCGCGACATACGAACGCGATGTGAGCGTCAGAGTGTGGCGACATCATTTGGCGGAGGCTCTATATCTGCAGCATCCGTGCACTTCGGAGCCGACAGGAGTCGTGGGCACCTTTAAGCTGAAGATAGACAACGTTTTCGCACGCGACGGAGGGTCGAGTCTCGAGCGCGTTCTCGATCGCACAAGTCAGCCGACAGGCAACCTTTTATCTAGGGAGACCTGATGGCGCCAGACAAGTCGGCTATCGCGGGGCGCCGGTCCCTTCAGAACCTGCGAAGAGTTTCCGCCCGTCGGCAAACGTAATTTCACGGGCGTTCATCTTGTTGGTGCCGTCCTTTGCGCGGTAGCCGTCGACGACGATCTGCGTGCCCGCCTGCAGCGAGGTCTTGCTGAAACCACGGCGGAAGAGGACGGTCGGGGCGCCCCCTTCCACCATCCAGGCTTCTGTCCTGCCGTTTGGCTGCGTCACATTCATGTGGATCCATACATGCGGATTGATCCACTCCATCTTGGTGACGGTCCCTTTGAATAGCACCGGTTGCTTCGCGTCGAATTCCGCGGCGAAGGAATGATGCGCGGCCACCGGCACGCCGGCAATCGCTGCCAGGGTCATCGTCACCAGCACCGCGAGCATCGTCGTTTTCATTGAGAGTCCTCCGTAGCCGCTAGCGCTCGCCGCCCGGCCGAACGCGCATCCTGCGCGTGACGTCGATGATGATGCTGTCGCCTTCCCAGTGCTTGACCAGCTGCTGCTTGCGCGCATCGCCGTAGAGAAACTCTTCCACGAATTCCACGCACGGGTACTCGAGCAGCCGCGCGTTGGGCTCCAGGCGGCGGTAGAGCGGCATCGAGATCTTCCATGGCCGGGTGAAGACGTTCGGATCCTCGATCGTCACCTGGTACTGAATCGCATCGTTCGACAGGCGCGTGAAGCGTTCCACCATGTGGGCGGTCTCGCTGTAGAAATTGCCTGCGCGGTCGAGCCAGTTGGGTTGAAGACCTTTCGTATCCACGACGAGCGTATCGCCGTCCCATTTGCCAAGCGAGAACCCCATTGCGGTGTCCGCTGGTGGTTCGTCCACGGTCTCGAGATGAATCGTGCGCGCCGCGTTTGCGAACGCGAAGTCGACGTGGATTCTGTCGGTACTCTGGACGATTTGAAACGGGTACGGCAGGTACATCGAGCGTGGGGTTCCGGGTACATAGCATTTGAGCTCCGGGTCACGGTCGATCCAGTGCTCCGCGTTCTCATTCCTTTTCGCAGCCGCTCCCGCCACGTAGGGGATTTCGCCATCACCTTCGACGACGCCCAATGACGCGGGCACGCCGCCGGCCGCGCCAAGAGCGAGGACTGGCGCCGCGGGCACGCGTGCGTATTCGTACGGATAAATGCCAGGCTGGGTGACCGCGCCGGGGCGGGCGTCGTGGGCCTGGAGATTCCAGTTCGCCTCGTTGAGCGCCTGCCAGAGTCCATTGAAATTCGGGTGGCCATCAGCCATGCGACTTGATTGCACCGCCTCGCCCTTTGTGCGGGTCCCGAATGTCGTGACGGCAACGGCAATCGCGGCAATCGCAACAGCGGCGAGCACGGGACGTGCGATGCCGCCGGTCATCGCGGGTTCCCGTTCGTGCCGACGTTTGGACCGGCGCCACTCTGCGGCGAAGCGGCTGCGCCACCGCCGCGCCCTTCCTGCCGCTGCCGCGCGTATTCAGGGTTGCCGGTGCCGCACAGCAGATAACACATCGTCGCTGGATCGGGGCCGCGGCCCTCGGAAAACGCCTTGTCGTCCATGCGCGCGCCAATCAGCATGCCCTTCAACGCGATGTTTCCGTCGTGGCAGCGCGGCTCGTCGTAGATCGCGTTCGCCTTCGCGTCCTGCCGCGCCATTTCGACCTTCACGGTCCACGGCTTCTCCCATGTCGTCCTGTCGTCCATCGTGACGACATAGTCGAGGTCGTCGCGGCCGATACGTGTGAACCGTTCGACCAGATGCAGGTTCTCGCGGGAACCTTGATAGTCGGTCTTCGGCGTGAAGTTGGTCACGTCGACGACAAGCGTGTTGCCTTCCCAGCGGCCGCGCGAATCGCCGTGCCACTGGCGTATCTGCGCTGGCAGATGCGGGGCGGTGGTGATGGGAATGACCCGCTGCCAGCCCTCGTACAGGATCGATACGGCCCCGGGAGATTGCACGATCTGCTGGACGGCAAACGTTGGCAGCGTTCCGGCGAGGCATCGTTCGCTCAGGCCAAAATCTTCCGGACCATCGGCACGATTGATCACCCGGTCGCCCATGATCTGCGCGGCGAGATAGTAGGGCGGTGGTTCGTTGCGCCGCGGCGAGACCGGCCCGGGCGTGACGCCAAAGCAGGCGATGTCCTGCGAGCGTTTGCACGCGTCGACCGACTGCATGAGCGCGAGCATGAAGGCGCGCATGTCACGCATCCGTTGCTGGACTGCGGGCGTGAGCGCGGGAATTCGCCCATCGGGCGGGTCGACGATGAGCGACGTGCGCGGCCCGATGGGGCGTGAGGTGTCGATCGGATCCGCCTCGAATGTCGTGTCGTACGCTCCGGTCAGATCCTCCAAGGTTCCGCGTGCGGCAATGCGGTCGCCGCGCTTCGGGGCGCTGGCCGCCTGTTGTGCTCGCTCCGATTCACGCTGCTTGACCTCGTCCGGTGTCAGCAGCGCTCTGGCCGCATCGCGGGCTGGGCGCTGCAGCGGTGTCTGGTAGTGCTGCGACCAGATGCCCTGCAGATCGGGATCACCCCACGCCGTCTTGGGCGATTCGGCACCCGCTGCCTGCGGACGCGGTGTCCACGACGCCACCGTGGCCACACCGATCGCCGCCGCGCCGAAGAGTGCAATTGAACGTTTATTCATGGCCGCCGCCCTCAGTCGGTGGGTGAAGCCCCGACGAAACTAGTGCGCGACGCTCGCGAATGTCAACGGATTTGGTGCTACAATCCGCAGCCTTAACGCAGGCAGGTTCTCAATGCGCACCCGTGTCTGGCGCGTGATCACACCGCTGGGGTTCGCCGTGGTGATCGCCGTCTCGTCGTTGTTACCGCTCTTCGGACAGTCTCGTCCGGTACGTCAGGGTCCCGCTTTTCCCGCGGCCTACAAGGCGCCGCGTTTGAATGGACATCCGGACCTGAACGGCATCTGGCAGGCGTTCACGACTGCGAACGTCGACCTCGAGGATCACGAGGCGCAGTCAGGTCCCTATCCGGAGATGCTTGGCGCTTATGGCGGGTGGCCCGCCGGCCAGAGCATCGTCGAGGGGGGTGTCATCCCGTACAAGCCCGAGGCGCTGGCGAAAAAGAAACAGAACGCCGCCAACCGCATGAAGGTCGACGTCAGCAACGACAAGACGTGGCACGACCTCGGAGACCCGGAGATGAAATGCTACATGCCGGGTATTCCGCGGGCTACCTACATGCCCTACCCGTTCCAGATTGTGCAGGG
>JGI10214J12806_10072241_pt1 | contig 10691 bp, 12 predicted proteins | sample WisConreferecore_FD_12806 | JGI IMG/M metagenome (IMG submission 12806)
ATCGCGACGGCGCCGGTGCGCGACGTGGGCTCCCGGTCCGGCCGCAGCGCTTCCGCGCCGAGCGACGCCTTCGTGCCCGCGATCGTCCGGAGGAGCGCGCGGTCGTAGCGCTGTCCGTTCAGCTTGACGACGCCGACCCGGCCGCCGACGAGGTTGCCGTTGCCCGGCGCCAGCGCCACGGTGGTGACCCCCGAGCCGAGCGCGGCGCGGACGTCGGGATGGCGGCTGGTGAACGCTTCGACGGCGCGAGCTTCGGGCGTGAGCGACTCGGTCGATTCCTCGACGTCGAACGCGCTCCCGAGATGGGAGTGGGCGTCGATGAAGCCGGGCAGCACCCAGGCGCCCTTCGGGACGTCGAGGACCTTCGCGCCGGCCGGAATGTCGATCGACGCGGCGATCTTCTGGATCTTGCCGTCGGCGAGGAGGATCATGCCGTTCTCGATCTCCGGGCCGGAGATGGGCACGATCCGTCCGCCGCGGAGGACGAGGACGTCGGGCTTGGATTGCGCCAGCAGGACGAGCGCGACCAGCGCCAGTCTCATGGCGCCCTCCGCGTGTAGACCGCGGCGCCGTCGAGGAAGGTCTGCTCGACGACGGTGCCGCTCTCGAACGGCTCGCCGCTCAGCAGAACGAGGTCGGCGGCCTTCCCCTTCTCGATCGAGCCGTGGGTCTTGTCGATGCCCAGGATCTTCGCCGCCTCGAGGGTGATCGAGGCGAGGGCCTGGTCGCGGGTGAGTCCCCGCGACGCGGCCAGCGCCGCGGACTCGGCGAGGAATCGCGAGGCGCCGGGGCCCCACTGGCCGGCCTTCTCGTCGCCGAACGAGCCGATCGCGACGGGCACGCCCGCCTTGACCAGCGCGGCGGCGGTCGCGGTGGAATGGTTCAGGTAGTCGACCGAGTAGCCGCCGTAGCGGAAGACGGGCCCGACGACGACCGGCGTCTTCGCCTTCGCGATCGCCTCGGCCGCGGGTCCGCCGTCGGTGGCGTGCTCCAGGACGACGCGGAGCTTGAACTCGTCGGCGATCTGGAGCGCCAGCGCGATGGCGTCGGCGGTGTGGACCTCGATGCGGACCTTGAGGGTGCCCTTCGGATCGAGCGCGCGGGCCAGGATTTCCTGCCGCGGGTCGACCTTCGGCTTCGTCGGCTCCTTCGCCTCTTCCTTCTTCGCCTTCCTGGCTTCGTAGTCGGCCAAGTCCTTGCGATACTTCTCGCCCGCTTCGACGTACTGGCGGGCGGACTCGAACGCCTGCTTGAGCTGCGGGTAGGACTGGTAACGTTCGAGCGAGGTCGAGGAGTCGCCGCCCGACGCGCCGAGGGTCAGCCGGAGCGCCGCCTCCTTGACGAGGATCGTGTGGGCGGCGTCGAGGCGGACGACGGCCCCGAGCCCGTTCACGATCCCCAGGCTCGCAGGTCCGACGTAGACGGTGGTCACGCCCTGCTCGACGGCCTCGCGGTAGTCGGGCTGGTAGAGATCGAGCGCGTCGAGGACGGTCTGTTCGGCGGATCCCGCGCTCCGCTCCCCCGGCGGGAGGAAGAGGCGCGACGCGGGGTCGATGAGCCCCGGGATGATCGTCTTCCCCGCCGCCTCGATGATGCGGGCGTCGGGGGGAACGGGGACTTCCTTGCCGACGGCGGCGATCTTCCCGTTCTCGATGACGACGATGGCGTGGTCGAGGGGCGCGCCCGCGGCGGTATAGACCTTGGCTCCCCGGAGGACGGTGACAGGGGACTTCTCGGAGGCCTGCAGCGACAGCGCGAGCACGAGGGCGAGGAGCCGCATGTTCCCTTATCCCCGAAGTACCCAGCAGCCCCCTCGCCTCCGCGACGGTAGAATCGACTGTAGCACTCCCAGAGGGAGGGGTCAATTACACTATCGACTACGGCTCGATCAGGCCTTCAGTTTGATCTTGGGCACGGTTTTGGGATCAAGCGGAGGCGGGCTTTCCTCGTTGAGGACCCGGTGCATGGTGCCGTTCATGCGCCGGCGAAAGTTCTTCAGGTCGACGTCCCAGTAGGTCTCCGGGTACTTCTCCAGCTTGTCGACCGCCAGCCGGAACCGCGACCGGGCGCCGCGGAGGTTGCCCCGGGAGTAGTGATGGAGCGCGACGGTCGACAGGATCAGACCCTGGATGAAGTCCTTCTCCTCGCCGAACCGCTCCAGCCAGAGCGACTCCCAGGGATCGTGGGCTTTGTAGAAGTTGCCGCTGTTGAACAGTTCGACCCCTTCCAGGAACCGGGGGTCATGGTCCATCGGGCGCTTTCGTCGTCGCGGCCGACCGGGCCAGGAGTCCCACGCCGGCGAGAAGGCTGATCGACGCGAGCCACACGGACCACTTGTGGAGGGAGTCGAACCGGGCCCGCTGCGGAACCCCGGCCGGCACGGTGTCGAAGTTGACGATGGAGTCGCGTTCGCGCTCGATGGCCGGACCGAGGACGAACTGGGCGTTGCACGCGATGAGGAGCATCAGGAGAAGGACTCCGAGCCGAAACCCGCCGCTCCGGGGGCGCAGGTCGCCGCCCTTGATGAGGAGGGCGACGGCAAGCACGGCAAGGACGCCGAGCGCGATCTGCAACGGGCCGAAGGAGTGGAGGACGGCTCCGAAGGTCGACCCCGCCAGAGCCCGCGGCTTCACGGTCCGGAACACCGCGGGCGCGACGACGAAAGCCAGGGTCGCCATCCCGCCCACCCAGAGGCCGAGGGCGGTGAAGTAGACGGCCCGTGCGGCGCGGATCATCGGAGCGCCTGCAGGATCTCGTCGTCGGTCGGCATCCCCGGCCGGTAGTAGACGATCTTGCCGTCCGGGCCGATCACCACGACCGTCCTAGACGTCCGGCCGCCCTTCTCCGCTCCGTAGGCTTTGGCGACCGCCAGATCGGGATCGGCGAGCAGCGGAAAGGTGAAGCCCTTCTTGCCGCAATAGGTTTGATGAGCCTCGACCGTGTTGTTGTTCACGCCGAAGACCTTCGCGTTCGCCCGATCGAACTTGTCCTTGTCATCCTGCAAGGCCGTGAGCTGCTTGTTTCAGCCGGGCGTGTTGTTGATGACGTAGAAGACGAGGACGACGTTCCGCCCCGCCAACTCCTTGAGCGAGTGGATGTTGCCATCGCTCCCCTTCAGCGCGAAGTCGGGCGCGGCCTGGCCGATCATGCGAACGCGGCTTTCAGGGCGTCTTCCGCGACCACCGAGCACTTCTCCTTCCCTTCGGGCAGGCCGCCCAGGAAGGAGACGACGTCGGTGTTCTTCAGCGCCCGGGCATCGTCGACGCTCCGGCCGATGAGAAGCTCGGTCAGGGCGGAACTCGACGCGATCGCGGCGGCGCAGCCGAACGTCTTGACCCGGGCGTCGGCAATCTTGCCCTCCCGGACCACGAGCGTCAGCTTCACCTGGTCGCCGCACGTCGGATTGCGGACGAACGCCGAATGGGTCGGCTGGGCGATCTCGCCGGTGTTCCTCGGGTTGAGGAAGTGGTCCATGACGGTGGGGCTGTATTCTTCGAACGGCATCGGGCGATCCTAGCGAGCGAGCTCTTCAGCGGGGATCGGCTGCCGTCCCGGGAAGCCGTCCTCCAGGTGGTGATAGTACTCGATGGACTTCTCCCCGCGCTTCCAGCAGAGAAAGACCAGGCGGTTCTCGATGACGCCGTAGAAGTCGACCAGACCCTGCTCGACGCTCTTCACGACGGCCTCGAACTCGGCGAACCGCTTGGATGCGGCGTCGAAGTCCTTCTTCGACTGCTCGATTTCCTCCATGTAGTGGGCGTACTCCCGGTGGTCGGGGTTGGTCTCGGCGCGGACCTCGTCGCCCCAGATCATCTCCAGGACGTCCACTTTTCCCTTGATGGTTTTGAGGCGCGACTTGATCTGGTCGATCTCGTCGAACGCGCGGCTGAGCTTGGGAACGAGGGCGGAGGCTTCGCGGGGAGTGTAGATGCGGGGACCCATCGCCCCGAGTATAGCTGAAGTTGATTTAAAATAAAAGGAGCCAGGCCACCGCTTCGAGGTTTTACCCTTTCAAAGGCGGCCTGGCCCTGGAGAGAGGGGGAAACAGATTTTGGGCTTGCGAGGCCAAACATAAGTGCCGTAGCACTCTATACTAGCCTGACCTCAGCCTGCCCGTAGCTTGAGCCCCCTAGCCCAGCTGGGCGAGCCCCTAATTCGAATGACTGCTCTGCGGATGACCCCAAAAGGGATCAGGCCTCAGTACTTCCCAGTCACTCAAAGAGCATCGAATCTTTTTATCCAAGCCGGCGGGAGTCCCTGCGTTTCCCCGCCGACATGATCGACTCTCTCGAACCTTCCCTTGCTCCAAAACTTCTATAGCAGTACCCGAGGGTACCGCCTTCCATACGGAGTATACGCCGGTCCCCTAGTACTGTCAACTAAAAAACGCTCGAGCCCAAGGGCTTATTCCACCGCGAGTTTCCACAGAGTTTATACGATCGGTCCCCAAAACTATGAGGGCAATTCTTGTGCCCTTTACAAACCTTGTGAAAATGAAACGTTCGAACCTGGTGGCATCGTTTCAACTCTCTCGAATTCTCCCGAGAGAAGGTCGTTCGCAACATTTTGATACACAATAAGATAAATATGGACAATCTCCCGACCCTGATCGGACCTGTTCAACTCCCTTGCTCTGAGCGTGTTCCGATGACCGACATGTCAGCGCACCGCGAGCGTTTGATGAAGGCCCGAACAGGCCAGAACCAAAAGTATGCACCGTCCGGCGACCTTCGCCGCCGGCTCCACGGACCGGAATTTTTTCGCTCCTTCCGCCGTTGGAATGAGGATTGCGGGGACCATCTTGATTGACCCCTTCCCCGCGTTCTGATACGCTCTGACGCCGATGCAAGACCAAATTCTGACCGCGCTCAAGGCCGTCCAGGATCCCGATCTCCACCGCGATATCGTCGCGCTGGGGTTCGTCAAGGACGTGAAAGTCTGCGACGGCCTCGTCGGCTTCACCATCGAGCTGACGACGCCTGCCTGTCCCGTCCGCGAGCAGATGAAGGAACAGGCCCATCGCGCCGTCATGGCGATTCCCGGCGTGAAGCAGGTCGACATCAAGATGACTTCGCAGGTCCGCGCCTCGAAGTCCGACCAGAAGGACAAGCTCGTCCCCCTGGTCAAGAACATCGTCCCGGTCGCCAGCGGCAAGGGCGGCGTGGGAAAGTCCACGGTCAGCGCGAACCTCGCCGTCGCGCTCGCCAAGATGGGCGCCAAGGTCGGCCTCATGGACGCCGACGTCTACGGCCCGAGCATCCCGACGCTGACGGGCGCCGTCCCGCCGGGAGGCGGCAACCCCAACCGCTTCGTTCCGCCGATCGCCCACGGCGTCAAGGTCGTCTCGATGGGCTTCTTCGTCAACCCCGGCGACGCCGTCATCTGGCGCGGCCCGATGCTTCACAAGGCCGTCGAGCAGTTCCTCGGCCAGGTGGACTGGGGCGAGCTCGACTACCTGATCGTCGACCTGCCCCCCGGCACCGGCGACATCCAGCTCAGCCTCTGCCAGATGATCCCGCTGACGGGCGCCGCGGTAGTTTCGACCCCGCAGGACGTCGCCCTCAAGGTCGCCGAGAAGGCGATCATCATGTTCAACAAGCTGAACACGCCCGTGCTCGGCATCGTGGAGAACATGAGCGGCTACGTGTGCGGCCACTGCGGCAACCGCGAGGACATCTTCGGCGTCGGCGGCGCCCGGCGGTACGCGACCGAGCGCGGCATCCCCTTCCTGGGCGACGTCCCGCTGTCGCTCGACATCCGCGAGACCTCCGACAGCGGGCAGCCGATCGTGGTGTCCCATCCCGACTCGCCCTCGGCCAAGGCCTTCATGAAGATCGCCGAGAACCTGGCCGCCCAGATCTCGATCCGCACCGCGAACGTGGGCGCCGACAACCGCCCCATCCCCTCCAAGATCGAGCTCAAGAGCCGCCAGCAGCTCAACATCCTCTGGAGCGACGGCAAGGAGACGCTGCTCGGGTGCTACGACCTGCGCGTCTCCTGCCCCTGCGCCCAGTGCGTCGACGAGATGACCGGCGAGCGCCGCCTCAATCCGCTCTCGGTCGCGAAGGACGTCTGGCCCCAGAATATCGCCCCGGTCGGCCGCTACGCCCTGCACTTCGACTGGAGCGACGGCCACCGCTCGGGCATCTACACCTTCGAGCACCTCCGCAAGGCCGCCGGGCTGTAGCCGGCCCGCGTGAAGCGACCGAGCAACGCTTTCCTCGTTGCCGTCGCGGTCGTCCTGATGGCGGCAACGCTCGTGGTGACGCTCGTTCCCCTTGCTCGCTGCAAGGTGTGCATGATCCTTGAGGCCGTCCATCGCTCCCGGATCGGGCAGTCCGACTCCAACAACCGCACCCATTCCAGGAGTCCCGATTTCCGCTCTTGCCCGATCTGTGGAGCCTGCGCGACCTGCAACGGTCGGGGGCGACGGACGCTTCTCAAGGAATGGCTGGATCCCGTCGTCTTCGAGCAATACTAGACTTACCGGTCCTCGGGCCGCCGCTTGTTCCTCGCCGGAGGCTCGTCCGACTTCGGATCCGCCTGGAAGTACTCGTCCAGCACGTCGAACAGCTCGGTGCTGTCCCGGCGCAACAGCTCGGGCAGCCCGAAGTAGGTCTCTACGGCCACCGCGAAGAACTCCACCAGGTTCGTCCGCGCGTACTGATCCAGCACGCTGTAGCCCCGTTCGAGCTTCTCCTTCTCCACGCGGACGGCGTCGGTCCACCGGGACACGAGTGCGGAAGACATGCCCTTCGGGATCCCGTTCCACGTCTGCGCCGACGTGCGATCCAACGCGTGGGCGAACTCGTGGAGGCCGACGTGGCGGCCCGACTGCTCTTCGAAACTCCTCCGGAGCTCGGGCACCGAGAGGATCACCGCGCCGAACTCGTTGTTCATCCCGATCGTCTCCCGGCCGATCCCCCGCGTCGAGAAGCTCTCCTCGCTGAACGCCCGCGGATAGAACATCACCTCGGAGATCCGCTGGTACTCGAGGTCCGGCCGGTTGAAGAGCAGCATCACCGCGCTCGCGGCCGCGAGGACCTTGAGCTCGTCGGTGACCTCGACCTCGTCCACGCCGGCGAACCGGTGCTCCCCGATGAACACGACGACGTCGCGCTCGAAGTCCCGCCGCCGCGCCGCCGGGAGGCGCCGGTAGTATCCCACCTGCGACTCCAGCACCGCGCGCCACGCGTCGGGAACCGGCTGTGCCGCCAGCGCCCGCCGTCGGTGATAGCGCCGCATCGACAGGTAATACCAGAGCACCGCGATGCCGAACACCGGCAGCGTCTGCGGGAGATGGAGGATCAGCGTGCCGAAGAGCCCCAGTGCCGTGAACCCGACCGCTCCCGCGATCGCCCACGCATGGGCCGTCCGATCCCATACCCGCATCCGAGGCGCCCCTCAACTCCAGGAGCGCTGGATCGCCAGAACGACGGCGTAAGGAAGAATCACGACCGCGAGGTAGACGGCGACGACGATCGGAAGAAGAACCAGCGCCCTTCCCTTGTAGTCCAGGAGGATCTGCAGACAGACGGCCGCCGGTCCGAGGAACAGCCCCGCCCACCTCAAAGCCCCCGGTTCCTGGCCCCGGCGCTTCCGGTCCATGGCGATCCAGAGGGAGCACCCGATCGAGTTGATGATCGCCGCGATGATCGCGTAAGGAGTCGTCTTCCCCTGCTCCAGCTCCGCCGCGTAGTCCCACGCCTCCAATCCGATGCAGAGCATCATGAAGCCGGCGAGCACCCCGGCCATGGTCCATTGCTGGCGCAGGGTCGGAAGGTCCGCCGGAGGGGGCGCCGCCTCGGTGGAGTCCATCGACGCAACTATACCACCTGCAGGTTCAGCGTCCGGGCAACTTCAGGAGCAGCGACTCGTCGCCGTCGACGTCGACCGTCTTGAGCGGCGACGTCTCCCCCGCGAGGATCCGAACTTTGCTCCGCGGCAGGCCAAGCGCGGCGGCCAGGACCTCGACCACCGCCTCGTTCGCCTTTCCCCGCTCGGGCGCCGCGGTGACGTGGACCTTCAGGCGGTCGCCGACCCAGCCGACGACTCGATCGCGGGAGGCTTTGGGGACGACTTTGAGGTGGAGGCGCAAGCGGACTAGGGCTGTTCAGCCCCCAGGGCTTCGCCCTGCGGGCCTGAACGTCCAAGAATAGAGGATGGAGAATGGAGAATAGAGCGGACGTCCCCCCTCTCCGCCCCCCCGGGGGGATAGGACGGGGAACACTCCTCGATTCTGGATTCTGTATTCTTCATTCTCGGTTCCGGCGCCGAAGGGGCCGGAACGACGAAGTCTACTTCTTGTCGCGCGCGTAGTTCATCTTGAACGAGAGCTTGTAGCACTCGTCCAGGCGGCGCTTCACGCCGGTGGGGCCGGGCTCCGCGACCTTCGGATGCTCCTTGTGCATCGACTGCAGGTCGAGGTAGCGCTTGATCGCCGTCTGCACCTCGCGCGAGGAGTAGTTGATCTCCGCCAGGCGGTACTGGCACGCGCCGTTCTGGACCTGCGGGAACTCCGGATGATTCTCCAGGAGCCAGGTGTAGTACGCGCGCGCTTCGGGCAGGTTGTAGACGCCCTCGGCCAGCGCATTGGCCAGCAGCCAGATCTGGGTCGGATCCTCGGGGCTCTTCTTCACTTCTTCGCGCAGCCGGACCACGTTCTTCTCCATCTGGGGGAACGTGTTCTCGCTCCAGTTCGCCAGGCCGAAGGCGAGCTGCGTCCACCACTCCTCCTCCGCCTTCGTCTCCGGGTTGATGAACCGCTGGGCGCCCTGATTGCGGATCGTCTCCGCGCCCTTCCGGTCCTTGCTCAGCACCGCGTTGCGGTACATCTCGCCGTAGACCGAGCCCAGGACCTTCATGAACTCCGGCGTCCCCCGGCCCGCGGCGATCATCTGGTCGCCGGCCTTGCGCGCCTCGTTGTACCGCTCGGACGACGTGCGGAAGTCGCCCGCCGCGGCGTAGACCGAACCCAGGTGGTAGTTGCGCTCGAACGGATCGTCGATGCGGCTCAGCCTCTGGACCACGTCGATCTGCGCCTTCCGCGCGGTCGTCTGGTCTTCGGCCATCTTCGCCTGGATCGCCTTGAGGCGGTCCGCCTTCATCGCGGTGTTGAAGCTCTCGCCGCCTTCCTTGCTGATCTTCTTCTCGAGGTCCTGGAGCAGCTGCTGCTGGCCCTGGACCTCGTTCGTCTTCCAGTAGTGGACGTGCAGGATGTCGAGCTCCGCGCGCGCCGCCGGGTACTTCTGGTCGCGGACGAACGCCTGGAGGCGGTTGATCCGCTTCTTCGCCTCGATCTCCGAGAACTCCGCCGCTTCGCCCCGGCGGATGCGGTCGGGATACTCCTCGACGAACGCCTTCGCCGACGGCGGAATCTGCGCGACGGGATCCTGCATCAGGTCCTGGGCGCCCTGGATCGCCTCGAGCGCCTTCTCGTACATCCCGAACTCCATGCATACCGCCGCGAGGTCGTTCTGGTCGGTGATGTCGCGCCGCTGCTCCTTCTTGTACTTCCACTGATCCATCACGAACTTGTGGAAGGACGGGGGATCGAACGAGGTCCAGGGATGGTCGATCACGCCGCCCGCCGCCAGCCGGATGTGGAGCGACCGCTCGTCGGCCTCCTCGATCGTCCCCTCGAGGCCGGCCGCGGTGTAGTCGTCCTTGAAGCCGGACGTCGCCTTGTTCTTGATGGCGTTGAGCAGGCTGTCCTTGAAGCGGGCGCACCGCTCCATCTCGGAGACGCGGCGCTCGACGCGCGGGCGGAGCTCCTCCGACATGTTGCCGTCGCGCAGCGCCTTCAGCTTCTGGAGCGCGCCCTTGAAGTCGTACTTGAGCACGAGCTCGCGGGCCGCCTGGGCCTCCTGGGCGAACGCCACCCGGGCTTTGGCGAGCGCGGCCGACCGCGCGGCCTCCCGGTCCTCGTCCTCCTTGCGCTGGATGCTGACCCACTCGCTCTCGAGATTGTCCCGCTTCGTCTTCGCGAGCGCGGCGATCTCGTCGATCGACGTCAGGATCACGATGTCGAGGAGCTCGATCGCCTGCTTGTAGCTCATGTCCTTCTTGAGCTGGTCGGCCTCCGCCTCCTGCGCGGGCCAGGTGGCTCGAGCCTCGTTCGACACTTTCTTCAGCCCCGCCGCCGCCGGCGCGTCGTAGAGCAGCGAGCGGTACCGGTCCTTCACCGACGGGCAGTAGTCCGTCTCCGACTTCCGCGTGTCCTCGCGGAAGTCGGTCCAGAGCTTCGCCGCGTCGCGGAACCGCTTCGTCTTCACCGCGCCGTCGGCCTTCATCTCGACCTGCTCGTAATCGTCCCGGCGCTGCTCCAGCGCCGCCTTCCACTTGCGGATGCACGACGCACGCTCCGCCGCGTACTGCGACGCCTCGGTCCCCTTCATGTCGTCGGCCCGCGCGAGCGCCTGGTACTCGGCCACCGCCGCGTCGATCTCCGTCAGGTCCGGCTTCCGCGGCACGAAGCCGTCGACCGCCTTGCGGTAGTGGGCGATCTCCGACAGCTCGGCGAGCTCCAGCTTCTTGTTCGCCTTCACGTCGCGGAGCTTGAGCTCGAGGACCGACTTCCGCTCCGCCGCTTCCTTGGCCGCGGTCGTCCCGGGGAACCGCTCGACGAGGTTGGCGTAGTCGACGATGACCCGCTCGATCGACCGGGCCTCCTTGGAGTTCATGTCCGCCTC
>JGI10214J12806_10144072_pt1 | contig 10682 bp, 7 predicted proteins | sample WisConreferecore_FD_12806 | JGI IMG/M metagenome (IMG submission 12806)
GGCTCGTTCGCCGATGGCGCGAGCAGCTTTGGCGGCACCTTCGGGTACGGCACGCCGAAGGCCCTGTACGGGAAGGCCGGCGTCGGCACCACCTCGTACGACGGCTTCGACGGGTCCTCGTTCGACCTCAGCGTCGGCGGCGGGTACCAGGTGCCGCTGCAGACGAGCCGGACGGCCGAGCTGTGCCCGGTGGCCAGCCTGAGCATCGGCTCGGGCCCCAACGACATCGTGGGGACCGGCGTGGACATGTCGAGCCGGACCTTCGCGTTCGGCGCGGCGGTCGGGGCCCTCGTTGGACACAGCACGCAGGTGCGCATCCTTCCCAACGCGAGCTTCCAGTTCGCCAACACCAGGATCTCGATGGACGACGGCACGACCTCGGCGGCCGGCTCGGAGAGCTATGGGCTGCTCACGCTGGGCACCGGGTTCGTGTTCAACTCGCGGTTCAGCATCAATCCGAGCGTCAGCATCCCGATGGGGCTGGACGGCTCGAGCACGTCGTTCGGGCTCGTGGGGGCGATGAACTTCGGGCGCTGACGCCGCAGGTAGAGCCAGCAGGTATCGAAGCGCCGGGGCGCCGTCGGGATGTTACCGGCGGCGCTTCCGCCGTCTCCCTTGCAATGTATGACTTCCACATATATCTTTCGGTCATGTCCGACGCTCGCACAACCAACCTCCTGGGTGCCGCCGTCACGGCGCTCAACGACGAGCTGGAAGCCGCCACCGCGTCGGCCGCGAAGCACGGTGCTGCCTTTCCGGCTGCCCTGGTTGCGGTGCACTGGGCACCGGGGCTCAGCATCGAGCGATTGCGCCGCATACTGGGGCTATCGCATAGCGGCACGGTCCGGTTACTGGATCGGCTCGAGCGGGAGGGTGCGGTGGAGCGAAAGGCTGGACGGGACGGACGCTCGGTGGCCGTGCACCTGACCGCCCAGGGGAGACGGCACGTGCGGACCATCCTCGATCGACGGCGCTCGGTCATGGGTAGCGCGCTCGCATTGCTGGGTCCGGCGGAACAGGATCAGCTCCGTCACCTCTTGGAGAAGCTGCTCGCCGGCATGACGCGCGATCGTGAGCACGCGGATCACGTCTGCCGCCTGTGTGATGAAGCGGCCTGTTCCCTCGCCGCGTGTCCGGTGGAGTGCGCGGTCCAGGGGGAGCCGGCCTGACTCGAAGGGTTCTCTTGAGGTGGGTATTTATATGTATGCTGCATACTTATATATCCTCCGTGCTCTTGACTGCGCCGCCGTTTCTCGCTTTGCAACGAGCCCGGATCCAGAGCGAGAGATCGCCAATGGCCGGTGGCCGAATGCTCCAGTCGCCGAGTGCGATTCGCCTGCACCAGCTCGGCTCGCGAAGGCGGAATCGATCCTCGTGAAGATCGCGCGGATTGGTAAAGCTGTCACCGGGACAGCACACTGGTCGGCAGTGCTCAACTTCCGCGGACGATCATGATCTCAGTCCGAGGAGAGCCGGGCCGTCAGCACCACGAAGTCACCGCTATTTCCGGCTCGCCATCGCGGGCAACGACCGCAGATACATCCACAGGGCCCCCGATTCGCCTCACCTCCTTCTCGGGCAGCGGAAACGGGACCGCGAAGTCCACCGTATGGACGGTGTAGGTGCGCGACAGCTTCGCGCTCGCCGCGAGGAAGGCCCAGGCGTAGCCGCCGACAGCGACGAGGAGCAGGGCAGTCGGCACAAACCCGACGACTTTGACCACGCTTCTCACGGGAGCTCCGGGGGCTAGTGGGTACGGATGCGGGAGAATAGTCCGAGGCTCCGCACCGCGCGTACGCCCCCCTTATGTTTGGCCGTCGAGGAATTCACCCTGGACCCCTTCAGGTCACGACTCCACATGCGCCGCATCCGTCATCCGCTCACACACCTGCTGACCGCACTCGCGCTGATGTCGCCCGGACGTATGACGGCGCAGCAGACCCACACGTCCGCAGCCCTGGACGTCGCCGGCATGGACCGATCGGTGAAGCCGGGCGACAACTTCTTCGAATACGCCAACGGCACCTGGCTCAAGCAGACGGAGATTCCGGCCGATCGCAGCACCTACGGCGGCAGCGCCATCCTGATCGAGCTCACCGACCGCCGCGTTGCCGATCTGATCCAGGAGACCGCAAAAGCCAACGCCCCAGCCGGCTCCGACCTCCGGAAGATCGGCGACTACTACGCCAGCTTCATGGACACCGCGGCCATCGAGGCGGCGGGCCTCAAGCCCCTGCAGCCCGCGCTCGATTCCATCGCCGCCATCCGTGACCGGAAGGACCTGGCCCGCGTCCTCGGCTCCGGCCTTCGGGCCGACGTCGACGCGATCAACGCCACCAACTTCTACACGGAGAACCTGTTCGGCCTGTGGGTGGCGCAGGATCTCGACGATCCGACCCACTACTCACCGTTCCTGCTCCAAGGCGGGCTCGGCATGCCCGACCGGAGCTACTACGTCGACTCCTCGGCCTCGATGGCGACGATCCGCGCCAAGTATCAGGAGCACGTCGCAGCCATGCTCCGACTGGCCAACATTCCCGACGCAGATGCCAGGGCCGGGGCGATCGCCCAGCTCGAGACCCGCATGGCCGTGGCGCACACAAGCCGGGAGCAGTCGGGCAACGTCACCAAGGGCAACAACCACTGGAAGCGGGCCGATTTCGGCACCAAGGCGCCGGGCCTGGACTGGGAGACCTACTTCGCCGCCGCCGGACTCGCCAAGCCGGCGACGTTCGTCGTCTGGCAGCCCGGCGCCGTCACCGGCCTCTCTGCCCTCGTGGCGAGCGAGCCGCTCGAGGTCTGGAAGGACTACCTGGCCTTTCACGCCATCGACTCGCACGCGGCGCTGCTGCCTGGCGCCTTCGGCCAGGAGTCCTTCGCGTTCTACGGCCCGGTGCTGACGGGAGCCCAGAAGCAGCGGGACCGCTGGAAGCGCGGCGTCAGCGCCACCAACGGCGCGCTCGGCTTCGCGGTCGGCAAGCTCTACACCGACCGCTTCTTCCCGGCCGCAGAGAAGGCGCGGGCCCAGGCCATGGTGGCGAACCTCATGGCCGCGTTCGCCAAACGCATCGACCGCCTCGACTGGATGGCGTCCAGCACGAAGAAGGAGGCCAAGGCCAAGCTCGCCGTGCTCAAGGTCGGCGTCGGATTTCCCGACACCTGGCCCGACTATTCCGGCCTCGAGGTCGTCAAGGGCGACGCCTATGGCAACGCTCAGCGTGCCGAGCTCTTCCAGCTCCGGCAGAACCTGTCAAAGCTGGAGAAGCCAGTGAACCGGTCGGAGTGGGTCATGACCCCGCAGACGGTGAACGCAGTGAACCTGCCGGCGATGAACGCGATGAACTTCCCCGCCGCGATCCTGCAACCGCCCTACTTCGATCCCAAGCGGCCGCTGGCCATGGACTACGGTGCCATGGGCGCCATCATCGGCCACGAGGTGAGCCACAGCTTCGACAACCAGGGCGCCCTGTTCGACGCCACCGGCCGGCTGCACAACTGGTGGACGCCCGAGGACTTCAAGCACTTCGAGGGATCCTCCAAGCAGCTCGTGGCGCAGTATGACGCGTACAAGCCGTTCCCCGACCTTGCGGTCAAGGGACAGCAGACACTGGGGGAGAACATCGCCGACCTGGCCGGGCTGACCGCAGCATACGATGCGTACAAGCTGTCGCTGCACGGGAAGCCGGCGCCCGTGGTGCAGGGGATGTCGGGAGACCAGCAGTTCTTCGTGAGCTTCGCGCAGAGCTGGCGGGGGAAATCGCGGGAGCCGGCGATGCGGAACCGGATCCTGACGGACGGCCATGCCCCGGCGGAGTATCGGGCTTCGACGGTGCGGAATATCGACGTGTGGTATCGGGCGTTCGGAGCGAAGCGGGGGGAACGACTGTACCTGGCGCCGGCGGATCGGGTGCGGATCTGGTGAGCCGAGCGCAGCGTGGGTGAGTCATCCTGAGCGAAGGGGGCATGCTTCGAAGCATGCCCCCTTCGCTTTGCTCAGGGTGACTCACCCAGGGTGATTGGCCTGCCCGGGTGAATCGCCCAGGATGACTCCTCGAGCTACCACCTGCGGAACCTCCCGACGCCCACCCTGCCGAACGGAACGAAGATCCGCGCCCCGACGAATGGCGACCCATAACCCCACCAGCCATCGTATCCCCAGTATCCCGGCCCGTACGGATATCCATAGGGCCCGTACGGCGCCAGCGCATAGCGCGGCGGCGGCGACACCGTATAGACCGCGACGTCGTAGTCGAAGTGCGCCCCGGCCGCCTTCATGCCGTCGACGATGGCCATCAGGCGCGCCTCGGGGTCATCCGTCTGCGCGCCCTGTCCCGAAAGCGCGTCCAGATCCCACCGTCCGTCCTTCACGTAGCGGTCGAAGCTGAATGGGGTCTTCGACCAGGCCGCGAGCACGGTCCCCTGTCCCGCGGTGTCCTCGGCGACGAAGGCCTCCCGCCCCCCGCGACCCTTGAGCTCGTACTTCTTTCCGCCGTCCACGTGCTGGTCGTCCCGCGGATCGACCGGCGCGAGCACCCGCACCCGTCCATTCAGGTCCGACCGCAGCACGACCACGTACCCGCTCTCGGCCGCCCGGGCGTACACCTTGGCACGGTCCCGATATGCGAAGTCGCCGTCCGAGTTGTACCAGATGTGAATCGGGGGGTCCAGCTTCGCGGGGGGGCCTGCGAGTCCGGCAGTTGCAGCCAGCAACAGCAGCGATGTCAGCATATGACGCTCCGGCAAACTCCATTCGATTGTGTACCTATGCTACAGTACAAACCGCTCGGCCGTTGGGGAAAGTTCCCCGACGGCCGGCCTGTCGGAGCGGAACGCTCAATGGCTCGACGCCAGTCGCAGGTTGCTATACGCGTCGTCTTCCGTGACCTCCCGATCCACGTGCGGTTGCAGCCACGCGGGGACCTCCACGTCGACCGGCCGTCCCGCGAGCTCCACCTCGGCCAGGACGAGATCGCGATCGAGAAACTCGTCGATCTCCCATGTCAAATCGCCGTCGGGGACCCGGTAGCGGCGCTTTCTGAGCCGCCGACCTTCAGTCAGCGGCCACAGCTGGTCGAACACGTCGGCCGAGACGGGCTCCTCGACCTCGAGCCGCGTCAGGCCTGAGCCCTCCTTGACCGTACGGACCAGCTCCTCGCCCTCGTCCGATCGAATCCTGCGCACCCGCTCGATCAATCGTTCGCCGGGCAGATACCCCTGCTCGATCTCGACCGGGCTCCCGGCGCCCGGCAGGGTCGGTAGCCCGGTCAGCAGGAACTTCCGTTCGACCTCCCGGTCGCGGTCGACCAGATTCGCGATCTCCTCGGCCAGCGCCTCGACCCCCGAAAAGAACGGGTCCGCCATCCCGCCGAGCCACCCAGGAGCGATCTGGTCGTACGCATGCTGCCCGCGCGCCTGCAGTGAGGCCATCAGAGCTTCTAGGCCGGGCACGAGACTGGCCCCGACGGAGGCCGCGCGCTCGGCATCGGGCAGCGCCTCCCTGAGCTCGGTCCCGAAGACATGGGCATCATGGACGTCACCGAAACCGTCCTGGAGCGCCTTCAGGTGGTCGACGGTGGTCTCGCCTCCGGATACTGCTGGGGCAAACGGCTCGAGCAGGTATCGCAGATGCTTCGCCGCGACGCGGGCGCGGTGGATGGCGTCCACGCTCGAGTACCCCTGAACCCGGCGCAGCCGCTCCTTGAGGAGGCCGGACGCCGCCCGGACGCGTCTGGCCGCCAGGGCCGCGGTCGACCGCCGCCGATGGCCTTCGTCCAGGTCGATGGTTGTCCGGAACCGGCGCAGCCTGCGGACGAGGCGAGAGTGGATCCGGGGAAAGAGCGCTTCATCACGATCGAGCATGCTCTCCCACGCGTGGTCCCGGTCTGCCGTGAGACGCTCGAGCAGCCAGGCGACGCCAAAGCGCTCCGCCTCGCCGACTTTGTCTCGCTGTTCGCCCAGCCAGGCGAGGTGGACGTCAAGGTCGCGGCTCCGGTTGGTGCCGTGAGCCAGGCGGCGCAGCCGCCGCAGTGTTTTTGGGCTGAGGCTCGAGCGGAGCGGCTTGGCATAGGCCCGCAGGCAGCTCCGCAGCCGCCGGACGGCCACCCGATAGTCGTGGAGCGCGTCGGCGTCGGGTGATCCGCTGACCCGACCCCGCGCGCCGACGGCGTCTTGGAGATAGGCGAGCGCCAACCGTCTCGATCCTTCGTCCGCGGGCAGGCTGGGGAGGTCGGGGGGGGTGTTCATCGCGACGAACCTCACAGGCTAAGGAGACCCTTTCAGCATACGGAGGAGCCCGCGCAGGGTCCACCGGCCGTTACAATCCGCTCCGGTCAGTCGACGGTGTGCTGACGTCGAATGCAGCCGCACCCAATGGCGCCACATTCTTATTAGCTTTGCACGTTCGCCCACATCACTCCACCCATTCTCCTGCTGCCACTCTGATCTGCCGCTCCCCACCGGGCTTCGAGACCTCCCTCGAGACACGTGGCGGATTGGTGAACAAGTGAGCGGAAGCGCATGTATGCCCCGACGCATCCCTCGCCGGAAAATCGCCCTCACCGCTCGCACCGCCGATCGACACGACCTCTACCAACGCTCCGTGCAGGACGCCGAGGCGGAGGGCCGATTCGTCGCTCGCACGTTCGAGCGGATTGCGGGACGCAAGGCGGTCTCGCTGCGGGAGGATTTCTGTGGAACGGCCCTGTTCTGCGCACAGTGGGTGGCGAAGCGGCCTCGAACTGCGGTCGGCCTGGACCTCGATCGGGAAGTGCTCGCGTGGGGCACCGAGCACAACGTCGCTCCACTCGGCGAGCGGGCGGCATCGATCCAACTGCTGCGACAGGACGTGCGGGCGCCGTGCCGCGGCCGCTTCGACGTGACCGTGGCGCTGAACTTCAGCTATTTCGTCTTCCGCACGCGCGACGATCTCCGGGGATATTTCGAGGGCGTACGCCGCTCCATGGCGCCAGACGGCATCTTCGTGCTCGACGCCTACGGCGGGTATCAGTCCTGGCGGCCGCAGACGGAGCGCCGAAAGCTCGTCGGATTCACCTATGTGTGGGAACAGGCAAGCATCGATCCCATCGATCACTCGGTGGTGAACCACATCCACTTCGAGTTCACCAACGGCTCCCGCTTGAAGCGGGCGTTCAGCTACGAGTGGCGGCTCTGGACCCTGCCGGAGATCCGGGAACTGCTGGCGGAGGCCGGCTTCTCGCGCTCGACGGTGTACTGGGAGGACCACGACGCTAACGGCGACGGGACCAACACCTATCGGCCAAGGGCGCACGCGCGCCAGGAACCGGCCTGGGTCGTGTACATCGTGGCGGAGCGGTGAGCGGCCGACGTGGAGCGGGGCGCCACGTGGACGGTTCGATGCGGGCGCGGCCGGCGGGCTGTTTCAGACTAGCGTAACGCCAAGAAGAAGAACATGTTACCGGCATCCAGAATCATACGCGCGCCGCGTCGGCCATGGAGGCCCGGTGATCATCGCGGTCAAGAACCACTCCGAGATTCCCGACGACGACGTCTTCGCGGCGGTCCGTGCGATCAACCGCCAGATCACGGAGGACTTCGAGCCCTACTGGGACCTCGGTGCCACACTCCGCCTCGCCGACCGCAAGGCGCGCAAGCCCACGGCGGATGCGATCATCCGCATCTACCCGCACGGGCACGATTATCACTGGAGCCCGACGGGCCTTCCGGAGGCCCACGTCTTCACCGATCTCTCTACGCTGGCGGCGGAATCCGTCCCCTGGCTCACCTGGGCGACCGAACTCTCGCACGAGGCCCTCGAGCTCATCGCCGACCCCCAGCTCAACACGCTGGTGCGGGGGCCGCATCCCACCCGCCCGACACGGATCGTCTTCCACTACCGCGAGATCTGCGATCCGGTCCAGAGCGAGACCTACCTGATCGACGGAATCACCGTCTCGAATTTCGTCCTCCCTCACTACTACAACGCGATGGGCGAGTCCGGGGGCCGGAATGACTTTCTCGGCAACGGACTCCGGGCCTTTCGCTGGAACGAGAACGGCGTCATCGGCTTCTGGGACCCCCAGCAGGGCGCGCGCGGGAGTTACGTCACCTGGCCCCGGTACGACCAGAGCCACGTGGTCGCCAGGCACCGTCGTATGAAGGGGGCGACCGGCCGCCTCTACCGATACGCCCACCCGAGGGTCCGTGGAAGTATTCAATAGGCTTAAGGCGGCGCTGGCTGGCACCTACCGGATCGAGCGTAAGCTCGGCGCCGGCGGCATGGCGACGGTGTATCTCGGGCGCGATCTCCGGCACGACCGGGACGTGGCCATCAAGGTGCTCCTCCCCGACGTGGCCGCCGCGCTCTCGCCCGAGCGGTTCCTGCAGGAAATCCACATCGCGGCCCAGCTGCAACACCCCCTCATCCTCCCCCTCTTTGATTCCGGTGAGGCCGACGGACTCTACTACTACGTCATGCCCTGTGTAGTCGGGGAGTCGCTCAGACAGCGGCTGCAGCGGGAGAAACGGATCCCGCTCGAGGAGGCGGTGCAGATCGGCCGCGAGGTCGCCGAGGCGCTCGAGTATGCTCACGGCAAGGGTGTAATTCACCGCGACATCAAGCCCGAGAACATCATGCTTTCCGGCGGGCATCCGCTGGTGGCCGATTTCGGCATCGCCCGGGCTATCGGCTCTTCCGACGACCCGCGGATGACTTCCACCGGACTCAGATTCGGCACGCCGCTCTACATGAGCCCCGAACAGGCGCTCGGCGACCCCAACCTCGACCACCGCAGCGATATCTACTCGCTTGGCTGCGTGATCTACGAGATGATCAGCGGCTCAACGCCCCACACGGGGGCCAGCCTGCACGCCATCCTGTCGGGTCATGTGGGCGGCACACCGACGCGGCCAACGGCCGGCAAGGCACCCATTCCCGGGGGGCTCTGGTCCACGATCGAGATCGCCCTGGCGAAGGACCCGGCGGAGCGCTTCCAATCCTCCGGGGACTTCGCGCGGGCGCTGGCGAACCCTGATGGGCCCGGCCTCCATCGCCGGCGCCGCCAGCGCGCACTGGTACGGACCGCGGTGGCGGTGCTGGCCGGTGCGGCGATCGCGGCCGGCGCCTGGGCCGCGTGGTCGCAGTGGGGCCGCCGCCCGACGCTTGATGCCAACCTCGTCGCCGTCGCGCCGTTCGACGTCCTGGGTCCGAGCCTCCAGCTCTGGCGCGAAGGCTTGATGGACATGCTCTCCCGCAACCTCAATGGAGCGGGGCCGCTGCGGGTGGTGTCGCCCACCATGGTGATGCGCAACTGGTCGGGCCGGGCCGATGTCGCTTCGGCCCGGCAGGTGGGACTCAGGACCGGGGCGGGGCTGAGCGTGATAGGGTCCATCGTTTCGGCCGGAGCGGACTCGGTGCGGCTGGCGGTCACCGTGGTGGACGTCGCCACATCGGAGCCGCTGGGCGACGTCGAGTTCGGGGGTGCCGTCTCGCGGATCGACGTCGCGGTGGATTCACTTACGGTGGGCCTGCTCGCCGCGCTCGGCCGCACCCGGCCCATCGGCGCCGTGCACCTGAGTACCGCCCGGTCGGGCTCGTTCCCCGCCCTCAAGGCGTACCTGCAGGGCGAGCAGTATTTCCGCCGGGCCGAGTGGGACTCGGCGGGAAGGCATTTCGAGCGCGCCGCGAGTCTCGACCCGGGCTTCGCCCTCGCCTTCTACCGGATCTTCCAGACCCGGTTCTACAAGGGCACGGGAATCACCTTCGACTCACTGATGTGGTCGTACGCGCTTCAGGCCGGCGCGCTCAACCGGGGGCTGGAGCCCCGGGAGAGCCTGATGGTCGCGGCCGACTCCGTCCTCGCCGCGGTCAGCTCCATCTCCGCATTGAACGTCGAAGCCCAGCGCCGGCGCGAACGGGTGATCGCGATTCTGGAGCTGGCCAGCCGGCGGTTCCCCGACGACGCGGAGATATGGTACCAACTTGGCCGCGCGCGAAACCGGATCGGCTACCTCCTCGGCGTGCCGCCGGAAAAAGCGCTGGAGGCGCTGGACCGGGCTATCGCGCTGGACCCGGCGTTCGCCCCGGCGTATGTGGAGGCGATCTCCTTCGCCAACATGACCCGAGGGCCGGCCGCCACCCAGCGGTACCTGAAGGCGTACCTTGCCCTGGACCAGAGCGGCATGTTCGCGGACGTGGCCCGGCTCGCCCTCGACCTGATGGATTCGAGACGCTCCGGGTCTGACGCCGTGGCTCGCACGCTGGACACGGCCTCAGCCCGCATGCTCTATCACACGCAGTCCATCTTCGAGTACTCGGCGGACTCCGCCGAGAACAACATCCGAATCGGACGCCACCTGGTAGAGCGCCCGTACGATCCGAGCCTGGCCGCCGATCCGGCCCTTCCCCGTCGAACGCTGGGCTTCGCCCTCGCGTTCCGGGGGCATATGGCCGAAGCGCTGAGCGTCCTCGGGACCGACAGGCTGTATCTCGTGTCCCAGATCGCCGTGCTCGGTGCGATGTCGCGCGACCGCGCGGCGGCGGTCTTCGACCCCCTCCTCCAGACGGAGCCGACGCAGCGATCGCAGCTGGTCTTCGCGTTGCCATGGTGGGCGAGGGAGCGGGATACCACCGCCCTTACCCGGGCCATCGCGCTGGGTGACCAGGAGACGGGCCGGGTTCCCGCGGAACGGTTCGTCGCCGAAGC
>JGI10214J12806_10086939_pt1 | contig 10643 bp, 8 predicted proteins | sample WisConreferecore_FD_12806 | JGI IMG/M metagenome (IMG submission 12806)
AGTTCGACATCCACTCGGCAGCCGGCGCCGGGACCGCCGTCCTGGCGCGCTTCCAGCCGGGCGGCCGCGCTCCCCAGCGGATGGACGTCGGCGCCCTGTCGCTTCCCTTCCCGGGAGAGCTCGTCTGCGGAGACGCCTGGGAGATCCTGCACGGTTCGAAGACCTGCGCCATCACGGTCATCGACGGCCTGGGCCACGGCATCGATGCGAACCTCGCGGCCCAGGAGGCCGTACGGACGGTCGAGGCCAACGCCCAACGATCCGTGCATCAGAAGCTGGAACTCGCCCACGGCGCGCTCCGGCATACGCGCGGCGCCGCGATGGCGGTGGCGGAAGTCGACCAGGATTCCGGGCACATCGCGTTCGCCGGGGTCGGGAACATCGTCGGCGCCACCGCGTCGGCCCAGGCGCTGCACCGGATGGTCTCCTTCGACGGAACCCTCGGCCACGAGGTGCACCGGATCCGGGAATTCGAGTACACCCTCGAACCGGGGAACGTGCTGGTCATGCATTCGGACGGCCTCAAGAGCCAGTGGAAGTTCGACCGCTACCCGGAGCTGCTCCTTCGCGATCCCCTGTTGATCGCGGGGGTGCTCTACAGGGACTATGTCAGAGGGCACGACGACGTGACCGTCGTCGTGGCCCGGGCGGAGTCCCCTTGAAGACGACGCTGCTCACGCTGGAGCTGAAATACGAGCCGGACATCGTAGCGGCGCGCCAGCGCGCGCGGCAGATCGCCGCGCTCCTGTCCTTCGACACCCAGGATCAGACGAGGCTGGCGACGGCCGTCTCGGAAATCGTCCGGAACGCGTTCGAGTACGCCGGCGGCGGCAAGGTCGAGTTCCTGCTCGAAGAGGAGCCGGCCATGCTCTGCGTGCGGGTGAGCGACCACGGCCCCGGTATCCCCCACTTGGCCGAGGTATTGCAGGGCCAGTACGTCTCGCGGACCGGCATGGGTCTCGGCATCCTGGGTGCCCGCCGCCTCATGGATCGCTTCGACGTCCAGTGTCCCCCCGGCGAGGGGACGATCGTGGTGCTCGGGAAGCGCCCGCCGGCGTTGGACGGGGCGCTCTTGTCCCAGCGTGTCCGGGAGATTACCGAGGCCCTCGCCCGGCAGGTCCCCGACGACCCGTTCCAGGAAGTCCAGCGGCAGAACCAGGAACTCCTCCGGACCCTCGACGAGTTGAGGCGCCGCCAGGAGGACCTGGCCCGGCTCAACAGCGAGTTGGAGGACACGAACCGGGGGGTGGTCGCCCTGTACGCGGAGCTGGACGAAAAGGCGGACTACCTGCGGCGGGCCTACGAAGTGAAGTCGAAATTCCTGTCCAACATGAGCCACGAGTTCCGGACGCCGCTCAATTCGATCCTCTCCATTTCGAGGATCCTCCTGGACCGGATGGACGGCAACCTGACGTCGGAACAGGAGAAGCAGGTCGGATTCATCCGGAAATCCGCGGAATCCCTGTCGGAGCTCGTCAACGACCTCCTGGACCTTGCCAAAGCGGAGGCCGGCAAGCTGGTCGTCCGTCCCTGCGAATTCAACGCCACGACCCTCTTCAGCGGCCTGCGCGGCATGCTCAAGCCGCTGCTGGCCCAGAATTCGTCGATCAACCTCGTCTTCGACGACGCGTCGGGACTCCCCAGCCTCCTCACCGACGAAGGCAAAGTCTCGCAGATCCTCCGCAACTTCATCTCCAACGCCCTGAAGTACACCGAACACGGGGAGGTCCGGGTCACGGCGGCCCGCGGATCCGCGCACACCGTGATTTTCTCGGTGAAGGACCAGGGCATCGGGATCGCCCCGGAGCACCTGACGCGGATCTTCGACGAGTTCCACCAGGTCGAGGGGCCGCTGCAGAAGAAACACAAAGGCACCGGGCTCGGCCTGCCGCTGTCGAAAAAGCTCGCGGAGCTGCTCGGCGGCGGTATCCGCGTGGAAAGCAAGCCCGGGGTTGGCTCGACGTTCTCGGCCGAGATCCCGATCGTCTACGCGGGGCCCCAGGAGGTGCTGCTCTTCGAAGAGCTGTCCAGCCGTCCGGACCCCACCCGGATGCCGGTCCTGGTGGTCGAAGACAACCGGGAGACGCTCTTCGTGTACGAGAAGTACTTCAAGGGGACGGGTTTCCAGGCGATCCCTGCGCGGAACCTCAGCGAGGCCCGGCGGGCCCTGGAAGCGTTCCGCCCCGCCGCCATCCTGCTCGACGTCCTCCTGGAGTACGAGAACACCTGGAGCCTGCTGTCGGAGCTGAAGAGCGAGGAGAAGACGCGCGACATCCCCGTCATCGTCGTGACGACCGTCGACAACCAGAAGAAGGCGAAGAGCCTCGGTGCGGATCATTTCGCCGTCAAACCGGTCGAACGGACCTGGTTGCTCGAACGGCTGAGGGAGTCCACCCGCCACCTGCCCCAGGAGCGGGTGCTGATCGTTGACGACGACGAGGCGTCGCGTTATGTCGTGCGGTCCCTCCTGAGCGAAACCCGCTATGGCGTCCTGGAGGCTTCCGGCGGCGAGGAGGGGCTCAAGATCGCGGAGGCGGAGCGGCCGGAGGTGATTCTCCTGGACCTGAGCATGCCGGGGATGAGCGGCGAGGACGTGCTCGATCGGATGCCCCACCACCCTGCCCTGCGGGACATCCCGGTGATCCTGAACACCTCCAAGGTTCTCCTTCCGGAGGAGCGCGGACGTCTGATGGGAAAGGTTGCTGGAATCTTGACCAAGGACCGGAGTTCCCACGATGAAGCCTTGGGGGCTCTGAAGCAGGCATTGCTCGCGGCGAGATCCGCCTTGGTTTCGGCGGGGAAGATCCGATGATCGCTGTAGGGAGACTCGCATGCCGACTCTAGAAATGGAGCCGGGCAATGGCGCCCGGATCCTCGCCGTCGACGACGTCGAGGCCAAACGCTATGCGTGGGAGAGGATCCTCACCCGCGCGGGATTCCGCGTCTTCACCGCGTCCACGGGCAGCGAGGCCCTGATCCGGTCGAAGGAGAACCCGGACCTTATCATTCTTGACGTCCGGCTGCCGGACATCGACGGGCTTGAAGTCTGCCGCCGGATCAAAGCGGAGTCCTCGACGTCCTCGATCCCGGTGCTCCACATCTCCGCCAGCCTGATCACCCCGGAAGATCGGACGGCCGCTCTCGAAGGAGGGGCGGACGGGTACATGACGGAGCCGGTGAATCCCGAGGAACTGGTGGCGTCCGTCAGGGCCCTGCTGCGAATGAGGCGGGCGGAGGAAGAGGCCCGGAAGGCCGCCCGCGAATGGCAGACCACCTTCGACACCATCCAGGACGGCATCGTGGTCATGGATCATCAGGGAACAGTCGTTCGCTGCAACCTCGCCTTCCTCGAGCTGTCGGGCCGGACCATGACGGAGCTCCTGGGCTCAAACCTGAAGACCCTGCTGTTGAACGACCTGAACCTCGAGAGCCTCCGCTTTCCCGACGGAACCACGCAAAGCCCCGAGCGCCGCACGGCCGAGCTGCGCTGGAGGGAGCGCTGGATCCGGGTGACCCTCGACCCCATCCAGAATCACGGGGGCCTGGGCGGGAGTATCTGCATTTTCTCGGACGTGACCGGGAGGAAGCTGGCGGAGCAGGAGGCCCGCGAGGGGAAGGAGCGTCTCCATTATCTGAATGCCAGCCTCGAAGAGCGAGTCGTCGAACGAACCCAGAGGCTCCAGACGGTGGTGCGGGAGCTCGAAGCCTTCACCTATACCATCGCTCATGACCTGCGCGCGCCGCTTCGCGCCATCCACCGGTACAGCGAGATCCTGGTGGAGGAGTTCGGCCCGAAGCTGGAGGCCCAAGGGCAGGACCACGCGCGCCGCATCATCCGCGGGGCGGAGAAGATGGACATGCTGATCGGCAACCTCCTGGATTACAGCCGCCTGGCCCAGTCGGAAATCAACCTGCAACGCGTCAGGCCGTCCGAGATCCTCACGGAGGTCGTGCCGCACCTCATGACCGATTCGTCCCCTCTCGTTCCGGAACTGGCCGTCGATCCGAACCTGCCCGAGGTCGTTGGAGATCGTGTCCTCCTCCATCAGATCTTCTTCAACCTGCTCAGCAATGCGATCAAGTTCGTGGCGCCGGGAGTGACCCCTCGGGTCCGCGTGCGCGGCGAGCGGCTCGAGGATCGCGTCGTCCTGAGCATTGTCGACAACGGGATCGGCATTTCCGAAGACTCCCAGTCGAAGCTGTTCCGTGTCTTCGAGCGGCTGGGCAACGCGAAGGACTATCCGGGAACGGGGATCGGCCTGGCCATCGTGCGCCGGGCGGTGGAGCGGATAGGGGGTGATTGCGGCGTCGAGTCCGCGTCCGGCCAAGGAAGTCGATTCTGGATCCGCTTGCCCGCTCCTGGACCCAGGGAGGGAGACCCCCGATGATGCCCACCCCGCACATCCTGCTCGTCGAGGACGACGAGAGCGACGTCACCTTTCTGAAGCGCGCCTTGGCCAAGGTGGAGATGACGTTCCCGCTCGACGTCGTCGGCAACGGGCGTCTGGCGATGGACTATCTGGCGGGGTCCGGCCGCTTTGTCGACCGGGCAACGTATCCGTCTCCCACCCATGTCCTCCTGGATCTCAAGCTCCCGGAGAAATCGGGGTTCGAAGTGCTGGAGTGGATCCGCGGGGTGCCAGCCTTGAAGGAGCTCCGGGTAGCGATCCTCACCTCGTCAGGAGAGGGCCCGGACCTCCAGCGCGCGAAGGAGCTCAGCGTCGACTGCTATCTGGTCAAGCCGATGAGTTTCGCGCTGCTCGTGGAGGTCGCCCGGGGGATCGACCTTTGGATTCGCACGGGACAGATCCCAGGGGCGGACCCCCGTCATCCTAAACGGGATCTGGGAGCAGTCCACTGATCGCCATCGGGGTTTCGAAGCTGACAGGGACAATGCAAACTACGCAAACAGGGTAGCGTAGAGCCATAAGTGGACAGTTGCTTGGATGCTTCGATATCTCGCGCCCGAGAATGCATGTAGGGAGCGATTGCTTCCACGAAATCAATGCCGATTTCATCGGGCGGTGCAAAGTCGCCCCACATCGACAGGAATACATCCTTGAGAGGATCTTCAAGGATGGTACAAAACCTACTCCCTCCACCCCCCTCGCTGATAAACTGCTGAAAGCCAACGGGTCCCGGTAGCTCAGTTGGATAGAGCGGCGGTTTCCTAAACCGCAGGTCGGCAGTTCGAACCTGCCCCGGGATACCACAAGCGATGAAACCGGAATTCCCGTTGGAGGACTTTTCGGTCACGGATTCCAACTCGACCCGGTTCGCATTCTGCGCTTCCCTCCGGTTGACCATGAATGGGTTACCCCGTCGCCGAGAGGGTCAAAGGAAGCCCCCTGCACCTCCAGGATTTCTCCGAGTCGCCATCTGACGACGTCGCCAGTCGGCTCTACATAAGGTCGAGTCCAGGTCGGGCCGGAGAAGTGGCGGACAACCTTGTCGCGCGCCGCGGACTCATCCCTAGCCTTGAGGACAACGGTCTTGTCATTCACAAACTGAATCCCCCTCCGTTGACCGGCGGTTTCCTTGATGAGCCGCACCCGAACCGCGAATCCGCGCGGCGTCTGCGGGTGTCGCTCCTTTCGCCCTTTCATCCCGGCGATGGACTCGATGATGAAGTGCAAGTGCTTCACCCGCGGCAGGGCGGCCAACGATTTCGCAAACAGGGTAAGGCGCTTCCCAGGCGTGTGCTTGGCTTCCGGCGCCGCTTCCTTGATCTTGTCAATGCCATCCCAATAGGCCGCCGAAGTGGCATGGCGACGTTCCCTGGGAAGAAGTTTCAGCAGATCCTTCGCCGAAGGCGGGCTCCAGTAGATCCCGGCAGTGACTCTCCGGGATCCCAGCGTGGCGAGCGCCTTGATCGAGCGCAACCCGAATCTCTCAAGACCAAGTACCTGGGGGTGGGTCGCTTTGCGTTGCCGTATCCGCACGGCTCCTCCTTCCGTCTGAGTTTCGCGAGAGCTGGTCAGGACTTTGGATCATCCGCGGACTTGGCATAGGGGAACAGCTTGATCGGGAGTTTCACCAGCTTTTGCGGCGCCCCGAAATCTTTGTACCCGAAGGCCTGGTCCCTCAGAGGCCAGTGGTACAGGTTCCCATATCGAAAGTCGGGATGAATCTTTCCCCCGTACCCTCCGATCGAATTGGTTCCGTCATTGCTTCGACGGAAGACGGGCAGCAGAGCGGCTAGAGACGCTGCGCTACTTGTCGTCCGTCTTGGTTCCCGAGTCGGTCGCCGTTCCAGCGTTAACGGGCCAGGTCAGGACCAGCCCTTCATCAGTCCCCGCCACAAGCTGTTTGCCTTCCTTGTCGAACACCAAGCGGAGGATGGTTGGACTGGCCCCTTTCTTCGGCTGCTTCGGCTTCGGGAGGTGAAACGTCAAGGCCGCCTTCTTCGTCTTGGTATCCCAAACCGTGACGACGCCTTGCTTGCCTGCGACGGCAAGGAGGCTGCCGTCCGGGGAAAAGGCTTTCGCGTAAAGCACATCGGGTCCCTTCTTCAAGGTGGCCACTTTCGCGAATCCCTTGGCCGCATTCCAGAGGATCGCCGCGCCGTCGTCGCCGATGGATGCCAGCCACTGACCGTCGGGGCTGAACTGAATCCCGGAAACGATGTTCGTGTGGCCTTCAAGAGTCGTCAACAACTTCCCCGTCGCGACTTCCCAGACCCGCAGGGAGGACACCTTGTTTTCTTTAACGACGCCCGCCAGATACTTTCCATCGGGCGAAATGGCGACTTGTGGGGCAGACTCAATGTTGGTTGAAAGGGATAGAAGTTCTTTCCCATTGGTCGTGTCGAAAACCTTGATACCTCCAGGTTGATCCAGAGACGTCCCCTTTATGATGCCACCCCCAGGGACCATACCGTAGGCAAGATACTTCCCGTTGGGGCTAAGGTTCAGCTTGACGTTGTGGAGATTTGCCTTGAACTTGGCGATGGTTTGGACAGTTTTCATGGTTCGTGGATCGACCATGAGAATCGATGTCGTGCCGCTCTCGCCTGCGGCGCTTGGTGCGGCCCAACTCGCCCTGGCTCCGACGGTCCAGTCCGGGGTGCACGGCATCTCCGAGGAATTCGCACCGTCGAAGAAGCACAGCGTTTCGGCGCGCTTCTCGGTGACATCCAAGAGCTGGGCGTTGCTCGACGTGCCGATGAGAATCTTGCGCCCGTCCGGCGAGATGTAGATGTGAAAGATGGCGTGCTGGAAATCGTAGGCGACGACGGGTTCGGGCTCTTGTGCAGCCGCCACCGTGCAGGCGGCGAGTGCGATGGCCAGTAGCCTGATCTCATGGCGCATTGGAGCCTCCCTGTCCCTTCTTGTCCTCATTGTACTGCCTGCGTGACCTCTCGGGTTTGATGAACCTTTACAGGGGCGTTGAGCAGGTCGAACTGGCCAAGGCGTCCCGGGTCTCGCTCCGGACGCTCTTCAACAACGCCCCCGGCGATTCCAGGAAGCGGGTTTTCGCGCCCCCTCTCCGCTTCCTAAACCGCAGGTCGCCAGTTCGAACCTGGTCCGGGATACCACCCTCGTTGTTCGCCGCCTCTGACGGATTGCGGCGAACTACAGAATGAGAATCAAGAATAGAGAAAGCCGCCCCCCCCCATCTCATCTCGGACGCGTCGGAGTCCGGACTTGATCCGTAACGCTCCACTTTCCCGTTCCGTTGCAGTACGGGGAGTCCTTGTGTTTCCGGTTCCCGCAGAAGGCGCAGTTGAAGATCGGGAACCTATCGAAACACACTACTCCGACAAGCGCGGCGGTCGCTGGGAGGACGTCGTGCAACTCCGTCTAGATGCCGCCAGGAAATCAGATCGTTCGACTGCTCTTTAGCTTCCAGTAATTCTGTACAAGGCTAGGGGCACTGCAAAATGTTCAAGAATCGCGCATCTCCAGCTATCCTTAAGCCCCATCCAAACAAATCGACTTTAGGGAGCGATCCATGTCAACCAAGGTTGAGCTCGGAGACGACACCGTAGACTCGCTCTTCGAAATAATGGTGGCGTACCTCAAGATGGCCCAGAGCGAGCGCAAGAAAAACAAAGAGCTGCTAGCACAACTTGAGCTGACGGCAAAACACGCACAACTTACAAAGGACAATGAGGCCATCGAGAAAGGGATGGCAGAGGCGAAGGCTAGAGATGTCATGAGGTCGGAAGCTAACCTCGCTTTAATCGTTGGCGTTGTGCAGGGTTTGGCACAAATTGGCGCGGCTGTCGTTAGTGCGGGGACTGTGTTAGGGAGTGCTGGTACTTCGGTGGGCATCGCGCCGGGCTCAGTTCCCGGCTCGAAACCTTCCGCTGCTCCCCCGAGTTCTGACTTCTGTGCCCGTGTTCTCGAATGCTGCAAAGCGGCGGGAATAAGATTCTAGGCTATCTTCGGGCGCATACTCCCGAGATTCTGCCATATCCAGAGCATGTCACGCTTAGGGCAGCTCCCGGTCACTTCGGCGTGAAGGTCGAGCGGTTCTTGATCCACCACCGCTCCCACTCGTCGGACGTTTTGAAGTTCTGCTGCGTCAGCGTGCTCAAGGCCGACTCGGCGGACCCGATCACGGCGTTGGCCCGGTCCTTCTTCTCCTTGTCCGTGTCTTTCTGGGGCGTGGGAGGAGGCGGCGGCTTTCCCCCCTTCGTGGGAGGAAGCGGCAGCGGAAGCGCGTCGCCCTTGAGGGTCCGCTCGCAGTCCCGCAGCACCTGGATCAACGGTTCCACGAGACTCTTGCACTTCATCGCGCCGGCCGCGGACACGGCGGCGCCGGCGATCTTGGGATCCCGATCGTCGAAGTGAGCTTTCACGGCGTTCGCGGCGGACTCCTCCTGCAGCGCGCCCAGCGCCGCGAAGATCGCGACCCGCACCTCGACCAGGCGGACGTTCGCGCCGGCCGTCAGCGCCTGGGTCAGGTGTTTGGCGGCCGAAACCCGAAGCTCGGGCGGCTTGTTGAACGTGCCCAGGCCCGCCGCCGCCGCGATGCGCACGTCCTTGTCGTCCGTCGTGAGCAGCGACCCCAGTCTCGCGGCGACGCTTTCGTGGGGCGTCTTGGCGAGCTCCGCGACGGCCTCCGCGTGGGCTTTCGGGTCCTTCGACTTCGCGGTGCTCGTCTTGAACGTGTCGAGAGCCGCCTTCGCCGCGGCCTCGTCCTGGGGCGCGAGCGCGAGAACGATGGCAAGCAGGATCATGGCACGCCTCACCTAATGCGCGGACAACCGGATCGCCCTTCTATCTAACGACGGCCGACGCCCCGTTGAACCGGCCAAGGTTCGAGAATTTGATTGAGGCTCCCTGCGCGATTGGGCTCGTGAAGCGGACTCTCAGGAGCGACCATGAAGGAAGAGGTCGTTCACCCCGAACGGAGAGCCGCGTGATCCTGTTGACCGGCGCCACCGGATATGTCGGCGGCCGACTCCTGAACGCCTTCGAGCGTCAACGCGTCCCGGTGCGGGCCCTCGTCCGGCGACCGGCGATCCCGTCGGAACCTTCGACGACCGAATGGGTGACCGGCGACGTCCTCGACGACGCCTCGCTCCGGCGCGCCATGACCGGCGTCCGCACGGCCTACTACCTCATCCATTCGATGGCCGCCCCGGGGCAGTTCGCCGAGCGCGATCGCGACGCCGCGCGGCGCTTCGCCGCGGCCGCGCGAGAGTCGGGCGTCGAACGCATCATCTATCTCGGAGCGCTGGGAGGAGGCCGCGATCTTTCCGAGCACCTCGAGAGCCGACAGGAAGTCGGCCGGATCCTGCGCGAGTCGGGAGTGCCCGTGATCGAGTTCCGCGCGTCGATCATCGTCGGAGCGGGAAGCCTTTCCTACGAGATCGTCCGCTCGCTCGTCGACAAGCTGCCCGTCATGGTCACCCCGCGGTGGGTGACGACCCTGGCCCAGCCGATCGCGATCGACGATGTCGTCGAGTACCTCCAGGAGGCCGCGCAGCGGGCGGAGGGAGGCACGTTCGAAATCGGAGGGGCCGATCGGGTCTCGTACGGAGGAATCATGAAGGAGTACGCGCGGCAGAAAGGATGCCGTCGCCTGTTGATCCGCGTCCCGGTCCTGAGCCCCGGTCTCTCGGGCCTCTGGCTCCGCCTCATGGCCCCCCGGTACGCGCGGGTCGGCCGCGCCCTGATCGAAGGAGTCCGGAACGAGACCGTGGTCCGGAATCCCGAGGCGCAGTTGCGGTTCAAGGTCCGCCCGCGGGGCATCGCCGAGGCGATCCGCTGCGCCCGGGAGGAACAGCCCCGGGAGACCCCTGCCCTGCGGGGGGCGTCTTCGGCGGCGGCCCTGCTGGTCCTCCTGGCGCTTTGCCTGGGAACCGCCGCCGCGTGGAAGGTCGAGGGCCCGCGCCTGATCCCCTACGGATCGGCGGCCGTCGCGGCCTGGCTCGTCTGGAGACGCGATGGATTGGCCGAAGCCCGACTCGCCTTGGGGATGTTTGCCGTGGCGGTGGCGATCGGACACCCGATCGGCGCATTGCCGGCCCTGCTGACCGCGGCGCTTTTCTTTGTCCGCAGCCGGCTCGCCGCAGCGTTCGTGCTCCCGCTCCTGCTCAGGGGATGGCTTTGAGAAACTCGTCGAGGTTGGTCTTGCCGAAGCGGCTGCCGGGAAAGAGGGACCGCAGCCGCCCGGCGATCGTCGCAAGC
>JGI10214J12806_10119943_pt1 | contig 10481 bp, 8 predicted proteins | sample WisConreferecore_FD_12806 | JGI IMG/M metagenome (IMG submission 12806)
GTCAAGGGCCGCGACGGCGCGATCCTGGCCTACGGCGTCATGGTCGAGAAGGCGCTCGCGGCCCGCGAGATGCTGGCGAAGGAAGGCCTCGACGTCGCGGTCGCCAACGGCCGCTTCGCCAAGCCGGTCGACTCGGACCTCGCGGCGTTCCTCGTGAAGGAGTACCCCTGGGTCGTCTCGATCGAGGACCACGCGACGCACGGCGGCTTCGGCGGCGCGGTGCTCGAGGCGCTGTCGCTCCGCAACGCCGACACGTCGCGGGTGAAGATCCACGCGATCCCCGACCGCTTCCTCCAGCACGCCGACCGCAAGGAGCTGCTGAAGTTCCTCCACATGGACGCGGAAGGCATCGCGGACGTGGTGCGGATGGTGGCGGCGGGACAGCCGGCGCCGGCGCTCGACGCGTCGCAGCGGAAGCACTTCCTCTACGGGACCGGCGAGGAATAGAACGAGAACAGAGAGACTTGAGAAAAAGCCCCGCGCGAGAACGCGGGGCTTTTTCATTTCCGCCCGGAATTCTGCGAGCGGACTCAGGTACTTGTTGCAAGCCGGCGAACTCCGTCTATAATCACTTCCTCGCCAGTGCATTATGGGGGCGCGTGGCGGAACTGGCAGACGCGCTAGGTTCAGGACCTAGTGGGGTCACACCCGTGGAGGTTCGATTCCTCTCGCGCCCACCATTCTCAAACTTGCCGTAACCCTTTGAGAAATCAAGGGGTTGCAGTCCGCCCTCGGCCCCCGGACATCCCCGGTCCTCCCTTTGTTCATAACTAACATCCCAGGGACGTGTCAGCGGGGTGAATGGCCGGTGTGACCTCGCATCGCGCGACGTCCGGCCATCAAAACCCCATGCCACTCAGAGGACATCATGGGCCAGACCACGGTTCTACGAGAATCCAGGAAGCCGGCCGCGGAAAAGGAAGCCGTCCGACCGTTCAAGGCGACGGTTCCCGAAGCCGAGTTGACCGAACTCCGCCGTCGAGTCCACGCGACCAAGTGGCCTGAGCGAGAGACCGTCGACGATGCATCACAAGGAGTCCAGCTCGCGACGATGCAGGCTCTGGCGCGCTATTGGGCGACCGACTACGACTGGCGCAAGGTCGAGGCCAGACTCAATGCCCTGCCGCAGTTCATCACGGAGATCGATGGATTGGACATTCACTTCATCCACGTCCGTTCGAAGCATGAGAATGCGCTGCCGCTGATCGTGACGCACGGCTGGCCAGGCTCGATTATCGAGCAGATGAAGATCATCGATCCGCTGGTCAATCCGACTGCCCACGGCGGAAACGCCTCCGACGCCTTCCACGTGGTGATCCCGTCCATGCCGGGCTACGGCTACTCGGGCAGACCATCCACCACCGGGTGGGACGTCGACCACATCGCGCGTGCGTGGGTCACGCTGATGAATCGCCTCGGCTACGCGGAATTCGCGGCGCAAGGCGGCGACTGGGGCGCGATCATCACCGAAGTGATGGGCGCGCAGGCGCCCGCGGGACTGCTCGGCATCCACACCAACATGCCCGGGGTCATTCCCGCCGACATCGACCAGGCGGCCTCTTCCGGGGCGCCGGCGCCGGCGGGTCTCTCGGCCGACGAAAAGGTCGCTTACGAGCGCTTGCAGTTCGTCTATCAGAAGGGAATCGCCTACGGGTACCAGATGGGGCTGAGACCCCAGACCCTGTACGGCATCTCGGATTCCCCCGTCGGCCTGGCGGCCTATTTCCTCGATCACGACGCGCGAAGCTACGACCTGATCTCCCGCGTCTTTGGGGGAGAATCCGCCGGGCTCACGCGCGACGACATCCTCGACAACATCACGATCGCCTGGTTGACGAACACCGGCATCTCCGGCGGTCGTCTCTATTGGGAGAATTGGGGCAAGTTCGGGTTCTTCAGAGCCAAAGGCGTCTCCATCCCGGTTGCCGCGAGCGTGTTCCCCGACGAACTCTATCCCGCCCCGCGCAGCTGGGCGGAGAAGGCATTCCCCAAGTTGATCCATTTCAACAAGCTCGACAAAGGCGGGCACTTCGCGGCCTGGGAGCAGCCGGAGCTCCTCTGCAATGAGATCCGCGCAGGCTTGAGATCCCTTCGCAAATAGTGCGGCATCAGCCGACGACGTGAGGCCTCCGCCGCGGCTTTCGCTGCGACGGAGGACCTCGCTTTGTCCGCCCTCAGCCAGGAGCGTCATGGGGATTCTCCATTCTGCCGCTTTCTGGAGTAAGCTGCAGATACGGTGAGACACCTCGTTGAAGCGGGGACCGACGCGGCCCTGCTTACCCTCTTCGACCCTGCCGCGCTTCCCGAGGATTTCGACCAGACGCCGCTCGACGATCAGATCTCGCTCTGGGACAAGCTGGAGCAGCAAGGGCGGATGAAGCTGGTGAATACGGGAGGGGATGGCTCCTTCCTCCTCCACGCCTACGAGGAGGAGCCGGCGCCCGAGAACCTGCGCCCCTATTTGCAGGAGCCCATCGTTCTGGACAAGCTTCAGGTGCCGTCCGGAACGCTGTACTTCACGGGGACCGAGTATGTGTTTGCCAGGGACGATTCCCGCCTGCGAAAAAACCCCCTGATGGGAGGGTCGCTCCCGCTGAAACCCGGGGTCTGGCATTTGACCTTGTACAGAACCGAATACCCGGACGACTTCCACGACAGGCTGTTCGAAGAGAAGCTTCGGGGTCCCGGGTACAGGCTCTGGAACTCGATGGGGTGCCTGGTCGGAGCCGCAGTCCTGGCGGTCGTCGCGACCATCGCTTCCCTCTTCTTCATGCGGCTCATGCCGTGGGCGGTATCGGCCCTTCCCCTGGGCCTTCTCGTCGTTTCGTTGCCGTTCATCGTCGGCAACTCGGAGTCTTTTCGGCGCATCGACGCAAAGAAGAGGGAGATCGAGCGGGAGTATCCCTCCATCGTGGCGGTCCTGAAGCGCGCGGTTTGAGCGGAAGCTACTCCGCCTTCTCCAGGAGCCTCGCCGTGGCCGGGTCGATCTTCAGCGCCCAGGCCTCGCCGTTGGTGCCGAACGAGTAGACGAGGCCGCGCTTCGCGTCGGCCATCCACCCCGCGCTGTAGCCGGCCCCCACCGGGCCCGCGTCGAGCAGGAACATCTGGTTCTTCGCGCAGTCGTAGACGCGGGTATAGGCCTTCCCCGTCTTCGCGTCTCCCGTGCGGAGGAGATCGCCGACCAAAACCCAGTCGGCGTGGGCGACGTAGGCCAGCTCGCGGGCGCAGCCCGTCTGGTTGAGCTCGCTGTTCTGCGGCGTCACCACGTCCAGGGTGCGCCCCTTGAAATCGAAGGCCAGGAATGTCCCGTTGCTCTTCTTGGCGTACGCCCCGCCCACGCTGCTGATCAGCATCCGGTCGCGCTTGGAATCGTAGACCATGCCGTGGGAATCGCACCAGGGAGTGAACAGCTTGCCCTTCGCCTCGAGCGGCGTCCAGCCCTTGTCGCGGTCGAAGAGCCACAGCCCGGGGGCGTCGCCGGCCACGCCCCAGGCGACCGCGCCGTGGGGACTCGATGCGATGACGATGCTCCCCCAGGAGTACTTGAACGGGGACTTGAACGGCTCGGCGCGGACCCAGTCCATGCGCTCGGGGTCGTAGAGGAAGCCGCGCGCGGTGACGAGCAGCTTGCACTTCGGATCGTAGGCGTAGAGGTGATAGGCGTGGGTGTCGATCCACTGCTTGTTGAGCAGCGACGAGGCCGGCCCGCACCAGCCGTTGTAGCAGTAGGGCTCGTCGGCGTCGTAGCCCTCGACGATCCGGTTCGAGACCGGCGAGTAGTGCAGCGGCACGCTCGAGGAGCGCACGCAGTGGCCGCCGCCCCACATCAGCACCTGCTCGCGGTCGGAATCCCAGGCCGCCGTGCTCCAGTCGCGCTGGCGGCAGCCGTGCGCCGGAGTGCGCGGAGCCGGCGTGAGCTTGACCCACTGATTGACGGGGAGCGCGGAGAGATCCCTTCCCTTCGGGTCGTCGCTCACCTCGGAGAACTCGGCGCGGAAGTAGAGGGCGCGCAGCCGCCGGCCGTTGGGCGCCTGCCCCAGCGTGGTGCGCCCGGCGGCGTCGACGCGGGCCGGGTCGAAGCTCCACGTCCAGGTCGATGCGTTCTTGCCCGACGTCGCCGCGAGGCAGATCCGATCCTCGCCGTCGGCGGCCATCGCGGGAACCTCGTACCCGGTGGCGCTGTAGCCGAAGAACTTGCCGATGGCCGGAGGCCCGTCGGCGCTCTTGGCGCCGAACGCGCCCGCCAGGTCCCATCGGTCGGCCGCCGCGTCGTAAGTCCAGAGCTCGCGCGGATCGAGCAGCTGCCAGGGAGAGGCGCCGTAGTCGCCGCTCCCGGACGGCGCGTAGCCTTCATAGATCGCCACGCGGCCGCTTCTCGGGAGATAGCACGCGGCGTGACCCGCTCGCGGCGAAGGCGCCACGGCCGGGTTCATCCGCTTCCACGCGTTCTTCTCGAGATCCAGCGTCCAGGTATCGTTGACCTGGAAGTCCTCGTGGTCTCCGCCGAACAGGACGAAGACCTTGTTCTTCTCATCGTAGACCAGCGGCGCGTTGCGGCGGGAGTGCGGGACGGGATACTGGGCGAACGCCGCGTCGTCCAGCTTCGGCTGGATGGCCCGCGCGGCCTTGAGGGCGTCCAGCGTCGTCTTGGCGCGGAGGAGCTCCCCGATCTTCGCCACCTCGGCCTTGAATCCGCTCATGCCGGGGAGCGTCGCCAGCGCGTTGCAGCGGAGCGCGAGGGCCTGGAGCTCGTCGTCGCCGCCGACTCCCTTGGGGTCGCGGTACCAGGCCAGCCGAAGACGCCCGACCAGGTCGATGAGCGCCTCGCTCGCCGTGACGAGCTCGCGGTGCTTCGCGACCACCTCCTCCGCCGGAAGGGGCAGCGTGCTCCATCGACCCGCGGCGGTGTCGAGGACGACCGTGCGCGTCCAGCCGACATTGTCCACCTTCTTGTCCGAGCCGACCGCGACGATGCGCCCCTGTCCGTCGGACGCCAGCATGTGCCAGCTCAGGCCCTCGAGCAGCGGCTCGGGCGGCCGGCTCGTCCACGTCTTCGTCTCGACGTCGAACACGTGAAGCACGCTGCTCAGCGAGAGGCAGTAGACCTTCCGGCTCTTGACGTCGTAGGCGGTCTGGTAGAAAGGCTGGAGGCCTTCCTTGCCGGGAGGCTTGGCCGGCGAGAATTCGGTCCAGGCGGCGGCGGCAGGATCGAAGGCCTCGACGCCGTCGCCGATCAGGAGCATCTTCTTCAGATCGGCCGCCCAGACCAGGGTTGCGCCCTGACGAGGCCGGGCGGGACCGTCGCCCGCCCGGGTCCACTGCGCCGCCGGCACGCGCGCCGCGGCCGACAGGATTCCGAGCGCGACCGCCAGGATGATCCGCCCCATAAGTCCTCCTTCGTCCTGGAGGGGATACCCGCAGCCGCCCCGGGCATTGCAATCGCCAGAGCTTTGTATAACTGTAAAAGGATCGCATAATGGACCCTGATGATCGGCGGCCTGTTCCGGGGTCTGTGGGGCGTGCTCCGCGGCGATCCCTTCTGGCGCTACCGCCTCGCCGAAATCGTGTCCGGCGGCCTGTCGCGAGACTCCGTCCCGAGCGAGTACGGACGGAGCTGGCCGCGCGACCAGGAATTCCTCGACGCCATGCGGCGGTTCGAAGGCCGCGCCAACGTGCGGTCGCTCGACCGGAAGTGGATGCTCAAGGAGCTCCTCAAGCTCGTCCGCAAGGTGGACGGCGACACCGCCGAGTGCGGAACCTGGCGCGGCGGCTCGTCGTGGCTCATCGCCAAGGGGCTCGGACGGCCCCATCATGCGTTCGATTCGTTCGAAGGCCTTTCCGCGCCCGAGCCGCGCGACGGCGCCCATTTCAAGAAAGGCGACCTCGCCGTCCCCGAGGAGGAATTCCGCTCGCGGATGACCGACGTCGCCGGCCTTCAGGTCTACAAGGGGTGGATCCCCGCCCGCTTCCCCGAGGTCGCCGGGCGGAAGTTCTGCTTCGTCCACGTCGACGTCGACCTCTACCAGCCGACCCGCGACGCGATCGAGTTTTTCTATCCGCGGCTCAATCCCGGAGGCATCCTGCTCCTGGACGACTACGGGTTCTTCATCTGCCCCGGCGCCCGCCAGGCGGCGGACGAGTTCTTCAAGGACAAGCCGGAGCCGATCCTCGAAGTCCCGACCGGACAGGGGCTGATTCTTCGGACCGGATAGGGTTATAATGGTCCCGGGGGGCGAGCCGAAAACAGGGAGGGCCGACCCATTAAAACCAAACAGGAAAGCCCGCTCGTTCGTCACCGCGCCCTGATCCTCACCGGCTGCGCCGTCGCCGTTCTCGCCACCATCGCCTTTCTCGTCTATGCGCAGAAGAAGGCGAAGGACTACGAAGAGGCCTTCAAGAGGGGCGAGAAGGCGTGGAAGGAGCGCCAGGCCGACCGCGCCACGACGGAATGGCGCAAGGCCGCGAAGATCGACGATCGGGACCCGGAGCTCTGGGTCCTCATCGGCCGCGCGGAACTGGTCGCCGGGCGCCCCGACCTCGCGTCGACCGCCTGGGAAGAGGCGCTGAAGCGGGAGCCCGCCTACAAGCCGGCGCTGTTCGAACGGGGCAAAGAGGCGCTCGGACGCTACGTCGCCGGGCGGATCCCGCCGCCCCTGGACAAGGCGGGCTGGCTGTCGCAGGGACTGGAAGCGGGGACGGACGAGGCCAAGAAGATCCTGGCCGATCTCCGCGAGTCCGCCGGAGGCGGGCCGGGATACACGAAGTTCGCCGCGGGCGCGATCCATCTGCTGGACGGGAAATACCGCGAGGCCCAGCCGTCCCTCCAGGAGTACTCGGATCAGACCGACTGGGACACCACGGCGGTCGCGCTCGTGGGCATCGCCGCCCACTACGCGATCAATCCCCCGCGGGCCGAAGCGGCGCTCACGGCGGCGCTGGCCAAGCGGAGCGAGAAGAGCTGGCTCCAGACCCGGGCCGCGGCGCGCTTCCTCCAGTCGAACCTGGAGGGGGCCAAGGCGGACTACAAGGAGGCGGGCCTCGAGAAGGAAACCGAGCCCCTCTTCGCCCGGCGGATCCCGTCGAAGGGATTGATCCTCTGGCTCCGGGCCGATGCCGGAGTGGAGGCGGCAGGCGGGTCGGTGTCGAAGTGGGCGGACCAGTCGGACAAGCATCATGACGCCGTGCCGAAGGAGGGAACCGTCGGGCCGCAGCTCGCGCCCTCCGCGCTCAAGGGCCGCGCGGCGCTCCTCTTCGCCGGAGACGAGGGACTGTACCTGCCGGACGGCTTCGAGGATTTCGGCGCGGGGCTCAGCGTCTTCGTCGTCGGGGAGCCGATGACGGAGAAGACCGAAAGCTGGTCGTTCGTCTTCCTGGCGACGGCCGCGCGCGGCGCGGGCCGGATCGAGGCGCTCGTCGGCGGACGCCGGGAGTCGGATCAGGTCGTGTACGCCGCCGAGGACCTGCAGTCCCAGACGAAGCCGTTCGTTGCGGGGATCGCGCCGGCCAAGGGGTTCGAGTCGTTCAGCGCCGTCCACGAGCCCTCCGGAACGGCGAGGCTGTTCAAGCGCGGGGCGTCCGCGGGCATGGGCACGCTGATCCTTCCGCGCAAGACGCTGCGGACCCGGAACCGGGTGGGGGCCGGGCTCAAAGGCCACGTGGCCGAGATCGTCCTGTACAACCGGAGCCTGTCGGAGATGGAGCGACTGGGAGTGGACACCTACCTCAACGACCGCTACTTCCCCGCTCCGCCGGCCGAAAAGCGCTGATCCTCCGATCCTTGGCAGGATCCGGCGCAGGTTGTATAACTCATGCGAACCCTCAAGGAGAGGGCGGCCCCGCGCCGATCTAGATACAACTTCATGAAGAAGTTCAACATCCTGGTCACGGGCAACGACGGCAAGAAGTTCTACCAGAACTTCCATGTCATCGAGGCCGATCCCGAGACAGCCAAGAGCTACCTGCTCGAGAACTTCCCCAACTCGAAGCTCAAGCCCACCATCCAGATCACCGAGATCGAGGAGATGGAGGACGCGGAGCTCTTCCTCCCCGGCGTCGTCTACAAATCGGGCAAGGCGTACTTCAACCAGGACGAGCCGCCGAAAAAATGAAACGGGCGCTCATCACCGGGATCACCGGCCAGGACGGCTCCTACCTCGCCGATTTCCTCCTCTCCAAGAACTACGACGTCCACGGCATGGTCCGCCGCTCCTCGAACGAGAACTTCGAGCGCATCCAGAAGATCCGCGACCGGGTCACCCTCCACCAGGCCGACCTCCTCGACCAGCTGTCCATCATCGCGCTGCTCCGGGACGTCCGCCCGCACGAGGTCTACAATCTGGCGGCGCAGTCGTTCGTGCCGACGTCCTGGGTCCAGCCGGTCCTGACGGGCGAGTTCACCGCGATGGGCGTCACGCGGATGCTCGAGGCGGTCCGCCTGGTCGACCCGAAGATCCGGTTCTACCAGGCGTCGTCGAGCGAGATGTTCGGCAAGGTCCAGGAGACGCCGCAGACGGAGAAGACGCCGTTCTGGCCGCGCAGCCCGTACGGCGTGGCGAAGGTGTACGGCCACTGGATCACCGTGAACTACCGCGAGTCCTACGACCTCTTCGCCTGCTCCGGCATCCTCTTCAACCACGAGAGCCCGCGGCGCGGCAAGGAGTTCGTCACGCGGAAGATCTCCCACGCGGTGGCGTCGATCAAGCGCGGCCTCCAGAAGGACCTGCGGCTGGGCAACCTCGAGGCGAAGCGCGACTGGGGCTTCGCGGGCGACTACGTCCGCGCGATGTGGCTGATGCTCCAGCAGGGCACGCCCGACGATTTCGTCGTCGCGACCGGCAAGAACCACACGGTGCGCGAGTTCTGCGAGATCGCGTTCGACCACGTCGGGCTCCCCTGGAAGAAATACGTCGTCGTCGACAAGACCCTCTTCCGCCCCGCCGAGGTGAACACGCTCTGCGGGAACCCTGCCAAGGCGCGCCGCAAGCTGGGCTGGTCGCCCGAGGTGGGATTCGCCGACCTGGTGCGGATGATGGTCGACGCCGACCTGAAGCGGCTCTCATGAAGGCGCTGGTCACCGGCGCCGGGGGGTTCGTCGGGAGCCACCTGGTCCGGGAGCTGCGGAACGCCGGGTGGCGGGTCGTGACCACCGACCGGCGCGGGGACGTCGACCTTCCCGGCGACCTCCTGAAGATCCCCCTTCGCTCCCTTTCGGTCGACGTCGTCTTCCATCTCGCCGGCTTCGCCAATCCGTCCGCGTCGATTACGGATCCGGCGGACGCGTGGAGGGGAAACGCGGAGGCGACGGCGCGGGTGGCGCGCGAGGTGCGGGCGCGGCGGATCGTGGTCGCCAGCACGGGCCAGGTCTACGGGCCGCGCTCGGACCGTCCGTCGGAGTCGGCGCCGGTCGTGCCGCGGACGCCGTACTCGGCGAGCAAGCTCTGCGGCGAGGCGCTGGCGCTTTCCTCCGGGCGGGAGGTCGTGGTCCTGCGGCCCTACAACCACACGGGACCGGGCCAGTCGGACGCGTACGTCTGCCCGTGGATCGCGCGGCAGATCGCGCGGGCGGAGGCCGGCCGGGGTCCGCGGGTGGTGACGGTGGGCGCGCTGGAGCCGCGACGGGACATCTTCGACGTGCGGGACATGGCGCGCGCCTACCGGCTGGCGGCGGAGAAGGCGCCCGCGGGCGAGGTCTACAACGTGGCGACCGGCCGTCCGGTGCGGATCGGCGACGTGCTGCGGCTGCTTCTGGCCGAATCCCGGGTCCCGTTGAAGGTGCGCGCCGGCCGGGGCCCGGCGGACATCATGTCGGGCGACTTCTCGAAGTTCCACGCGGCGACCGGCTGGAGTCCCCGCATCCCGCTCCGGCAAACCCTCCGCGACCTCCTGGATTACGAGCGCGCGGCAACGAAATAAACCGTTTGTTTCGTCACAAGCGTATCTAATTCAAAAGAGGCGAGCCCTCGACCCCCTGACAGGAGCGGATCTATGCGCATTCCCTTCACGCTGGCGTTCATCGTCGCCGCCGGACTCCTCATGCCGGCTGCCGGGCAGGACAAGAAAGCCGACTCCAAGAAGAAGCCCTCCGAGCCGAAGACCTGGATGTGCAAGAAGGGCGACCTTCTCTGGGAAGAGAAGTGGGAAGGCACGGAGCTCTCGAAGGAGTGGTACAAGGGCAAGGGCAACTGGCAGGTCGAGAGCGGCAGCCTGAAGGGCGCCGAGCTTCCCGCCGACGCCCACCACGCCTACACCTCCCGGAAGGTCACCGAGGCGAACGCGGTCATCCAGTTCTCCTTCAAGCTCGACGGCGCCAAGTGGATGGGCGGCTTCTTCGACGGCAAGGAGCACGTCTCGGCCCTCTCGCTGAACGCCGACTCGTTCAACATCAAGCGGATGTCGGGCATCGGGCCGACCTCGAAGAGCACCGAGATCGACTCCTCGAAGGCCAAGCTCAACGACGGCGCGTGGCACACGGTCGTCTGGGA
>JGI10214J12806_10130532_pt1 | contig 10383 bp, 6 predicted proteins | sample WisConreferecore_FD_12806 | JGI IMG/M metagenome (IMG submission 12806)
GCCCCGCCGGATCGGCTTCTGGGGCGGCTCCGCCATCATGGTCGGCATCATCATCGGGAGCGGCATCTTCCAGACGCCGCCGGAGATCGCGAAGCAGCTGGGAAGCCCTGCCCTGATCCTCTGCCTCTGGGTCGTGGGGGGCATCCTGTCCCTCTTCGGCGCGTTCGTCTATGCCGAGCTCGCCGCCATGTTCCCCCGGTCCGGCGGCATCTACGTCTATCTGAACGAGGGGCTGGGCAGCCGGGTCGCGTTCACGTTCGGCTGGACCTACCTGCTCCTCCTGAAGCCGTTCGCCGCCGCGGCGGTCTCGATCACGCTCGCGGACCACGTCAACCAGCTCTTCGGGACGTCCTGGAGCACCCCGGCCATCGCCGGCGTGACCATCGTCGTCCTGACCTGCGTCAACGTCGTCTCCGTGAAAGGGAGCTCGATCGTCGCCATCGTCCTCACCTCCCTGAAAATGCTGGCGCTCGCCGCGATCGTCGCGCTCGGCCTCTTCCTGGCCAAGGGAGGCTCCTCGAATTTCGCCGCGGTTCCCACGGGGAAGCCGACGTGGATGGCCGTCGCGCCGGCCATGTGCATGATCCTGTGGACCTACGACGGCTGGGCGGACGTCTCGGCGATCTCCGGAGAGGTGAACGAACCCGGCCGCCAGCTGCCGCGCATCCTGCTGATGGGCGTCTCCGCGACGATCGTGCTCTATGTCGCGGTCAATGCCGTCTACTTCGCGGTCGTCCCCATCCAGGAAATGGCCGGGCTGAAGACCATTGCTCCGCTCGTGATGGAGCGGCTCCTGGGAGCGAACAGCGCCAAGGTCGTCACCGCGATGATCGTCATTTCGACCCTCGGCGCGGGCCACGCGGCGATCCTGACGGGCGCCCGAGTGACGTTCGCCCAGGCGCGCGACGGACTGCTCTTCCGGTTCCTGGGACATGTCCATCCGAAGCACCAGACGCCCGATGTCTCCCTTTGGATCCAGGCCGTTCTGGCGATCGCCGCGATTCTCTATCTGGGCAAGTTCAACGACCTGTCCGAAGGCTTCGTGTTCGTCTTCTGGATCTTCCACGGGCTGATCGCGGCGTCCGTGATGATCCTCCGCTCGCGTCGGCCCGACGTCGAACGTCCTTACAAATGTTGGGGATACCCGTGGGTTCCCATCGTATTCATCGTGATCTGTGTGGGAATGACCGTGGCCTACGTCGCCCAGGATCCTCGAAAGACGCTGCCGTGGCTCGGCGTTCTGTTCCTCGGCGTTCCGGCCCATGCGCTCTGGAAATGGCGAACGAAGACCTCGGAACGTAACATGTCCCCATGACGACACCCGAACAGAAGCCCCCGGCCCCCGCTCCGGCTCCCGCAGCGCCCGCCGCCAAGCCCCGGATGATTCGATGGAAGAAGGTCCTCGTCATCTCGGGCGGCGCCGTGCTCGGATTGATCCTGATCGTCCTCGCCATCGGGCCGACCCTCATCGGCTCGATCGCGAAGTCGCAGATCGAGTCGACCCTGCGCGACCAGCTCCAGGCCGCGGTCACGGTCGGAAACGTCTCCTTCAGCTGGTCGGGCCACCTCCAGATCGACGACTTCCGCCTGGTCCCGAAGAACTTCACCGAGCCGCTGGTCGACGTGAAGAGGGTCGACGTCCACGTCTCGCTGGGCTCCGCGATCGGGGGCAGCTACATCGCCGACGTCGAGGTCGTGGCGCCGAAGATCCTCGTCGAGAAGGGCGCGGACGGGAAGTTCAACTACGAGTTCCCTCCCCGCCCCCCGAAGGAGCCGAAGACGCCCAAAGAGAGCAAGAAGCCGGGCGAGAAGGACGCGCCGTTCGTCCAGGCGAATCTCAAGGTCCGCGACGGCGAGGTAAAGATTCGCGGGCGCGGGCGCGAGACGATCTACCCCAACGTCTCCGTGACCGCCCGGGTCGACACGCTCGACAAGCCGGTCTCCTACGACGTCGCGCTCGACACGGCGCTCAAGATCAAGGGCGCGCTGGACATCAACACGATCTCGGGGCCGGCGACCCTGACGTTCGACCGGTTCTCGCTGAAGAACACCACCGGCGCCGCCCGGGCGTACAGCGACGTCGCCGAACTCGACGGCACGCTGAGCGGCTCGCTCGACTATCAGATCCAGGGCGCCCCGCGCTTCGTCGGACGGGGGAAGCTGGAGATCAGCGGCTTCGCGCTCGCGATGCCCGGCCGGACGGTGAAGCACGACCGGATCGTCTTCACCCACGACGGCGGGATCGACGAGAAAGGCAGCGGCCGCCACCTGATCGGCCTGGTCGTGGACAAGGCGCTGAACGCCAAGGTCGCCGTCGACGTCGTCGACGCCTTCAACACCCGCGTCGCGAAGACCGATCTCGAGATCGACGCCGACCTGGCGGGGCTGCAGAAGGGCATGGCGGGGACGATCCAGGTCCGCGGCTCCTGCGAGTCGAAGGGGCCGACCCAGGCGGACCTCGATGCGAAGAAGCTTCGCGTCGCCGCCAAGGCGGACCTGACCCTGACGGGAAAGAACCTCGACATCAATTCCATGAAGCTCGACAGCGTCTCGGTTCATCACGTCGGCACGCTCGACGAGAACGGGACCGGGAAGAATACGGTCGTGCTCGAGTCAGGGAAGGCGATCCAGGCGAAGCTGCAGGTCGACGTGACGGACGCGCTCGGGCCGGCCCCCTCGGTCGCCGCCGATGTCCGGGCGACGAGCGACCTCGGCGATCTCGGGAAGCTCCTGGAGAAGATGCTCGGCCTCAAGCCGGACATGACGTTCGAAGGAGCGGCCGCGCTGGAGGGCAAGGTCGAGGCGAAGGGCGCGGAATCGGCCCGCGCCACCCTCACGCTGCGGACCACGAATCTCGAAGCGATCGATTCGGCGAAGAAGCGGATCGAGATCGAGAAGGACCTGAAGCTCGACCTCGTCGGCGGCTGGGACCAGAAGACGAGAACAGCGACGGCCGACACGCTGAAGTTGACGTCGTCGTTCGCGACGATCGACGGGAAGGGCGGGGCGACCCTGTCGGGAGCGAGCCCCAACTTGAAGGAAACCCGGATCAACGTGGAGGCCGATCTCGAGAAGATGGCCGGGAAGCTTCGAAGCTTCCTGGAGAAGCCGCCGGTGCTGGGCGGGAAGCTCCGGCTGGAAGCCGTGGGGAACGGCGAGAAGCTGGAGGTGAAGGGAACGCTGGCGGGAATCCGGTACGACAAGGTCGGACCCGTCGATGCGGACCTCCGCCACCACGGCACGCTGGACGCCAACGGGAACGGCGAGCACACGCTCGTGCTGCAATCGGGGGCGGCGATCGAGCTGACGGTCAGCGCCGCTCTCCGAAAAATGTACGAGGAATCGCGGTCCGCCGAAGTGACGCTGGCGCTGCACTCCGACCTGGGGGCGCTCTCGGCGATGCTCCCCGGGCTCATCGAGCTGAAGCCCGGGACGACGCTGTCCGGGAAGGCGTCGGCGACGGCCAAGGCGGAGACGAAGGGGTCGACGTGGGCGAAGTTCGACGTTGCGCTGAACGTCGATGACCTCGAGGCGGTGGAAAAAGGGAAGCGGCAGGAGGTCGACAAGGCGATCCGGCTGAAGTCGGCCGGCGTCTGGGACGGCGCGAAGAAGTCGGTCGCCATCGACACGTTGACGCTCACCTCGGCGTTCGCCACCGCGGAAGGGAAGGGCGGCGTCTCGCTGGCGACGCCCATGGCGGTCGAGAAGACGTCGGCGCTCAAGCTGCAGGCCGACCTCGAGAAGCTGGGCGGCAAGCTGGGGCTCTTCCTGGCCGAGCCGCCGACCCTGGCGGGCACGGTCTCCGCGAACGTCACTCCGGTCGGGGAGAAGGTCAACTTCGACGCGCTCGCGAAAGGCATCAAGGTCGTGATGAAGGAGAAGAAGCTCGTCCTGCCCGAGGCGACGGTGGCGGGCGTGGCGACCGTCCAGCCGAAGCTCGAGGTCCGCGCGTCGGCCAAGACCCCGGCGTTCGAGTGGGTCGATCAGGGCTATTCCGCGAAAGGAAGTCTCGATTCCCAGGTCGCCTACACCGACCAGGGGATCACGGGAACGACGAAGCTGGGCGACCTCGAGGTCGTCGACGAGAAGAAGAACGTCATCAAGGATCCGGGGCTGACGCTGGTCCACGACATCGGGCTCGCCGACGAGAACCGGACGATCGATCTTCGAAAGGTCGAGGTCGCGTCCGCGTTCCTCAAGGGCGCGATCACCGGGAAAGTGCTGCGGCGCGACCCGGGGATGGAGTTCCAGAAGGTCCGCTGCGCCTTCAAGTACATCCCCGAGAAGCTCGGCGCCATCGCCAAGCCGTGGCTGCCCGGAAAGCTGGAGGGGACGGACGAGAAGGTCCTCGACGTCACGCTGGACGGGAAGGCCGCATCGACCGAGCCTCTAGCGGTGCTGCGCGGGACGACGGGGGCGATCGACCTCGACCTGGCCCGCTTCACGAGGGACGGCCTCAGCGTCTCGGGAAAGACGGAGTTCAAGCTCCAGGACGGAAAGCTGACGTCGGGAACCCCGCTCAGCGTGAACAAGGGGCGCAGCGATCTCCAGATGTCCCTGGATTTCAATCCCAAGGAGAAGAACCCGAAGAGCACGCTGGCCTTCAACGCGAAGGACATCGACGCGAACGGCGAGATGGGCCCGATCCTCGAGCAGATCAATCCGATCTTCCGGACGCAGGGCATCGACGCGAAGGTGGACGGCCGGATCCAGTCGGATTTCAAGCTGGAGTGGACGGGCCCGATCGACCCCGACGAAAAGGACTGGGTCACGGCGGCGTCGAAGGCGCTTCGCGGCGGCGGCACGTTCGGCGGGCAGGACCTGAACATCGCGGGCTCGCCCGCGGTGGGCGAGATCATGAAGGCGCTCGGCCAGGGCAACGTGCTCCAGGGCGAGCTGATCGCGACGCAGGTCCGGATCGAAAACGGAAAGTGCCTCTATGAGAACATGCTCCTCCGGGGGAGCAAGAAGGACGCTGCCGCGTTCCAGCACGACCAGGCCCAGCTCGAGGCCGACCGGAAGGACCTCGAGGAAGACAAGCCCGACCTGCACCCCAAGGAATACGCGAAGCGCCTCGAGGAGCTCAAGCAGCGGGACATCGACCTGCCCTATCGGTACACGCTGAAGTTCTCGGGCTGGGTCGGCTTCGACAAGAAGATGCAGCTCCGGGTCCTGATGCCGATGACGCCGCACATGATCAAGGCCCATCCGAACCTGCAGCGCTACATCGGGACGAGCTTCTGGGTCGACCTGACCGGAACCACCGGCAGCCCGAACCTCGACCTCCAGAAGATGCTCACCGAAGCGGCGAAGCGGGCGGCCGAAGGGGTCCTGGCTGAGAAAGCCAACGACCTGCTCGGACGGCTGCTCAAGGACAAGAAGCGCGAGTCCGAGGCGGAGAAGCTGTACAACGAGGCGGTCAAGGCGGAGAAGGAGCTGAACAATCCCCGTGCCGTGGAGCTGTACAAAAAGACCCTGAACGATTACCGTGATACCGAGTTCGTGAGGAAGAAGAAGGCCGCCATCCAGGACAAGGTGTCGAAGCTCGGGGGCAAGTAGACGCGGATGCTCAAAGCGATCTATGCGCGGCCGGGGCAGAAGCCGGTCGAGACCACCTCGGAAGCGGAGATCGCGACGTACTTCAAGGAGAGGCAGGGCGCCCTCTGGGTCGACCTGGAGTCCCCGAGCGACGAGGAGCGCGGCATCCTGGAGCGCGTCTTCGCCTTCCACAAGCTGGCGATCGAGAACTGCTTCGCCCAGAGCAACCATCCCCGGATCGACGACTACGGCGACTATTACTACCTCGTCGTCCACGGCGTCGCGGCTATGCGGGGATCGACGGTGACCGAGGGGCCGCGGGTGCGGCTCAAGGAAGTCGACATCTTCCTCGGCGAGCGCGTCCTCATCACCTATCACGCCGGAGTCGAGTCGGCGATCGAAGCGGTCCGCAAGAAGTGCGCGGAAGTGGACCGGCTGATGGCGCGCGGTCCCGACCGCGTGCTGGCGGAGATCCTGGACCACGTGGCCGAGGAGTACGTGGACCTCATGGAGGCGCTCGACTCGGAGATCGACACGCTCGAGGACCGCCTGTTCAAGCACGCGTCCCGGCCGGCGCTGCGGGAGATCTTCTCGCTCAAGAAGGACGTCCTTCACCTGCGCCGCGTGGTGAACCCGCAGCGCGAGGTGCTCAACCGCCTCGCGCGGTCGGAGCACAAGGCGGTGTCGAGGGAGGAGACCGTCTATTTCCGCGACGTCTACGACCACATCTACCGGGTGGCGGAGATGCTGGAGTCGTTCCGCGACGTGCTGTCGAGCTCCCTCGAAGTCTATCTCACGGTCGTCGCCAACCGCACCAACGAGGTCATGAAGGTGCTGACGACGTTCTCGATCGTGCTGATGACGGGGGCGCTGATCGCGGGCCTCTACGGGATGAACGTCGATCTGCCGGGCGGGAAATCGCCCGCGATGTTCTACGTCCTTCTCGGCGTGATGGTGGCGCTCTCCGCAGGACTGCTCATCTTCTTCCGCAAGCGCCGCTGGATCTAGCCGACCCCCTCATTGGCCACAGAGGCACAGAGACGCAGGGCGGAACGCTTCTCTGTGCCTCCGTGCCTCTGTGGCCAATCCCCTCTATTCTTGGGTGGGGGAGTAAAGCGGCAGGCGGTCGGAAGGGAGCTGGGGGGCGTCGGCCAGGTCGGGGATCTCCTCCAGGACCGGGACGATCGACAGGTCGAGACGCTCCGACGGTAGCTCCAGCGGACGCCAGTCGGTGGGCCGGCCCGGCACGACGGTGGCTTCGCGGATGGTGACGACCGGCGTCCCGGGGCGGCCCTTCTGGATCTCCTCGCGAAGCTTGTCGTTCTCGATCTGCAGCCTGACGATCTCATTCTGGGCGATCCGCAGCTGCCGGTCGCGCGCCCGGAGCTCGTCGCGGAGCGCCTTCTTCTGCTCCTGGACGACCTCGGGGTCGGGAGCCGGAGTGCCGAGGACGCGGAGGACGCCGCCGCAGCGGCGGCAGGCGTTGCCGAGGGGAGGGGTGCCGTCGGGCGCCTTGAAGCGCTTGCCGCAGTCGCAGACGAAGATCATGGGCAACCCTCCCGCCCTCAACCCATGAGGCCCCCATATGGGGTCGGTATGGGGAGTTTATGCCATATTGACCGCCCTTGCAAGGGGCGCTCGAAAGAGAACTCTTGCCTTCCGCGAAGCTTTCGGACATCCTACTTCCGACCTCGCATGACGCGCGACCAGATCACCGAAAACCTGAGAAGCCTCCTGCGCCAGCAGAAGCAGCTGAAGATCGACGTCGACAAGATCTCGCCGGAGAGCCGCATCGATGCGATCGGGTTCGACTCCATCACGATCCTGGATTTCGTGTACGACCTCGAAGAGCGCTTCAAGGTCCGAATCGAGATGGCCGACCTCGTCTCCATCCGCCACGTCAAGGACCTCGTCGGCTACCTGGAAGGCAAGCTCGCCGGGTGAGCCCGCTGCTGAAGCTGGGGTATCTGATCCAACTCGTGGTGGTCCAGACCCTGCTCCTCTTCATCGGGCTTGCCCCGCTGTCCCTGGTGCTGGCGGCGGCCGACCTGGGGGCGCTGTTGAGCTTCACGCTGTGGCGCAGCCGGCGGCGGACGACGATCGACAACATCCTCAAGGCCGGCATCTGCGCGGACGAGCCGGCGGCGAAGCGGATGGCGCTGGCGTCGTTCCGGTCGTTCACCACGCTGATCGTCGAATCCATCGTCGGCCGGCGGCGCCTGACCGCCGCGAACTGGGCGGACCACGTGGCGATGCGCCTCACGCCCGAGGCCGAGGCGTTGCTGCGGGACCCGCGGCGGGGGCTGCTCGTGGCGAGCGCCCACATCGGCAACTGGGAAGTGGCGGCCCATGCGGTCTCGATGCTCAAGCCGATCACGGTCGCCTTCCGCCCGTTCCACAATCCGTATCTCGAGAAGGCGGCGCGGAAGCGCCGGACGGGCGAGAATCTCCGGTACGTCTCGCGCGAGGAGCCCAACCCGATGCGGTTCGTGGAATCGCTCACGAAGGGCGAGATCGTCGCGCTGATGATCGACCAGCACGTCGCCCGGGGCCACGTCGCCGTCCAGTTCTTCGGCCGGCCGGCCTGGACGACGCAGATCCTGGCGATGCTTCATCTGACGACCCGCGCCCCGCTGCTGCTGGCGTTCGCGCTCCGCACGGGGCCGCTCCGGTACGAGGTCCGCACGGTGGGGCCGATCGAGCGGGCCCGGACCGGCGACCGGGAGAAAGACGTCCTGGCGCTGACGCAGGCGCTGACGGACGAAATTGAGAAGGTGGCGCGCGCTTATCCCGAGCAATACATGTGGGGGCACCGGCGATGGAAAGGGTTCCCGGGCCAGTGACCTGGCCGACGTTCAGCCTGCTCTTCTTCGCCAGCCAGCCGGCGGAGGCGGAGCGGGGGAAGTTCGACCTCTTCCGGCAGAGCACGAAGTTCGCGGACGAGCGCGGCTTCGAAGGCGTCTGGATCCCCGAGCGCCATTTCCACGCCTTCGGCGGCATCTTCCCCAATCCCTCTCTCATGGCGGTGCTCCTGGCCGAGACGACGCGCAACCTCCGGCTCCGGGCCGGCAGCGTGGTGATGCCGCTCCACCATCCGATCCGCGTCGCCGAGGAGTGGGCGGTCGTGGACAACCTTTCCAACGGCCGGGTCGACATCTCCTTCGCCGTGGGATGGAACGCCAACGACTTCGTCTTCGCCCCGAAGAGCTACGCGGACCGGAAGCAGATCACCTTCGACGGCATTGAAGCGGTCCGGCGCCTCTGGGAAGGGAAGGAGTACGAGTCGCCCAACGGCAAGGGCGAGCCCATGAAAGTGACGATCCATCCCCTGCCGCTCCAGAAGACCCTGAACATCTGGCTCACCTGCTCGGGCGGGAAGGAGCGGTTCGCCGAGGCGGGCGCGAAGGGATACAACGTCCTCACGGCGCTGCTCTTTCAGCAGGTCGAGGACCTCGCCGAGAAGGTCGCGAGCTACCGCGAGGCCCGCGCCGCGAACGGCCACGCGGGCCCCGGGGTCGTGACGCTGATGCTCCACACGTTCGTGGGGACGGACGAGAAGGCGGTCAAGGAGACCGTGCGGCAGCCCTTCAAGGACTATCTGGAAAGCTCCTCCGATCTCTGGCAGGCGGGCGACGCCCGGCTCAAGGACCTGCCGGCCCGGAAGAAGGCCGACATGCTCGAATACGCGTTCGAGCGCTACTATCAGAAGACCGCTCTCCTGGGCGCCCACGACAGCTGCGCGAGGATGGTGGAGTCGGTGGCGGGCGCGGGCGTGAACGAGATCGCCTGCCTCATCGACTTCGGCCTGAAGCGCGACGTCATCCTGCGCGGGCTCGAGGAACTGGACGTGCTCCGGAGACGCCGATGACTCCCCGCCGCGTCGTCGTCACCGGCATGAGCGTCGCCTGCGCCCTGGGCTTCGAGGTCGACGAGTTCTGGCGCAACCTGCTCGACGGCCGCTGCGGCATCTCGCGCCTGCCGGGCGTGTCCGACGACAGCCCGATTCCCGTCAAGATCGCGGGCTGCATCCCCGACGACCGGCTCGCCGCGGCGCTGGCGCGCCTGAAGATCGACGACGAGCCCGACCGGAGCAGCCAGCTCGGGCTCTACGTCGCGGGGCGCGCGCTGGAGGACGCCGGACTGCAAGGGCCGCGGGAGATGGACGTCATTCTCGGCACGGGCCACGGCAACGTGGCGGTGAGCAACGAGCAGACGCGGGTCTTCTACGCCGACGGATTCCGGAAGCTTCGCCCCACCACGGTGCTGCGGGTGATGTTCAACCGCACGGCGAACCTGGTCTCGATCCGCCACCAGCTGACGGGCATCAGCTACGTCGTCAGCTGCGCCTGCGCGACGGGGGCGATCGCGTTCAGCGAGGCCTATCATCGCATCCGGTTCGGGCTGGCGGAGTCGGCGCTCGCCGCCTGCTGCGACACGGGACTCGACGTGCCGACGTTCGCCGCGTGGAGCCGGCTCGGCGTCCTGTCGAAGATCCCCGATCCGGCCACGGCGTCGCGGCCGTTCGACCGCGACCGCCAGGGCCTGGTCATGGGCGAGGGCGGCGCCGCGTTCGTGCTGGAGCCGCTCGAGGCGGCGAAGGCGCGGGGCGCGCGCATCCTGGCCGAGGTGGCGGGCGTCGGCGGCACGTCGGACGGAAAGCATCTGGTCCATCCGGAAGTGCCGCAGCAGGTCCGGGCGGTTCGGACGGCGCTCGAGGCCGCGGGGCTCTCGCCGACGGAGATCGGCTACGTGAACGCCCACGGGACCGCGACGGAGGTCGCCGACGTGGTCGAAGCGCAGACGATCCGCGAGGTGTTCGGCGCCCACGCCGACCGGCTGCCGGTC
>JGI10214J12806_10145252_pt1 | contig 10225 bp, 13 predicted proteins | sample WisConreferecore_FD_12806 | JGI IMG/M metagenome (IMG submission 12806)
GGGATTGAGTAGTCCGTCCCCTTATCTCCCTACGCGACGGTAATCTCCTTCGCGAGGTAAACGTCCTGAATGGCACTGAGCAGCGCGGCGCCCTCCGCCATCGGCCGCTGAAACGCCTTACGTCCGGAGATAAGCCCCATGCCTCCCGCCCGCTTGTTGATCACGGCGGTCTTCACGGCATCCTTAAGGTCGCTCTCTCCCGTGGATTCGCCGCCGGAATTGATCAGGCCCGCGCGGCCCATGAAGCAGTTCAGGACCTGGTAGCGCGTGAGGTCGATCGGATGCGGCGACGAAAGGTCAGAGTACACCTTCTTGTGCGTCTTGCCGAAGTTGAGCGCGGTATAACCGCCGTTCGTGCTGGGCTGCTTCTGTTTGATGATGTCGGCTTGAATCGTCACCCCAAGATGGTTTGCCTGCCCGGTAAGGTCCGCCGCAACGTGATAGTCCGCTTCCTTCGTCTTGAAAGCCGCATTGCGCATGTAACACCACAGGACGGTATACATTCCGAGATCGTGCGCCTGGTGGAACATCTCGGTGACTTCCTGAATCTGGCGTTTGGACTCCTCCGATCCGAAATAGATCGTGGCCCCGACTCCGGTGGCACCCATGTCGAACGCCTGGCGGATGTTGGCAAACATGATCTGGTCGAAGGCGTTCGGATACGACAGGAACTCGTTGTGGTTGAACTTCATCAGGAAAGGAATCTTGTGCGCGTACTTGCGCGCCACGGCGCCAAGTACTCCAAGCGTGCTGGCAACGGCGTTGCAGCCACCTTCGATGGCAAGCTTCACGATGTTCTCGGGATCGAAATACAGCGGATTGGGCGCAAACGACGCGCCGGCCGAGTGCTCAATACCCTGGTCCACCGGCAGAATTGAAACGAAGCCGGTGCCTCCCAGCCGTCCCGCGCCCAGAAGTTGCCCCAGGCTGACCAGCGTGCGTGCCGGCCGATCGGAAGGGATAAAGATGCGGTCGATGAAGTCCGGTCCGGGGAGATGAAGGTTCTCCTTTGCCACGGTCTTGCATTTATGCTCGAGCAACGCGCTCGCATCTGCTCCCAGGATTTCCTGAATCTTACCGATCATGATTTTTCTCCTAGCGCCTGTTCAGCAGGCCTAACACGAACGTCAGCACGATACTGACGACGATCGAAGTGCCGAGTGGAAAATAGAAGCTGAAATTGCCGCGGCGGATGTGGATATCCAGCGGAAGAGTCCCAATCCCAAATGGTAATCGCGGCCCGAGCGTCAGTAACAAGCCTACAACAACGAGGACACCGCCGAAGACGGCAATCATTCGTCCAAGTTGCTCCATGACGCCCTGCGCTCCTAAAGGATCTCAAGCCGGTTGAAAAAATAAGCTATCTCGTATGCCGCCGTGTCCGGTGCATCGGAACCGTGGATGGCGTTACGTTCGATGTTGGTAGCGAATTGCTTGCGGATCGTTCCCGCCTCAGCCTTTGCCGGATCGGTGGCGCCCATCACCTTGCGCAGTTTCTCAATGGCGTTATCGGCCTCGAGCACCATCGGCAGAATGGGGCCCTCCGACATGAACGCGACAAGGCTGCCGAAAAACGGGCGCTCCTTGTGCACGTAATAGAAACCTTCGGCCTGGGCCCTGGTCAGGTGGACCAGCTTCATCGCGCGAATGCGGAATCCCTCTTTGATAAGGCGATCGATAATCAGACCGCTGTTGCCGGCCTTGACAGAGTCGGGTTTAAGAATCGTAAAAGTTCGTTCCACGTTGTCCCTCAGTTGATACGGTTGTCACGCGCGGTTTAAGCCCGCCCGCCAAGTAATGCTTTCATGGCGTCACCGATATCCGCGGGACTTTTTACAACTCGAATTCCCGCGGCCTCCATGGCCGCCATCTTTTCGTTTGCTGTGCCCTTGCCGCCGGCCACGATCGCGCCGGCGTGTCCCATGCGGCGCCCGGGAGGCGCAGTCTGGCCGCAGATGAATCCGACCACCGGCTTCCGGACATGAGCCTTGATATAGGTCGCGGCTTCTTCTTCTGCCGTGCCGCCGATCTCGCCGATCATGACAATGCCCTCGGTTTCAGCGTCTTCGTTGAAGAGACGGATCGCATCGATGAAATTGGTTCCGATGATGGGATCGCCTCCGATTCCGATGCAGGTGGACTGGCCGAGTTTGCGGCGGGTGAGTTGTCCCACAGCTTCGTAAGTGAGCGTTCCGCTGCGCGAGACGACGCCGACGTGACCCTCCAGATGGATGTGTCCCGGCATGATGCCGATCTTGCACTTCCCGGGGGAGATGATGCCCGGGCAATTGGGGCCGATCAGGCGGGACTTGCGTCCTTCAAGAAAGGTCGTTACGCGGATCATATCGAACGTCGGAATACCTTCTGTGATGCAGACGATCAATTCGATACCCGCGTCGGCTGCTTCCATGACGGCATCGGCTGCAAAAGGCGGTGGAACGAAGATAACAGTGGCATTGGCGCCAGTGTTGCGGCGCGCTTCGGCAACGCTGTTAAAGACGTCGATGCCTTCGTGTTTTGCGCCGCCTTTGCCGGGAGTGACGCCTCCGACAACCTGCGTGCCATAGTTGACCGCCTGAACTGCGTGAAACGTGCCTTCCTTGCCCGTGAGTCCCTGGACCAGAAGCCGCGTGTTCTTATCGACCAGTACGCTCATTCTGCTCTTACCTCTTCCCTGCCGCGGCGACGACTTTTTCTGCAGCATCCTTCATCCCGTCCGCAACGATGAAGTTGAGCCCCGATGTCTTCAGGATTTCCTGTCCCTGCTCCACGTTGGTTCCCTCTAGCCGTACTACGATCGGAACTTTCACTCCGATATTCTTCGCGGCTTGAACGACGCCGGACGCCACGACATCGCAGCGCATGATGCCTCCGAAGATATTGATGAGCACCGCCTTCACACTGCGATCGGACAGGAGAATGCGAAAAGCGTTCTCTACCTGCTGTGCGGATGCGCCGCCGCCGACATCCAGAAAATTCGCGGGGCTTCCTCCGGCCAGCTTGATGATGTCCATCGTCGCCATCGCCAACCCTGCGCCATTGACCATGCAGGCGACCGTACCATCCAGCTTGATGTAGTTCAGCCCGAACTTGCTGGCTTCGATTTCAAGCGGATCTTCCTCGTTGAGATCGCGGAGTTCCTTGATGTCCTTGTGGCGATACAGCGCGTTATCGTCGAAGTTCATTTTCGCATCGAGGGCGTAGACCTTGTTATCGCCCGTTACCAGGAATGGGTTGATCTCTGCCAGGGAGGCGTCGGTGTCTTCGAAGGCGCGATAGAGCGCAATCATGAACTGCACCGCATCGTTGATCAATTCGGGAGCAAGGCCAAGACCAAAGGCCAGTTTTCTTGCCTGGAAAGGCTGAAGGCCGATGCCGGGTGTGATGTATTCACGGAGGATGGCTTCCGGATTCTTCGCCGCGACCTCTTCAATGTCCATACCGCCGGCCGCGGACGCCATCAAGACAACGTGTCCGGTTTGCCGGTCGATGACGATGCCGAGATAGAGCTCGCGGCGAATGTCGAGCCCTTCTTCTATGTAGACCTTCTGAACCTTGCGGCCCTCGGGGCCCGTCTGATGAGTGACAAGAGTCATCCCCAGCATCTCGCCGGCGATCTGCTCGGCCTGCTCCGGAGACTTTGCAAGCTTGACGCCGCCGCCCTTACCGCGGCCACCCGCGTGAATCTGAGCCTTTACGACAACGGTTCCGCCCAGCGCACTGGCAGCCTTGCGAGCTTCCTCCCTGGTATAAGCGATCTCGCCGCGCGGAATGCGGACGCCATAGCGCGCAAGAATCTGCTTGGCCTGATACTCATGAATCTTCATTATGCAAACTCCAAAAGCAATTAATGTACAGGCCGGGCGGAAAGGCTGTCAATCGGGGTCAGGCGTCTGCCATATCGTGGAACCGTTTGGACTTGTCGCTTCATTGCCCAGAACCTCCTCGGCGCGCGCCGCATCATCGACGTGCAACAGCAGCTCGACTCCGCTCATCCAGAAATGCGGACGCATGCCCCCGCAGTCATCGCTCCGAATAAAACATTCAATCCCGCAGGCCTCGAGGGCCATCTTCGCCATATCCGCATCGAAATGGTTCAGAAAGGTTCGAAACACAACAAATTCCGGCGGATTCATGGTATTTGCGCCTCGTCCAGGTATTGGAGACACCGCTCGGGATCGCGATAGTCTTCGATCACGTGACTCGCGCCATTATCACGCAGAAGCGCGGCGCGTGCGCCACTGGCAATTCCCAGGAAGGCCAGGCTCAGGTTTCGAGCGGTCTTCACATCCCAGATCGCATCTCCTACCGAAATGATCCTTTCGAACTCCGATTGTCGATGCAGCACGCCCGCGCGTTCGATGGCAGCACGGACAATGCCCTCGCGGGAGGGCCCGTCTTCGGCAAAGGCTGCCGGAATATCCTGAATTTGAAGGCCGGCACGCTGAATCTTGAACTCCGCGGAACGCCGCCACGCACCGGTCGCAAGAGCAACGGCCCACCCGGAATCCCGCAGACGTTGTACCAGCGAACTTGCCCCGCGGATCTCTACAAACTTCGATGCGTCTGCGGCATGACTGGCGATCAGCCGATCCAGGAACCGATCGACAATCCTGCCGGTCTCTTCCGGCGCGGGATATCGCCCGAATTGCTCGATGAAGATCTGGCGCGTGACGCCCTCATCTGTGACGTGCTCGTAGCCGTTCCAATTGCGATTGAGATCCGTTAACTGCAAAGTTTCCAGGAATGCGTGGACGAAGCACTCGTCATCCACGGCATTGGTGTGAGTCAACGTTCCATCCAGATCAAAGACGGCAAGCTTCACGTAGCTTAGTGCGACATCTGAAGAATATCGTTCGAGCTCTGGGCGCGGCCCTCTAGAACCGCGGCCAGCACGGTCTGCATCGAACTGATCGAGGATTGAGCGACGCCGGGCTGAATGCCCGGAGCCTGGGCCGATCGAATAAACGTACTCGACGGATCCAGAGGCAATCCGGCCACGTTGGCGTAGAAGCCCTGCAGTTTCGGCAATGGCGTCAGATACTGTTCCACGTTCGAGACATAGAAAACGGATACCACTGCATTGTGATCCTTTAGATACTTCCCCACGGCAGCGAGCGCCTTGATGCCTGCAAAATCCCCCACGACGGGCACAATCAGGTTCTTCTGCTGCATCAGCCGAACCGTCTGGTAGTCCTCCTCGGTGGCGAGGTAACTCCAGTTCTTGCCATTAGCGTCGGTGGCCATCATGACGCGAGCGTAGGTTGGAAACTGCATACCGACGCGAAGATCCAGGGTAACCGGGATTGCCTTCCGCGTGTCTGAAGACGCCGGCGCGGGCTCCGGATTGGCACCGACTGGCACTGGAAGGGCGACAGGGACACCGTTTAGCGGAGTGCCGACAGCGCCACGAGCGGGCGACGGCAGTGCGAAAAATATACCGTTGGTAAATGCGTTAGTGGTCACCGCATAACGGATTTCCGGACCCTGCCGTGCGAATTCCCCATACACGTGCTCCAGGCTTGCCACGTCCTCCTGGCTCAGTGCGTATCGATGCTCCTTCGAGAGGAGACTCTTTACGAGCTCCAGGTTCTCGCGATAGAACTCCGGATCCTCCGATACGGTGATGAATGCCGCAAACAATTCGTCAACTGTTGGGTTCCGGCCCAGATCGGCAGGTGGCTTTCGGGCAAACAGGCGGGATACAAACTCGGTACGATTCTCGGACAGTTCGAACAGCGCCTTATAGAGAAGGTGTTCGATCATGTTCTGCCGTCGAATATCGACGATGAACGCGATGGCAGGGTGCACCGCTGCCATATAGGTAAAGTTCTGTTCCGGGCCAACGCCGATATAGGCGCCGCCAGGATGGACCCTCTCGAGAACCGGAGGAATCACATACTGGTATCCGAGTTCGTTGGAGACGAAGTTCTCGGAAAGAAAGCTGCCGTCCGGTTCGGAGGAATCTGTCACGAGCTGCCAGAACGTGTCATCCGAGAGCTTGGCAGGAAGAGATTCCGTAGCGCGGATCGCCGGCGTAACGACCAGGAGGACGGCAGAGAGCACCGGCATCACAACACGGGAAATGGCGCGCATGACTGAGGATAGTCAACTCAGGCACTTCTGACAAGTGCGGCAGTAAAAGCCCGGATTCAAGGGGACCCTACGCCGGAGACCACACATTGATGTGGCACGACGCTGCCGCCAGAGACATACGGCCGTCGTATGTGACCATTGCAGCTAGATCGCGTTGCAGGGAAAGAGCCGTCGCGAGGTGGATCGCATCCAGCGTCCGCAACTCAGCGGGTGGCATCGCGGCCGCGTTTGACAGAATCGCCTCATCGATGGAAATAAGGTTTATGCCTTTGAGCACCGTGGCTGCTCGGCGGTGTTTTGCTTTGTCGGATGATGCTCGGCGAATAGCCCTGGGAACCTCTACACCCGCCAAAGCACTGGACACTCGCTCCGGCCAATCCCGAAGAAGCTGAATCAACGCGACTGTTTCAGGTTCGCGAACAACCAATTTGACGAGCGCGGATGAGTCCAGATACAGAACTGCGCTCACATGCGTTCGTTTCGCAGGTTCGCGAGCGCTCGGCTCGCAGACTTCGACGTTCTGCCCGGTGGCAATCCAAGGGAGAGAAGATCATGTGTCGCCCGAATCAATTTGCCTTGTTCTGCCAGACGATCGAGGAGCTTGACGGGCCCCGGCAAGGGACCAAGAATGGCGATCGCTCTTCCGCGCTCGGTCACTTCCAAGGTTTCACCGGAATCCACACGGCGCAAATAAACACTGAGATTCTGCCTCAGCTCTCGGACGCCGACTCGCTTCGGTTTTGGCATGTAGCATAATGTAGCACATTGACGCACTGGCCGACCCAACCAAACCCGACCTAGCGTATAGCGGAAACCAGGACAAACCAGTGATTCAGGTACAGCTGTCCGCTCCGGTCGACCAGGTTGAACACCTCGCGTTGAGAGGCCGTGAGGCCTTCCAATGTCTTGCGGATTTGGCTGACATTCGCCTCGGAGACTCCTTCTGTCAAGGAGGTCAAAGGGCGATGTTTAATGTAGGATTCGATCGCTTCCACTTTGAATCCAGCCTGCTCCAGCATGTCTCGCCACTCGCTGGCCCGGTATTCCCGAACGTGAGACTCATCATGAAACGTGTCGAGCAGGTTCATGCAGCGGTCGATGAAATCGTCTTCCGGCACGCTCCGATCGTCGATCACAAGCCTGCCGCCTGGCGATAGAACCCGTCGCATTTCCTGCAAAGCCAGGCGGATATTGGAGAAGTGATGCGCGGCGCGGCGGCAGGTCACAAGCTGGAACTGCCCGTCGTTGAAGGGAAGTCTGTGGACATCGGCAGTCTTGAAGTCGACGTTCGCGATGGACCGCTCGACGCGCAAGCGTTCGGCACGAGCCAGCATTTCCGACGTGAGATCCACGCCGAGGACTGAAGCCACGTGCGGCGCGAGCGCAAACGCAGTGTGCCCGGTGCCCGTGGCCAAATCCAGAACACTCCAGTCCGGCTTCGGAGCGGCCAGGGCCACGACTCTCGCCAAAACTGCAGGATCCGTATGCGATGCGCTGTTTACGTAGAATTCGGCGCGTTCGCCGAAAACACCCTTCGCCTTTTCCTCCGCAGATTCCATAAAACTTAATTCCGTCAACGTCCAGTTAATTGGGCAGCTTCGTCCTGTACGAGCAACGGCAGCCAGTCACGTGTCCGCAGAAATGGAAAGCCGCAGTGCTGCGCTTTGGCGGCGCTGAGCGTGAAGGACGCGCGCGCCCAGAATAGGGACATGGGTTGATCGTCGGGCTGCCTCAGGACGGTTGCGGTTTTCCCGGTCGCCTCTTCGATGAAAGCCACAATCTCCTTGCCCGCAACCGACCCGGCCGAACAAGCGTTGAACGGCCCGGTAAAGTGCACACGCGAGAGCCACGCAAGAAAACTGGCCGCCTCCACGGATGAAATCAGAGACCCCTTGGCGTCGGGATTCACGACGTTAACGTGCTTTCCGGCAGCGACGCGCCCGACCTGAACTCGAAGACGATCGGTGTAGTCATCCGGTCCAAGGATGATCGGAAAGCGCACGGCTACCGATGAAAAGGTGCCGCGTTGAAACAGTACGGCCTCCGACAACCGCTTTCCCTCGCCATAGTCCACGCTTCCCCGCCCGGAAAAGGCAATGGGATACGCATAAGGATCAAACGCATCCTCTTTCGCCTGTGTCGTCTCCCCATAAACCATTCTCGTAGAGCAAAGAATGTAGCGCCCCGCCTTGCCCTTGAGAATCTCGATCGCAACCGCCGCATCTTCAGGCGCATAGCATTGTTGATCGTAAACAACATCCCAGTCGCCCTTCGCAAGAGCCGTCTGCATCGAGTCGTGATCGAAACGGTCGAGCTTCAGATGCGCCACGTCACCCGAGAACGAGACCGGGTGCCTGCCACGGGTTCCCACAGTTACCGCATCGCCGCTGTCGAGCAGTAGCTGCACGAGGCGCTTCCCCACATAACGGGTACCGCCTAGAACAAGCACGCGCTTCTTCATGGCGTCCTGCTCATGCCAGGCGCGCCAATGCGCGTTCGATGCGCATGCGACATTCGATGCGGCCGAGGATCGCGAGGCTATCGAACAGGCCAAATCCGATCGTCCTGCCGGTCACCGCAATTCGAAGAGCGTGAATGATCTGCGCGTGACCGATACCTTCGGCTTGAACGAAATCCTGCAGAGACTTCTCAATCGATGCGGCGTCGAAAGGCTCCAGCGACTCAAGAGCCGCGGCAAACTTCCGAAGCAGAACCGGCGCCTCCGCCGGTCCGCGAAGGCGCTTGTCGAACGCGGCTTCATCGTAAGCCAACTGCTCCGCGGGCATAAAGAATGCCTCGTAATCCAGAATGTCTCCCGCAACCTTGATGCGATCGGCCGCAGCCTGAACGACATCGCGCAGCCGTTCCTGCTGAAGCTTTGCCCGTTGCAGGTATGGCCGGGTCATGTCCACTTTTTCATCAATCGGCTTCAGGTTCATATACCGCTCCTGAAACGAAAGCAGCTTTCTGGCATCGAAGCTGGCCGGAGCTTTGTTGATACGTTCCAGGGAAAACGCGTCGATCATTTCCTGCATGGTGAAGAACTCCGCCTTGTCGTCGAACGACCAGCCCAGCAGCACAATGTAATTCAGGATCGCTTCCGGCAAATAGCCGACCGTTTCGTAGAAATCCACAATCACGGGATTGAAGGTCTCCGCCGCGACGGTCATTCCGAGCGCCCTGGAAATACGCTCGCCATGTTCGTAGAGTTTTCGAAACTCGGGGTGCTTCAGGTAGTCGGCAATCTTTCGTTTACTGAGCTTGTTCTTGCTGCCCGGCTCTGCGACAAACGGGACGTGTGCGTACTCCGGCAGCGGATAGCCGAGCGCCTGCGCGATGAAAATCTGCCGCGGCGTGTTCGAAAGATGCTCGGACGCACGAATCACGTGGGTGATTTTCATATCGTTGTCGTCGACCACATTCGCCAGGTTGTACAGTGCCGAACCATCCGCTCGCTGAATGACATGGTCGGACTCTTGAATCCAATCCACCTCGACGCGTCCGCGGATGTGATCGTTAAAGACACACTTTCCTTCCCGAGGCATCTTCAGGCGAACGACGCCGACTCGCCCTTCGGCCTCGAAACGCGCCCGGTCCGCAGGAGTCTCGGCCATCCAGCGGCGGCTGTACTGGAAGAGGCGTTTGGCCTGCTCGGCAGTCTGCCGCTCGGCCTTCATCTCGTCTTCAGACGCGTAGTCCCAGTAGGCGATCCCCGTGTCCAGCAACGTGCGCACGGCTTCCTGATAGCGCGGCAGTTTCTGCGACTGGTAATACGGCCCATACGGCCCGCCGACCTCCGCGCCCTCGTCCCAGTTCAGACCGAGCCATCGAAAACCATGAAGGATGGGCGCCAGTGCTTCCGCAACATTGCGCTGCTGGTCGGTGTCGTCGATCCGCAGGAGAAACTGGCCACCATGCTTTCGCGCGTAGAGCCAGTTGAAAAACGCCGTGCGCACGGAGCCGATGTGAAGGAAACCCGTTGGACTTGGGGCGAAGCGAGTACGAACAAGGGGACGTGTCATATATGGGAAATTAGAATATCGCAATCGGAAGTTGACCGGGTCATTATGTCATTGAACTTTAGCCGCGGATTACACGGATTACACGGATTGAATCCGCGTAATCCGTG
>JGI10214J12806_11382915_pt1 | contig 10153 bp, 8 predicted proteins | sample WisConreferecore_FD_12806 | JGI IMG/M metagenome (IMG submission 12806)
CGGGTGCGCACAACCTCGAGCGAAGGTGGCACGAGCTCATGGAGCTCGGGATCGATCCGTCCTTCGTAATCCTGTTCGGCAACGGTCAAGACGGTAGGAGTCCAGCCGTACGAGGCCAGATGCGGCGCGAGAAGGCGTACGCGATGCGTACCCGCACTGCTGTCCGGCGGAAAGTGCGGAGAGATCATCAACAGGCGTCTGTCAGCAGGCACGCAGTTGGAGGTAGAGCTGCTCGTAGTCGTTGACGATCGCCTGTCTGCTGAAGCGGCGTTCGGCCACGGCGCGGCACCGGGCGCGATCGATTTCGCCGAGCCGGCAGACGGCAGTCATCATCTGTTCGGCGTTGTCGCACACGAAGCCCGTCAAGCCTTCCTCGATGCCTTCCGGTACACCTCCTCGTCGAAACGCGAGGACAGGCGTTCCGCATAACAACGCCTCCGGAAGGACCACAGGAAACGGCTCTTCCCACTCGATCGGCAGCAGCAAGGCCGCGGCGCGTCCGAGTAGCGCATCCTTCTCGCGGTCGTCGACGGGACCGACGTACGAAATCAGGTCGCCATCAATCGCCGGCTCAATTTCAGTGGTGAAGTACTCGCGCTCTTCAGGGAGCGTCGAGATGTTGCCGGCGAGAATCAACTGCCGTTTCAGCCGACGCGCAACGGCAATGGCGGTGTGAGCACCTTTGCAGCGTTCGAGCCGGCCCAGAAACACGAGCGGAGCCGTACGTGCGTCAACGTCGGTGCGGCAGGTGTACTTCTCCGGCGACGCGCAGTTGTAAATAACCGACCAATTCCCTCCACCTGGTTTCCCGGTATCACGGATCGCTGCGCTCACCGCGGTGTAGTGCAAACGCCGCGCACCAAGCGAGCTGGCGCGACGCATGTTCTGCGGATTCACCGTCCTCATGTACGTCTGCACCTTCGGAACGTCGCGGCTGAGAACCGTTGTCAGATACGCGAGGCGTCCGAAGTTGTGAACCAGATCGTAGGAATGCGCTCGCCGCAGGAATCGCGCGGTGACCACCATCGTGTTGCGGACGTTGCTCCAGCGAGTCCACTCCCCTTCGTTCCCAAACGGCTCGGTCGCCCCGTGCGTCATCGATCCCGGAGCCGCCCATAGGGTCACCGAGTGGCCGCGTTGCACGAGCTCGTCCGCCAGATCGGCGACGACGCGTTCGATGCCGCCGTAGTGCCGCGGAGGCACCGGAATCAGCGGGTCCATGATGAGGAGAATGCGCATTACCCGAGGGCGGTGCGGAACGCGGCGAGGAGCGCTCCACGGTCGTCGGCATGTTCCCAGTGCCATCGTCTGCGCACGGCGGCACGAACCTCGTGAGCGGCGACACATCGCAGATTGGGATCGCCGCTCCAGCGCTGCAGGGTTGTGGCGAGCGCATCGACATCGCCCGGCTCATAGAGCGTCGCCGCGGCGCCAAGATCCATCGCGAGACGCGCCTGCGCGGGCGTTGCCGTCAGCAGAACGGGGGTTCCGGCCGCAAGATACGTGAAGATCTTGTTGCCGAGGCAGAGGCGATGGTTGAGAACCGCTCCATCTTCGGTGGACACGCCGAGGTCGTAGCCCTGCGCCAGTTCAATCATCCGGTCGGGCGATTCGGGGCCGTGAAACACCAGCTTCAGGGACGGCGCGATACGCGCCTGAAAACCTGTGAGACCCTCCGCGTACTCCGGTATCGGGCGTGCGCGAAGGTGAAATTCGGCGCTGATACCACATCGGCCGACGGCCGCAATGACGTCTTCGAGGCCGCGCCCTGGACCAAGCGTCTGGCTGAACCAATACAAGCGCAGCGGTCCGCGCCGATCTGGTACGGACGCGAAGTTCGTTGAGAACGTGTTGTGAATCGGCGCGGGTCGAACCGCGTACTTTGTGCAATACGCGTCGGCAATCATCGGGCTGCCTGCGGTGAGAAGCGTCGCTTTCGGCAGCACTTCCGACTCGATGCGCTCGGCCAATGCGTGCGCAAGCGCGCTACCTTCGTCGGTCTGCTCGGCCGAGTGAAAGTCCTCCAGGTCCAGACCGAACCTCACGCCAAGCCGGTCCGCTCCGCTCGCCACCGCCGCCAGCGCTCCTGTCGTCCCTCCGTAGACGAAATCCGCGGGCTCGGACGCAATCGCCGACACCAGCTCGTCGTGCACGCGGCTGTAGCCGCGAATGCCAACCGCAAGCGGCACGCGCGAGGGCCCGGTCGCACGCGCCGCCGCCTGCGCTCCACGAAACCGCACGCCGCTCGACAACTGTTTGCCGCGCGCGCTCACACGGTCGTAGTCGACCACCTGCCATGCCCATGGTCGCCGCGCCCTCACGCCAAGGTCGGTCTCCCAGGCCCAGTGCACATGCCTGGTGCTGACGACACGGACCTGATAACCCGAGGCGTGCAGCGCGTCGGCCGCCTTGAGCATCCGCGGACAGGTTGATAGATGGCCCGCGGTCACGACACAGACGCGTGGTTTCATGAAACTGTTGGTCCGGCTGAACGCGGACCCCACCGGAATGTGGGGTCCGCCTTTAGGCGGACCTCCATGAATGCGCGAGGCGATGCCCCAGTTCCACGTCACCGACCGTGTCGAGCATCATGAACCGTGGGATCTGGAGCGGGTCGCATTCAAGCGTTGCAAACGAGCCGGCGGTGGTGAATGCAAGATCGAACCTGGCGTCACGGACAACGGCCACCGTTTCCGAGGTGTAGTCACCGAACGGATTTCCATAGGGATACGCGAAGGCACTGACAGGTCTTCCGAGAACACGTTCCAACGTGGCCCTGCAGTCCGCGATCTCGCGCTGCTGCTCTTCAATCGGCGCAAGCGACAACGTGGGGTGCGTCATCGTGTGCGCACCAATCTCGATGAGCGGGCTGTGCGCCAGCTGTTCCAGTTCTGTTCGGGTGAGCGGCCGATGCGATTCGGTTTCGACTGCGGTGGTCGTAATGGAGTCCGCCAGCGCCCGCCATTTCTGGTACGGCAGCGCTCGCGCCGTGGTAACCGCCGCCTCACCGTCGCGGCGGCACAGGGCGTCGAACCAGAAATGCTGCCGATCGAGCACCGGTGCAGCGGCGACGAACACCGCGGCCGGAATCCCGTAGCGCTCGAGGACGGGCAATCCGTGCTCGAGGACGCCACGGTAGCCGTCGTCGAAGGTCATGATGACGGAGCGTGGAGGGAGCTGGCGGCCGGTCTGACGCGCCTCACGAAACTCGTCAAGCGAAATAGGGTCGCAGGCCTCCGCGATGAGGCGGCAATGCCGTTCGAAGGTGCTTTTCGTGACGTGCAGGCCGCTGAATTGCGTCGAGTCGTCCGTTGTGCGGATCCCGTGATAACAGAGCACGGCGACGCCGGGAAACACCGCCCTCGACAGCCGCTGATGGTAATAGCCGAGCGCAAATAGCGACCGCTTAATCGCCTGTTGCACCGACGAAAGGCCGGATGGCGCCCCTTCGCGCGAAGCGAGCATCACCGCGTCCGGCATTCGATCGTCACGAGCACGGGATACCGCGGATCTGTCACGTCGAGTTCGTCGCCGGTCAGCTCCTCGACCGCGACTCCGTACATCGCCGCGGCCGCTGCGAGGCAGTTCCCGTGCGATTCCACGTGCGTCTCGCAGTCCGGCCAGGAACGATTCGTTATCACGCGCCATCCATCGGCGCTCGCATGCCAGTAGTCGACGGCATCAGGCGTGAGCGGCACAAAAACGGGCACCGTGGCGAGGATCACACCGCCCGGTCGCACGATGCGCCGAGCCTGGCGAAGCGCGATCTCCAGATCGCGCAGGAAGCAGAGTGTGTTCGGCAGCAGGAAACAGTCGTAGCTCGCAGACGGCACGATGTCGGCAGCGGCCAGGTCACACAAATACGTGGGGTGAAACGACGGGTTGATGTCCAGCGTATGCATTACCGTCGTGCCGCTGCCGTATCGGCGTGCATGGTCGGTTGTCTGGATCTCCAGAACGCGGCCGCGAATGAGTGCGCTTCGCGCCGACAAGAACTTGTCTACGTAGTAACGATCGATCGGCGTTCCCCGATCGAACCCGTACGTCTGCGACAGAGGCTGTACCCGTCGGAGGTTTCCCCATGACGGGCGCTCGAGGCCGCGCGTCACCGTTCTCGCCCAGGTGGTCCACTTTGGACCGAGCAACGCCTTGATAGTGGTGCTGCCGATCATGCGGCGTACATCGCGAGGTAGTCTGCTGTCACGTCATCCATGGTGCGTACCACCGACAGGTTGCTGCGCCACTCGTCCACGCGCTCCGGATTCGCGGCCAGGTCTTTGAGAACGGCAGCCAGCGCCCGCGCATTCCCTGCTGGATAAAGACGACCGTTGACACCATCGCGAACAAGCTCAGAAAGCGCCGGTATCGCCGACCCGATGACCGGTACGCCAGCGGCATTCGCTTCGAGCGCAATGGTGGGACCGCCTTCTACAACTCGAGACGGACAGCAGACGACGTCGATCCGCTCGAGGAGGGCTCGCACGCCATCCGCATCAAGCTCGCCGCCGAACGTGACCCATGCTTCCGGGCCCACGATCGACTTCAGACGATCGACGACGATGTGTTCCGTGACGTACTGCACCGGCCCGTGAAATTCAAACCTGATACGTGCCGAGCGAGGCACCAGCGCAATGGCGCGCGCAAAGTCGTCCACGCCTTTGATGGGATCGAAGCGGCCGACATACGCCACGCTCAGAGGTGAACCGACACGGCGCACCGGCACTGCACCACCGGGGAACCGCGCGCCGAGGCGATTCAGCGTGACCTTGGCCGGCGGCGCGCCGTTGGCAATCAGCACATCCCGGGCCCATTCGCTCAGCACGACAAAGCGGTCAACCAGGTTGAGCATTTCGTGCTGCGCCGACTGGTTGTGGGTGATCAGGCTGGTCATGCCGATGACCGTTCCCAGTCTGCCTGGAAGCCGACGAGCGATGGCACCGACAGATGGCGGAATAAGCGAAGCCCCGACCGCTACCGGCACGGCGACGCCACGGTGCTGCAATTGGCAGGCGGCGCATTTCGCGGGCCGCACTAGCCCATCGCACAACTTCGAACCCCAACGCATCATCGTCCCGCGCTGGCACGTGAACCCCAGGCTCGCCGCATGTGTCGTCGCCACAACCTTCGCGCCGGTCTGTTTCGCGGCGCGGAGTTCCGCAAGACCGAGGCCCGTTACGTATGTATGGACGTGTACGACGTCAGGGGTCGTCCGGCGCAGCCATTCGTGAAAGAGTTCCGCGCCGCGAACGACCACGCGTCCTTGCGCCTCGTCACGCGTGACCCGCGGCGGTATCGGGTATCGATACACCTGGAATCCATCCAGCTCGTAGGTCCGCTCCGGCTGGCCGGACGCTTCAGGCGCCGCGATCAGGACTTCGTGCCCCGCGGCGCGCAGTCGTTTCGCCAGCTCCGATACGTAAATCTCTGTGCCGCCATTCGACGTTGGAAGGTACCAACCGGCGGCTTGAACAATGCGCAATGAGTGTTCTTCGCCTTACACAGGCTTCCCTTTGGCGCGTCGAATCACCGAGCGGACCGTGCGGACAGCGGAATTAGGAAGCCACGGACGATCGAGCCTGCTTCCGTATGGAAGCGGCCCTCTCTGCGCCTGCGGCCGCTTCAGATCTTGGTACTGTGAAAAGAGTGCCTGATATGCGTCAGTACGCTCGCGAATCTCGTGATTCGTCCTGACATACGCGGTCGCTGCGGCGCTCATCGATTCCAGCTGTGACCGGTTCGCATCGAGCGCGGCGATGGCGGCCGCGAACGCTGCGGGATTGCTGACCGGCGGCATCATTCCCGTGACGCCCTCCGTGAGAATCTCACCGACGCCGCTTTCGACGTGGCTGACGACGGGCACGAGACCGACACTCATCGCTTCCAACAGCGCGACTGGCACTCCCTCCCATCGCGTGGGCAGGACGAACACATCATGGTCTGCCGCGATGTCGATCACGTCGTTATGTGTCTTCGTTCCCAGAAAACTGACTCGGGAACTCGTCCACCCGCGGCGCAATCTCTCCTCGTCGGGCCCACTTCCGACGATGGTCCACTGCACGTCGACACCGCGGTCGGCCAGAATGCGATCGATTATCGGCAGATCGAGCACTCCCTTCTGGACGTGCTCCAGTCGGCCGGCGAAAAGAAGCCGCAGTTTTCCGGATACAGCGGTTCGGTGCCGTGAAGGTTCAGGTATCCCGTACGGCAGGAAGTAGATGTCCTTGGACCGATGCGGCAGTCGCGCCTTCAGCGTGCGTTCCATCGTCCGGCCGTAGACGATAAAGGTATCGATGACCGCCTCGTGGCGTGCGGCGAGCTCGTAATAGTAGTCGGTGTCCGCGTGGAGAATCTGGACGATGGTCCTTCCGCAGTCAAAGGCGGATGCCATCGCGAGCTCCAACAGATCATTGGCGAGAAGGACGCCCTCACCGACTGGGATGGCGGCATGCAGGCGACGCACGACAGCGTAAAGGTTCTCGACAGGCGTCTTGAATTCGAAAATCGTTTGATAGTCCGCGCTGAACTGCCCGTCGAACCGAGCGCCTGAGACGAGGGGATTGTGCGTGAGGATCGCGCCATAGGCGAAAGCGTCGGGCCGACGGTGCCTGAACAGGCCTTCGACGATGTTGAGCGCGCCTCCGAGCTTGTCTGGAAGCACCGCAACGACGCTCGGCGAATTCAGCGGCGCCATGCGCGAACCATCGCGACCCAGCTCAAGGACGCATCTGTAAACGGCGACTGCACCTGCGCGGAGCGCCACGGCAGCGGGGTCAGCGCGCGCACGTCGAAGACAAATCCTGCAGCGGTCAGCAGATCGAACATCGAACCCGTCTGCCGCCGGGCCGGGTTCGATTCATGGAGCTCCACAAACATCGCGCGCACATTCGACAGCCGATCACGGCAGTCGTCGAGCACGGGCATTTCGGCTCCTTCAATATCCAGCTTCAGCAAGTCCACTGGTTCGTCGAGCCAATCGCGCAGCCGGACTGATGGAACGGACATCACTGAGCCCTGAACCGGCTCGTCGAGCGAGGCGATGGCGCCTGAATCGGTGCCTTCACAGATGAACTCGACCGTCCCGTCGCCGGTCCACACGGCTGCCTGTTTGACCTCCACGTGCTCGGTCCCCTTGTTGACGGCGAGATTGTCGCGGCAAATCGACGCAAGTCGTGGGTCCGCTTCGAAGGCGGTCAGCTTCGCGTGAGGATAACGGCGCCTGAAATAGATAGAGGCGAGGCCGATGTTCGCGCCGCAATCCAGGATGCGAGGAGCCGTTGCCTGGCTGTCGAAATCGAGTGATTGGTGGACAAAGATGTCGTCCCACTGGGGCCACGTCGACATCGCGTCAACGTAATCGAACCGATACGGCGGCACGGCGATCTTCCCCTCGCCTCTGCGGGGCTCGTGCATCGCTCGCCATTCGAGTTCGCGCAACACAGCGTGCTCCGGCGTCGGCCACATATCGTGGCGCACATCACGTGCGAGACGTCTGAAATGTGCGAGCACGCTACGCCCGAACCATCGGCCGCGGTCGCCGCGCGTTGACCACATCAGGGCGTCGCAAGGTCACTTCGTCGGCGCCATCCAGCCATGCATCCACTGCTTCGACGCCTTGCGCGAAGCTGTGATCCTGGTTCGACACTTCGTACTTCCATGCGCCGAATCGTCCGCGGCTGTACACGTTCCGGGCCCGAAGCATCGCCTGAATTCCGTCCAGGCCGCGGTCGCGATTGAGCGACGGCACCGGATATCCGTGTTCCAAACGCCGGTGCCACGTATGGTGCACTCGTCCCTCAGAGGGCACCAGAGCGGTTGCGATAAGGCCGTGCACGATATCCGACACCACCCGAGCGCTGTCAACGGGGCGATGAGGCGACTCCGACACTTCGGCCATCAGCGACCATTGTTTGGACGGCTCCGGCACGTTGTTCGGCGAGTAGTGCGAGAAGTGCGTAACGCGATAGAACGGGCAGTTGGATTCGGGGAAGTACATCCAGCATTTCCCTGCCAGCGCAGGTGGTGGCGCACCATGCAATCCCACGCCGACGATGTGCGTGGACGAGTACTCGAGATCGCGCACAGCGGCGCGAAGGTCGCGCGCAAGGTCGCTCACCGCCACGAATCGATCGAGCGGCATGGTCGAAATCAGCTGCTCGTAGGTAAACTCCCGGCCGTCGCTCAGCGCGACTCGCCGCTCGCGCGTGTCAACATGACGAACTGCCGCATCGAACAGCAAACGATCGGGGCGCGCAGGGCGCGTGCTCAATCGTCTGGCCAGCGCCTGCCATACGGCGCCCGTGCCGCCGCGGCGAGGGAATCGAAACCGATTGTTCGGGCCCCACGAGACGTCGTCGCGGGAGAGACGAATGTTCTCGCGCACCCGCGCGACATCGGCGACTGCGACGCGGTCACCAATCCATTGCCAGTCCATGAGCTGCGGATTGCGCGCCCATACCTTCCGGTTGTAGGGGCGCATGAAGACGTCCGCGATACCGGTGCCAAACGTCTGCACAATCCACTCATCGAAGTTTCGAGGCTTCGTGCACGTCGGGGCCGCGTCGGCGGCCTCTTCAAGACCACGCACGCAGAGTTCCCGCTCCGCGCCCGGAAGGCGATGCAGGTTGAGCTGAAACGGATACGGAACGAAGCCACCGTGCACCCAGACCCACGATTCGCGGTCGTGATATAGCCATCCGTCCACGCCGAGCAGATCGTCCATTAATTGATCGAACATCTCGTAGTGGCTGAACTGCACGTGACCGCCCAGGTCCCACGTGAACCCGTGCTCGTCGACGATCGATTGCGCAAGGCCGCCGGCAACCGAGCCTGCTTCAAGAACGAACCAGTCGCTGACCCCGCGCTGCTCGAGCCGCCACGCCGCGCCGAGGCCAGTCGGGCCGGCGCCGATGATCAAGTGCCGTACTTTCACCATGCGTAGGGGCCGCCTTCAGACGACCCAAGAAGATCAATCAAGAGAAGCGTCAGATCAGCACCGCAGCCGGCGTGTCGACGCGTGCCGCCACCGACCAGGCACAATCGACGTGCACGTATCCCTTGCGCGTTGCGCGTTCCGCATAGAGGGGCGAGGCGCCGGGTTCAACGGCGAAAGAAAGCGCCGGCTCCTGGAGATCGAGAATCGCGCCGGCGTTCCACAAGCAGAGCGCCAGATGAAAGTCGCCGGCAAGCAGCGTATTAGGCGGAATCGTCACGCACGCGTCAAACTCGCCGGGACCCGAAGGACAGGGCATCCCTGCATCGGCGTTGTTGGTCGTGAACAGTGTCGTGCCATCACACGCGAGCACGCCGATGCCGACTCGCGTTCCAGGCGAACGATGGGGCAACACGAACCGGATGCGGCAGACGATTGGATCCGAACACGACGGATTCTCGAGCGGATGTCCGTCGAGGTCTTCAAGGTCCGCGGAAAGAATCTGCGCCTCGCCGGTGCGGGCGGCGGCCGCGAACCCGCCTCGCGCTTCGCCACCGAGATAGGCTGCAACGGTGGAGCGAACATCGCCGATTCGGACGAGCCTTCCCCGATCGAACAGCATGGCCGACGTGCACAGCCGCTGCACGGCAGCCATGTTGTGCGAGACAAACAACACGGTCCGTCCGCCGCGCGCGACGTCATCGAGCTTGCCCAGGCACTTGCGCTGAAAATGCACGTCGCCCACCGCCAGGACCTCGTCGACGATGAGGATTTCAGGCTCCATCTGGGCGGCGACGGCAAACCCGAGGCGTACATACATGCCACTCGAGTAATGCTTGACCGGCGTGTCGATGAATTCGCCGACCTCGGCGAAGTCGACGATGTCGTCGAACTTCCGTTCGATCTCGGTCTTTCGCATCCCGAGGATGGTGCCGTTCAGGAAAATGTTCTCGCGCCCGGTGAGATCGGGATGGAAACCGGTGCCGACCTCGAGCAGTGACCCGACACGGCCATGGATTTCCGCTTCCCCTTCCGTGGGCGTGGTGATGCGCGAGAGGATCTTCAACAACGTCGACTTCCCCGCGCCGTTGCCGCCGATGATGCCGACCACCTCGCCGCGACGAATCTCGTGCGTGACGTCGCGCAGCGCCCAGATGGTGGTCGATGCGCCGAGTCCGCCAGGTGCGAGCCGTCGAAAGGGACGCGATGCGGCAGCCGCGATGC
>JGI10214J12806_10331929_pt1 | contig 10143 bp, 7 predicted proteins | sample WisConreferecore_FD_12806 | JGI IMG/M metagenome (IMG submission 12806)
AGCGGCGGGCACCGGCAACCGCGCCGGCCATCCGCTGCTCTTGTTCCTGGACCAGGGCAGCGTGGAGCTCCTTGTAGCGAGCGTGCCCCAGATCGTTCGGATTGTAGGGAGCCATTTCGACAAAGCCTTTGGTGATCTCCTTCGTGTAACCTACGGCGGCTGCGAGGTCGCGATCGTTCAGATTGGAGGCGATCCACTCATTGACAAGCAGAGAATTGGAAATGCCAGCTGCTTTCTGAGATTCCAGCGGCAATTTCTGCAGCTTGCCAAGCTCAGCTCCCAGCGCTGCTTCTGCCGAGAGCCAGCGGGAAGGATCAACCCAGTAGTACCTCACCGCATCCAGGCAATGGGAACTGCGGGGAAAATCAGCGACGACCTTTTCTCGGAGGGGGATGGGATTCCACTTGAACAGGGGGTACCGCTTCTCGTACTGCTCGATGAGTCCTGCCGTTTCGGCGCGCTCCAGACGGGTCTCTTCCAGGATCCCCGTTTCCCACTTGTACATGTTGAAGCCATCCGGAAGAGCGTCACGCGCCAGGTGAAATCGGTTCCCGTCCGGCTTCTGCACGAGGGCGTTGACGAGAGCCAGCTGTTCGTCCAGCGCGTGTAGAGTCTGTTCGAGTTCGGGATGGGGAAAGAGCGATCCGAAGGGCTTGAGGAAGTTCTTTTGGCTTTCAAGGAGCTTGCCGACGGCTTTCAAGGACTCCTCGGGGAGAAGGCCAAGGGCATGCTGAGGAAGCTGAGAATCTGCCGCGGCTCCCATGGCCTGCTTCAAGGTTCTGAGACGGAGGGTAAGTTTGGCTTCTACCGACGCCAACTCGTAGAAATTCCCCCGCAGCGCCCCGGTGGTGTAGTCCCGGGAAAGTTGGTCCAGATGATTCCAGAGGGGCTTTGCCCGTGGATCCACTTGCGGAATGATCGGATCGCTCTTCGTTGGTACGGCTTCGAGGCAAACCTTCAGCAGATTGGGGGAGAAGTCGCCCGAGGCGCCCGGCCGATCCAGGGTTTGAAGAACGTCCCGGACCATCGTATTATCGCGGCCCAGGGTCTTCTGGGCCTCCGGCGCGAGGCGTCCGAGAACATAATGAGTCTCCACGAACTCGACCGCGGGGACTTCCTTGATGGCGAATGCGGGCTCCTTCTGGGGCATCCCGACGACACCGGTCCAAGTCCGGGAATTGCTTTCGGTGACGCGCTTGATGTCATCCTGGCTCGGGCCGCAGCCGATCATCGCGGCCAGCAGGATTGCCGAACAAACGTGCATCCTCATCGAGCGATCCTCAATAGGGGAGTTTGGGCGAGGAATGATCTGGGGTGCAGGATATCCAAGTGGTTCTCCCTGAATGCCCCTGCCCCGGTCGATTTGAGGTACAAAGTATTTATAACCGTCGTTCAGCTTTGAGTCAAATAAACGGAGGACGGTCTTCAGGATTTTCCTTAGGTATCCGGATGTGGATTCAGCTTGAGCCGCCCTCATCTGAAGAGGTAACCGGTTGGGGCGAGATCGGGTACACTGAGCCGATCGAACCCCGGAGGCCGCATGGACTATAAACCTGCCCCCATCGACACGGCGCGCGTGACGCTGTCGCCGGAGCTGCTCGGACTGACCGAGCGGCTGGCGGAGAACGCCCACGACGTCTGGGCGCGGCAGCGGCTCGCCGAAGGGTGGGTCTACGGGCCCAAGCGCGACGACGCCCAGAAACACCATCCGTGCCTCGTCCCCTACGCCGCCCTCCCGGAATCGGAGAAGGAGTACGACCGCAACTCGGCCCTTCACACCCTCAAGGCCATCGTCGCCCTCGGATTCCGCATCCAGAGGCCCTGAGGTAGAAGTATCAAAATTCTTGAAACTCTCTCGGCGCCCGGTATGCTGAACGCCTCGACCGGGGGGTCCCTTTGCCGAAGAGAGGGGATTCATGGCACATCAACCCGGTCGCAAACCCAAGGATCTGAGCTCCGAACAGCTCTCCGCCCTCGACAAGACATTCTGGAGCCGGATCGAACAGCTCAAGGAGATCCCTGACTACGAAAGTGCCCGCGAGCTTCTTGAGGAGGCCTGGGAGAAGATCGAGGCGGGCACTTGGGGAGAGCTGACCCCGGCCGAGCGGAAATCCTACGCCGCCGTCGAGTGGCTGAAGCTCCCCGCCGACGTCCAGCCCAAACTCAAGCGCATCCACAAAGTCAAACAGCAGCTTGCGCTCTGCACCTACAAGGACGAGGATCTGCCGGCCTGGGATCGGCTTCCGAAAGCGCTCCGCATCCTCGAGGAGATCGGGCTCGGCTGTATTCCCCTGGCTCACAGTGAGACGCTTCGTCTGGGCGGCGCCGTCCTGAAGCGAATGTGGGAAGCTCAGGGCCGCATCGACTGCCTCCATCAAGCCCTGGAGTTCTATCGGGCGGCCCATGATCGAGATCCCGGGGAAGACCTGGGCTATGGAGGCGTGAACGCGGCCTTCATCCTTCACATCCTCGCCGCCCGGCAGCGCTCGATCGCCGCCCGATGCGGGGCGCAGCCCCGCGAAGCCGACCGACTTGCCCGCGAGGCCAAGGAGCTCTATTCGAAGATGTCCCAGGAGCTGGCGGAGTCCCTCCGGCAGGATTCGAAGCTCGAAGACGAGTACTGGTTCGCCGCCACGATGGGCGAAGTGCTGATCGGTCTCGGAGACGCCGCGGAAGCTCAGTCCTGGTTCAAGAAGGCCAAGAAGAACCCGCCTGCCGCCTGGAAACTGGAATCCACGTTCCGCCAGCTCGTGCAGCTCGCGCTCTACACCGGAAACCAGCTGCCCAAGGACGGCATTCCTCCGGATCAGTGGGAGCCCATCTGGAAAGCCCTCACTCCGCTCCTGGGCGACGACACCGCTTCGGCTCTCCACTGCTTCCGCGGCCGCGTGGGACTCGCGCTGTCGGGCGGCGGATTCCGGGCGTCGTTCTTCCACCTGGGCGTGCTGGCGCGGCTCGCGGAGATGGACGTCCTCCGAAGCGTCGACGTCCTGTCGACCGTCTCGGGGGGAAGCATCGTCGGTGCCCACTACTACCTCGAGCTCCAGCACCTCCTCGAAAGAAGTCCCGACAAGGACATCTCCCGCAAGGATCTCGTCGATCTGGTCCACCGGATCTCCGAAAAATTCTTGCGAGGCGTGGAGAAGAACCTCCGGGTCGGGATCGTCGCCAATCCGATCAAGACCCTGAAGATGTGTTTCGGCCGCGGCACCCGCTCCCATCGGATCGGCGACCTCTACGAGGAACATCTCTACTCCGATGTCCCGCTGACGAAGGAGCGGACCGTGCCGAGAAAAATGACGGATCTCCTCGTCGAGCCCGATGGGCAGAAGAACTTCAAACCAAAGTTCATGAACTGGCAACGGCGGAGCAAGGTCCCCATCCTCCTTCTGAACACGACGTCGCTCAATTCCGGCCACAGCTGGCACTTCACGGCGAGCTGGATGGGAGAGCCGCCGGGTCTCACCGGATCCGACATCGACAAGAATCGTCGGTATCGACGCCTGTACTACAAGAAGCAGGCGCCCCCGCCCCTGGACCAATTCCAGCTCGCCCACGCGGTCGCGGCGTCGTCCTGCGTTCCGGCCCTTTTCGAGCCGCTGGCGATCAAGGGCCTGTTCGATGACCATATTGTCCGCCTTGTCGACGGGGGCGTGCATGACAATCTCGGCACCGCGGCGCTGCTCGATGAGGGCTGCAACTTCGTGCTCTGCAGCGATGCGTCGGGACAGATGGACGACGTGTCGAAGCCCGGAGACAGCCTGATCTCCGTTCCCTTGAGGAGCAATTCCATCCTGATGAGCCGGGTGCGCCAGGCGGAACTGCAGGACCTTCAGGGCCGAAAGGAGAGCCAGGCGCTGCGGGGCCTGTTCTTCATCCACCTCAAGAAAGAGCTTCCGGCCTATCCGCTGGACTGGCATGACTGCAATGATCCGTCGGAGAAGCCGCCGCCCCCGAAGCCCACGGAATACGGTGTGGATCCCGGGCTACAACAGCACCTGGCGGGCATCCGCACGGACCTGGATTCGTTCTCCGAAGTCGAAGCGTACTCGCTGATGTGCAGCGGCTACCTGATGACCGAGCATCAGTTCCAGGTGCTGCAGAAGGAGCACGCCGCGGCGGGGGAACAGGGGACGTGGGGTGGTTACGACGTCGGGGCGAAGCGCGGCGACCAGTGGGAGTTCCTGAAGCTGGCGCCGATCCTTTCGGGAGCGTCGAAGGACAAGAAGTTCAAGGATCTCGACCATCAGCTGAGCGTCGCCTCCAAGCTGGCGTTCAAGGTCTGGTTCCTCCAACCCGTCCTCAAGGGGACCGCCGTCGTGCTCGGCGTCGCCTTCCTGGCATTCCTCGGCTGGACCATCTGGACCCACTGGAAGTCGACGCTCATCGACCGCATCACCATCGGCGAAGCCGTCGCGGCCCTGGCGGTGACGGCCGTGGGGCTGCTGTTGCCGTGGATCCAATGGGCCCTGGATCCGAAGTCGATGGGGCGCAACGTCGTGGTCCGGCTGGTCGTCTGGATGGCCGCGTGCTTCGTCTCCTGGATCCATCTCTTGATCTTCAATCCTCTGTTCATCGCGCGGGGCCGGCTGGCGCGCCTGTTGAAGCTCTAGGCGGAGGGTCACGTGAGAATCTTCGTAGGATTCGGCTACAACGACCGGGACAAGTGGGTCCGGGATCTCGTCATTCCGCTGGTCAGTTCCTTCGGGGCGGAAGTGGTGACGGGTGAAGACCTGCACGGCGAGATCCTCTCCACGGCGGTGATCGATCGCATCCGGCAGTCCGATTGCCTGATCGCCTTCCTCACCCGACGCAGCCAGGTTGCCGACGGGACATGGACGACACACCGCTGGGTCACCGACGAGCTGAGCGCGGCCATCATCGCTCAGAAGCGGGTGCTGGAAATCCGCGAGTCCGGCGTCGATGCTCAGGGGGGTATTGCGGGGGACCGCCAGCGACTGGCGTACGACGAGAACCAACGTGACCGCTGCCTGGTGGAGATCGCCAAAGCGGTCGGCAGCTGGGCGCGGGGCACGTACTTGCGGCTTCAGGTACTTCCCGGAGGGGTTGTCGACGTTCTGCGACCATTCCTCAAGACGGCACAGTGCACGTTCCGCTTCCTGACCTCCGACAATGAAGAGACGCCCGAGAAGCCCGGCCGGCTCCTCCCGATCAAAGGCGGGCTGTTCCTCGATATCAAGGACGGCCTGCCCGACGCATTGGTTCAGGTCCGAATTCAGGCGAACGGATGGAGCTGGGTGTCCAGCTATGAATCGACCGATTCCGTGGGCATTCAGCTGAGCAAGGAGTGATCGAATGAGCGTGCACCTCCAGCAGGGCAGTCACTACGAAGGCGAGGACTGGTGGAAATGGTGGGTTTGGCTCGACGGCCCCGATTCCGAGCTCGATCGAATCGATCACGTGGTTTACACGCTTCACCGAACGTTCCCCAATCCGGTCCGAACGATCAACGATCGGAAGTCCAAGTTCCGGCTCGAAACGGGAGGATGGGGCAACTTCAGGATCTTCGCGAAAATCGTCCGTAAGGATCAATCCGAAGAGAAGACTCACTGCGACCTGGAGTTGCGCTATCAGGACGGCCGTGTGACGGGACGGTAACTTCTATTCTTATCTTCGACCGTAAACGGAGCTGCCGCCATGCCCATTGAAATCGCCGCCGCCGCCGTTCAGGCGATCAAGTTCCTGTACGGCGTCGGATCGAAAGTCTCTGAAGTCATCGTCGACGAGTCGGTGATGCGGGACCTGCTGATCCCCCGCGCGCGGCTGACGTCGTCTCCCGGTGTCGGGCCGGGCGTCGTGAGGGCATTCTTCGCCGACTCCGCAGCCGGGCAGGCGATCCTGGCCGAGATGGACGACCTGCGCCTCAAATTCAAGGAGTGGGGGTTCACTCAGGACGAGATTTTCCTCCACCATCTGCTGCCGGTGTTCCTCAGTCATCAGGAGGTCTCGAAGCTCCCGCAGAAGGGAAGTCCGGACGTCACAGGGTATCTCGTCGTCAAGGCGTACCTCGACGGGGCTCGTCCGGTCAACACGCCGTTCCAGCGCATTCTGGGGGAAGTGGTCAACCAGGGGCTGGACTTCCTTTCGGAAAATCCCGACACGCTCGGCGTCAACGCCAAGGTCGGCCGCGTCCTTCAGCCCATCATCGAAGGCCTTGCGGAGCAGAACTTTGCCGAGGCGAAGTACGATACGTTGCTGATCGGTTCGTTCGGCGCCCTGCTCGGCGGCCTGCAGGGGTTGGCGGAGGCTCGGATCGGATCGCAGGGGTTGAAGCTGCTGACGAAGGACCTGATCGGATCCGTGAAGAGTTCCCTCAAGGACGGGAGCGCCGTGGAGTTCGATGTCTACTTCTCGTCCCGCGGCCCTCTCCTTCAGGGCCTTCTGAGGACCGCGGCCACGACGATTTCCGAAAACCCGAAGCTCTACTTCGGGAAGGATCGTGCGCTGGTGTCGGGCCTGGTGCTGCCGCTCGTGGAGGTGATCAAGAAGAACGAGGGGGACCTCTTCACTCCCGAGAACGGATCGGCGTTGCTCGGCGCGGCCCTGGGGTCTCTGGGCGCGCAGGCGGCGACGCTGGTCAAGATCAAAGACGAGAAACGAGCCGGATTCGTCGTCGATCTCCTGAAGGACCTGAGCTCGACGCTGTCCACTTCCGTGGCCGGCGGATTCGAAGACTTCGACGTCGAGACCTTATTCCGGGATCTGGGATCGAGCGCGCTGGAGCGGGTGGGTCAGAATCTGTCGATCTTTGTCCGAGTCGACGGCGAAAATCTCAACCACCAGCTGGCCGTCGGGGCTCTCGGCGCCACCCTTGGGGCGCTGAAGACCGCGCTGAAGACGCCAGGAGACGTGATCGATCAGGCGCTTCTCACCAATTGGATGGACCGGGTTTTTACGGCCGTCGGCGACAATTTCGCATTGCGGGACGAGGCGACGGCGGACAACCGGAATAGCGCGCTTTACCAGCTGGTGGGCTCCGTGGCCCGGGCCGTCGGCTCGGACTCTGAATCTCTCCTGAACCGCGAGGGACGCCAGGAACTCCTGCAAATCGCCCTCAAGGCGATCGAAACCCAGGCCCCCGTGCTGCTGGACCTCAAGAACGACGACCTGAAATCCAATCTTCTCGACGGTGTCCTTCAGGGAGTTCTCAAGGCCGCGACCAGGGCGGCGAAAGGAGATGTCCCGGTCGGCCAGACCGTCCTCCTGGAACTGGTCCGCGGAACCCTGCAGGGCGCCGTCGAAGGAGCCGTCCGCAAAGCCCTGCCGGCCGGGCCGGCGGGGGAGATCGTCGAGCTGGTCGTCACGACGATCCTTGAATCCTGGAGGAAGGGCTCGATTTCCCTGGACCCGGTGCTGGAAGAACTGCCGGTGATCGTTCAGGGGGCGCTGACGACGACCGAGACGGACGTCGCGAAGTTCGTGCTAGCTCAAATCACGCCGAAGAAAGGAACGACATGACTCGGAACTCCCGACGCTTCCTGCACGCGGCGCTTCTCCTGACGGCCGCGTTGACGTTGACCGCCGGCTCCTGCCGGGCGGCGTTCACGCTGCGGCAGGCCCAGGATGAGTACAACGCGGGGGTCAAGCTGCTCACGGAACCAACGCCGAAGATCGTGGTCGATGCGATGAAGTTCGATCTGGATCGCGACGCCCGTTCGCGATTCCAGGCGGCGCTGGACATCATCGAAGATGGCAAGTTGACGTCTGGCGAACGGCCCGGCCATCTGCGGCTGTCCGCGTTGACCCTGCAAGGCTATGCCGAGTACGCGCTCTATCGTCTGAGAAAGGATGAACTTCCCAAGACAAAGGAGGCGCACTACCTTTCTGCCTTGGCCGCCATCCATCTGGGTCCCGAGTACTACAAGAACGTCGACGACGTGAAGAAGCCTCTCGTACGTCGCGAAGACGCCATGTTGAAGTTCCTCCATCCGCTGCTTCTGATGGAGCACGTCTTCCAGACCTACGATGCCGATCGTAAGAAGGCGTCGGGCACCCCTCCTGCCATGGAGGCCGCAAATGGGGCCTACCAGAAGTTGGTGGATGTCCTCGAAATCTGTCTCGGATTACGCAAGGAGGAAACAGGGATTCCCAGAAATTCGCCCGTGGCGGCGGAGTTCGTGATCCTCGCCCTGCAGGCAGTTCAGGGGGCCTGCGAAGCCTACGCCGAGTCGCTCGTCTGGGATGCGCAAGCGCCTGTCGCACCAAGGAAGAAAGTCATAGAGGTGGATATTTTCGGCCGAGGTCTCGCGCTCGTGCGGTGGTACATCTCGGGGGTCGTGGACGAACCGCCGAAGGATTCCGATAGCCTTCCTGCCCTGGCACCGAAGTTCGGAGCCGATCACCAAGCTGTCAAGACCGAATGGCTGAAGCTTCGGGACGAGGTCAACGACCTGTTCGAACCACGATTCCGGGACAAGCTCGTCTGGGAAGCGCCTTAACGCACCAGGAGGACCTGCGCTCATGTCTCAACTCTACACGCACCGGCAGCGACCGAAGTCCGAGGTCGCCATCGTGTTCATCCACGGGTTCATGGGCGATCTCGTCACGACGTGGGGACAATTCCCGAAGTTTATCGAGGCCGATCCCCAGTTGACGGGCTGGGACATCTACAGCGTCGGCTACGCCACTTCCCTGGGGATCGACTTGGGGGTGGGTTTGTGGAGCGCCGATCCCGACCTCGCGAACGCGGCGACCTATCTTCGCACGGTCTGTGCGGTCGAGCCTTTGCAGGGCTACAAGGCTCTCGCCCTGATCGGCCACAGCATGGGAGGTCTCGTCGTTCAACGTGCCCTGATCGACTCGGCCGGGGTCGACGGTTTTCGGAATCGTGTCGGCCACGTCGTCCTTTACGGCACTCCCAGCGGCGGCCTCAAGAAGGCATCCTGGTTTTCGCGCTGGAAGCGCCAGGTCCGGGACATGGGTGAGGACAGCGACTTCATCAAGGACCTTCGTGCCCGCTGGGCCGGCCAATTTCCCGACAAGCTGCCCTTCCGGTTCAAGTCGGTGGCCGGAATGCGCGATGAGTTTGTTCCTTCGAGCTCTTCGCTCGATCCCTTTCCAGAATCGACACGGGCGATCGTCCCGGGCAATCATCTGCAGATCGTCAAGCCGAACAGCGACCGGGACGAAAGCGTCCGGCTCCTTGTCGATGTGCTGGCAGGCAAAGCCGCCGGAGAGGGGCCGCTGAACAGCGCCCGGCTGGCGGTCGAAGCGCGGGATTTCCAGAAGGCGGTCGACGTGCTGCTTCCAAAGGTCGCGACGCTGGATCCGGACACCCGGGCTCAGCTCGCGCTTGCCCTGGAGGGCCTCGGACGGGGAAACGAGGCGCTGGAGCTTCTCAAGAAATATCAGAATCAAACCAGCACCGATGCCATGGGCGTCCTCGCCGGGCGGCTCAAACGTCGATACGTGCTGGAAGGCGCGAAGACGGATGCCGAGGCCGCCTACCGTCTCTATTCGGACGCCTACGAAGCGATCCGGGGCAGCGATGCCGACCAGGCCTATTACCACGGCATCAACATGGCGTTCCTCGAGTTCTTCTGGAAGGACGACCTCGCTTTGGCGAAGACGACGGCGAAGCGCGTTCTGGAGCACTGCAAAGCCGCGAAGCCGGGCGTCTGGCGTTCCGCAACTGAAGGAGAGGCGCATCTGCTCCTGGGGAACCTGGGGGAGGCGCTGGACTACTACGATCGCGCCGTCCAGGCGGCCGACTCTCCCTGGAAGGTTGCCTCCATGCAGCAGCAGGCCTCCCTCATCGCGGGCCGCGTCGACAAACGTTGGCTGGGGGTCGCCCTGGACTCTCTGTTCAAAGAAGCGGGAATCATCAAAGGAATGCGATGACCTCCCGGATCCGACCGGCTAAGCTGAAGATGTGGGCAAACCGCATCCGCAGCATGACGACCTGCTGAAGCGACTGTTCAGCGACCTCAAGGCGGCGGAAGCGCTCCTCCAGGCACATCCCGACCTCGTCCATTCGTGCGACGAGATGGGGGAGACGGCCCTGCACTATGCGGCCGCTGAAGCGAACGCGGAGGCGGCGCGGGTGCTGCTGCAGCATGGCGCCGACGTCAATGCGCGCGACCATTCGGGGAAGCCGCCGCTCCACAACGCCGCCATCGGCGG
>JGI10214J12806_10221833_pt1 | contig 10095 bp, 9 predicted proteins | sample WisConreferecore_FD_12806 | JGI IMG/M metagenome (IMG submission 12806)
TTCACGCCGCAGCTCAGCGTCATCCAGTCGGGCTTCTTGTCGATCACGTCTCGCTGGAGACGCGCGAGCATGTCGTTGGACTTGTGACCGGAGATCCCCGCGCCGATGGCCGTCGCGCTGACGCCGCTCGTCTTGAGCCCGTGGATCACCAGGCTGACGTAGCCGGTCGGCCCCATGCCGCCCTGGGTGATCGAATCGCCGAGGAAGGCGATCTTCTCGCCGTCCTTGACCGGGATATCCCCTGCCGCGAGCGAGAGGAGCAGCGCCGCCACCATCGCCTTGATCATCGGATGTCCCCTACCGTGTTTCGAAGAAGTCGTTACCCCTATCGTCTACGACGATGAAGGCCGGAAAGTTGACGACGCCTGCGCTCGACCTGCCCGACGACTAATGGCTTCCCGCGGGAACGCTGAAGGCCACCAGCACCGTGCCCGCCGTGATCAGGGCGACGCCCAGCCAGGTCCGCCAGTCGGCGCGCTCGCGCAAGAACAGGCCCGCCGCCAGCACCATCAGCACCGGACTCAGCCCCGTGAACGGATACAATTGACTGAGATCCAGCTTCTGCATCAGCCCCATCCACAATCCGAACCAGGCCGTCAGCAGCGCGATCCCGCCCCCCAGCCCCCAGAGAAGGGGACCCGCCCGCCGCGGCGTCTTGCCGACCTGCGACATCCCATGCTTCAGCAGGACCTGGCCGGCCACCTGCGCGAGCTGACTGAGGAGGATCAGTCCCACCGTCAAAGGCGTCACAGCTTCTCCTCCGCCCGCGAGCTCGACTGCGCGCAGAACAGGATTCCCGCCGTGATCAGAGCGATCCCGCCCCAGCGCAGCCGACTGATTTCTTCTCCCAGCAGCAGCCATGCTCCCAAGGCGATCAGCACCTGCACCGAGCTGGTGACCAGGTACGCGAGATTCAGCGCGATCCAGCGCAGCACGTAGAGCCAGTTCACGAACGCGAGGATATAGACGGCAATCCCTCCGATCGTCCACCACGAGCCCAACGTCGTCAGCCCCGTCCCCTTCAGCCACTCCGGCGCCGCGATCCCCGACTGCTCGGTCGCGCCCACTTTGAGCAGCAGCTCCGACGCGGCCATCAGCACGCAATTCAACCCCAGATGGAAGTAAGGGTTCAGATACCAGACCGAGGGCGGCTTTGTCGCGGTCGTCATGAAGCGGCCCATGGTACCATCTGCACCCCGTTCAGACCTTTCGAGGAGGCCGTTGAGATTCACTATTTACTTCCGGGCGGGTTTATAGTATTCATTTCCCCCCTACCGTTTTACTTGCTGAAAGAGGACCAGAACATGGCGAAGAATGGAGCCCGTGCGTTCGTGAACCCGATGATTCCGAGCGAGTCGCTTGCCAGGGTCACCGGCGGTCATGTCATGCCCCGGAGCGAAGCGGTCCGGAAGATCTGGCACTACATCGGGGAGAGGGACCTTCGGGACAAGGCCGACCGGCGGATGGTCAACTCCGACGAAACCCTGAAGGCCATCTTCGGCGGGAAGACCAGGATCTCCATGTTCGAGATCACCGGGCTGGTCTCCGGCCACCTGAGCTAAGAGTCCGATCCAGGGCTACAAACCTGCGTCGCAGGTTTGTAGCCCTCGGCACAAGCCGAGGAGGTCGAGCCCCTCGCGGCGTCCCCATCCCTCTGGCGAAGCTAGACAAAACACCGCACCTTCGAACATCAGCTTTTTCGGAAGTCGCGACTGGGTCTACTAACTGCCGCTATGCCGACTTTTGCGGCTGGTGATCCACTCTCCTGCGGAGCGGTTCTCCCGACTTAGAAAATCAGGATCTCCTATCTCTTCAGTTCGGAAATTGAAACTTGCCTGCCTCGATCGGCCCATCGATGTTGAGATCCGTGAACTCCTCGGTCAAAGTCCATTGCAATTCGGCCGACATGTCTCGGAATGATTTGACCGGCAGGGAGGTCTTCTCGTCAATCCAAAGCATCACCTTTTGATTGCTCGTCCCTCCAGGCGTCGCAACCTGAACGGTGACTTCAGTGACTAGGGTGTCCTTCCCCCCCAGTTTCTCGCGCCTGATCGCCTTCACGCCCGATATTGTCGTCTGCTTCTGAACATCAAAGCCTCCCCGGATGGAACCTCTGAGCTCAATCCCGCGATGAAGGCCCAAGCGTGTGAAGGCGGCGATGAAGTTCGGGCCGGATAGGCTAGCGTCCAGATCTTCAGCCCAATAGGTACCACCGAACCCATATGATTTCATCTTGCCACCATTCGAAATGACCTTTTTTTGAGCGGGCATTCCGCCCGCTTGGCCTTCCACCTCGTAACGGAGCTTGTGTGCGGCAGGCTCGACGAGAAGCTCCCCCTTCATTTCGGATTTCACCTCCCCTTCCATCTTGACGTTGACCTTTAGGGCGATAGTCTTGGCCTTGAGAAGTTTCTCCTCCATCTTCCGATACAGGTCCTCGGCTTCCTTCGAATCTTGGCGCCATGCGAGCGGGTAGCATGCCAAGCCAATCAGGACGAGTACACTCCTCATGGGCTGCCCCCGGTCTTTGTCGTTGCTACTCCACTTATGACGCATGCTTCTGGACCCCGCGCGGCTAAAAACAGATGTCCACCATCTTCCTCCAGCCGTTCTCGCGACCTCCTGACAGGAATGAGCCTACTCCCTGCCGACCGCGGCCGGGCGTAGCACCCCACGGCTCCGATTTCCCTAACCTGCGGAGCTCCCTCCGGGTCACACTTGGGATGGATGAAGGTGTCGCGGTGATCCCCGAGGATGATCTTGCGGCCCGCTGCCGAAGGCGCGAGCCGGACGCCCTCGGTCGCGTCGCTGCCGAATACGGTCCGCGCATTTACCGGTGGGCCTACGCGCGGTGCGGCGACCGGGAACTGGCCGGCGACATCATGCAGATCACGCTGACCCGGTTTCTTCAATCGATCGATCGCTTCGAAGGTCGGTGCAGCGTCCTGACCTGGCTCTACACGATCTCCCACAACGTGGTGTCCTCGATGGGACGGCAGGTCGCGGCCGAGCATCGAGCCCTCGCACGCGCGTCGGGGCGCACCGCGGAATCGCCGGAGATTCCCGGCATCCAGGGCGCGCTGGATCTCGTCCGCGGGCTGCACGAGGACCTCAAAGCCGTCGCGATCCTCCATTACGTGGAGGGACTTAGCCTGCGGGAGATTTCGGACGTGCTGGGCCTTTCCGCTTCCACGATCAAGTGGCGTCTCTTCGAAGGGCGTCGTTTATTGCGGGAACGGCTCGACGGAGGGAAGAAACGATGAGTTGCGAACGGATCGAGGAGCTTCTTGCGGAACAGCGCGATGCCCTCTCGGAAGAGCTGGCCCGTTCGCCCGCGCTTCGGGAGCATTCGGAGTCTTGCGCGGCGTGCCGCGCGCTCGTGGCCGAGCATCGAGACGTACGCCGAGCCCTCCTCCCGCTCGAATCCGTCCACCCTCGATGGCTTCCGGCAAAGCGCGGGGGATCCTCTTTGGCCATCGCCGCGGCGTCGATCTTCGTCCTTGCGCTCGGGATCGTCCTCCTTTCGGCGGACAGGATTCCCGCCCATGTTCGGAATCTGCCCCCGAGGTGGCTGCCGCCGGTGGAGGTGCGGCGATCCGAAGGCCTGAGGACTCCCCGGCCCGCCGACGTGTTCCGCACCGCGACCGGCAAGATCGGCCTGCTTCTGGAAGGCGACAACTCCTTGCTCATGATCTCCAAGGATGGGAAAGCGCCGTGGCGGGAAGTCCCGCTTCCCGCCGGGACCTCGAGCCGCCCGTTGGTGTCGGGCGACCAGGCCACTTTCCTGATGAGCGGCTCCGACCGCGACGAGCCGATCCGGCAGGTCACCGTGGATCTGTCGGGGATCAGGTCTGAGGAAAGGACCCCTATTGGACGCGGGACTCGACTTGGCCGACAATTGCCGTATCTTCTGGCCCGAGGAAACGACCGGTTCGCCCTTATGGCGTCCGAGGGCTCCGGGGGCGGATTTCAACTCTCCCGCAGCGAAGACGGGGGGAAATCCTGGAGCGAGTTTCAGCCGATCCCCGGCGAGTTCGACACCTACAGGCCTTACGTGCCGGTCGTGGTCACGTCGCGCGGACTCCATTTGTTCCCCGTCAGCTCCTCGGGCGGAATGCTCCACAAGCTCAGCGTGGACAAAGGGCGGACCTGGACGGACGAGCCTGCCCCCGCGCTGCCCGGTCGCAAGGTCAGGCCCACCTGGGCGCTGGGAACCTCGAATGGGAAGGACATCCATCTCGTGACGGCGGCGCACCAGAACTTCTACCATGTCGCGAGCCGCGACGAGGGACGGACCTGGGAGAAGGAAAACTTTCTCGCTCGGTTGGACGTGGACGGCATCTTTCCCCAAATGACGATGGCCGGGGACATCTTGGCCTTCTCGATGCTGAGTCCGACCCCGGGACAAGCGCAGGCGTGGCTCTTCCTGAGTCGGGACGGCGGCAGACAATGGAAGAGAGAAGAGTTCAATGCAGGGGTTGGAGGCGTGAGCCAGTACGCGACGTTGTGGGCGGAGGCCGATGGAACTCTTTGGTCGGCGTTCACGACCTCCGGAATCCGGCCCGGGGTCGGTCGCGAGTATATTCTGCTGCGCGAGTATGCAGGACTTCCCGCGCCGGCGACGCCGCTCGACGAGGCGGCCCGGAAGAGGGTCGCCCTGCTGATCGCGCGGCTGGTCGATGACGCCCCAAGGGAACGCGAAGCCGCGACCGCTTCCCTCCTTCAACTGGGAGAAGCCGCGACACCGCTGCTTCAGGAATCGATGGCCGCCAGTTCCGACCCGGAAGCCACCCTCCGGATTCGGGAGATTCTCCGGAAGATCGAGGGGTCCGGGCCGAATTCCGCCGAGGCCTCCGATTGGTGGCTAGGGGCGGAAAAGAAGGAATAGTTCAGGGAAAAGTTTTACTTCGGCCGGCGCGGGCGCTGCTTGGCTGAAACGGATTTGATCACGGTCCGCCCGCTTCCTCTCTCGGGCAGGGGAATTTTTGCCAGGCGAATGGCCTGCTCCATCAGGGACCGGATCTGCGACGTCTTCAGGTCGGCGGCACTCTTCAAAGGGATGTTCCGGACCGTCCGCCCTGATCCCTTCAGAAGCCCGTCCGGATTCTTGAGTGCCGCCCCCTGCAGGAAGCAAAGAGTCACCCTGCGCGGGAACAGCGCCAGTGAAAGAATGGCCTCGGAAGGCCGGTCTCCCGGGGCGAAGCCGAAAACGAGGGCATTGTAGTTGTCGTAGACCATCTCCGTGGCGGTCGGCATGAGCACGCGGAGGATGCGCCGGGCGGCGCGTGCCTCGGCTTGAACCTCGGGCGAGTATTTCGCCAGGAATGCCGCGATCTGACGATCGACGGACCGGGGCGACACGGCAGGAGTCACGGCTCCACAGTAGATGCGGGATGGACATGGGGAAACGAAAATCTGATCGCCTCCACGTCCTCTGTGGTCCTCGGCCAGGTCTTCAACGCAGCAAGTTCCGGGCTATCATTTCGTTGTGAGATTTCGACCTTCATTGTGGACCAGATGGTCCTATCCAGTCCTTCTCTGCGCCATTTGTGCCTTCGCATATCCAGCAGCAAAAGCCCGGCATCCATTCGACAAATACTTTGCCGGTTTGCTTCTATTAGCAGCACTCTTCTTGATCCTCATCTTTTTCAGCTGGAAGGTATGGGGGTCTTATATCGATGTCGACGCGGAGGGAGTGAAATGGCAAGAGGAGGAGCATCCTCGCACGGTCAAGTGGGATGAGATTGAGGGGCTGGTGAGGGTGGGCCTCACCCTGGGCCTTCATCCCAAGGGGTCAACCAATCCTCGCCCCCTACCATTTGCTACATGGCGACTCTACTCAACCTTGGCGTCTCGCTTGAATCCTCTCAGTCCTTCGGATGAGAAAATGCTGTTTCCTTACGGCCGATGGTCGTAAGTTCTGGCGAGCTTTGGCTGCTATTTCCGCAAATCGGCGTCTTCGAAGTCCTTCCAGGAGCAAAACACTCCAGAAAGTCCACCGTTGCTGCCGACATAGAAGGCTGGAGAGAGCTGCCAGGTCCGCTGGCATTCCCGTCCCGGGAGGAACAAGTTCTGTTTCCCCCTCTCTCCAGGGCCAGGAACTCCTGTGAAGGGGCCTGGCCCCTTTTTTTTAGGGGGGCGAGATGAACTCCGTCATTGCGGAGTTCACCCTCGATCGTCCCCATTCACGGTCCCGACCAAACTACCCTCAGTTCGGGAATAGCGTCGAGCACGGACGCCGCGAGTCCGGTATCGAACGGCCAGTCGGAAGCCGAATCGGCCCAGCCCGCCGTCATCCGTGACGAGAGTCCGGTCTGGAGAAGAAGACCTCCCAGGGAGCCGTTCGCGGAATCGTCGCGACTGACGTCGAAGAACAGGTTGTCTGTCCCGTTCCAGACGAACGGGACGGCAAAGGTCAGGGTGCACCAGGATCCGCCCGCCGGCGCAACGGTGAGCGGGCCGCAGGTAGTCGTCCACCCGCCGGAAACGAAGGCCGTCGAAGTCGCGCTCGACGTTCCCTGGACCCGAACGCGGACGTTCTGGAGGGGCGACCCGTTGACGTCGCAGTGGAGGTGAATCTCTTGCAGAGACGCCCCGACGGCGACGCCCGAGGTCAACAGCTCTGAAGCGAGGACGAGAAATTGGGCCCTGCCGTCCTGCGCCGTGGTATTGAACGGGTCGGCCGGGTCCGTCGGCGTCCCCGCCGGCGGGAAGATTGGCGCCGCGCCCCAGTGGGCGGCTGGGGTGCCCGCCGTGATTTCGGCCAAGGGGAGGGTCGTAAAGTCGACCGTGACCGTGCCGGTCCTTCCGGAAGGGTCCGAGGCCGTCACGGTCACGCGGTTGGGGCCGGGCTTGACCGGAACGGCGGCGCTCCAGTCGTTCGAATCAATCGAAGAGCCCAGCGGACTGATTTTCACGACGGCGTGAGTCGCGGCGGCCCCCGAATCCCCCGTCGTCTCGTTGAGCCACGTGACCGTCACCCCGGCCGTAGCGCCGGATGGACCGATGCCCCACCACGTGGGCGAGACGAAGGAATGGCCGGTCATCGAGACGGCGGGCTTCCCCGGCGCGGCGACGTAGGAGACGCCCCCCGAGCCCTCGATGGGGCTCGACACCGTCACCCACCAGGGATTGGCGGGAGGCGTCTCTTCGCCGCCAATACCTCCTCCCCCGCAGGCGGGTAGAAGGCCGACGACGAGCATGGCGAATGCCCGCCGGCAACGCCCAGTCTGTTGATTCGAATGACTTTTGGCCGCCACCGTCATCGCTCGTCTGCTTCATTTCCTCGGTTTGCCCGCACCGTCGGAAGTCTCCGGTCGGGTGATCGGCAGAGGTTTGCCGGATTTCACGATCTCGACGGACTTCGCGAACAAGTTGTGAAAGGTGCCTTCCGTGAGGTCCGTCACGAGCCGGGTGGGACTCTTGCGCTGCGTGACCACCGTGACCTTCGCGCTGTCCCCGTCGATCTTCTCGACGAACGCGCCGGCCACCGTCTGGGTCCAGCTCGTCAGCATGTAGCCCTGCGACTTGTGCTCCTCGATGGCGTCGCTTCCTTCCCACCTGAAGATGGCCATGGAGATGTCATAGGCCTGGTCCGATGTCACGGAGTAGGCGACGGTCGTCCCTCCGCCGTCGGCCTTGGCCTGGAGAACGGTAGCCATCGACGCACAGCCCGAAAGCCAGACGAGCGCCAGCAGGCACACCCCGTGGGCGGCGGCGGGCGCCGGAAACTTCTCCTGACGTGCGACCATCATTCCTCCCATCAAGGACCAGTCCATTCCTATCAACCAACTCAACCCCGAGCAGCCGGGACGACGCGCGCCTGCCCTCAGCGGTCCGACTTGTCGAACTCGGGAACCTTGCCTTCCGTGATCGCCTTCGTCCATTCGTCCAGTCGTTCGATCGCGTCGGCGTTCTTCCAGAATTTCCGGCAAAGGGCGAAATACTGGAGCACCGCCTCCCTCTCCCCTTTCTTGAGCAGCTCCTGGGCCAGCTGCATGTCGGGGCCGAAGGAATTGAGCTGCGGGGAGCCCGGCGTCGCCCCGGCCGCCAGCAGGAAGCGCTTCGCATCGTTCACCTGGCCCTTCCGGAGCGCCACGCGGCCCAGGATCGAATTGGCGTCGAAGATCGCATTCCCGTAGTTCCACTGCTCTTCCTTCTCGTTCACGACCTTGAGGAGTTCCGTCGCGTAGCTCTCGGCCTTTTTCAGGTCACCGGCCCCGAACGCCATCGTCGCCACGGCGTGAAAGAAGTGTTGTCCCCTGGGCCTCAGAGCCGGTCGATCCGCGGCCGGCGTGAGGGCGTACGCGCCTTCCAGAGCGCCCAGCGCGCGGATCGCTGTCGCCTTCGAGCGGTCGCGGAGGAATTCCATCGCCGCTCCCTCTCCCACGGCGCGGGCCCAGCGCGGATTCTTCGGGTCGAGCTTCCGGGCCTCCAGGAGCAGGGCCTTTCCCTGATCCCGGTAGTCCGCCACGAAGAAGTTCGACGTGAGATAGGTCCCTGCATTTCCCAGGATCCGGGCATCGCCCGGATTGGTCTTGGCGACCGCGATCCAGTGGGCGGCCGCCTTCTCGTAACTCGGAGACTGGAGGAATTGGGAGTACTCCAGGGCCAGGTCGAGCTTCGCGTGCTGCTCCACCAGCCCCACCGCCAGGTCCGCGTAGCGGCTCCGAGACTGGACGCCCTCGCCGCCGCGCCGCCCGTAGTAGCCCATCAGGCGGAGCCGGGCCACGAGGTTCCCGGGATTCTTTGCGAGGTCGGCCTCGAACTCCTTGAGCTGCTCCGGCGGCAGATTCCCGGCCTCGTCCATGATCTTCGAGGCCTGCGCCGGCGTCACGTCGGCCCCGAGCTTCAGTTCGGCCGCAGGCCGGACGCTGACGGGATCGATCGCGAGCATTTGCTGGAAGTTCCCCCAGGGCTTGTCGGCGGTTCTCAGGAACAGCCAGTCCGAGAAGGCCCCCCGGGTGGACTTGTCGGGGATGAGCAGGAAGATCCCGGTTTCCTGGTGCTGCACGAGCGTGCCGGTGACGCCGTGATTGGGGACGGGGATGTGATGGTCCCGGCCGACGGTCCGGAACGCCTTCCGTTCCCCGCCGGGCATTTCCTCCAGCCAGAAGCTGTTCCCGACATAGGAAAAGACGTGCCGGTCGTTCTCGTTCCCCAGGTAGTCGAAGTGAAACCGGCGCGGCGCGTCGGCCGCGATGAAGGGATCCGGCGTTTCCTTCGCGGCGGCGTAGATCAGGCCCAGCGCGTCGAGATTCTCCCCGTGCCGTCCGTAGAGGCCCATGATCTTTCGACCCTGGCCGTCGATCGTGACCTCCGGGGGCCCTTCCTTCCCGCCGACCCAAGCGCTTTCTTGACGGTCCTTGGGATCGAGAGTGTCGCCCGAGATCTTCATATAGGTCAGGCGCAGTCCGTAGACGCGATCCCACTCGACGTCGACGTTCACCTTCATGCCGCCCGCGCGGGCGACCAGGCCCGAGACAGCGTATCCCGCGGGAGCCAGTAGCTCGATTGTCGACTCCGCCGACCGACCGTGCGTGGACCCCAGCTTCGTCTCCTCCCCGGTCCGGTAGATCGGCTGGAGGAACTTGATGACGGGCCCGTGGAAGTCGCCGACGGACACCTTCATGCCGACCAGGAACCCGCCCGGCGCGGCGAGGTCGTCGAAGTGAACGCCGGCGTTGACCCCCAGGCGGCGGGAGAGCGTGGTCTGGCCGGCACAGATGCGCCCCTCACCCGAGACGGGCCGCAGGGCGAGGCGGCTGATTCGGTAAGACGTCGCGAACGAGCCCACGTAGAGCGACCGCGAGTCCCGGGAGGGCCAGGCGGGATCGTTCGAGACCTTCTTGTAATCGGTCGGCCAACGGAGGACGGTCCGGTCTCCCACGCGGACCGTCAAGCCATCCTTGCGGACGGAGCAGAGGATCGTTGTCGGTACCCCCTTCGGGAGCAGGCCGTCGTCGAAGGTCGTTTCGTTGGAGGCCGCATCCTGACCGGAGACCAGGTGGACGCCCCCCTTCCGTCCACCCCACCCGTTCAGCACCACCATGAACTGGCGGTCCTCGCCGACCAGCCCGAGGTTGAGGGATTCGG
>JGI10214J12806_10116404_pt1 | contig 10040 bp, 7 predicted proteins | sample WisConreferecore_FD_12806 | JGI IMG/M metagenome (IMG submission 12806)
GATGGGCTCGCCCTGTCGGACGCGCGCGAGGTCGTCGGCGAGAGCGGCCGCGGTGGGGTAGCGGCGCGCCGGGGACTTCTCGAGCGCCTTGATCAGGACTGTCTCGAGGTCCCGGGAGACCTTTTTCCGCGCCTCCGAAGGGAGGGCCGGGTCCTCCATGAGGATCTTCCGGTAGATTTCCGCGAGCGTGTCGGCCGTGTGGGGCGGGCGGCCCGCGAGCACGTGGAAGAGCATCGCCCCGAGGGCGTAGACGTCCGTCCGCGCCGACTGCTCCGCGATCTTTCCCTCGACCTGCTCCGGGGACATGTACAGGGGCGTCCCCAGCGCGGTCCCGGCGCGGGTCACCTGGCTTGCCGAGTCGACGAGGTGGGCGAGGCCGAAATCGCCGACCTTGGGCTCGCCGGCGGACGTCACCAGGACATTGGCCGGCTTGAGGTCGCGGTGGACGACGCCCTTCTCGTGCGCGGCGGTGACGCCGCGCGCGGCCTTCTCGAGGATGCGGAGAAGCTCCTCGCGCGTCGCCTTCCCCTCGCGCATCAGCTCCTCGAGGGAGTGGCCTTCGACGAACTCCATCACGATGTAGAGCTGGCCCGCGGCCTCCCCGGCGTCGTAGACCTTGACGAGGTTGGGGTGGTCCAGCCCCGCGGCCGTTTGGGCCTCGCGCCGGAAGCGGGTCCGGGCGAGCTCGCTCATCCCGGCCCCGTCCCGCAGCACCTTGAGCGCGACCCCTCGCTTGAGGTCCCGGTCCCACGCCCGGTAGACGACCGCGGTCGCGCCTTCGCCGACTTTCTCCCGCGGCTCGTAGCGGGGAACGTCCGGCGCCGCCTCCGAGGCGCTGAAGCCGCTCATAGCGATGAATTATACTCGACGTTCCGTCCCCGGGTGACCGTGGGCAGGCCGCCGAGAGGCCGCGTCTCGGGAGTGTGCTACCAATTCGCCAACTTAGGTGAATGTTCAGGGGTTCTGGTGACCCGACATGACAACATCCCGCCCGCTTGATCGGGGAGTAAACTATTTTCGCCGGTTTTTGCAATTTCCCTTGTACTTGACCGTTTAGTCTAGTAAGATACCAGCATGGCAAGAGTGACGGATACGAAAGAACGGCTTCTGGAAGCGACCCTTCAGCTCATCTGGGACGAGAGCCTGGGGGCGGCCAGCGTGGATGCCATCTGTGACAGGGCCGAAGTCCGCAAGGGGAGCTTCTACCACTTCTTCAAGTCCAAGGAAGAACTGGTCGCCGCCGCCTTGGAGGATCATTTCAAGACCGCCCGAGTTGATTTTGACCGGATTTTCTCGCCCAGCGTGGCCCCGATCGAGCGCCTCCGGGGCTTCTTCGACCTCATGGTCCGGAAGCAGCAGATGAAGCTGGAGAAGGCGGGAAGAGTCGTGGGATGCCCTTACGCCAGCGTCGCCGTCGCCTGCTCGGGAGCGGACAAGCTGGTCCACGACGTCATCCAGGAGATCCTGGCGACCTGGCGGAAGTACTTCGAGACTGCGCTTCGGGACGGCGCCGCCGACGGCAGCATCCCGATCAAGGATATCCCCGGCACCGTCGAGACCATCTTCGACTACATCGAAGGGGCGATGACGGCCGGCCGGATCAAGAACAGCATGGCGCCGATTCACAGCATGGGTCCCAACGCGTTCAAACTGATCGGGCTGGAGTGGGAAGTCGCTTCCGCGAAGGCCTAGGTATTTTTTTGTCTATTTTGAATTTGACCGACCGGTCAACCAAGAAGGAGGGCCAAGCCATGATGAACCTCGACGCGAACTACGAAGTGAAGGGTGGAACGCTGTTCGTGAACGGCGAGTCGGTCCCGCTCCGCAAGGGAATCGTCTACGCCGCTCTGGCCCGCGCGGGTTGGAAAGGGCTCGAGGGCCCGATCACCCGCGAGCTCTTCGAAAAGGTCGTGGAAGCCGACCGTCGGATCTCGATCGTCGCGCTGGCCATCCAGCTCGAATCTTCGGCCGCCTGACCACGGATAGGGAGAACTGAGCCATGTGGATCGTCAGACTCGCGCTCCGGAAGCCGTACACCTTTGTCGTCATGTCGCTGCTCATCGCGCTGCTCGGCATCGGAGCGGCGCTGACGACGCCGACCGACATCTTCCCCAAAGTCGACATCCCGGTGATCAATGTCGTCTGGCTGTACCGCGGCCTGCCGACGCCGGACATGGAAAGGCAGATCACGATCTTCAGCGAGTACTCGACGTCCTCCGCCGTGAGCAACGTGAAGAACATCGAGTCGCAGACGCTGTCGGGCATCGCGGTGATCAAGATCTACTTCCATCCCGGCGCCGATATTGCCGCGGCCCTCGCCGAGGTGTCCGCGGTCAGCCAGACGATTCTTCGGCGGATGCCCCCCGGAACGAATCCGCCGTTCATTCTGCGGTACAACGCCTCGAGCGTGCCGATCCTCCAGCTCAGCATCAGCTCGAAGAGCCGGTCCGAGTCCGAGCTCTACGACTGGGCGCTCTACAATCTGCGGCAACAGATCGCGGTCGTCCAGGGAACCCGTCTTCCGCTTCCTTACGGCGGCACGCCTCGCCAGATTACCGTCGATCTCGACCCGCAGGCGCTCCAGGCGAACGGGATCTCCCCGCAGGAAGTGAACGCGGCCATCAACGTGCAGAACCTCACGCTGCCCACCGGCTCCGCCAAGATCGGCGAGCAGGACTATACCGTGAGTCTGAACTCCAGTCCCGAAGCCGCCACCGGCCTCAACGACGTTCCCGTCAAGCGGGTGAACGGCCGCACGATCTTCCTCCGCGACGTGGCCCAGGTGCACGACGGCTTCCAGGTCCAGACGAACGTCGTCCGCCGCGACGGCACGCGCGGCGTGCTCGCCTCCATTCTGAAGACCGGCGACGCCTCGACCCTCGAGATCGCCGCCAAGGTGAAGGAACTGCTCCCCACGATCCGGGCCGCGGCCCCGAGCGGGATCGACGTCGACCTCCTCGTCGATCAGTCGACCTTCGTAGCCAAGGCCATCGACGGCGTGCTCGTCGAAGGGCTGATCGCCGCGTCGCTCACGGCGATCATGATCCTTCTCTTCCTGGGATCGTGGAGGAGCACGCTGATCGTCGCCGTCTCGATCCCGCTGTCGATCCTGACCGCGCTCATCGCCCTCAAGGCCCTGGGCCAGACCATCAACGTGATGACGCTGGGCGGCCTCGCGCTGGCGGTCGGCATCCTGGTGGACGACGCGACCGTCGAGATCGAGAACATCCACCGGAACCTCGCCCAGGGCAAGCCGCTGGTCCGCGCGATCCTGGACGGGGCCCAGCAGATCGCCGTCCCGGCGTTCGTGGCGACCCTGGCGATCACGATCGTCTTCGTCTCCGTCGTCTTCCTGGACGGCGCGGCGAAGTACCTCTTCACTCCGATGGCGCTGGCGGTCGGTTTCTCGGTGATGGCCTCGTACCTGCTTTCTCGGACGATCATCCCGACCCTGGTGAAGTTCCTCCTCCGGGCCGAGGTCGAGCATCACGATGTCGCGGCGCGTCCCGGCTTCTTCGGCCGCATCCACGGCGCATTCAATCGGGGGTTCGAAGGGCTTCGCGACCGCTATGCCGGGGCGCTCGGTTGGGCCCTGGCCCACCGGCCTCGCGTCTTCGCGCTCTTCGGGCTCGCCGTCCTCTCGGCCGCCCTGATCGCGCCCCAGGTGGGTCGGGATTTCTTCCCGAAGGTCGACGCCGGCCAGATCCGGCTCCACGTGACGGCTCCCGCGGGCACCCGCCTCGAAGAGACCGAGCGGATCTTCAGCAAGGTCGAAGCCGCGATCGGCCGGATCATTCCGGAGTCCGACCGCGAGGCGATCCTCGACAACATCGGCCTTCCGGACGGCATCAACCTCGGCATCACCGACTCGGCGAACCTGAGCACGGCCGACGGAGAAATTCTGGTCAGCCTGCGCCACGACCGCAAGGGCCGGACCGAGGATTTCATCCGGACGCTGCGCGAGGAACTGCCCCGGGAGTTCCCGGGATCCGGGTTCTACTTCCAGCCCGCGGACATCGTGACCCAGATCCTGAACTTCGGGCTGACGTCGCCCATCGACATTCAGGTCGCCGGCTATAACGGAGCGGCCACCTACGGCGCGGCCCGTGAGATCGAGGCGCGTCTGGCCAAGGTCAAGGGCGCGGCCGACGTCCACCTGCACCAGGTGGTCGGCGCCCCGCGGCTGCATGTGAATGTCGACCGCACCCGCGCCGCCGAGGTCGGTCTTACCCAGCGCGACGTCGCCAACTCGCTGCTCGTCTCCCTCTCCTCGAGCTTCGTCGTGCAGCCCAGCTACTGGGCCGATCCGCGGACGGGCATCAACTATCCCGTGTCCGTTCAGACGCCCCAGCACGAGGTGAATTCGATCGAGTCCATCGACTCGATCCCGTTTTCCGCTCCCGGTCTCTCGTCGCCCCAGTTGCTGGGCGATCTGGGAACGATCGAGCGGAAGCTCACGCCGGTCGTCGCCAACCACTCGAACGTCCAGCCGACCTTCAACGTGCGGGCGGACGTGCAGGACCGCGACCTGGGAGCCGTGAGCGCCGAGATCACGAAGATCGTGAACGAGGTCCGCGCCAAACTTCCGCCGGGCAGCACTCTCACGGTTCGCGGCCAGGTGGAGAGCATGAACTCCTCCTTCGTCCGGCTCGGCGTCGGGATCTTCTTCGCCGCGGTCCTGGTGTACTTCCTGATGGTCGTCAACTTCCAATCCTGGCGCGACCCGTTCATCATCATCACGGCCCTGCCGGGCGCGCTGGTCGGGATCGTGTGGATGCTCTTCGTGTCGCAGACCACCTTCAGCGTGCCCTCCCTGATGGGCGCGATCATGACGGTCGGGGTGGCGACCGCCAACAGCATCCTGGTCGTTACCTTCGCCAACGGCCGCCGGCATGAGGGGAAGGGCGCCCTCGACGCCGCTCGCGACGCGGGGTACGCGCGGCTGCGCCCCGTGATGATGACCGCGCTGGCCATGATCCTCGGCATGCTGCCCATGGCCCTCGGCCTGAGCGAGGGCGGCGAGCAGAACGCGGCCCTGGGACGCGCCGTGATCGGCGGGCTCCTGGTCGCCACTTTCGCGACGCTGTTCTTCGTCCCCGTCGTCTTCTCGCTGGTCAGCCGCACCCGGCCGGCCGTGGATCCGGAACTTGCAGAGATCAAAGAATAGGAGAGATGCCATGAACGCCACCTTGACCGAAACGAAGCCCGAAACGAGCGCGATGCCGGTGCAGACGCCGCGCGGCAACCGGAAGCTTCTCCTTCTGGCGGGAATCCTGGGGTTCGCCGGACTGCTGACCTCCGGAATCGCGCCGCGCGTCGCGCGGGACGCGAAGGCCGCGGAGAGCCGGCAGCGGATGAGCCTCGCACCCCGGGTCGTGGTCGACGCCCCGCGCATCACTCCGCGCACGTTCGAGGTGACGCTGCCCGGCAGCACGCGGGCGCTGCTGGAGACGACCCTCTACGCCCGCACGAGCGGATTCATCAGCCAGATCCTCGTGGACATCGGGGATACGGTAAAGGCAGGGCAACTCCTGGCGGTGATCGAGTCTCCCGAGGTTGACGAGGAGCTGGCCCGCGCCAGGGTCCGGGTCCAGGAGGCGACGTCCAACCTGGCCCTGGGGCAAAGCACGCTCGGCCGGATCCAGACACTTCTGAGAACCCGGGCCGTCTCCGAGCAGGAAAGCGACGATCAGCAGGCGCGCGTCAATTCCGCGGAAGCCGCTCTCAAGGGAGGCGAGGCGGACGTGCGGCGTCTCGAGTCGCTCCAGTCCTTCCAGAAAGTGATCGCCCCGTTCTCCGGAGTGATCACGAGCCGGCTCGCGGAGAAGGGCGCATTGATTACGGCGGGGAGCGGCAGCGCGCTTCCCAGCCTGTTCACGATTGCGCAGGAGGATACGCTTCGCATCTTCCTCGATGTTCCTCAGAAGTATTCCGTCGCGGTGAAACCGGGCACGGAGGCGAAGATCCTCGTCCGGGAGCGTCCGGGCCGGTCCTTCGTGGGAAAGGTCGTGCGCACCTCCGGCTCGCTGGACCGGGCGAGCCGCACGCTCCTCACGGAGATCCATCTTCCCAACCGGGAGCGGACGATCCTGCCCGGCATGTACGTGCAGGTGAAGCTCAGCGTCGAACGCGACGAGCCGGCGATCGTGATTCCGGCGCGGACGCTGGCGATTCTCAACTCGGGCCCCCACGTCGTGACGGTCGAGGCCGACGGCTCCGTCAAGCACCGTCCGGTCACGCTCGGCCGCGACTTCGGAGCGGAGATCGAAGTGTCCGCCGGCCTCACGGGAAACGAGAAGCTCGTGGCCAATCCGTCGGACACGCTCAAGGACGGACAGCCGGTCCGGTACGAGAGGCCCGCCGTGGCCAGCAAGAACTGAGAGGAACCGATGAAGACGAACACGACAGGAATCCTGGCCGCCCTCCTCCTGCTGGCGGGCTGCACGGTCGGGCCCGACTATCAGAAGCCGAATCACCCCATTCCCGCCGATTGGACGGAGAAAGGCACGGGGCTGGATCCGGCGACGAGTCGCGTGAACAGCCAGACGGCGGCCGTGACGGAGTGGTGGACGACGTTCAAGGACCCCGAGCTGACCTCGCTGATCGAGCGGGCGGCCCAGTCGAACCTGGATCTGAAGCTCGCCCAGGCCCGCGTCCGGGAAGCTCGAGGGCTTCAAGGCGTGTCGACCGGCGCTCTTCTGCCCGCGGTGGGCGCGGGCGCGGGCTACTCGAGGAACCGCGGCAGCGAAAACGTCCCGCTGCCCGGGGCCGGCAAGCAGAGCAACTTCTACCAGGCGGGGTTCGACGCGTCGTGGGAGATCGACGTCTTCGGCGGCATCCGTCGCGGCATCGAGGCGGCCGACGCGGAGGTGGAAGCTTCCGTCGAGGCGAGGCGCGACGTGCTGGTGACGTTGCTGGCGGAGGTCGCGCGGAATTACATCGAGGTCCGGGGACTCCAGGCGGAAATCGCGATCGCCCGTCAGAACCTGGACGCGCAGAAGAAGACGCTGGAGCTGACGGAGGCGAGGCTCCAGGCGGGCCGGGCTGCCGAACTGGACGTGGTTCGGGCGCAGGCGCAGGTGTCGAATACCGCGTCGCAGATCCCGCTCCTGGAGAGCTTGCGGATCCAAGGCACTCATCGGCTGGGCGTGCTTCTCGGGCGCGAGCCCGGCTCCCTTCGGGAGGAACTGCTCGCGGCGGCCGCGATTCCCGCGCCGCCTCCCGAGGTTCCGATCGGTCTCCCTTCCGAGCTTCTTCGCCGCCGGCCCGACCTGCGCCGGGCGGAGCGGGAGCTGGCCGCCGCGACCGCGCGGATCGGCGTTGCCACGGCGGAGCTCTATCCCAAGTTCTCGCTGACGGGAGTCTTCGGCCTGGACAGCGTCACGGCATCCGACTTCGTGAAGTGGGGCAGCCGCGCGTGGTCGGTGGGGCCCACGATCCAGTGGTCGATCTTCCAGGGCGGCAGGATCCGCGCGAAGATCGAAGTGGAGAACGCCCGCCAGGAACAGGCCGCGATCGTGTATGAGCGGTCGATCCTGGTGGCCCTGCAAGAAGTGGAGGACGCCCTCATCGCCTATGCGAATGAGCAGGCCCACCGGGCGGAGCTTTCGGCGTCGGTGAAGGCGAACGGGAAGGCCGTCGACCTGGCGAATCAGCGGTACACCCAGGGGCTGGTCGATTTCCTCAGCGTGCTCGACGCGCAGCGCTCGCTCTACGCCTCGCAGGATGCCCTCGTTCGGAGCGAACGACGGATCTCCGAGCATCTCATCGCGCTCTACAAGGCGTTGGGCGGCGGATGGCAGGAATGAAAGGAGTTGGAGATGAATCCGATGAAGGCCAGGTCCGTAGTCCTGGACATGACGTTCGAAAGCACCGCGGATTATCATCGCTTCATCCGCGACGTTCGGCGTGACGGGGCGATTGAGCAGAACATCCTCCGCGGCCGCGTCGCCTCGGACAGGACGTGGATGAGGCTGGAGCTCCGCGGAGCATTGCGCGCAATTGAGGAGCTGCTTGGCCGGTGGGACGAGTTTGTCGTCGCGGGCGCCGGCGAGCTGGAGGAAGTGGCGTAAGGTTTCCATGAAAGTGCCAGGTCTGATTCAACATCGAGATCAGGCTTCGGGGCTCGGACCCTGTCCGCGCCTGTCTCGATCAAGCACAACCCGATAACCCTCGGCAGGGATGATTCGGATTCGTTCTCCCGTTTTACAGAGGTCCGGGCGGAGGAAAACGACCATGAGCGGCGACGCGAACAGCGAGCAGATCGGGCTGGCCGAAGCTCAGGCGGGCGACGAGATCGATCGGAACGGGCGTCGCGGCTTCACGGCTCGTGGTTTCCTGCTCCTCATCATCGTGCTTCTGGTCTTCGGACTCCTGGTTGCCTATCTGGCGCTGGGTCTGGCGGCGCCGATTCAGGGGGCCTGGGTGCGGGGCGTCGTCGCCGGCTTCATCGGGGCCGGCATCCTGGCGACCCTTTCGGTCCCCTTGCTCGCGAGGCGGCGGGACTCGGAAACCCCGGGGACCGTGCGACTGGCGGTCCAGGGGCTCGCGGGCGCGGGGATGGCCATTCTCAGCTTCGCCCTCGTCTTTCTCCTCGCGCGCGATCTCGCGTCGCTCGTCGTCCCGACGGATCTGCGCACGGAGACGGTGAGCCTGTTGATCCTGGCAGCATCGGCGTCCCTTTTCCTGCTGGGGTTCGTTCGCGCCCAGTACGGCGTCACCCTCCGTCGGGTATCGGTCCCCGTCGAGAATCTGCCGCCGGAATTCTCCGGACTGAAAGTCCTTCAGATCAGCGATCTCCACGTCGGGCCGACGATCCGGAAGAGGTTCGTCGAGAAACTCGTCAAGATGGGAACCGGGGCGGCCCCGGACCTCGTCGTGTTCACCGGCGACTTCGCCGACGGCAAGGTTCGCGATCTGGCGGCAGAAGTGGCGCCGCTGGCCGCCTTGAACGCGCCCCTGGGAAAGTACTACGTTCCCGGCAATCACGAGTACTACTGGGGCGGCGCTTCGTGGATCGAGAAGGCCCGGGAACTCGGGTTCACGCCCCTGATCAACGCGCACGAGGTCGTCCGGAAGGGAGGAAGGGAACTGGCCATCGCCGGAGTTTCCGACCCGACGGCGGCAGGGTTCGGCTTCGCCGGGCCCGACCTGGGGCTTGCCCTGGCCGGAATTCCCGGCGATGCCTTCCCCAGGATTCTTCTTTGCCACCAGCCGATCCTCACCACCGAGGCGGAACGGCGCGGGGTGACGTTGCAGCTGTCGGGACATACCCACGGGGGACAATTCTTCCCCTGGACGCTGGTCGCGTCGTGGGTGCACCGCTTCAATGCCGGCCTGCACCGGCTGGGCGCCCTGTGGATCTACGTGAGCCGCGGGACCGGCTACTGGGGTCCGCCGGTCCGCGTCGGCTCGCCCCCGGAGCTCACGCTCCTGGTGCTGGAGCCGGCGCCTATTCCTTTCGGACTTCCCACTTCCAGCCCACGCCGGCGTCTTCCTTGTCCGCCTTGACCCATCGGGCGCCTTCGCGGATGTAGGGGAGCAGGGCGGTGAGATCGTCCTTCACGCCGTCGAACCAGAGCTTGTCGCTGCCCTTGAGTTCGAAGACCAGGAAGCTGCCTTCGCTGGCCGGCTGGAAGCCGCGGGTGAAGACCCAGGTGGTGAAATCGTCCGCCTTCGCGGGGATCGACAGCCGATTCGTGCGGAGGGGGCAGTCGAAGCGGTGGCGGGTGTACCAGAACGCGTGGCCGCCGCCTCCCCCGACGCGCGAGCGGCGCATCAGCTTGCAGCCGTCGATCGTCAGCTTGTCCTTGTGTCGAATCACCGGCTTGAGTTTGAGGTGGTCGCGGAAGATGTCGCAGTCCTCGATCGTCTCGGGCTCCTTCTCGGTCTCCGTCTTTCGCGGCGGGGGAGGCTTGGCCGTTTCCGTCGGCGACGCGGGGGCGACGACGGTCTGGCCCGCGGGCCGCGCGACGTAGATGTAGAACTTGTAGCCTCCCGCGTGGCCGCCGATCTTCCGGCTGACGTCGGCTTTGGCTTCC
>JGI10214J12806_10852630_pt1 | contig 10022 bp, 15 predicted proteins | sample WisConreferecore_FD_12806 | JGI IMG/M metagenome (IMG submission 12806)
GGCTAACAGTACAGCCACGGCGAGAAGAGCCCGTCTCGCTACAAGCCCCCACATACTCTAGAAATTCCCCCCAGGTAGAGTCATAGCGACATCTGGCACGATCGTAGCATGCACGGCCTGTCAAGTAAACGTCCTCCAGGGAACTGAAAATAAAAAGACTCCCATGTGTTGGCACATGGGAGTCTCCAGATTGGCAGCTAAATATTCGCGGCTAAAAAACTATGCCGACGTTCCGGCCTCAGTGGGTGCAGGCTGAGCAGTACGGGCATCGGACTTTTTCTTTGTGGCGAGTTCCTGGCGAGAAACCAACTCGATAGCAACCATTTCAGCCGCATCACCAATGCGGCGACGAGTTTTGACGATCCTGGTATACCCCCCTGGGCGATCCTTGAATCGTGTCGCCACATCACTGAACAGCTTAGACACCACGGCCTTGCTGCGAAGAAAGCCTAAGGCTCGTCGGCGCGCAGGCAACGTACCTTCCTTGCCAAGGGTGATCATGCGATCGGTAAACCCTCGTATCTCTTTAGCCTTGGCCCCTGTGGTTTCGATACGCTCTTGGTCCAACAACGAGGTCACTAAGTTCCGAAACAACGCTCCTCGATGCTTCGTCTGCCGCCCAAGTTGTCGCCCCTTTTTTCTATGTCGCACGGTAGTCCCCTTGGCTAAAAAACATCACTCAGACTTCGGGCTTCCATTGTGTGGAGAAGACGCCGCTTCTATTTTTGTCCCTAGTGAGAGTCCCATCTCGGTAAGAATTTCCTTGATCTCATTGAGAGACTTCTTCCCGAAGTTCTTTGTCCTGAGCATCTCTCCTTCCGACTTTTGCACAAGATCGGCGATCGTTTTGATATTCGCGTTCTTCAGACAATTGGCCGCGCGAACGGATAACTCCAACTCATTCACGCTACGAGAGAGATTCTTGTTCACTTCCCGCTGAGATTCCTGATAGCCCGCCTCACTCTTCCCCTCGCTGCGCTCTTCCGGATTAATAAAAATGTCCAAGTGTTCACGCAAAATCCCGGCCCCCGTAGAGAGGGCGTCGCGAGGGCTGATGGTGCCGTCGGTCCAGATCTCCATCGTCAGTTTGTCATAGTCGGTCATACGGCCGACCCGTGCATTCTCGACATGGAAATTGACTCTCCTGATGGGAGAGAAGACGGAATCGATGGCAATCACCCCGATCGGCAGTCCCTCTTCCTTGTTACGTTCGGCCGGCACATAACCACGGCCATGCTTCACAGTCATTTCGATGTCCAGCGTCGCATCCTTGTCCAGAGTGGCAATATGCAAATCGGGCGTCAGAATCGTCACGTCGCCATCGTGAAGAATGTCCGATCCCTTTGCTTCTCCAGGCCCCTTCTTTTTCAATCGTATCGTCTTCGGTTTATCCGTGTGGAGCGCCAGCCGCAGGCTCTTGATATTCAGAATGATTGCCGTGACATCTTCCGTCACACCGGAAATCGTCGAAAACTCGTGCACGACCCCTTCAATCTTCACGGTGGTCACCGCAGCCCCCGTGAGCGACGACAACAAAATTCGACGGAGGGCATTACCGATCGTGGTGCCAAACCCCCGTTCAAACGCTTCCGTGGTGAACCGCCCAAATGTGGGAGAATGTGCATCCTTGTCGACTTCCACCCGCATTGGGATCTGAAAGTCTTTCATCGCTTTGATCATGACCCACCCTCCATACCATCGAGTGACTAAGACATTGGCAGAAAACGCCGATGTCGAAAGAACGCGCCTCAGACCGGCGGACTAGCGCGAGTACAATTCCACCACCATCTGTTCGTTCACTGGCAATGCGATCTGTTCCTTGGCCGGCAATGCGCGCACCGTGCCCTTGAACGCTCCTTTGTCAAGCTCAAGCCAATCAGGAATGCCTCGACTGTCAACTGATTCCAATGCCGCCTGGATGGCGGCCAGGTCGCGACTCCGTTCGCGAATCTCGATCACATCTCCCGGCTTCACCAGCGCCCCAGCCACCGTGATCTTCTTCCCGTTGACCGTGAAATGACCATGACTCACCATCTGGCGAGCTTGCTTGCGCGAAGCACCGAACCCCAAGCGATACGCGACATTGTCCAGGCGGCATTCCAGCAACCGCAACAGGGCATCGCCCGTGACTCCGGTCTGTCGTTCTGCGCGTTCGAAGACGCCGCGGAATTGACATTCTTGAAGTCCATAGATTCGACGCAGCTTCTGTTTTTCGCGCAACTGTAGACTATAGTCAGAGGTTCGCTGTCGCCCCTGCCCGTGTTGGCCAGGCGGATAGCTCCTCCTTTCGATCGCGCATTTTTCCGTCATACAGCGCGTGCCCTTGAGAAAGAGTTTCTCACCTTCTCGCCGACACAACCGACAGACTGGACCACGATACTTTGCCACTGCTTCCTCCTCGCTCGTCGTTAATCGTCAATCGTTATTCGTTACGGGTCTTCCGATTCACGTTTAACGTTGTTCCTATACTCGCCGCCGTTTTGGAGGCCGACACCCATTATGCGGAATGGGTGTGACATCACGAATCAGATTGATCCGCAACCCGGCTCCTTGAAGTGAACGGATCGCCGATTCCCGACCCGAACCTGGTCCATTCACATACACATCGACTTGCCGCATCCCGCTTTCCATGGCTTTGCGCGCTGCAGCTTCGCCGGCCCGCTGAGCCGCAAAGGGAGTACTCTTCCTTGACCCTTTGAACCCTTGATTGCCTGCGCTTGCCCACACCACCGTGTTTCCGCTCATGTCGGTGATGGTCACAATCGTATTGTTGAAGGACGCCTGAACATGCGCCACTCCACTCTGAACAATCCGACGTTCTTTCTTTTTCCCTTTTTTGACGCTCATGCGAACTCCTCCGGCCGTTTCGGCAGACTACGTGTTTGGGGCTCCCTTGGTCACCGTTGGTCTCGGCTTGCTACTGACGCCTGCGCGCCGCCCTTTACGCGTCCGAGCATTGGTCTTGGTTCGTTGTCCGCGGACGGGCAGGCCTTTGCGATGACGCAACCCTCGATAGGTCCCCGTATCAATCAGCCGCTTGATATTCAGCGACACTTCTTTGCGCAGGTCTCCTTCGACCCGGTAATCACGCTCAATGATTTCACGCAACTTGACGATCTTATCTTCACTCAAGTCCTTGACACGGAGCGCTCCATCGATCCCCGTTTCATTGAGAATCTTCTGAGCCGACATGCGTCCGATTCCGTAGATGTAGCTCAATCCGATATCCGTTCGTTTATTCCGTGGCAAATCGATGCCGGCAATACGTGCCATTCTCCCCTCCAGTTCTGAGTGCTGAGCGTTGAGTTCTAAGTGATGAAATGTCTCCGCATCGGGACTGTCTGTAATGCCGGCTCAAAACTCAGCACTCATCGCTCGGCACTTTTCTTTACCCCTGTCGCTGCTTATGACGGGGGTTTTTGCATAAAATCCGCACAACCCCCCGACGGCGCACAACCTTGCATTTGGCACAGATGGGCTTCACTGATGATTTGACCTTCATATCAATTCGCCACTCCCGTTACTTGAAGCGATAGGTAATTCGGCCCCTGGTCAAATCGTATGGTGACATTTCCACCGTGACCTTATCGCCGGGAAGGATACGGATAAAATGCATCCGCATTTTCCCCGAGATGTGAGCCAATATGACATGGCCATTATCCAGCTTGACCCGAAACATGGCGTTAGGAAGCGTCTCCGCTACCGAGCCCTGGACTTCAATAATGTCTTCTTTTGCCACGTCCTTCTGTATTCTTTCCTGATAACCGAACCTAGGTCTTCTCCAATTGACTCAAAATGCGAGGCGCTCCGCTGGGTTGGACGGCAATCGTATGCTCGAAGTGAGCCGAGAGGCTCCCGTCTACCGTGACCGCGGTCCACCGATCTTCAAGAACACGAACCGCACTCCGACCCATGTTCACCATTGGTTCGATGGCCAGGACCATACCCGGCTGCAATCGAGGCCCCTGACCAGGCTTCCCATAGTTGGGAACTTGAGGCTCTTCATGCAGTTGCCGACCGATCCCATGCCCTACAAACTCGGTAACCACTGAGAAGCCGGCAGATTCAACATGTTGTTGCACCGCGTTCGAGATGTCCGTCAAACGGTTGCCGACCACAGCCTGTTTGATCCCAAGATAGAGCGCCGCTTCGGTCACTTGAACCAATTTTGCCGTCTCCTCCGGGACCCGACCAACCGCCACAGTGACCGCTGAGTCCCCATAGAATCCACCCACAATAGCACCGAGATCCAGCCCGATGATATCCCCCTCCTTCAACTTTCGCTTTGAAGGGATACCGTGAACGACCTGCTCGTTCACGGAGGCACAGAGGCTCTTGGGATAGCTCCGGTAGCCTTTGAACGCCGGAACCGCCCCCCTAGCACGGATCGCCTCCTCGGCAATACGGTCCAGCTCTTCCGTGCTGATACCTGGACAGACCGCTTTCCTCACAATCGTGAGCGCTTCAGCCACCACTCTTGACGCCTCTGCCATCACCGCAATCTCAGCGGGCGTTTTCAGAATGATCATGCCGTCTGGGATGCCGCGAGCGCCTTCACGAGGTTATGATTAACCGTGTCAACCGCCTCGGCACCGTTAAGATGCGACAATAACCGCTGTTTCTCATAAAAGTGGATCAGCGGCGCTGTCTGCTCTTCGTACACACGGAGACGCATCTCAATCGCCTCCGGTTGATCATCACTTCGCTGAACCAAGGCTTCTCCGCACCGCTCACATGAACTGCCGCTCTTCGATGGGGCAAACTCTACGTGATAGGTCGCCTGACACTTAGGACAGCTCCGACGTCCACTCAGCCGCTTCACGATTTCCTCTCGAGAAACCCTGAAATTAACCACTCGATCCAGCTGAAGGCCCCGTTCGACGAGCACCTTCGCAAGCGCTTCCGCCTGAGCAATCGTCCTTGGAAACCCATCGAGAATAAACCCATTGGCGTGTGATGGGTCAGCCAGTTTTTCCCGTACCAGCCCGATGACAACTGAATCTGGGACCAGCCTTCCCTGATCCATATGCTCTTTAGCTTCAAGGCCCAGGGATGACTTATTCCGAACCGCTTCCCGAAGCAAATCACCGGTCGAAATTTTACGAATGCGATACTGAACGGCGGCTTTATCAGCCTGCGTGCCTTTCCCGACACCCGGAGCACCAAGAAACACAAGCCGCATGATCCTAGCCGCTTCTCCCGCGCAACGGGGCCATGCCCTTGCCCAAAAACCCCTCGTAATTCCGCATCAACATATGGGATTCAATTTGCTGGGCCGTATCCAGACCCACACCAATGACGATCAATAAAGACGTGCCACCGAAGTAAAAGGGAACATTCAGCTTATAAATCAAAAATTCAGGAATCACACAGACGATGGCCAAATAGATGGCGCCTGCAAATGTAATCTTCGTGAGGACATTGTAGATATAGTCGGAGGTTCGTTGACCAGGCCTGATTCCAGGAATAAAACCTCCGTACTTTTTCATGTTGTCGGCCATATCGACAGGGTTCAGGACCACCGCGGTGTAGAAGAAACAGAAAAAGACGATGAGCCCCACATACATCACCGTGTAGAGCAGCGATCCCGGTGCCAGCTGGGCGCCGATCGATTTCACCCATGGCGTCTCAAAAAATCCCGCAATGGTCGCAGGAAACGCGATGATCGACGAGGCAAATATGGGGGGAATGACCCCAGCCGTATTGATCTTCAACGGAATGTGCGTGCTCTGCCCTCCATAGACCCGTCGCCCAATCACCCGCTTGGCATACTGCACCGGAATTTTACGGCGCCCGCTTTCTAAAAACACAATCGCGGCGACAACGCCGACCATCAAGAGAGCTAATGCAATCAATAAGAACGCATTGAGCTGGCCGATTTCGTACAGATTGTAGGTCTGGGCCACGGCCGCGGGCAGCCTGGCGACAATACCGGCAAAAATAATCAACGAGATTCCATTGCCGATCCCTCGCTCAGTGATCTGTTCACCGAGCCACATCAGGAAACCCGTCCCGGCCGTCAACGTAATGACCGTCATGAGACGGAATCCCCATCCCGCATTGAGCACGAACGCTCCCTGATTCATTTGTTCCAACCCAACCGCAATACCAAATCCCTGAATCAGGGCAATACCGATAGTCCCGAATCGGGTATATTGAATGATTTTCTTTCGACCTCGCTCGCCCTCCTTAGCCAATTTGGTCAAATGCGGGACGACGACCGTCAACAATTGGAGGATGATCGATGCGCTGATGTAGGGCATGATGCCCAGCGCAAAAATCGTGAGGCGGGACAATGACCCACCGGAGAAAATGTCGAGGAACCCCAGCAAAGCTCCGCCCTGTTTCTGCAAAAACTCGGAAAGAGCTTCACCGTTGATACCGGGAGTCGGGATGTGAGACCCGATCCGATACACCACCAGCATGCCGAGCGTGAAGAGAACACGAGTACGCAGCTCGGGGATCTTGAAGATATTCTGAAAACTGGTCAGGAGCCGTTCAAGCACCGCCGATGACCTCGACTCGCCCTCCGGCCGCTTGGATCTTTGCTTCAGCCGATTTACTGAACTTATGTGCCTGAACCACGAGCGATTTCTTCAGCTCACCATTGCCAAGAATCTTAATCGGCAGCTTTTTTCGCTTCACTAATCCAGCATCCACCATGGCTTGCGGAGTGATCGTCTCGTTTCCGACCCACCGTTCAAAACTCTTAATGTTGACGACAGCGTATTCCGTCCGGGATGGGTTGGTAAATCCGAACTTGGGCAACCGGCGCACCAACGGCATCTGCCCACCCTCAAATCCTGGACGTTTGCCGCCTCCCGATCGAGCCAGCAACCCCTTGTGCCCTTTGGTGGCGGTCTTCCCGTGACCGGACCCAGGTCCCCGTCCTATACGTTTCCGCCGCTTTGTTGCCCCTTGTGCGGGAGCCAAATCATGGAGGTTCATGGCTTTCCAACCTCAAGCAGGTAGCCGACCTTATTGATCATTCCTCGCACCTGAGGCGTGTCTGGACGGATAACCGTCTGTCGAATATGTCGAAGACCCAGACCACGCAATACAAGACGATGCCGCTCAGGTGTTCCAATTGGGCTCCGCCGCAGTGTCACGCGCACGCTTTGAGCACCATGCTCGGAAGTTCTTGGCTCGGGAGTTCTTGATGTCTTTGTTGCAGCCATCAGACCGTAGCCCTTTCCCGCCCTTCGGCGACTGCTTGCCGACGGAAGCGAAGCACATCTTCCAAATTTCTCAGTTGGGTGAGCCCGTCCAGCGTCGCACGAACCGCATTGAAGGGATTCCCACGACCCAATGTTTTGGCGATGACGTTATGTGCGCCGACCAGCTCCACGACGGCACGAACCGCCCCGCCGGCAATGATGCCGGTACCGTCGACGGCCGGCTTCAGCAATACGTGCTCTCCCCCAAACAGACCATGCACCTCATGTGGGATGGTGCCGCCCTTCAGCGGGACATGAACAAGGTGCTTCTTGGCTTGTTCGACGGCCTTTGAAATCGCAACCGGGACTTCAGCGGCTTTCCCCTTGCCTATCCCAACCCACCCGTGACCGTCACCGACGACAACGAGCGCGCAGAAGTTGAACCGCTTTCCACCTTTCACAACTTTTGCGACGCGATTGATAAATACGACTTTGTCTTTCAGGTTTAACTCATCGGGATTAACTCGCACGCGCTTACCCCTCAGTCCTAAGTTCAGTTACGGTTCGGCCGGTGATCACGCTTCCTCTGCTCGCCTCGCATCCAGTCTCAATCTAGAATTGCAAGCCCCCTTCACGCGACGCGTCGGCAAGCGCCTTGATTCGACCGTGGTACTTTCGGCCCCCTCGATCAAAAACCACAGTGCTCACCTTGGCGGCTTTGGCACGCTCGGCGATCAATTTCCCAACCGCCTTAGCCGCTTCAATTCCACCGGTCGACTTGAGGGACTTTCGCAATGATTTATCGAGCGACGACGCAGCCGTGAGGGTCGCGCCTCGAATATCATCGATGATCTGGGCATAAATATGGGCCGCGCTCCTAAATACATTCAGGCGGGGCCGTTCTGCGGTTCCCATAATGATACGCCTCACTCGTCGGCGCCGTCGATCAAGTTGTCGAACTTTGTCTGCAGTATTCATGGCCAGTTCCTATTTCCCGGTCTTGCCTTCCTTCTTGCGCAATGTCTCGCCCGCGTAGCGAACACCCTTTTGCTTATAGACATCAGGCGGCTTAATGGCTCGCAGATCAGCCGCCACCTGGCCCACCAACCGCTTATCAACTCCTTTAACGTTGATGAGCGTCTGCTTGTCCACTTTCACATCGATACCCGCCGGCACCTGATAAATCACTGGATTGATATACCCCACATTGAAACTTAATGTCCGACCCTGAATTTGCGTCTTGTAGCCCACTCCGGTGATTTCGAGTGAACGTTCGTATCCTTTGGTGACCCCGTGGATCATGTTGCTCAATTCCGCACGGGTCAGCCCGTGCAGCGCCCTCAACTTACGATCATCACTCGAACGACCGACAACGACTTGGCCTTGATTGACGGCCACGTCTACCCCTTGCACGAGCGACCAATCCAGCTTGCCCAATGGCCCTTTGACAGACACGGTTGACCCGGCAACTTTGACTTCCACTCCACCAGGGATTGCAATCGGTTTTTTTCCAATGCGGGACATGGCCTGTTATATCCTTCACTCGAGATCGAAATGACTCATCTGCCTACCATACCGAGCAGAGAACCTCACCCCCAAGACGACTCTTACGAGACTCTTGATCGGTCATGATTCCTTTGGACGTGGAAAGGATGGACATACCGATCCCATTGCGGACTTTCTTAATATCCTGACTGCCGACATAGACTCGACGCCCCGGTTTGCTGACACGCTGCAGCCCGGTGATCATAGGCTGTCCCTCGCCCACATATCGAAGACGCACGGTCAGAACAGGGTGCCCGTCATGAACACCGTCCTCAATGGCATCAACATAGCCTTCCTTCCTCAAAATCTCCAAAATGGCACGCTTCAGCTTTGAGGCAGGAACCGTGACTGTCTCAAAGCGACGTTGAGCGCCATTCTTTAAACGAACAAGAAGATCGCCGATTGGATCGGTCACCATGCTATATCCTTCTATCCTCCATGAGCCGTCACCGGCGTGAGCACACCAGTTACCAGCTAGATTTTCGAACTCCAGGAATCTCTCCGCGCAGAGTCATCAATCGAAAACATATTCGACACATCCGAAACCGGCTGAGATATCCGCGAACTCGACCACAGACTCCACACCGATGATAGTCCCGCGTGGAGAACTTCTGTTTCGTTGCTGCCTTATTTCTCAGTGCCAATCGTGACACGCGCACTCCTTCCGTTCAAACACACACCGCTGATGCATGTCGCTCTCACGCGCGGAACGGCATACCCAGGTGCTTCAAAAGGGCCTTCCCTTCGTCGTTCGTCCTGGCCGTGGTGACAACCGTGATGTCCATCCCATGGATAGAGGCGACTTCATCGTACTTGATTTCAGGGAAGATGAGCTGCTCTTTTAAGCCAAGGGTATAGTTCCCGCGACCATCAAACGCCTTTGGAGAGATACCGCGAAAGTCTCGGATTCGAGGAAGCGCCAACGTGACCAGTCGATCGAAAAACTCATACATCCGCCGGCTACGGAGCGTCACCTTCGCACCGATGGGCAATCCTTGCCTGAGCTTAAATCCAGCGATGGCTTTTTTGGCTCGAGTGACGACCGGCTTTTGACCAGTGATCATTCCCAATTCTGCCACCGCACCCTCCAAGAGCTTCACATTCTGAATCGCCTCACCCATTCCGACGTTCAACACGACACGCTCAAGCTTAGGAACCTGCATGACGTTCTTGTACCCAAACTCCTTCATGAGCGTCGGGACTACTTGTTGTTCATACATGTCGCGCAGTCGCGGTCGAAACTTGGACTCCTCGCTTCCCTGGTCCAACTGCGGAGTCGGCTCCTTCTTCGAGGATTTTCGCTCAGACGGTTTACTGGAT
>JGI10214J12806_10121516_pt1 | contig 10014 bp, 13 predicted proteins | sample WisConreferecore_FD_12806 | JGI IMG/M metagenome (IMG submission 12806)
AACGTGATGGTGGCGCGATAGCGGTGAATGGCTTTGAGCCACTCGGTCGGCCGCTTGAGGAAGAGCACGGGCGACATGATGGCGGTGGTCAGCGTCGCGGCGAGCGACGCCAGCGCCATCCCGATCAACCCCATGTCGTGGTGCAGCGGCAGCCAGCTCACCCCGAAATCGTCCGCGCCGAGCGCCAGGCCGTCGGGTCCGGCGATGGCGCTGGTATTGGCCGACAGGGTCGCGTGGGTGAGCACCACGCCTTTGGGTTGCGCCGTCGAGCCGGAGGTGAATTGCAGAAAGGCGGGATCGGAGAGGGACACCGGCTCGAAGGCCGCGAGCGCGCCGCCTTGGAGCTCGTCCCAGCGAGCCACCAGGGGCACTCCGGCCTTGCGGGCACGCTCGCCGAGCGCCGATTCCGGCGGCTCCGCGATGAGCAGGGCCGCGACCCGGGCTGCCTGCAGGACGTGCTCGGTCGTGGCGAGGTAGGCCTCCTGCGCCCCGAAGCTGCTCGGCGGACACACCGGCACCGGCACCAGGCCGGCGATCGATGCGCCGAGGAAGGCGGTCATGAAGCCTTCGGGCTCCTGGATGACCAGGGCGATGCGGTCGCCCCGGCGGAGGCCCTGCGCGCGCAGCGCGCCGCCTAACCCGGCCGCGGCTTCGCTCAGCTCGGCGTAGGAACGGGGGCGCTCTTCGCCGGCCTCGGAATGAAATCGGAAGCCCGCGTCCGAGCGGGCCGCGTCGGCGAGCATTTGCGGCAGCGTGCGCGCTGCCGTCACCCGGCACTCCGGGCTTCCTGCATCAGGCGGGCAAGGGCACCGGTCATGTCGCCCACGGTCTTGATCCGGGGCAGCTCATTGAGGGGGATGGAGACGTTGAAGTGGTCCTCGAGCTCGGCCACCAGCTCGATCACCTGGATCGAATCGAACTCCAGGTCGGCGAGCAGCTCACTTTGCACGGTAGGCTCGATGCCGGGACGGCCGACCCGCTTGAGGATCGACAAGGTGTCGCGTTCGATCTCGTCCGGCGTGGGATCGTCCATGCAGTGAACTCCGGCTGATGACGCACGCGCCCATCGAGAGTACAGACAGGCGCGACCCGGGCAGCAGACCTCGCCCGGGTCGTGCGACGAATGGCACCCGGCAAAGATGCAGGAGGGGACGGAATCCGCAAGGTGCGCCCGGGGGGCGAAGCCGCCATCTTTCGCTGTCCCGGATTGGAGACCGGAAGTCGTGATGCTGTTTAGCCTTATGCTTGTGCTCGCCGCCGATTCCAGCGGAGTCCGGAACATCTCCGTTGCCCCCGCCGAAACCCTGAAGACCACGGTCGTGGGGCGGGGTCGCCCGCTGGTGGTCATTCCGGGTCTGATCGGTTCGGCCTACGCGTTTCGCAAAATCGTCCCCCCCCTCAACGCGGCCGGTCTCTCGGTGGTCATCGTCGAGCCGCTCGGCGTGGGGGGCTCTGCCCGGCCGGAGCAGAGCGACTACTCGTTTACGGCGCAAGCGCGCCGGATTGCCGCGGTACTCGACACGCTGGGAATCAACGGCTGCGTGCCGGTGCTGGCCCACTCGCTCGGGGTGGCCATGGCGCTTCGTCTGGCGCTCTTCCGCCCCGACCGCGTGTGCGGGATCGTGGCGGAAAACGGTGGGCCTCAGGAGACCGTCGCGACCTCGAGCGTACGCCGGGCGGTAAAGTATGGCTGGCTGATCAAGCTCTTTGCGGGGCGCGGCAGGATCCGCAGCCAAGTCCGGAAGGGCCTGATGGAGACTGCGGGTGATACCACCTGGATTACGCGAGAGGTGATCGACAACTACACGGCGGGTGGGGCGGGCAACCTGGGTGCGGTGCTCCGCTCCCTCAAGGGCATGGCGCGCTCCCGGGATCCGGACTCCCTGGCCCCCCAACTGACGCGTATTCAGACCCCGGTGCTCTTGCTGGTGGGCGCGGCCCCGAGGACCAATGGAATTCCGGCCGCGCATACCGCGCTGCTCCGGGCCACGCTGCCTCACCTCGTGGTGGACAGCGTCGCAGGGGCCGGGCTGCACATCCACGAGGAGCAGCCGGATGCGGTGGTCAGGGCGGTGCTGGAACTGGTGCGGCGGGTGCTGCCGCCATCAGCGCCCCCTTCCGGCGGATAACCCTCCAATGCGCCACCGCCGCAGGAGCCCAATGTTCCGGACCCCTGCGGCGGGCTGGCCCCCTGGCGTGCTCGAAACAGTTATGGCCCGGCGACCAGCACCAGGTTGACTCCCGTCTTCGCCTCGGAATTGCCCAACGTGATGGAGGCGCTCAGCGCCACGGCAAATCCGGTGGCCTTGGCCGCCACGACGTAAGTGCCGGGCGCCAGCGGCGACAGCGTGTAGGCGCCGGTGGTCGCGTTGGGGAACGCGGTCGCCGCGGTATCGGTGCCCGCGATCGCGTACACCGTCGCATTTGCAGTAGCAGGAGTCACCGTTCCGCTGATGCTCGCCGCCACGTCCAGGGCCGTCGCGTGCAGCACCGGCTTGAACGATATGCTGTTGGGATGGTCCGGCGGCCCCTGGAAGACGAAGCTCTGGCTGACGTCGAAGTCGACCAGCAGCACCGTCTGGCCCTCAGTGACCGTGATCGGAGGACTGAAGTTGACCTTGAGACCGGACTGCGACCCGCTGGGCACCGTCAGCTTGGCGGTGGTCGACCCATCGGCGAAGGTGTGGCCGGCTTTGAGCACCACCCGCGCCGAATCAACCAGCAGCCGGACCTGGCTGTAGGTGCCGGTGGGAACCGTGGCACTGCCCAAGGTGGCCGTCACGCCGTTCTGCAGCGTGAGCAGATCGAACGACGCCTTGGTGTTGCTGATGATCTCCTCGTTGGTGCTGGCGTCGCTGCCCTTCAAGGTCACCTCCGAGATGTAGATGACCGCGCTTTCCAGATTATCCGCGGGCGCGTCGGTCAAGCGAACTACCACCGTGCCGGTGCCCGACGTGCCGGTTTCGTCGCTGCACGCGACGGCTCCCGCCAGGACCAACAGCGGCGTTACATAGCGAAGCATGCCCCTCATGTTTTCTTCCTCCCAAGTTGGCGCCGGGAACGCCCCGGTGGCGTTACTAATGGTGTGACGACTGCCGCCAACATGGGCACACGAGCAGCTTCTGCACTGTGACGCAGGTCACGCAGTTTTGTGCATGCGCGGAAACTAGTCTTCCGGTACCAGCTCTGCGGCATAGGCCCTCCGGAGATTCTCCTGGTACTGCTGGTAGAGTCCTTTGAGCGCGGCATGCTCAGTCGCCACGGCTTGCCGGAACGGGGCATCGGTCAGGTAGTGATAGAGCACCGCGGCCATGATCTGGGCATCCAGGCGGAATCCCGCGTGGCCCGTCGCCGTAAAGGCATCATCCAGCATCCCCATCGTGTGATTGGGGAAACTCGAGCTGGCGACGCTGACTCCGACGCCCGGCACGTCGAGTGAGACTCCCCCGGTTTCTTCGTAACCCGCCGGGCGCTGCAGCTCGGCGACGAGCCTGGGCGCGCCCAGCGCCTTGGCATACGAGTAATAGATCTCCTCCAGTGTGCCGAGGGCGATGCCATCACGGTATTCGCCATAGCGATCGATCTTGACTTGCGTGCCGGTCGCGAGCGCCGCCGCCTTGGCGGCGTTGTCCATCATCTGGGAGATGTGCTCGAGGTACACCCCGTCAGGGTAGCGGATGTAGTAATCCACCACGGCCCGATCGGGTACCACATTCGGCGCGATCCCCCCCTCGGGGATCACCCCCTGGATCGAGGACTCGGGCCGCAAGGACGAGCGGAGCCCATCGACCGCCAGGTAGAAGTGCACCGCCGCCTCGAGCGCATTGCGCCCGTTCCAGCTGCTGAGCTGATGGCTGGGTCTTCCCGTGAAGACGTACTTCACCTCGTTGATGTTGAGGCAGCAGATTCCGAAGCCGGCCCGGGACCGCGCGGTCTCGCTGGAAGAGTGGCTGCGCACCAGGATGCTGGTGCCCTGGAAGATCCCGGCATCCCGCATGATGCTCTTGGCGGGCGGCCCGACTTCCTCCGCCGGGGTCCCGAACACCTTGATGACGCCGGGGAGCCGCTTGCTGGTGAGATACTCCTGGAGGGCCAGCGCCGCCGCGATCGCCACCGGGCTCTGGGCGTTGTGCTGGTCTCCGTGAAAAGCGCCGGCGGTACCGCGCAGCGCATCATATTCCGCGATGAGGCCAAGCACCGGCCCGCCCGCTCCCCCGGGCGACTCCCACCTGGCCACGAAAGCCGTGGGCATTCCCGCGACGCCCGAATCCACCGTGAACCCGCTGGCGCGTAAGACGCGCATGAGGGTATCGGTGGCACGGAGCTCCTTCCAGCCGACCTCGGGGTGCTTGCCGATCCAGTCGCTCAAACCCTGGTACTCGGCGTCCCACAGGGCGGTAACCCGCCCCAGCAGCTTATCGCGCTCGAGATCCCTGGCAAGCGCCAACCGGTCGGCCATTCGGGACGGGCGCAAGGCGGTCTGCAGGGAATCGATGGTTGCCAGCACCGGGCCGGCTGCGGTTCGCTCGGTGGGAGTAGTCTGGGCGGCCAGCGCCACCGCCAGGGCCGGGGTGCTCGCGGTCAGAATCAGGAGCCGACGCAAGGGCAAGTGCATGGGGCATCCAGGTGTCGAGACGCTCCAATCATAGCGTGGTCCGGCGGCGGCAGGCCGCGCGCCGCCCGCCAATTGTGTTATGCTTTGAGTTCGCCCACTCGCTCGAGGTATACCATGCGCTTCGCCCCCTGGCTGTTGAGTTCCCTCGTGGTTGCCGCTGCCTGTACCAGCGCCAAAGGACGCGCCGAAGCCGATATCGCCGCCGCGGATCGGGCGCTGGCCGCGCTCCCGGCCGACGCGGCCAAGGTCGTTCCCGATCAGTTCACTCCGCTTTCCGATGCGGTAAACCAGGGCAAAGATCAGCTGTCCAAGGGGGACTATGCGGCGGCTTCGGCGAGCGTGCGCGAGATCCCCGCCCAGGCCCAGCTGCTGGCGGACTCACTGCCGGCCCGCAAGGCCAGTCTTGCAGCGGTGCTGGACACGCTGTCCGTCGCGATGCCTCGCAACCTCGCCGCTATCAAGGCGAAGCTCGATTCGATCGGGACGGGAAAGCGGCTCCCGCGCGGACTCGACCAGCAGCAGCTCCAGGAGGCGCAAGACACCTACGCCGCGGCAAGCGCGGAGTGGACTGAGGTGATGAGCTCCTATCAGTCCGGGGACCTCGCCAGCGCCATGAGCCGGGCGCTGGGTCTCAAGCTCCGGGTTTCCCGCTCGCTCCTGGCGCTCGGGCTGGTCTCCGATGAGCGGGCCTGGAGCAACGTGACCCTGCCGCCGAGATAATCCGGCAAGGTGAGCGTCGCGGCCGGCTCCGGAGACTTAGGAGTGCCCAAACAAGATGATGGCTCCGGAGCCGACTAGCACCGCCAGCAAGAACAGCAGGGTGAGCAGGACCAGCATCGCGAAAATAAATCGCGGAAGCACGTTGAAGACCTTCATGGCCGCCTCCTTTCCCGGCCCCGCGGCGCGCCGCTGGACCAGGTCCTACAGAGCGGGCCGTCCTACTCCCAACCACCGGGGACATAGCTAATCGTCAGGGATCCATCGCCGGCCCCACGGACTTCATATGGAGAGTTGTCCATGAGGAAAGTGCCAAGCCGGCATGAAACTGTCTTCCTGGCTTGGATTGAACGAAGTCTCACACCGAATTCATGGCCGCTTGCGCCGCGGTGCTTGCGGTCCTGGTAGCAACGGACTAGCGTGTGAAGTGATCGCAGCAGAGCAGACGATTGCTCGGGAAGGAGGCGCGATCATGTCCATCCGTTTCGTCGGCCTTTCCCTGCTGCCTGTCTTGGGAGTCCTCCCGCTGGCGTCCGCGTGCCGCGGCTCGGCCAGTGTTCCCGTGGCAGCCGTTGCGCATGCCGATACGTCCGCCGCCGAGACCCGCAGCGACCTGCTCTTGTTGGCGGCGGCGAAGGTCGCCTTGCCGCCCTCGGGCATCAACCCCAGCGATCTGGCGGAGCCGGAATCGCCGGGAGCGCAACTGTTGTTCCGATTCTGCGCTCAATGTCACCCGTTGCCTTCCCCCGCCATGCACAGCGCAACCGATTGGCCCCGGGTGCTCCGACGGATGTGGCTGCGGATGGACCGGTTGCCCGATTCGCTGGGGATCCGCACCGCCGATGAGGGAGAACGCGGTACACTGCTGCGATACCTGATGACCCACGCCTTGCAGGTCAGCGGCGCCGAGCTGCCCAAAGGACCCGGACGGGAAGAGTTCGCCGCCGTGTGCAGTCGTTGTCACGCGCTACCGGATATCAAGATCCACGCATCCGGCGACTGGCCCTCCGTGTTTCTTCGCATGGAGCGCAATATGGAGCGCATGAGCGTGTCCCGGCCCAATGCCGAGCAGACCGGCAAGATCCTCCTCTACCTGCAGGAAGCGACCCGATCCAGATAGCTCAATCCGGCTCGACGTGGTCGAACGCCCAGCGCGCCACGGTGCCGCAGATCGAGCATGCCGCGCGACCGTTTCCGTAGAGCACCATGTCGGCCTCGTTCTCGCAGGCCGGGCACTCGGCCGTGACGGTCGTGAGAGAGTCCAGCGGTACGCCGTTCCGAATCAGCCGTCCGACCATGGCGTTGGGAGCAGCCGCGCCGAGCGGGCAGAGATTCCCGGTGCAGCGGTCTCCGATATCGAGGCAGATCAGCTCCTCATCGCGTAAGGGAGCCTGGTCCTCGTATAGCGGCGTGCCGCTGATCAGCACCCGCACTTCGCGGTCGCATGCGCTGCAGTAGAGCAGATGGTTCTTCATGTGGCCCTCTCAGGTCAGCGGAATGACTTCGGCCCCGGCAGCCAGCCGGCGCACCGTGCGCTCCCCCTCTTCGTGCGACATCCCGAACACCGCCGTTGCCCCTGCATCGGCGTCGATGCACCGGTCCGCCAGCACGGTGGTGCTGTGCACCGGCGTAACGCGCGGCGCGGCGGTGTCCGGATCGATCAGGTGATGGTACCGGATGCCGTGCCACTGGAAGTAGCGCTCGTAATCTCCCGAGGTGGCCACGGCGCGATCGCTGACGTCCAGCGTCCCGGCCAGGGCGGCGGGATCGCGGGGCGAGCGGATACCCACATGCCACGGGCCACCGTCGGGCGCCCGGCCCAGGGCGTAGAGATCGCCACCCACCGTGACGATCGCGTGGCGGATGCCACGCGCCCGGAGCGCCGCGGCGGCGCGATCGATCCCGTAGCCTTTGGCGATCCCGCCCAGGTCGAGGTGCAGCTCGGGGTCGTCGAAGCGGACCGCCGGCGCCCCGCGAAAGCGGGACAGATCCAGCTTGCGCCAGAATTCGCGGGCCGCGAGGCGTCGCACCGGAGCATCGGCCGGGGGCGCCGTGCGGTTGAGCACGTCCCACAGCTCCGAGGCCGCCCCGAGCGCCGGATCGAAGCGTCCTGCGCTGGCCTGTGCCCAGCGCAACGCGGCGGCAAGCACGCCGGCCGTCGCGGGGGTGATCCCGACCGCCTCGCGCGCCGCGCCGAGGTTGGCCCGGCCGATGTCCGAGTCGGGCCGGAAGCGGGTCATGCTGCGCTCCACCCAAAGCAGCTCGGCGAGGGCGGCGTCGATCGCGTCCTCGGCCAGCCGCTCGTCCGGGTGGGCTACCTGCAGCTCGGCCAGGGTGCCCATGAGCGGCAGGCGCCGCCGGGTGAGCAGCGTTCGCCGGCGGAGGGCCAGCGGCAGCGAAAGCGCCACGAAGAGTCCTACACCCAGGGTCAGGAAGTCGCGACGGTTCGGCTCAGCGGTCATGCTGATCTCCTTGCTGGTTGCGCCCGCATTCGCCCGTGCAGCCGGCGCAGTGCCCCGTGCAGCCGCGGTGGCGAAACACGCCGGAGAGTGCGAAGAGCGCGGCCATGAGGCCGATGCCGAGCAGCGTCTCCATCATTGTCCGCTCCCCATGCCGGCGAAGCCCATGAAGGCGAGGGACAGGCATGACGCGACGATCAGGACCAGGCCCATCCGCCGCGCTACCGCGGGGACGTCGGCCAGCTCCAGTCGCTCCCGGATCGAGGCCATCAGCGAGAGCGCCAGGGTGAGTCCGAGGCCGGCTCCCAGCGCGAAGACGATGCCCTCGAGCAGGGTATACCTGCGACTGGTCTGGAACAGCGCGAGCCCGAGGATGGCGCAGTTGGTGGTGATCAGCGGGAGATAGATGCCCAGCTGGCGGAACAGCACGGGGAAGTACTTCTTCACCGCCATCTCGGTGACTTGCACGCCGGAGGCGATCACGACGATGAAGGCGACGGTGCGCAGGTACGGCGCACGGGCCAGGATGTAGCTGTTCAAGATCCAGGCGCAGAAGGCCGTGAGCAGCAGCACAAAAGTGTTGGCGAGGCCGAGCCGCCACGCCGTTTCCACTTTCGCGGTGACGCCGAAGAAGGAGCAGAGCCCCAGGAACATCACCAGCGTGAAGTTGTTCACGATCATGGTGGAGACGAAGATCCAGGCGAGGTTGCTCATCGGGCGTGCGCTTTCCGCTTGCGGCGGCCCGCGACCCACGCCACGCTGAGCAGGAGCAGCCCGAGCGCGAAGAACCCGCCGGGGGGCAGCACCATGAACACCCAGGGCTCATAGCGGGCACTCAGGACCGGGACGCCGAGCAGGGTGCCGCGGCCGAGCAGCTCGCGCAGGGCGCTCAGGGCGGTGAGGGAGAGGGTGAACCCCATCCCCATGCCGAACCCGTCCGCCACGGCGCGGGTTACTCCGACCTTGGCGGCGAACGCCTCCGCCCGTCCCAGCAGCAGGCAGTTCGCCACGATGAGCGGCATGAAGGGACCCAGCGCCTTGCTGATCACCGGGAAGGTCGCCGCCAGGATCATGTCGGCCAGCGTCACGAAGGTGGCAATGATCAGGATGTAGGAGGTGATCCGCACCTCGTTGGCGATGCGCCGCCGGAAGAGCGAAACGATCAGCCCCGACCCGACCATCACGAAGGTGGTCGCCAGACCCATGGCGATCCCGTTGGCGACCAGGTTCGTCACCGCCATGGTGGGGCACATGCCGAGCATCTGCACCACGACGGGATTCTCGCTGCCGATGCCGCGCCAGACGTCCTGGAGCACCGTGGCCGGGGGCGGCGCGCCCGGAACCAGGTCGGCGGGGGCCGGCATGGTGGCGGTCATCGCGCGGCCGCCTGGTCGAACGCCGCCAGCAACGGCCGCCAGCGTGCCACCGCATTGTTGACGATGCGGATCACTGCCCGCGAGGAGATCGTCGCCCCGGTTATCGTCTGCACTTCGCTCCGATCGGCGCCGCTCCTCGCCTTGACCCGCCGGAGGGGCACGATTCGCCCCGGAAACTGACTCCGGAACGCCGTGTCCGTCTCGATCTTGTCGCCGAGGCCGGGCGTTTCCTTCTGCTCGAGCACCTCGATCCCCGTCAACGTGCCGGAGCCCGGGTCGAAGCCGATCATCAGCGAAAGCTCCTCCTGGAACCCCGGCTCCTGGGCGGTGATTGCCACGCCCGTCCGCCTGCCGGCCGCGTCCCGCCCCACGTACGCCTTGGGCAGTTCCCGCGGGTCCACACCCTCGGGTGGCCGAGCGGCAAGCGCCCCCCGGACCAGATACAGGGTATCCCAGCGCGCCGGCGCCTTGAGCACCTCGCGCACCGCCTGTTCGACCTGCTGGCCAGCGTACCGCTGGATGGCCGGCAGCGTGATTCGGTACACCGAGACGACCAGCGCGCCGGAAGCCGCTCCCGCGATGGCGAGGGTAACGAGGAGCCTCCAGGAGGCAACCTGGCGCGGCGGGTTCGCGGGCGACGCGGATGCGCCGTGCTGATGACCCTTCGCCGTCATGGGGACACGCCGAGCCGCGTGCCGAAGACTCTCGGCTGAGTCAAGCGATTGATGAAGGGAACCAGCGCGTTCATGAAGAGGATGGCGTACATCACGCCCTCGGGCAGGCCCCCCCACACTCGGATCACCACCACGAGCACTCCGATCCCCACTGCGAAGATCCAGCGGCCCCG
>JGI10214J12806_10397602_pt1 | contig 10010 bp, 2 predicted proteins | sample WisConreferecore_FD_12806 | JGI IMG/M metagenome (IMG submission 12806)
TCATAAGCCTTGTTCAAATACTCAATCGCCTTGTCCTTGTCGTTGAGCCCTGCATAAACGATCCCGAAATACAGGCCAGACACGTAGCGACGCTGAGAGAGGTTCTTTAACCGCTTGAGAATCGCCTCAGCTTCAGCACGCTTGCCCGCGGATGCATAAGCAAACCCGAGTGAGGCGGCAACCTCCGGATCGTTTTCCACCGCTCCTTCCTTCAATGGGCCGTCGCCAGGTGAGTAGAGTGAATTCCTCAGTTCATTGATTGCCTCGTCGTGCATTCCCTTCTTGGCATAGGCGAGACCGAGATAGTGATGTGCCACCCAGAAATCGGGATCGATCTCCAAAGTCTTCTGATACTGAGCAATCGCATCGTCGTAGCGATGTTCGAAGTAAGAATAAAGTCCGGCGTTGGAGCTGATGATTGGTGAGAGAGGATCTAGTTGCTGCGCCTGTTCGATCTCCTGTTTCGCGCGATCAAATTTTCCCATCTGCACGAGATACGACGCGTACCACTGATGAGCGGTGGGATATTTCGGATTCAGTTCCAAAGCGCGCTTGAAGTCTGCTTCGGCGCCGAGCCAGTCCCAGTCGTAGGCTAGCTTCACAAAACCTCTCGAGGTGTACCCTTCGGCCAACATCGGATCGATGTCGAGTGCCTTTTGCGCAGCAGCTTTTGCCTGCGGCATTTCGCTTGCCGGGGTGACTACGCCGATGTCGCTAAGCAGTGAATAGGAATCCGCCAGGCCTGAGTAAGCGAGTGCGTAGCTAGGATCCTTCTCTTCTGCTTGTTGGAAATACTTGATGCCGTTTCGCAGTCCCGCCTCGCCGCGTTTGTTCCAGAAGTAGCGTCCTTTCAAATAGAGCTCGTAGGCTTCAGTGTCTTGTGTGAAACGCTTTGAGAGGTTCTCTTCGTCTTTACCAGTCAGGCGCAACTGCAGCTTCGAAGAGATCATTCGCGAGATCTCATCCTGTACGGAGAAAATATCGGAGAGACTGCTGTTGTACTCGGCGCCCCAGAGCTGGGTCCCATCGGCGACATCAATCAATTCAGTTTTGATAATCAATCGCTCGTTCAACTTTACGAGCCGTCCCATCAGCACTGCGCCCACCTTCAGGTTTCGACCGACCTCCTGGGGATCAGGGTTCTTGCCTTTGAACCGGAACACAGCGTTTCGCGACATGACTTTTAGTCCAGGGAGCCGCGACAAACTGTTGATGATGCTTTCTGTGATTCCGTCGGAAAGATATTCGGCGTTCGGGTCGCCGCTATCATTAACGAAAGGAAGAATGGCCACAGAGTTGATCATGGGCCGCGAGTATTTGAAATATGCCACTCCCGCGATAAGGGCCATCACAGCCACAATCGCGCCAATCAAGAGCGTGGTTTTGACACGACTGACTTTCGGAACAATTGGAGCTACTTCGGTAACCGTGACGGCTCCTACGGCGATCGTTTCCGCGTGCGCTGCCCGCCCTGAGGTACTCCGACCGCGACCGCTTTCCGTTACCTGAGTATCGGCCGTCGATTCGATGTCTTCGCGCGGATCTGACGCGGATACGGTGAGTTCTTCACGCAACTGCTCGAGGTCGAGTTTGAGATCGGTGATGGTTTGATATCGCTTGCTGCGATCCTTGGCCAATGCTTTTGAAACAATGCGCTCGAGTTGACGTGGGACATGCGCCGCCTGTTGCGCGAGGGGAGAAGGTTCCTGATCGATAATCGAAACGCGGACGTGACTGTCGGTACGTCCCTTGAACGGCGCTTTGCCAGCAACCATTTCATAAAGCACGACGCCGAGACTGAAAATGTCAGAGCGCACGTCTACCGTTTCGCCCTGCGCTTGTTCGGGTGACATGTAACCGGAAGTGCCGAGAATGGAGCCCGGATTGGTGTTGGTGATCGCCATCGTCACCGCTTCCGGATCAGAAGGCGGCGCCTCGCGTTCAGTGAGTTTGGCTAGACCAAAATCAAGGACTTTCACAAAACGATCGCGCACGAAACGATCATGACGCAGCATGATGTTTTCCGGTTTGATGTCGCGATGGACGATTCCCGCGGCGTGCGCAGCTTCCAGCGCCATTGCTACCTGAATGGCAATACCCAACGCTTCATCGACTTTGATCCGGTTGCGCCAGAGCCAATGGCGCAGAGTTTCACCATCGATGAACTCAGTAGCGATGTAATGAGTGTCGTGCGTCTCGCCGATCTCAAAAATTGTGAGAATGTTTGGATGGTTGAGGGCGAGAATCGCTCGTGCTTCATGCTTGAAGCGGCGAACCTTGCCTTCGTCACTCATTAGGTGCGGAGGAAGTATTTTCAGAGCTACTTTGCGGTTGTGTTGTTTGGTGTCTTCGGCGAGTAAAACCTCTCCCATACCGCCCTTACCCAACCGCTTCACAACGCGGTAATGGGCCACAAACTCAGGCAACTCGGAGCCAGCTTCATGTTGAGGAGTGTTTTGGTCGGACATGGGGAGCGCGTTCTCATCAAGCAACGATACGCGACGCGCGCTTCGTATGGACTCGCGCATTGTATCATCGCGAGAAGCCTCAAACTACATTCTGCTTTGTGTAACGCAAACAGTTAGTTTGCGTTCCCGTTGAATGCCACTCCCGCTTCGCAAACTAACACTTTGCGGTACAAATCAGGACAATACGTTTTCGCGTTGACGCGCTGAATGAGGAGCCGCCGACTTGGTTAGTTGCGCTCGATGTGTTTTCATAATTGCCGATACATCCGGATTGTCGTCTGCCGCTTGGGGGCAACTAGAGTCAGTCGCATTGGCATCGAATCGCCGGTCCCGATTAGGCCCCGTAAGGTAACAATTACAAGCATTTTGTTTCGACTATGACCCCTTTAGTAACTCGTTCTGTTTATCATCTCGCGTTTGCCTTGTGGCTAGTCGTTGGCGCAGCAGGCGTGTGCGCCGCGCAACAACAGAAGCCCAAAGCGAGTCCGACTCCGCCTGTCGCTGCCGACGATCAGGACTCGATTACAACGTTCATTCGACGCGTCCGTTTGCCGATCACTGTTACTGACAAGAAAGGTCAATTCGTTCCGGGGCTAACAAAGAACGAGTTTCTCGTATTTGAAGACAAGCAGCAGCAACAGATCGAAACCTTTTCCGACGACCTCGGTGAAAGCCTGCCGCTCTACGTTGCCGTGTTGATGGACACGTCGCCATCGACCGCAGGCAAGCTGAAGTTTGAGCAGGAATCAGCGATGAACTTCATTCAGACTGTGGTGCGGCCGCGCCGGGATAGAGTTCTCTTCGCAACCTTCGATCACCAGGTAGAGTTGAAGCAGGACTTCACTGACAAGCTTGACCTGTTGGACCGAGCGGTCTTCGGAGTTAAGAAGCTCGGAACTCAGACTGCTCTTTACGATGCAATCTGGCAGTTTTGCGATGAGAAGTTGAGATCAGTTTCGGGCCGCCGCGTCCTTGTTGTAATCACTGATGGTGAGGACACATATAGTCGCGCCGACCTGCGCGACGCGATTGACATTGCGCAACGGACTGAAACAACCATTTATGTGATTTCGACCAAGGCTGGTTTGTCGGGAACAGTTCCGGGAGTGCGAATGGGCGAGGTGAAAGACAAAGTCGATAACACGCTCGTAAAACTTGCCGAGGAAACGGGAGGCGTGGCGTTCTTTACGGGCGACATGCTTTCGCTGGAGCGTTCGTTTACGAAGATCAATAAGGAACTTCGAGCGCAGTATCTTGTTACTTACAAGCCGGCGAACGATCGTTACGACGGTAGTTTCCGCCGCATCGAGGTCAGGCTCTCCACTGATCAGGGTGGTTTGAAAGTACGGACGAAGCAGGGCTACAAAGCCATTGCTGATTCCGTGAGGCCTTGAGGGTTTTTAAGTGAATTCAAGAATTACAGTCTTTACGCTCGCGTTTGCATTAGGCGCTTCACTGCTTGTTGCGGGTTCAGCTGCGTCAGCGCGACTCACAACCCAGGAATCTCCTCAGGAGAAGAGCCGGCCTAGGCGCAGCAGCGATCCGGCATCCGAACCCAGCCCGACGCCCACTCCAAAAGAAACGCTGCCGGTGGAATCCGATGAAGTTGTTCGCGTGGAAACTTCGCTGACGAATATCTTCTTTACGGCGGCGGACAAGAACAAACGTTTTGTCGGCAATCTGAAGCAGGAAGACGTTCGCATTCTCGAGGATGGCCGTCCACAGGAAATCTTTACGTTTCAGCAGAACATCGACTTACCGCTCTCAACGGCGATTCTGATCGACACCAGCCGGTCCGAAGAGCGAACGTTACCCGACGAAAAAGTTGCAGCGCGTGCATTTCTGGAAGCGGTGATGCGCCCTGGCAGGGACGAAGCATCAATAGTTTCTTTTACCGGAGACGTAACTCTGGAACAAGGCTTCACGGGAAGTCTCGAGCGTCTGCGACGCGCGATTGACCGTATCGAGTTTGTTCCTCCTTCGGGTTACATCGGCGGCGGAGTGGTGGTGGGTGGTACGCCTCCCATTTCTGGTCAGAATCAGGCCCTCGCCGGATCCACTGCAATCTGGGATGCCGTTTGGGCCACTTCCAATGAGTTGCTTTCGGATGCTGCGGAAAACTCGAGGCGCGCAATCATCCTGCTTACGGACGGCGAAGACACGATCAGCCAGGTGAAAATGCACGAGGCAGTCGAGCGTGCGCAAAAAGCGGATGCTTTGATTTACACCATTGGCATCGGCGACAGCTACAACTTCGGCGTAAATGAAGGGGCGCTTCGAAAGATTTCCGAGCAGACTGGCGGCCGAGCTTACTTTCCTCACAGCGAGCGTGAGTTGCGAGACGCTTTCGCCCAAATTCAGCGTGATCTTCGAGAGCAGTATCTGATTGCCTATTCGCCGTCAAACAAGAACCAGGACGGCACCTACCGCCGCATTCAGATCGAAATCACCAACCCTGAGCTCAAAAAACAGCTCAAGCTGAACTACCGGGTGGGTTACTTCGCGCGGGGCGGGACATCTGGAGTCCCCGCGAAGAAATAAATCAAACCGTCCGTTTTGCGTCAAATGCCTCACAATTCGGCGATTTTCCTTAACCATAAGTTGGTGACAACCCGCGGCCAACACTGTTATACTGCTGCCGCAGCAGAGGGTTAGCTGCAAATCCCAACTCTCTTCCAGGCCGGTTAAGCCCCTAACCGATCGCCGGCGCTCCCATCAGTTCCATCAAGCCTCAACCCGATTCCGCACATCTATGACTAACACCTCCTTCGAGCCACGACGCGTCCTCATCGCCGACGATGACGAGCAAGTTCTCGCCTTGCTGGTCGAGCTGCTCGAGCAGGAAGGCTACGAAGTTTTTTCGGCCGCGGATGGAGGAACTGCCCTGGAGCTGGCGTTAGCCCACGACCTGGATGTCGTCGTCAGCGATGTTGTGATGCCGGTTCTTAGCGGCATCGAGCTTTGCCGTCGACTGAAGGAGAGTCTGACAACAGCGAATGTTCCCGTTCTTCTTATCAGCGGGCTCAGGCCGTCGTCCGACCATGGTCTCGAAGGGTTGCACGCCGGAGCTGACGACTACCTCGACGTCCCTTTTCGAAATGAAGCGTTCCTCGTCAAAGTGGCAAGACTCGCCGAACGCCATCGCATCGAACGACACTATCGTGAGATCGTCGAACAAGCTGCCGATATCATCTACACACGCACCATCGATGGCTACTTGACCAGCATTAATGCTTCCGGGTGTAAGTTTTTTGGCCGTAGCGCTAAGGAACTAGTGGGCCTTCACCTAAGCGAGCTGATCGGATCTGAGGCTGCGTCGAAAGACACCGAGGAGGTAAGGAATTTTCCGCTCGAGACGCCAGTGCGTTCGCTCCATTGTTTGAAGGATGCTGAGGGACAACTTCGATACCTCGAGGGAATGATCACGGTCGAGCGCGGCTATCGTGGCGAAGCTACGACTGTGCGCGGAGTGGTCCGAGACGTGACGGAACAGAAGTTGGCTGCGGAGGCATTGCGAGACAGTGAAGAACGATACCGGCAATTGGTGGAGTGTTCGCCGGATGCAATCGTGGTGACAAGTGAAGGCAAATTCGTCTACGTGAACTCGGCGGCTCGAACACTCTACAACGCATCCTGCCCAGAGGACTTGATTGGGAAATCCATCCTCGAAGTCGTCCATCCGGATTATCGCTCGATCGTCAGCGAACGACTTAACAACATCGATGAACAGGGACAACCCAACATTCTAAACGTGCAGAAGCATGTGCGACTGGATGGCAAAGCAATCGACGTTGAAGTCACAGGGATTCCTTTTACGTTAAGCGCCAAACCTGCGGTGCAAGCTGTGATTCGCGACATCACGGAACGAACGCAAGCGCGTGAGGCTCTGAAGCAAACTGAAACACGCTTGCAGACGGTAATTAGCAGTGCTTCGCTGGTTCTCTTCGCCCTCGACGAAGGTGGCGTCTTCACCGTGTCGGAAGGCGAAGGCCTGAAAGCCCTTGGATTAAAGCCGGGCGAGGTAGTGGGTAAATCGGTTTTTGAAGTATACCGCGACGTTCCTGACGTCATTCGCAATGTTAAGCGAGCATTGGCCGGTGAATCTTTCACAGACACTGTAGTGATTGAAGACCTGGCGTTTCAAACTCGGTATTCCCCGCTGACCGATGAGAACGGAAAACCCTCGGGGATGATCGGAGTAGCTACTGACATCACGGAGACTCGTCGATCCGAAAAGGCGTCGCGCGAGAATGAAGAGCGATATCGCGAACTGGTTGAGAATGCTAACGACATTATCTACACGCACGACCTCGCCGGGAACTTCACCTCACTGAACCGTAGCGGCGAACGAATTGTCGGCTACAGCTGGGAAGAAGCGTCGCAGATGAACATTGCTGATGTGATCGCGCCCGAGTATCTCGGTCTGGCGCGTCAGATGCTGAGCCAAAAGACAACCGGTAAGGCGCCCACGATCTACGAAATTGAACTAATCACAAAGTATGCCCGCCGGGTTCGAATCGAAGTTAGCAGTCGGGTGATCTACGACGAGGGAAGACCGGTTGGGGTCCAGGGCGTGGCCCGCGACCTGACTGAACACAAGCGTTCCCAGGAGGCACTGCGAGAGAGTCAGACCTTCTTCAACAGTTTCATGGACAACAGCCCGAGCATTGCGTTCATGAAGGATGAGGCCGGGCGTTACGTGTATGTCAATAAACCCTTTGAAGAGTTGTTCGGGGTAAGACTGGAGTTCCTTCGCGGCAAGACGAGTTTCGATTGGTTGCCCAGGGCTACAGCGGAACACACTCATGAACATGATTTGTGCGTACTCTCGAGCGGCGCGCCCCAGGAGATTGTAGAAACCGTTCCTACCCAGGATGGCACGCCACATCACTGGCTGGTAGTGAAGTTTCCCATGACCGACGCTTCGGGAAACAGGTTCATTGCCGGCGTTGGAGTAGACATCACCGAACGCCGCCGCGTGGAAAAAGCTCTAACGCTACAAGCGGAGCGCGAGGCTATCACCCATCGCATTTCCCAGGCTGTCCGATGTTCGTTGGAGACCAAAGAAATATTCCAATCGGCAGTGCGCGAGTTGGGATCGTATTTGGACGTTGATCGATGCTCCCTCTACATGAAGGACGAGAAGGCCGGGCATTTGGAAAACGTCGCTGAGTATCACGCGGACGGTGTAGAGCCAGCCGCGACTGACTTCAAATTGGGAGACCTGAAAGGCCTTGCTGAGGCGCTAAGTGCGAATGGTGTCCTGGTTTTCAATGATGCTGCAACAGATGTACGCATCACGAAGCTGTACGAAAACATTCTGAAGCAAGCTGATGTTCGCTCAATCATGTATGTGGCGATAAGAGTGGGCGACGAGGTGCCTGCAGCCTTTGCGCTTTCCACGACGCGTGAGCTGAGGTACTGGAGCGAGTCTGATATTGCCCTGGCAAAAGCGATTGCTGATCAAACCGGCATTGCGATTCGTCAGGCGCAGCTCTACCAGAAGAGTGAAGCCACTTCCACACGTGAGTCGCTTGTCAATCGAGTGTCTACAGCCCTGCGCGCTTCGTTGAGTTTGCCGGAAGTCTTGAGTACAGCAACGCGGGAATTGGGCCAGGCGCTTGCTGCATCGCGAGTGCACCTCCACCTCTACAGCCCTGAAGATCCACTTTCTCCGGCTGAGCATGAATACGTCGCGCCAGGATGTACCAGTGTTAGCAACGTCCAAGCGAGTTATGAAGATCCGATCGGACGCCACTTGCTGGAAACGGCAAGGCCGATCGTGATCGCAGATGCACTTAACTATGAGGACGGCGACGAAGAATTCAGCACATGCATTCGTGATCAAGCGCGCCAACTGGGACTCAAGTCGCAGATCAATTACCCGGTAGTGGTCAAAGGACTGTTCCGCGGCGTGCTTTGCATTCACCAAACCGATCGGGTGCGTCATTGGAGCGATGATGAGGAAGTATTGGTAGAGGCAGTTGCTGTTCGTCTCGCTATTGGCATTGCGCAGGCTGAACTATTTGAAATGGTCGCGCGCGGCAAGCAGGAATGGGAAACGACGTTCGACGCGATGTCGGATGGTATTTTTATTTTCGATCGCGCGGGTCAATTGAAGCGTGTGAACCGAGCGGGCGCGGCAATGGAAGGAGCCCATCCACGCACGCTGCTGGGCAAGAACTGTTGCGACATCCTGCGAACGAGTGCCGAAGACGAAGGTTGTGTCGTGGAGAACGCACTTGAGAAGAAGGAAAGCGTCACGATTGAAATCACACCGGTCGGACTCAATCGTCCGTTGCTTGTTTCAGTAGAACCAGTCGCTGATCAGGACGACAAGACAATGGCTGTTGTTTGCACAGCACGCGATCTATCAGAGCTGCGAAAAGTGCAGGCTGTCGCTCGGGAGCATCAGTCGCTGCTGACTAACATTCTTGAGAGTGCGCGGGAGTCGATTTACGCGATTGATACGGATGGACGGTTTAAGTGGTGCAACACTGCGACTCAAACCGGGTTGGGCTACAAACGCGAAGAGTTCATTGGTCGTCCGCTTCTCGAGATGGTGCATGAAAGTGATCGCGCGCTCGTTGCTGAGAAGCTTGCTGCGGCCCTGGACGGCCAGGCGCAAACGTACGAAATGCGCTACCACTCTCCCGACGGGCAATTGCGTTACGCCCGGGTTGATAATTCGCCGCTTGTTGTCGACAGCCGTGTCACCGGCGTCCTGGGAATCGCGCGAGACATTACAGAACAAAAAGAAGAACGAGAACGGGCGGCCCGGGCCGACAAACTACGCGCTCTGGGTCAACTCGCATCTGGCGTTGCCCACGATTTCAATAACTCACTGGCCGCAATTCTCGGCAGAGCACAACTGCTGCGGCGTCAGTTAAAGGATGACGCACTGGTTCGTAATCTCGATATCATCCAAACCGCTGCCGAGGATGCCGCGGCAACGGTTCGTCGAATTCAAACATTCGCGCGGAAAGCGCCGGCAAAAGAGTTTGAAGTGATTGATGTCAGCAGTCTGCTTAACGACGCCGTGGAGATCACCAGAACTCGTTGGCAAAACGAGGCGCAGCTACGCGGCCTGGAATATGAGGTGACGCTTGAAGCGAGTGAGGGGCAACACGCCTACGGCAGCGCCTCCGAACTACGCGAAGTGTTCGTCAACCTGATCGTTAATGCTGTCGACGCGATGCCTGAAGGAGGGAAGCTGGCAATCAGTTCGCATCGGGAAAACGATCACCTGCGCCTGCGTTTTGCAGATTCCGGGACCGGCATGCCAGAAGATGTACGGCAAAAGATTTTCGAACCGTTCTTTTCGACCAAGGGCGCACACGGAACCGGGCTTGGTCTTTCGGTGAGTTACAGCATCATTGAACGGCATGAAGGATCGATCAGCGTGGTTTCGGAACTCGGCAGCGGCACCGTCTTCACGATCGAGTTGTCAGCCCATGAAACTGCGCTCGTTGATGAAGTTGCTTCTCAGGACGTCGGCCAGAGTGAGGCGTTGTCAATACTTGTCGTTGACGATGAAGAAGC
>JGI10214J12806_10289279_pt1 | contig 9986 bp, 9 predicted proteins | sample WisConreferecore_FD_12806 | JGI IMG/M metagenome (IMG submission 12806)
CCGCCTGCTCGAACCTACCTCTGGAAAAATCTTCATCGGCGACGAAGACACCTCCAGCGTGGATGCCGTCCGGCTGCGGCGCCGGACCGGTTACGTCGTACAGCGGGGAGGCCTGTTTCCTCACCTCACGATCCACGGCAATCTCACCCTGCTCTGCGAGCTCGAACGGTGGCCGAAGGATCGCGCGTCGAAGCGGGCAGGCGAACTTCTGGAATTGGTCGGCCTCCCGCCGGACGAGTTCCGGGACCGGTATCCCACCGAGCTCTCCGGAGGTCAGCGCCAGCGCGTGGGCGTCGCACGCGCCCTCATGCTAGATCCGGAAATTCTGCTGATGGACGAACCGTTCGGAGCGCTGGATCCCATAACGCGAGCACACCTTCAGCAGGAGTTCAAGGACCTGGAGCGCCTTGTGGACAAGACGATCGTGATCGTCACGCATGACCTCGACGAAGCATTCTTCCTCGGGGATCGTATCGCACTGCTCAGGGAGGGCCTCCTGGTTCAACTCGGCACACCTGCTGAATTGCGCCAACAGCCGGCGACGCCCTGGGTGCGCACTTTTCTGTCTTCCCGCCCGGTACAGTCGGCGAGCGCGGGAGAATCATTATGACGCGGTGGCTGCTCGTTCTGGCTCTTGCGATATCCGCCCCGAAAGCACTCGTTCCTCAGAGTGCCGGGCACATCGTCATCGGATCCAAGAATTTTACGGAGTCGCGGATCCTTGGCGAAATGCTCGCACTGCTGGTGCAGAACAATACCGATCTCCAGGTTGAGCACCGCAGCGATCTTGGCGGCACACTCGTGTGCTTCGCGGCCCTGCGGAGCGGCCAAATCGACCTGTACCCCGAATATACCGGCACCGCATGGTCTGTTGTTCTCAAGGAAGAGGGCCGAATCAGCGATCGGTTGCAAACCTTCCTGCAGGTTCAAAAGAGATATCGCGAACTGTACGACCTCGAATGGCTGTCGCCTTTCGGATTGAACAACACCTACGCTCTTGCGATCCGTGAGGACCGGGCAAAAGCGCTCGGCATTCGTTCCATTTCTGATTTGCTGACTCACGCGCAGGAACTGAAGGTGGGATTCAGTATCGAATTCATGAATCGGCAGGACGGATGGCCCGGGCTAAGTTCGTTTTACGGACTCAAGTTTGGAGACGTCCGCGCGATGGAACACGGCCTGACTTATGACGCGATCGCGAAGGGCGCTATCGATGTGGTCGATGCGTATTCCACGGACGGCAAGCTGGTCCGCTATCCGTTGCGGGTTCTCGACGATGATCGAGGCTTTTTCCCACCCTATAACGCCGCTCCCATCGTCCGCGGCGAGACTTTGCGTAAGTATCCGCAGCTGGCCCAGGTGCTGGACCGGCTCGCGTTCCGGATTCCCGACAAGAAGATGATCCAGCTCAACTATGCGGTAGAGGAAGAAGGCCGCGGATTTCGCGAGGTAGCGCGCAACTTTCTGGTTGAGGAGCATCTTCTGAGTTCCGACGCCGCGGTCGATGCAGATCCTACCGCCGGACGTTCCGGCTTCCTGTCCTTTCTTGCTGGGCGCTGGCGCGAAACTCTTCGCCTGGGATTGCAGCATCTGGAATTGACGGCAATTTCCGTGGCGCTCGCTGTCCTGCTGGCCGTGCCGCTGGGCATCGCCATCTTTCGCAGCAACGCAGGAGCACGCATTGCACTGGGGCTTGCGGGCGTTTTTCAAACCATTCCGAGCCTGGCGTTGCTGGCATTCATGATCGCCATTCCCGGCCTGGGGCTTTCTGTGCGATCGGCCATCATGGCCTTGTTTCTGTACGCCCTGTTGCCGATCCTTCGGAACACGCACACCGGGCTAAAGAGTGTGGATCCTGAACTGATCGATGCGGCGATGGGCATTGGCCTGACGAACCGTCAGATCCTGTTCCGCATCCAATTGCCACTGGCTACGCGCACGATCATGGCGGGCGTGCGCACGGCCACCGTCATCAGCATCGGTGTTGCAACCCTGGCTGCATTCATCGGGGCAGGAGGCCTGGGCGAGCCGATCGTGACCGGACTCTATCTGAACGACACGTGGCTGATCCTTTCGGGCGCGATTCCTGCGGCCCTCCTGGCCTTGTTGGCCGATTATCTGCTCGGCCTCCTCGAGCGCCGACTTACGCCAAGAGGCCTGTTGGTCTAAGAATCAGCACTCCGTACTCGCCACTCGCCGATTTGTAAGATCCCTTTGCATTTAGCATTCAGCGCTATAAAGGGCAAGGAGTGCTGATTTTCTGAAGCCAGACCTGCCGGAACGTCGAAATCGAGAAAATGGCCAAGCCTTAAGACGGGGAGTTTTGCTAGCATCTCGCTGCAACGGAGGTACAGGTGTTCGGCAAAAAACTATCGGAGTACGTTCGGTTCCAGGGATGGGTGCTGGCGTTGATTGTAATCGCGTTTGCGCTGCGCTTTGCTCTTTCAGCGTCATGGGCGAGCATGAATACTATCGGCCTGATCGGCTTGCTCTACTATGCCGTGGGTGTTCCCCTGGCTCGATTCGGGAGCTACAAAGAACTGCTGGCTCTTCTCATCATACAGACCGCAGTCACTCATGGCTTGATCGCGCTCGCGATAACACTGGGCATCGCGACGGGAACAGACAACATGTTCACTCGGCCGGAGTATTTTGGAGGTAACGACGGGAAGACATGGATTCATGTCGGTCTGCACGTGATCGCGATTGCGATTCTTCCGTTCATTTCCTGGGTCTTCGGCGCGCCGATACTTTTCATTACGAAAAAGCTCCGGCCCGCCTGATGGGGGGAACTATGCAGGCAAACCGAGTCTTACTCGCCCTGTTAGCCGCCACGTCGGTTGCGGTCTTCGGAGCGCAAGGCGATGTTAAACCTCTCAACGATCTGCCAAATCCGTATCGCACCGTGCGCGATTGGGCGCAACCCCCGGGCGGAGCGCCGTGGGCCGCAGTCACGGCTGTCGAAGTCGCACGCGACGGGAGCATCTACGTCATTCATCGATGCTCGGGAAATTCGTGTGCGGGACGAACCGAGCCGCCCATTCTGAAATTCGATAAATCAGGCAAGTTGCTCAAGAGCTGGGGCCAGGGGATGTTCGTGTTTCCGCATGGCGCTACGATTGACGCCCAGGGCAATCTGTGGGTGACGGACGCGCAGGCGCAAAACGGAAGGGGTTATCAGGTGTTCAAGTTCAGTCCGGAGGGAAAGGTTCTGATGACCCTCGGAAAAGCCGGCGTTGCCAGCGCCGAGCCTGGACTTTTCGACGAACCCACGGACGTGCTCGTCGCCCCCAACGGCGACATCTTCATCACTGAAGGACATTCCGGCGGAACTGCCGGGAACGACCGCGTTTCGAAATTTTCGAAGGATGGAAAGTTCATCAAGTCCTGGGGCAAGAAAGGATCGGCCAACACGGAACTGGACTCGCCCCATACGATCGCGATGGATTCCCGCGGCAGGTTATTTGTCGGTGATCGTGGAAACAATCGCATCCAGATTTTCGATCAGGACGGGCGTTATCTCGACACGTGGCGTCAGTTCGCCCGGCCGAGCGGGATCGTCATCACCCGTGACGACACGATCTTCGTCGCCGATTCGGAATCGTGGGGCCCGGATCAACCGGGCTGGAAGAAGGGCATCCGCATCGGAAGCGCCAAAGACGGATCGGTGAAATACTTCATCGAAGACATGGAGTCGACCACCATCGAACACAGCGGAGCCGAAGGTGTTGGCGTGGATGCTGAGGGAAACGTCTATGGCGCTGTGGTACGCCGGCAAATGCTGGAAAAACATATCCCGTCGCAGCGCCCGCGATAGAGACGCGCCTTGCCGACTTCTCGACAGGGGAATGCAGAGGCGAATCGGCCGGACAAGTTAGGGGTGCAACGGGCGCCTGGAGGTAATAACCATGTTCCGCCGAAGCGGTATCGACCGTATCAGTGGCCCACGAGTCTCAACCTGGCGCGATCTTAGACTAGACAGGGAAGGAACTACGCAAGGACGTCAAAGTCTCAAAGTCATTCGCCGACTCTTTTGGAAAGTGCAAAGTGGAACGGGGCGATTGAGGACACTAAGAAAGACGTTGCCTCAAAGTCAAAACTCGTGACTGTGACTCACGTCACTGGGTTACGAGTCTGAGCGGCGGCCTTAAAAAAATCGCCAACTTCGTCCCGAGTTGATGCTGGACCCTTCATCCTAACGTTGCCTTTCGAGTCGGTTGCGACAAAGTAGGGAGTTGCTCGCACATTCCACTTTTTGGCGAACTCGTTCTTCGGATCGGCTATAACTACTGCAGCGGGCGACAATACTTCGGCATAATCCTTAGCACCAGCCGCATCAGCCTTATACGCCACTATAAGGCCCACGTCGTGGCTCTTCGACACGTCTCTTACGATTGGTTGTACTTGGGTGCAATAGCTACAGCCTGGCGCGCTAAATAGCACGACATGCCCTCTGCCTATTAACTGATAGTCACTGTCGTCGATTGTTATCAACGTTGCATCAATCGGCTCGTTGAGCTTAGGACCTTGGAGGTCAAGGATTCTCTGTCGTTCCATCTGTCCCTGCAACAGTTGCTCCCCGAAGTGTCGGTAGAGTAAAAACACGGCTACGTAAAGCACAGCTACCAACACCCAGAGCGCGATATAGCTCCAGACAAAAAAACTATTCGACCACATTTATGTGTCCTCGCGAAGTCGCTGCATTGTCACTTCGATCTCCCTTATCATCCAGTACGCCGCCCCCAACCAAAGGAGCATCGGCACGATACGCAAAATATCAAAATATCCGATATCGAGAATCGAACGGTGTATGACGCCAGACATTGGTTCGGCGCCAAGCGCAAACAGAGCGCCGATTAGTAATGCAACATCAAACAGAATATCGGACGATCCAAGGCGAGCATTGCGTGATGGACTGGTAAAACATGCACATCCCCCTCTGTAACCGACCTTGAGCGCCCTTATCATGAGCATCGAAAAAATGATCAGCAGGCATGCCGAGATGCTTAAAGCCGCGACAGACATCCATCCGCTCAGCAGCCAGGCACCCAGGCATAACTCAACGGGAGGAAGAAGTTTGCCCAACGCTCTAATACACGCAGTCGATCTTATACCTGCAGCTTCCAAGATCCTCGAGTGTTCAGATGACCCCGTTCGAAGTTTCATCGATCCGGCGAAGCCGAAGGCTAGCGCGAGAATCAATCTGATATCGAAGGCCAAATCTGCACCGCTCATGTTTGAAAATCTCGGAAGCAGGGTAGGCATAGCATCGTCTAAGTTGAGTTTAACGACGCGAACTAGGCAGCACTAGTCTTATGCCTATCTGGTCATTTTCTCTAACCCTGATTGTCGCGGCTTCTGGTCCGGTGGATTCCGCAAACAAGTTGGGTGCTGGAAAGACATCGAAAGCATTTGGATATTCCTGAGGAGACCACGCAATCACACGGTATAGACCGGGGACAATCCCATTCAACTCGAATACACCAAACTGATCGGTACGACCGACCCGACGCCGAAACATCTCCTTTTCGAGTGTCGCCGGCTCTGGCATCAATGTAACCAGAGCGTCCTGAATGAGAGTAGCGCCTTCTGACACAGTGCCGCGGACCTTGCCTGCCCCGGACTTGACTTGAAGTTCGACGAGGCTCCAACCTTCGTTGGAGACCAAAATGCTGTCAGTCACTATATTTCGACTGCCCTGACGCGCCCCGACCAAATATGTGTTAGCCGGCAACCCGTCCAGTTGGCGAAGGTCATATAGACCCGGCGGCAGAAGGTCGAAGACCGCATCTCCATCTCGTCCAGTACGCTGCACTAAAGAAGGCTGTAGGCGACTACCTCGCGAGAGATCCGAAAAACTCATTTTAGAATCCCGTCTCATAGCGAACCTCAAAGGAGGCCGCCCTAAGTTTATCGAGATTCGCTCTAAAGGCACTCGGCCTCCGCTCGCTGTTAATTGAGTTAAGTTGATTCTTAGGCGACCTTCAGGTTTCGCCAAAATGACCGAAACCTCTACGTCAGTCCCTGTGAAATCGATATCAGTAGAAACATCTAGGACGCCATCGGGCGTTCTCCAGCTCGCCGTGAAGCGGTACAACCCGGGCTGATTCGGCCAGTAAAGGCGGCTCATTCTGTCTCCCCGGTTCAGATGTGTCGTCTGCGTCGAGTCCAAAAAGGATAACGATCCTTCCCTTTGGCCTGACTTGTTGCTGATCGAGGGGGGAGGGACACAGCATTCGAGGATGACATCTTTATCTGGCTCCCCGCTAGGATTCTCCACATGAACCCGAATGGCACCAAACCGCGTCTCACTTAACACGACGTTTTGTAGTCGTGTTTCTTCACCCGGACCTGCAGTAGCCCAAGTAGCATTTCGAATCTCTGGTACACCCGGATAGAGAACCGGAGGGATCGAACCCGGCATCGGGCGATCGAGAGCGGGTGCTTGCGGGAAAGTCCCGGAGAATTGAGTGCCGCTGGAAAAGTTTATCAAGTAGTGGCCGGGTGGTACATCAGTCAACCTGAATTCACCTCTGTCGTCGGTTGTTGTCCGATCACCAGCAACCAGTTCTGAAAGACCATCCTCCCCAGTTCGGTAGAACAAGGGCGAAACAACAATCTGAGGAACCGGGCGGCCTCGAGAATCGAACACCCGGCCCGAAACGATGCCGACTTCTTGCAAGCTAACCCTCACGTCTCCCGCCGCGATGCCGGGCTTTACCTCATAGGTAGCGCGACGTAGCATGTACCCGGGTCTGGCAAACGTGACCGTAATGTTCCCTGGTTGCTCGGGTGTCAACGTGAAACGGCCAGAAGTATCCGTTGTTACTTCCGGACCTCCAATCATCATCCTAGCTACAACCCCGGCGATAGGCTTCCCCGTAGATCCTGAAACAACAATACCTGCGAGACTGGATTGTGGGGCCGATCTGAGTGCTTGCCCCACAAGTAGTAGTGCGAAGGCGAGCATGCCGATAATCGCAATGAGCAGAAAAAATGCCCTTCGCCTATTCACATTGTTCTCCAGTAATAGACCCCCAACTACCCGAGCAAGTGCGCCACTGGCCAACCTTGGCCCTCGTCGCGCAATTCAACAGCCACATTCGTTGAGGTCGTATTGACACGTGCACCAATCGTAGATGTTTCTTGCGCAATACATCCAAGCAAAGCGAGCGGAACATCCCCCATCACCACAATAACCACCCCATCCCATCGTGCTTAGCGTTCCGCAAGCAGCGATCTCCCATTGGTCGGAACAGCAATGGTTTCCGCCGCACTCACTGGAACTGCAGTAGGAAATAGTAGGTTGTGATGGACAGACTTGCTCCTCTTGATAATAAAGTTGGCCTTGACCACCACACTGCGCAAACAGCGATTTGCTGCCGATCGCGAGCCCGGAGAAAACACCAAATCCAACCTTTGCAAATTTTGATAGGAAGCCCCGACGATTACTTAGCTCAGCTGCTCCCTTCATCAGTCGTTCGACTTCGCCTCTTAACATGGTCTTTGACATCGTAGCCTCCGTGACCGTGAAGATTTCGTGATCTTGAAGATTTCGTGATGCGGCGCGTGCCCACAGCAATTCGACCTATCCAAAAGCAAGGCGTGTCTTCTGAGGTAGTCTCGCGTCCGGTCAGCTAGAAACAAGGTCGTGTGAACAGCATTCCAGAACGTTTGGCAACAACAGACCGCCAGACTTCGACGAATCGCCATCGAACCAACGAGCAGCCGTCAAGTAGCACCGTCTCTTGAAAACTGAAACTCTTGCCGGGCATGATCGAGTACCGCCCAGTTGCTGCCAAGTCAGCATTTGCGACAGCGAAGATCTCGTGAACCGTCGATGGCCCTCGTGGCATGCTCCGCGGGCCGAGGTGATTTCATCCCCCTCATCACGCGTTCCCAATCAGCGCGTTTTCCATTTAAAAACGCGCACAGGCTACACCGAACACCACCGCGATGTCTCGGCGTTCCTTATCATTCTTTCAGCGTTTTTTTGGTTTTTTTCGGCGTTTCTTGCGATCGATGTCGTTCGCGAGGTTTTCGGCCCTGTTTGAAGGCCTGGGGGGTGATGCCCATCACGCGTCGAAAAGTCCGAGTGAACGTCGTCGAGTCGCGAAAACCGCACTCGTCCATCACTTCAGCGATGCGCTTATTCGAGGAGCAAAACAATGTGGCTGCATGATTCACGCGCATGAGGTCCATCCAGTGCTTGAAGGTCACGCCTACTTTCAAACTGAAGAAGTTCGAGAAGTAAGTCGGGCTCATTGCAGCGATGTTGGCACCTTCCTCCAACGACAAGCACTGTCCGGGATGCTCGGAAACATACGACAGAACCTTCCTTAGGGGCTCGTAATAGTTAAACGCTCGCCAACGGATGCGGCGGCTCTCCTGAGAGTCGGCCGAGTTGATGACCACCCAAAGTTCCTTCTTCGGCATACGTCCCCTCCAGAGGGTGTCGTGCAGGAGATTGTGTCCAGCTGGATGAATGACAGACTGAATCCACGGCATCCGGCTGTCTAGTCGAAAGCTCCAAGGGACCATTGGTTTTCGGAAAAACGGGAACCGCAAGGACTTCCCCATGGCTTTCGATGGAGAGGTATGCTTGGCCGAAAGCCTCCGATTTTTTTGGCCTCTATTACTTAAGTTGCGAAATCGGCCTGCAAACCCCAGAAATATTTTTGTGAATTCATTAAAACGGAAAGGCTCCCCTTCTAGGAGGCACACCTAGACCGGCCCAGCTAAGTCGCTTGCCCGACTCGACGTGCGATCCCAACGGGTTCTACTCTGTCTTTCAAGGTCTGTTAGCTCTTTGCGCGTGAACTCTGGGAGAATCACCCTCCGCTGTAGAATGAGTTACCCTGCAGGCTTGATCGACGATGCGGAACTGACGAAGCTTATAGAAAGCGAGGAACACGGAAGAGATATGACTGTGCGGCTGTTTTTGGAAAACGATTTCAGGACACCGACAAGTGGCTCTTTTTTGCAACGCGAGCAGGCAGGGAAAAGCGCGGAAGTCTCCCGCATCAGTTCGTTAACGGAGCAAATGGAGGATATCCTAGAACCGCAGGCCGGTAAGTCTTTGAAACTAAAAGCGGGAGACGGGGATCGTCCCCGCGACGTCCAGCTATCGACGTCCCGCTTGGGAGAGTGGCGGTGTTTATTAAATCAAAAGGCGCGTGGCGATCGGTCGCCTTCAGTGGACCGAGTTGCCCTCCGGCACTCCATACTCTTCATCCGTCTCGATCGCGACGGCGACCGAAACGGGCTCAGGCGGTACGACCCGCGGGCGGTAAGCCTGCGGGCTACGGACAAACTCCGAAGGTTGCGCCACTGCGCGTCCGATATAGAAGCCCTGTGCGTAGTCGATTCCGTACTTTCCGAGCAGGGTCAGCGCAGCCGCGCTTTCTACGTACTCCGCCACGGTTTCAAGGCCTGCGGCTTTCGCAACTTCGCCGATCATTCGGACCATGCTCTGATCGACGCGGTTGCGGGTGAGTCCTTTGATGAAGGAGCCATCGATCTTTAAGTAGTCGACCGGGAGGCGCTTCAGGTAGCTGAAGGAGCTATAGCCGGTGCCGAAGTCGTCGACCGCGAAGCGGCATCCAAGATCCCGCAGCATTGCGATTTGCTTGTCGGTCTTGACCGCGAATCGCACGGCCATCTGCTCCGTTATCTCAAAGCAAATCTGATCGCCGGGCACACGGTACTCTTTCAAGAGATTTCGGACAGTGGTTGCGAACGACTCGGTCTCGAAAGCGGAGCCGGAAACATTCACGGAGAGCCGCAACTTGGAGTCGCCGCCGGAGAATTCCGCGAGCGCCTTTATGGCGTGCTCAACGGCCCAGCGATCGATGTCAGACATGAAACCGAATCGGGTAACCGCCGGCAGAAACGAATGGGGTCCGACGAGCCCGCGACTCGTCTTGAGGCGCAGTAACGCCTCGTAGTGGGAGACGACTCCGCTTCGTATGTGCAGAATCGGCTGG
>JGI10214J12806_10118888_pt1 | contig 9964 bp, 6 predicted proteins | sample WisConreferecore_FD_12806 | JGI IMG/M metagenome (IMG submission 12806)
ACTGCCGCCGCTCGACGACGGCGCAGGCGTGGGCGTCGGGGTTGGATCCGGATCGGGGTCGGGCGGGGGAGGAGGCGGAGACGCGGCCGCCGTCGTGATCGTAAGCGTGGGCTGGATCGCCAGCGTGGGATCCTCGAGGGAGGCGAAGCGGTAGTCCGCGCTTCCGTTCGGCGACATCTGGATCATCAGTCCCTTGTTGATGCCGCCCGAGGCCCAGGTCTGCACGAGCGGCGTGACGTCGAAGTCCACGGCCTTCGCGGGGCTCACGGTATTGGTCGTGCCGTAGTCGATCGACGGCACGGACGTGACCATCGCCCCGATGGACAGCAGGAGCGAGTCCTTCCACGTCAGGCCGTCGTTCCAGGCCGAGTTGACCGGGAAGAGCTCGAACACGTCGTTGGCCCCGCCGCCGGCGTTTTCGCGCACGACCCACAGGGTCAGGATCGCCGAGGTGATCGTCTGGCCGGCGATGGCCCCCGTCTGGAACTCCATGTAGAGGCGCTCGGTGACGCCGGTGGTGCACTCCGCGGAGAGATAGGGGGAGACACCGTAGGAGGAGTCGGGGGTTGCGGAGCTGACCCACGTGTCGTGGAACGGCGACAGGACCACGGGTCCGGCGGGGGACGGCGTCGGGGCCCACGCGGGCAGCAGCAGACAGAGTGCGAGCGCAGAGAATCTCATAGCCTCTCCCTTCATGGCGCGGAGACGGTCCGCGTTACCGGGGCGTGTACGTGACGACGAGCTTCGGCCGCTTGGCGGCCTCGGTGGACTCGCGAGAATGGGCCTTCATCCCGCTCGAATTCTTGGGGGCGATCAGGAGGACGCCGTTGTTGCCGGCCGGCGCGTCGATCCACGATTGGACCAGCGCAATCCCGTCCGCGTTGAGGGGGAAGACGAACTGCTCCTCGACGGGAATCGCGAATCCCAGCGCCGGCGAGAGCCGGTCGCCCGTGAGCGTCTGCCAGTTCACGTCGGTCTCGTTCCAGGCGCGACGGATCGCGTGGACCGTGTAGGGCGGCTCGCTCCGGGCGGAGCGGTAGAGGACGAGGGCCGCCGACTGGATCTTGCTCCCCGGCGGGATCGGCGCGACGTCCCAGCGAAGGACCATGCGGAGCTCGCGGCCGGTGCCGCCGGGATTGTCGCCGTCGACCTGCAGGGTCGGATTGGTCCCGTAATTGTGGACGGCGTTCGTCTCGGACAGGAACGAATCGCGCGTCCCCGCATAGGTCGGCGCGGGCGAGACGCCGTCCTGGAACGACACCTCGCGCAGCGGCCGGGGATAGAGCCGCGGTCCGCCCGTCGTCACGGTGTTGCCGGCGGCGACCTCGACCGACGCGTCGTCCTTGAGGCGGGTGAGTCGGACCTTACCCTCATGAAGATCGATCCGCGTCGTTGCCTGGCTGACGAGACGGAACCGCGTGCCGACGACCCGGACCTCGGCGTCGGCGGTGCGGAAGACCATCGGTTTCCCGGCCGGCTGGCGGGCCACGTCGGCCTTGATCGCGCCGGCGACGAGGTCGACGCGCTTGCCTTCTTCTCCGTCGGAGATCGCCCGGACGGTCGCCGGGCCGAGGAGTTCCAGGCGCGTGGAGTCGGGGAACTTCACGACCACCACGCTGTCGGGGCCCGTGGTTTCCAGGCCGTGGCCGGAGACGAGGGCCTTCGACGGTGTCGCCGGGACCTTCCCGGCGGGCGTGACGACCCGGACGTCGCCCTGTGCCCAGTCGATCATCGCGACGACCGCGACGGTCCCCGGAGCTTCGGCTCGGACGAGCTTCTCCTGGGCCTTTTCCTGGGCGACCTTGGAGCGGTCGAGATCCGCCTCGACCTTCTGGCGCTCCTCCTGCATGCGGGCCTGCTGGCGCTGGGCTTCCGCGGCTTCCTTCTTCTTGTCCTGGAGGAGCTGTTCCCATTCCCGCTCGATGCTTTCGAGCCGCTCGCGGGCCTTCTTGCGCTCGGCCTCGATGCGCGCGAGCTCTTCCTGCGCCTCGTTCCGCGCCTTCTCGCGCTCCGGCGGCAGGGGCGCCGCGGGGACGACGGGCAACTTCGTGATCGGCGCCGGCGCGGGGTCGACGGACCGGGTGAAGAAGGGCAGGGCAAGAGCGAGGAGGAAGAGCGCCGCGGCCGCGATCCACGCGATCGCCACGGCGGGCTTTCGGGCCGGGGGCGCGACGCGGCGGCGGGTCGCCTTCTTCCGGCGGACGGGAGCGAGCGACCAGGCGTCGAGCGCCGAGGAGGCCTCGCGCATCGACTCACGCGCGGCGCGGCACTCGGCGCAGCCCGAGAGATGAGCCTCGACCCGAGGCTTCTCTCCGGCCGGAAGCTCGTCGTACACGAGCCCCGCCAGCAGTCCCCGGACTTCGTCGCACTCGCGCATGGTCGTCACGTTGAACCCGATCCCTTCGAAAGTCTTCGGTCGAATCCTACAGGGGTCCCAGTTTTCGCCGCAGCAGGAGCAGCGCGTCCGACATCCGCCGCATCGCCGTCCCTTCGGGAATCTGGAGCACCTCGGCGATCTCGCGGAACGACAGGCTCTGATAGTGGCGCAGGATCACCACGTCGCGCAGGACTTCGGACAGCCCGTCGACCGCGCGATGGACGCGGTCCGACAGTTCGGCCGACTCCAGCGCGTCCGCGGCCGTCGCCGCCGGCTCGAGGTCGATTGCGTGCGACGGGCGCGCGTCGCGATGGTGGTTCAGCGCGAGGTTCCGCGCGATCGTATAGAGGAACGTGCGGAACGACGCCTGGGGCACATATCGCGCCGCGGCCTTGTGGAGCCGGAGGAACGTTTCCTGGAGCAGGTCCTCGGCGGCGGCGTCCCCCGCGCGACGGCGGAAATAGCCGAGAAGCTCGTCGGTATATCTCGAGACGAGGGCGGAGAAGGCGGCGGCGTCACCACGGCCGGCCTCGAGATACAGATCCCCATCGGAGCGGGCGGACATGTCCGTCGTCCACTCTAGCGACCGTCCCGCCGGACGCCAAGCACCGGGTCGCTGCCGAAGTTCCAGGAGCATCCGACCGGGTGAACCCGCGGAGATCCGCAATCTTCGGTAAGAAACGGAATTCGCCGAAGAATCGCGCCCCTCCGGGGTTTGCCAAGGCGGTCCTCGGATAGGGAGACGATATGCGAGCCATCGTCCTGGTCGGACTCCTCCTCGCCGGGCGCGTCGACGACGACATCTTCGCCGTGAGCGCCGTCTACAGCTTCCTTCCCGACGGAACCGTGAGCGAACGGTCGGACGGGGATCTGGGCGACCTGAAGCGCAAGAACGGACACTTCGACGCGTCGACCCGGACGATCCGCCTCTACGGAGCGCAGAACGAGGAAGTCGCCGTCCAGATCGTGATTCCGTTCGCCGGCGAAGGATTCCATGCGACCTCGTCGGCGATCGGCGCGATTCCCGCGGACCGGGTGACGTTCAGCCTGATCGCGTACGACAAGGTCGGCGCGAAGCTCCAGCCCGACGTGATGATCCCGCTCGACGGCTCGGTGGCGGGGATCAGGACGTTCGACGTGCCGCTGCGGATCAAGGGGCTTCCCGAGATCGCGAACCGTCAGGGCCTGCTCCTGATGGAGGCGTGGATTCCGAAGTCGGCGCCCTCGGGAGTCCAGACGGGCACCGTCACGATTCTCCAGGGAGAGAAGGAGATCTCGAAGCTCAAAGTCGAGATCTCGGTCTTTCCGCTCGCGCTTCCCGACCAGCCGACGTACCGGCTGGACTATCTTTCGTACGGCAGTCCGCTCGGCGAGCTGGGGCTCGACGCGCGGCTGGGATCGGGTGGCGACCGCGACTTCCGGACGGATCCGCGGGGGATCGCGGCGGAGCATCAGGCCTACCGGCTGACCCAGGACAACCGCGGCTTCCTCAACATCCTCCCGTACAAGTCGCAGCGCGGTAATCCGACTTACGCGTATCCGGTGAAGGGAAGCGGCAAGTCGGCGAAGATCGTGTCGTTCGAGGGGTTCGACGAGCGGTTCGGGCCGGTGCTCGACGGCAAGACCTGCAAGTTCGGCCGCCCGCCCGCCTGCTTCACGCTCGCGTTCAACATCAACTATCCGTACACGATGAGCGACGATCCGAAGAAGCAGTTCGACTTTCGTCCGTTCAAGTCGACGGTTCCGGACGGTCCCGGTCTGAACAAGGATCTCGCCGAATTCGAGGAGACGTTCCGCGCGGTAGCGCAGCAGACGGTCGACCATTTCGCGGAGAAGGGGTGGACGAAGACCACGTTCGAGGTCTTCTTCAACCAGAAGCCGGACAACAGCAACCGGACTCCGTGGAAGCTGGACGAGCCCGTCGAGGGGCTCGACTACAAGGGGCTCAAGTATCTGTTCACGGTCGCGAAGTGGGCGTTCGACGGCGCCGACAGGAAGGGCGTGAAGATCCGCACGCGCATCGATATCGGCCACTGGGAGTGCGAGGGCATGGTGACCCTGGAGGGGAAGCCGACGGCCTGCTACAAGAAGAAGGAATACAACTCGAAGGGCGCGGAGAAGATCCTGAAGCCGGTGATCGATCGCTGGGTGGCAGGTCTCGTGCATGTCAACGGCGCCTGGCCGCTCGTGGCGAAGTACAACACGCCGGAGGTCTGGTTCGACGACTACGCGGGATCGGGGCAGGGCTCGTCGCACTTCGGCTCGCTGGCCGGCGTCTGCTGGCAGAGCGCGTTCCTCGGGGTCGAAGGTCGCGTCTTCTACAAGGCCTCGTTCCTGTCGCCGACGGCCGTCGGCGACGCGTGCATGATGTACAGCGGCAAGGATCTCGGGTTCACCGGCATCCTGGCGAGCCGCCGCATGAAGCTGCTTCGCACGTCGGCGAACGACTACGACCTCTGGCTGCTGGCGAAGCAGAAGTCTCCGAAGGCCGCCGACGAGCTTCTGCGGAAAGTCGTCCGGATCGGCGGATCGTCCGATGCCTCGTACCGCGACAAGACGAAGACGGTCGAGGCGTACTTCACGAACAACGTCGAGGACCTTCTGGCCGCGCGCCGGATGGCGGCGGGGATCGCCGCGGGCGCAGAGCCGGCCGTCACCCTGGAAGGCTTCAGCACGAAGTACTCGCCCAACGGCGCCCCGGACACCATCGTCAACTACGATTAGGAGCCCTTCTTCCTCCGACAAAGGAGCACGGCCAGGAACGCGAGCGGCAGAGCGAACAGCGGGGTCCCGCGAAGAGAGACCATGCCGCAGCCGCACGCGCCGTCGCTGCCCCCGCCCTTTCCTCCGCCCGAGCTTGCCCCGGGGGCGGGCACGGGAGCCGGCGCCGGAGAGGGGGACGGGCTGCCGGCCTCCAGCGTCCCGATCGCGAAGTCATCGATGTACGCCCGGTACTGCCCCTGGAATCCGTCGCTGCCGTTGTCGAATCCCACCAGGAGGAAATCCAGCACCTTGCCCGCGGCGGCGGAGAGATCCACTTCGACGTAGGTCCAGACGCCCAGCGGATCGGTGCGTCGCCCTGGATGGAAGGCGAGGCCGTTCTGGTCGACGAATCCCAGGTCGCGGATGTCGGTGCCGTCGGTGAAATGGCCGTCCATCGCGACTTTGCCCGTACCGGAATGCCAGATCCAGTAGCGGAGCTTGGTGCCGGGCTGGATCAGGATGTCGTCGTCGAACAGCTTGTAGTAGCAGTAGGCGTACGGCGCATTGGAGTATCCGGAGGTCATGAGCGCCGTGGAACCGGTCCTCCACGTCTCTCCCGCCCGGGGCGAACACTCCGGCGGCGGCGTGCTCGTGTTGTTCCAGCCATTCACGTCGCGGATGATGAAGACCTGATCGAAGTTCCCCAAGGGCTCGCCGCTCTCCCACCCTGACGCGAGGGACGTCCGGGCGGTCCCGCCTCCCCCAGGGCCGTAAATCGCGTCGGCCAGACTGTTGACCGTGTCGAGTTCGACGGCATCGAGAGAGTTGAAGAAACTGTTGGTGCCGAGCTCGAACCCTGCGTCCGTGTGGAAGATCCAGGCCGCCGCGCCCGCGTCCCGCGCCTCGCGGGCCGCCTGGACGAATTGGTCCTTCGTGGGATCGAGCCCGCTGTGGCCCCTCCGCGCCTCTTCCTGCAGGTACACCGGCAGGTTCCGGCCGATCGCGGCCAGGCGATTCTTGACGAAGGTCACCCGCTCGTCGGTCCGGTCGTACCAGTCCGACGTCCGCTCGAAATGGGGCGTGACGAGGTCGACGCCCGCGCCGACTTCCTCGTCGATGTTCGTCGCGGTCATGAGATGTCCGCCCGTGCTCGACACCGTGACGGGCCGGTTCGGCGCGGCGGCGCGGACCGTGCTGATGAACCCGGCGACCTCCGCATGGGTCCGGGGACCCCCGGGATGATCGTGCTCGTTCATGACGTCGAAGAAGACGTTCGGCTCATCCTTGAGCAGCGTCGCCGTTTCTCGAAGCGCGCGGTTCACGTCGCCGAAGGTGAGGCCGGGGTCGAGGATCGTGACGTCGACGACCAGACCGCGGGCCCGCGCGGCGCGCACCAGATTCAGCAGCTTCTGCCCCTGGACGAGGGCGCCCGAGGCGTCGAAGAAGCTGCGGCCGTCGCCGGCCGTCCCCCAATCCAGCCAGATCCGGATCAGATTGAATCGGCGTGCGGCGAGCGCATCGAAGTCCGAGACCTGGTAATTCGATCCGTCGAAGTAGCTCACGCCGAGCAGGAACTTCGGCTGGCCGTTGACGGTGAACTTGTCTCCGGCGATGCCGACCGTGACCGGTCCGACCGGCGCGGGGCCGGGGGCAGGCGCGGCGCCGCCGCTCCAGACCTTCACGTCGCTGTAGACGGCATCGACGCAGGCGCCGAAATCGCCGTAGAGCGGCGCGCGCGTGGACGCGGCGATCCGGACCGAGAGGCCCCCGGGAGTCCACGATCCCAGCACCGACATGGTCATGATGAGCGCGCCGTCGCGGTAGGTGCGGATGACGCTCCGACCGGTCCCGTCGGGCCCCCACTCTTCCCGGAACCGGTACGTGGTGTTCGGGTCCCACGACAGGATCGCGGTGTCGGGCTCGACGTATTCGGGGTCGATCGCCCAGACCAGCTCCATCGAATCGATCTTCCCGACGTCGCCGTTGCTCTTCCGGACGAAGTGTTTGTAGGGATTGTTCCGGTAGCCGTCGTAGACGTTGTCCGCGTTGTTGTAGGTGTAGTCGTACATGTGGAACACTTCGTTCTTGTCCGCTCCTTCCGGACGCGTGTCGTTGGGGCGGAGACCGCGGACCGAGAACTCCACCGCGCCCTGGGAGATCGTCGGCAGGTGCCAGGTGATCGAGTCGTTCTTGGTGGCGACGCGCCAGCCGTCCCCCTGGAAGGCGCCGCCGTTCTGAATGCCGCTGGTCGATCCTCCCCGGAGGGAATCGTCCAGGACGACCTGCTGCGCCAGAGCGGCGCCGGCCAGCCCCACCAGCCACGCCAGGGTCATCACGACGCGAGCGGAATTCCGCATGGTCCGTCCTCCAATTGAAGATGGACTCCAAGAGTCCAGGGAATCAGCGGGGATCAAAAGCGCGGCTCGCCCGGAGTGGGAAGAAGCGGGAGCTACTGCTCGATCAACACGTCGTCGAACCGGACGCGCGCGCCGTCCGGCGCGTCCTCTTTCGCGGTGCCCTGGAGCTCGACGAAATACTCCTGAGCGATCGTGAGTCCGTGGTCGCGGCTGAGAACCTGCTTTCCGTTGACCGACAGGGAGACGTGCTTGAGTCCGAACTCGATCGTCCACCGCTCGCTGATCGGGGCGTCTCCCTTGGCGTCGACGTCCGGCTCCAGGTGCTGGGTCTCCACGATGACGCTGTACTTGCCGTCCCTCAGGCGCACGGCGATCTCGTTCTTTCCGGTGCGCGGTCCGGGAGCTTTCGGCGTCAGGACCAGGAGCGTATTGATGCTCGAACTCTTGTGGCTTATCCCGACGTTCACCGACACCTTGAACGGCGCGGAGAAGGACTGGCGGGTGCGGAGACCGCCGGCGGCGTGCCAGGTGCCGGGATAAGGTTCGTCCCGCTTGGAGACGTTGATCTCGACGGCGCCCTTGACGGTCGTCGTCGGGAAGCCGCCCTCGAGACGGGTCCAGCGGGACAGGTCGTCGAATTTCTCGTCGAGCAGCGTGCGGGGCGGAGGCGGGATCTTTCGGGCCGCCGGCTTGACGGCATCGGAGGCCACGGCGAACTGTCCGGACGCGACCTCGACGAACGACTTGTCCGACAGCCGCATGAAGCGGACGCGCCCTTCGCGGACCTCGAGTCTCGTTTCGGCCGCGGTCGCGACCAGGGTCAGCTTGGTTCCCAGCACGCGGGCTTCGGCTTGGGGCGTCACGAAGACGAGCGGCTGTCCCGGCAGCTGGCGCGACACCTGCGCGGCGATCGAGCCGTGGTCCAGCGCGATCTGCTTTCCGGAGCCATTGGTGATCCGGCCGATCCGCGTCTCGGCGCCGACCTCGACGACGGTTGTGTCCAAGCGCAGGTGGACGCTGCTCTCGGGACCCATCGTCTGGACGCCCTGGCCGGCGGCGAGGGCGAAGCCGTCCTTTGCCGGGACGGACTCGTTTCCGGTGATGACCATCACCTGCCCCTTGATCTGCTCGAGGCGGGCGACGATGACGACGGCTTCCGTGACCTTGGGCGCGGGCGCGGGAGGCGTGGGAGGAGGGTCTACTTTGGGTGCGGGCTCGGGGCGCGGCTCCGGCTTTCGCGGCTCCGGTGGGGGAGCCACGAAATCGTTCTTCGTCTCCATCCTCTTCGGGACAGGAGGCGGCGGTTTCGGCGGCTCGACGCGCGGCGGCGGTTCAGGCTTCGGAGCCGGCTCCGGAATCGCGACGGGGACCGGTCGCGGCGGGAGCGCGACTTGCGTCGGGCGGGGCGGCGCGGAGGGGGTCGGCGAGAGCGCGGCCGCGAGGAGGAGGACGAAGAGCAGCGCCGCCGCGGCGAACGCGATCGCCGCCCAGGGCGTCGTCGGTCCCGTCGGTGCCGGGCGGCGGCGGAGCTTGCGGATCGCGGGCGCCGGGGCGCACCCCAGAATCTGCCGGAGCGCCGCATCCTGTTCGCACAGCCGGGCGAACCGGTCCCGCGCCGCGGCGTCGGCCTCGAGGACGCGGTCGAGATCGGCGACGTCGTCCGGATTCGCGGAGCCGTCCAGGTAGGCGAGAATCCGTTCGTCCAGCGTCACGACACGCCTCCCGCGAGCTTCCGCTCGACGCACTGCGCCAGGAGGAGCCGGGTGCGCTTGAGGATGGAGTAGACGCTTTGGATCGTGCGGCCGAATCGCTGGGCGATGACGTCGCCCGCGAGGCCGTCGCCGCACCGCGCTTCGAGGATCGCGCGCGACGGCCCTTCCAGGCCCGAAAGGCACGTCGCCAGCGCCTCCTTCAAGTCGGCGGGCCCGGTCGGTCGGAACGATTCGCCCAGCTTTTCGAGGACGCTTTCGGAGAGGACCGCGGAAGCGCGTCGCTGCTTGCGGAGAGCCTCGAGCGCTTTGCGTCGGGTGGTTTCGCGGAGCCACGGCACGAGCCCGTCGCCCGTGGGGACGGTTTCCCATCGCTCGGCGACGATCACGGCCACTTCCTGGAACACGTCCTCCGCCGCGTGAAAGTCGCGGACGACGGCGTAGGCGTAGGCCTGGATCATCGACTGGTGGCGGGTGACCGCCTGGACCAGCTGGATCCGTTCAGCGGGATTCATGAGATTCCGATCCACGCTATCGGAACCCCGGACCTTTCTCAACAGGGAACTCATCCGCTAGGAGGTGCGCCGGGGAAGCCGGTTTAGGCGGGAAATCGGAGAAATTCCGGGGAAGCCGGGCGGGGATCAGCGTCCGAACATTCTGCGCCAGAGGCGGGTGAAGAAGCCGGGGGGCGGCTTGTGGTCGGTCGGCGGAGAGACGCGGCCGGTCTTCGTCGACGAGTGTTCCCGCTTGACGACCGGCGCCGGCGCCGGGGCCGGGCGTTTGGGACGGGCGGGCGCCGCAGCGGCGGCGGCCAGGGC
>JGI10214J12806_10026121_pt1 | contig 9956 bp, 11 predicted proteins | sample WisConreferecore_FD_12806 | JGI IMG/M metagenome (IMG submission 12806)
CCCCCCTGCCGATGCACCCCCCAAGAAACGCGGCCCCCGCGGCGGCGCGGGGTTCGCCCAGGTCATGATCAAGAACTTCAAGGCGCCCCACGAGGAGGTCAAGGACCTCGCCAAGAACTTCAAGGAGGTCAAGAAGCAGGAGAAGACCGAGAAGATCGGCGACGTCGACTGCACCGTCTACGGCGGCGACCTGACCGAGGAGGCGATGAAAGGGTCCCCGCTGGGGCGCATGCTCGGCATGTTCGGCGGCGCCGGCGCCGAGATCAAAGGCAGCGGCCGGGTCTTCCTCGACCCTTCCGGCGCCATCCTGGTGTTCGAAATCACCACCAAGGCCACGGTCGAGCTCCAGGGCAACCAGATCGACTTCTCCCTGATCCGCCGCGCCGAGCTCAGCGAGGTCGGCAAGACCAAGGTCGAGGTCCCCGAGGCGGTTCAGAAGCTGCTGGACAACAAGGTGAAGAGCGAAGACAAGAAGGAGTAGATCGCTATAATGGCCGCGTGAACAAGGCGACCATCATCAGCGAGCTGAAGCGGGCCCTCACGCTCACGATCCCGTTCTTCGAGGCCGAGCCCGCGTTCCTTCAGAAGAGCTACGCCCCGGGCAAGTGGAACGCCCGCCAGATCCTGTCCCACCTCACCGACAGCGAGATCGTCTACCAGATGCGCACGCGCCACATCGTGAGCGAGCCCGGCTGCCCGATCCCCGCGTTCGACCAGGACAAGTGGGCGAAATGCCTCGCCTATACGCAGCGCGACATGCTCCTCATGCGGCGCCTCTACACGACCTCGCGCGAAAGCCTCATCGAGCTCGTGGACTTCCTGCCCGAGCAGATCTTCGGGCGCACCGGCGTCCATTCCGAGGCCGGACCCATCCGCGCGTGGGACGTGGTGAGCAAGGCCGCGACCCACAACATGCACCACTACGGGCAGCTCGTCGCGATCCGCGAAGGCCAGCCCTGGGCGCCCCCGAGCGCCGCGGAATGAGCCGTCCGGTCCGGCCGTACCTCTGGATGCTCTCCAGCGCCCTCTGTTTCGCCTCGATGGGCGCGCTCAGCAAGCTGCTCGCCGACAACAGCTCCGACTGGCGGTTCCTGGCGCTCGTCCGGGCCGCGCTCATGCTCCTTTTCGCCGCCGCGATCGGGATCGCGATGAGGACCCCGTTCGTGGTCCGCGGCACGCCCATCCTCTGGATGCGCAGCCTGGTGGGCAGCCTGAGCATGATCTGCACCTACTACACCCTCACCCATCTCCGCTTCTCCGAGGCGACGACGCTGATCAAGTCCTACCCGCTGTGGGTCGCGGTGCTCACCTGGGCGGTTTTCAAGGAGCGGCCGACGGCCAAGGTCTGGATCGCGATTTTCGTCGGCATCGTCGGCATCGTGATGATCGCCCAGCCCCACTTCGAGGACGCGCGGATCGCGATCGCCACGGGCATCCTGAGCTCCATCTGCACGGCGGTCGTCATGCTGGGCCTCAAGCGGCTGGCGAACGTCGACACCCGGGTCATCGTCACCCACTTTGCGATGGTCTCGACCGTCGTCTGCGGCGCGGTCTTCGCCTTCGCGGACCACGCCCGCCCGATCGGCGCGGTGAGCGATCCGAAGGGCCTGACGATGCTTCTCGGAATGGGGATGCTGGGAACGCTCGGCCAGATCGCTCTGACCCGCGCGTTCGCGCTCGGCGATCCGTCGATGGTGTCGGTGGTCGGCCTGTCGGAGATGATCTTCAGCGCCGTGTACGACCGCGTGCTTTGGCATCGGACGTTCGGCTGGACGACGCTGGCCGGGATGGCGCTGGTCGCGGCGCCGACCGCCTGGCTGCTGGCGACGAGCCGCCGAGCGCCCGGAGAATCGTCCGGATCCCCCGGAGCTGCCGGGGTCGCGACATCGCCCTGAACGGCGGGACGTGAACGAAACCGCACGGCACCGTGGTGGTCGAAAGGGCCTCGTAGAAAACGCGATTACAGACGTAGGTGCCGGCGTGAAACGACAGCGTGGCCGGCACTCGGGCCTTGCGAAGCCGCGCGAGCAGCCGGTCCACGGGGAGTCGCGACAACAGCGCGAGCGAACTCCCCTTCCGGATGCGCCCCCAGCGGCGGCGGTCCAGTTCCATATTGAGCGCGATGACTTCCAGGTTGATGCGCTTCCGACCGGCCGCCAGTCCGAGCATGACGATCGCGTCCGGGCGGTTCCGGCGGACCAGGCGACGCAGTTCGCGCGCGGCGTCGTCGAAATCGACCGGCAGCAGATGGCCCCCGAGCTCGTCGGCGAGCTCGCCGCTCGGATTGACCTTGTGCTTTCCCCACGGGACGAAGCCGGTGACGAGGATGTTCACGAGCACACTATAGGGCTCGAGCGGGATCCGTTCAACGCAGGATTAACTGCCCGGAGGTAATCGTTGACAGGACGGAGTGGTCGCATAGAATTGCTGCCGTAGCGGCAGTAATGCATCGCAACTTGGAGAATACAAACGTGCCGCTGGAACCGCGACCGGGAATGACTGTGCCGATCCCATGTCGGCACTGCGAGAAGTCCCTGATCCGTTTTTCCGTTGCCGAGGGCGCCCACTCGTTGGCCTGCCCGCGCTGCAACGGCATGACGGATGTGAAGGTCTACTCCGAAGGCGGCGCCTTGCGGATCAAGACCTCCAAGGGCGCCGTCCGCGTCAAGCCCAGCTCGTCGTGACAGATTGAATTCTGTCACACCGCTCGAGGATGGGCCTGATCGTAGACCTCCTTCAGTCGGTGGGTCGTGACGTGCGTGTAGATCTGCGTCGTCGTCAGATTCGCATGGCCTAGGAGCTCCTGGACCGCCCGCAGATCGGCGCCCCGGTTCAGGAGATGGGTCGCGAAGCTGTGGCGCAGCGTATGGGGCGTCACGGGCTTCCGGATGCCTCCCAGCGCCGCCCGGCGGTCGAGGATCCGCCGCACGCTCCGCACGTTGAGCCGGGTCCCGTTCTTGTTGATGAAGAGGGCGTCGACGCCGCTCATCAGCTTCTCGACCCGGACCGCCCGCTCGGGCAGGTAGCCTTCGATGGCCTTCGCGGCGCCGGTCCCGAGCGGCGCCAGGCGCTCCTTCCCGCCCTTCCCGCGCACCACCGCGAACCCCTGGTCGAGCTGCAGGTCCGCCAGATCGAGCCCGGTCCCTTCGCTGACGCGCAGGCCGCCGCCGTAGATCGTCTCGAGCAGCGCGCGATCCCGGAGATCGGTGAACGAGTCCCCCGTCGTCGCCTCGAGGATCTTCATCACCTCCGCCTCGTCCAGGAAGCTGGGCAGCTTCTTGTCGAGGCGCGGCGTCCGCACCTGGCGGACGGGGTTGACGTCGATTCCGCCGCGGCGGAGGAAGTAGTCGTAGAAGGTCCGCAGGCAGGCCAGCATCCGCGCCATCGAGCTCTTCTGGTACGCGTCGGCGTGGAGCTTCGACAGGAACCGGCGGATGAACGCGACGTTGACCTCCGGGGCCAGGAGCTTCGATTCTCCGCCCGCGAAGGCGATGAAGCGGTCGAGATCGCCTCCGTACGCCCGCACGGTGTGGGGCGACAGGTTCCGCTCGGTGCGGAGATGGCGCAGGAACTCTTCTCTAGGATCCATAGGCAAGCATGCGTCGGATCATCTGGTTCGAGACGAACTGCAGGTACCGCGACTGGACCGCGAGGATCTCCCCTTCCGTTTCGGCGCGGCCCTCGACATACCGCCGGAGCTCGCGGCGGGTCCCCTTCTCGCGGGAGTCGTAGACGTGCTCGAAGGCGATCATCGCGTGGGCGGCGCCGTCGCGGGACATCGCGAGCGGGCCCCGGCGCCACGACCCCGACTGGAGGACGCGGTCCAGGTCCTGGCTCGACCTCTCGCCCGCCGTGACCCGGAAGAACTGCGCGGCGATCGCCACGCGGGGCGGATCGTAGGGATCGTAGTCGGTGATCGCGCACGCGAGGACGGCGTCGGCGCGGACGCGCCGGCCGATCCGGACGGCGTCGGCGGCGGTGGAGATCTCCTCCCCCGCGGCGCGGATCTGGGCGGGGCGGATCACGCGGATGTTGCCGGCCCGGACCAGCTCGGAGGCGAGGATGTTGGCGAACTCGTCGGCGTCGAAGGCGGAGCCGCCCGTCTGGTCGGCGAAGGGCAGCACCGCGACGACGCGGATCGACGGCATCGCCTCTTCGGGGAGGGGCTCGAACGGTTCGCAGCCCGCGAGCAGGATCAGGATCGCGGCGGCGCGCTTCACTTCGAGTCCTCCAGGGGCTTCACGCGGACGGAGCAGATGTTCTGCATGCCGCCGCGGTTGGTGACGAAGAAGACGCGGTCGCCGCCCCACGCGGGCCACCATTCGGCGGAGAGGTCGTCGGTGAGGCGCATGTTGTAGGCGCCGTCGTTGCGGACGATCCAGATGTCGTCGGCCTCGGTGGCCTCGCCGAATTTCTGGGATTCGTAGCTCTTGTTCACGGTCGCGTAGGCGATCCACTTCCCGTCCGGAGAGAAGTGGGGATTGATCGCCGACCAGACGCCGGCCTTGTCGCCCACCAGCTCGCGGAGGCCGCGGCCGTCGGGCTTCACGCACCACACGCCGCTGCGGCCGGAGCGGGGGACGGACTGGAAGGCGATGAGCGGGTTCTTCGGGTCGGGCGACCAGTCGGGAAAGATGCCCGCGCCGAGGTAGGTCTTGATGCGGGTGCCGACGTCGACGATGACGACCTGCCAGACGCCGGCGGCGTTGCCGCTCGCGTAGACGAGCTTCTTCCCGTCGGGCGACCAGGCGGGGGCGATGTCGTTCTCGGCCTCGAACGTCACCTGGGCGACGCTGCCGGGCGAATCGATGCGGCTGACGTAGATGTCCCAGTTCCCCTCCCGGTTGGAGGCGTAGGCGACGAGCTTGCCGTCGGGCGACACGCGGGGGAACAGGTTGTCGCCGCCGTTGGCGGTGATCTGGAGGGGCGACGCGTCGTAGGTTTCGCGGATGGCGATCTGGAGCTTGGGGCCGAATTCGGTCGTGGCGTAGGCGAAGAAGGATCCGTCGGGCGAGGGGCCGGGGTGCATCGCCTTGCCGGGCAGCGGGAGGACCGTGTGGCGGACGAGGTCGCGCCACGGCGGTTCCGCGGCGGTGAGGGGCATCTGGTGGTCCTTGACGTCATCTCCGCCGAACCTGGGCCGGGGGGCCGGGTTGTCGCGGGACGGGGTGGCTTCGCACGCGGCGAGAAGGAGGAGAGCGATGATTCCCCGGGAAAGCTTCATCGGACGACCCTCTGTCTGGAGGATTTATCGGCCGGAACGTCCGATAACCTGAAGCTCCCGACAATCCGACTTCATCGATTTGTCGGCTTTTTGCCGACAAATCGATGAAGTCGAATTATCGGAAGGATGCCGACAAATCGACCTGGTTGATTTGTCGGCTTTAAAATGACGGGAGCGGCCTCGACAACTTCAAGGCCGCTCTCGTGTCCAGTAAGGGCGGGTCAAATTTTCTACCCTAGCCAGAGCAACCGCCATACCAATCCGGAAATAGGGCCTCCCTTTTAACTCTTTGGGAATCAGGGGGCTAGAAAGGTGGATTTTCCGGGGTCCCTTCCCGAGCGTTACTGCGGAGTAACGCGATTACCCCTGGAGAACGGCCTTGGCGACGAACCGGCGGAGGAGGCGGGTCATATGGGGCTCGGCCTGGTTCGCCGTTGCGATGATCTCGTGGATGTCCACCGGCTGGAGCGTCTCCGGGATGCACACGTCGGTCACGATCGACACGCCCAGGATGCGGAACCCGCCGTGGACGCCGACGATCACCTCGGGCACGGTCGACATGCCCACCACGTCCGCCCCGACGGTCCGGAGCAACCGGTATTCCGCGCGCGTCTCGAGGCAGGGGCCGGTGAGCGCGACGTAGACGCCGCGGCGTACCGGGATCTTCTCCTCTTTCGCGATCGTCTCCGCCAGCTTGAGGAACTCGCCGTCGTACGGCCGGCACATGTCCGGAAACCGCGGGCCGAGCGAGTCGTCGTTCGGCCCGATCAGCGGGTTCATCCCCATCAGGTTGATGTGGTCGTCGATCAGCATCAGGTCGCCCTTCGCGTAGGCGGGGTTGAGCCCGCCGCACGCGTTGGAGACGATCAGCGCCTTCGCCCCGAGCGCGCGCATGACGCGGACCGGAAACGTGATCTGCTCCATCGTGTAGCCTTCGTACGCGTGGAAGCGCCCTTCCATCGCGACGACGCGGCGCCCCTCGAGGGTGCCGAGGATCAGGTCGCCCTTGTGGCTGGCGACGGTCGACTTGGCGAAGTGCGGGATCTTCTCGTAAGGGATCTTCTGCTCGGTCTGGATCGCCTGGGCGAGCCCGCCGAGGCCCGTCCCAAGGATGATGCCGAACTCCGGCGCGGCCTTCGCGCCGATCGCCTGCACCGCGGCATCGATGTACGTTTTCAGCATCGAAGGGCTGCCATTTTGACGACGCTTAGAACCGTAGCACTTCAGTGGCCCTGCGCCTCGAGCCAGCGCTCGACGTCGATCGCGGCCATGCAGCCCATGCCCGCGGCCGTGACGGCCTGGCGGTAGACGTGATCGACGCAATCGCCCGCGGCGAAGATGCCCTCGACGTTCGTGTACGTGCCCTTGGTGACCTTGATGTACTCCTTGTCGTCGAGCTCGATCACGCCCTTCAGGAAGCCGGTGTTCGGCTGGTGGCCGATCGCGATGAAGACGCCGCCGGCCTCGTAGACCGTCGTCTCGTTCGTGTTCAGGTTCTTCAGCCGCACGCCGGTGACCTTCCCCGCCTTCGAGTCGAGGATCTCCTCGACGACCGAGTTCCAGATGAACTCGATCTTGGGGTTCTTCTTCGCCTTGTCCTGCATGATCTTCGACGCGCGCAGCGTATCGCGCCGGTGGACGAGCGCGACCTTCGACGCGAAGCGCGTCAGGAACGTCGCCTCCTCGATCGCGGTGTCGCCGCCGCCGACCACGACAAGCTTCTTGTTCCGGAACACCGGCAGCGCGCCGTCGCACGTCGCGCACGCCGACACGCCGCGGTTCATGAGGAGCTTCTCGGACGGAATCCCGAGGAACTTCGCCCCGGCGCCCGTCGCGATGATCACCGCCTTCGCCTGGTACTCCTTCTCGGTGGTCTTGAGGACGAACGGGCGCTTGGAGACGTCGACCTTCTCGACCCAGCCCGTCTCGATGCGGGTCCCGAACCGTTCGGCCTGCTCCTTCATGAGCTGCATGAGCTCCGGGCCCTGGACGCCCTTGGGGAAGCCGGGATAGTTCTCGACCTCCGTGGTGATCATGAGCTGGCCGCCGGGGATGCCTTCGTTCCGGCCGCCCTCGCCCTCGATGATCAGCGGATTCAGATTGGCGCGGCTGGCATAGATCGCGGCCGTGTAGGCGGAGGGGCCGCTGCCGACGATGACGACGTTCTCAATGGCCAATTTTCTTCTTCCTGTTCCGCAGGTAGTCCACGAAGACGCTGCCTCCCAGGTTGTCCGCCGCCGAGAAGTACGCGCGGCCCTTGTTCACCTGGGTCAGCTTGTTGACAAAATCTACCAGCGCGGGCTCCTGCGTCAACATAAACGTCGTGATCACGATCTTATTCCGCCGGCAGGCGGCCGCTTCCTCGAGCGTCAGGCCCACGATCTTCGGATCCAGGCCGAACGGGTTCTTGTAGAGCTTTCCGTGCTCGGTGATCGCCGACGGCTTCCCGTCGGTGACCATGAACACCTGCTTGTTGGGGTGCTTCTTCCGCAGCAGCAACCGCTGCGCCAGCTGGAGCGCCGCGCGGGTGTTCGTGTGGTACGGCCCCGCGCCGACGTACGGCAGCTGCTTGACGCTGACCTCCGCCGCGTCGTCGCCGAAGAGCGCGACCTGGAGCGAGTCCTTCGGGTACCGCGTCTGGATCAGCTCCGCCATCGCGAGCGCGACCTTCTTCGCCGGCGTGATGCGGTCCTCCCCGTAGAGGATCATCGAGTGGGAGATGTCGAGGAGCAGCACCGTCGCGCAGCTCGTCAGGTGCTCGCGCTCGTTGACCTCGAAGTCTTCCTCCGCGAGCCGCAGCTCGTGGCCGGTGCGGAGGAGCGAGTTGTGCATCGTCCGCTGGACGTCGATGCCCGCGAGATCCTCGCCGAACGCCCAGGGGCGCGTCTCCGGCAGCCGGTCGCCGCCCTCGCCCGCCTGCGGGGTCCGGTGCTCGCCGAGCGTGCCGCGCTTCAGGTTGTTGAAGATGCGGTTGAGCGCGTCCTGGCGGATCATCCGTTCGCCCTTCGACGTCAGCGTCGCGAACCCGGGCTTCGACTCGTCGATGATCTGCTTCTCCGCGAGCGACGCGCGGAACTGGGCGAGGTCGGCGTCCTTGTCCAGGTACCCCATCTCCTGGAGCCGCTTCATGTACTGGAGCGTCCGCTCGACGTCGCCGTTCGCCTGCAGGAGGAGATGCTGGAAGATGGCCATGAGGGAGGCGAACTCCTTCATGCGCCGAAGGAGGTCCTCGTCCCACTTCTCGTAGCGGAAGGCGACCATGCCAGAGTTATTAAAACACAAAGGTACGAAGCCACAAAGAGGAGAGTTTGACGATGGATTCCCACGTTGACCCTGAGGGTTGAGGAACGATGACGCGGGGATGAGCTCTCCGCCCTCACGGAAAGACAGAAAGAGAGCTTCTTGGTGTCTTCGTGTCTTGGTGTTGAATCCCGTTTCCGGCTAGGAGAAGCGAGGGGCGGACGGGCGACCCTGCATGAAGAGGTCCTCGAACTCGAGGACCAGGCGGGCCATCGGGTCCTTCATCGCCGTCGCGAACTCGTGGGACGGGATCTTGATGGCGTCGAGCACTTCCATCACTTCGTCCAGGTCGTCGCCGTTGCGGACCTCGGAAAGGACGGGCTTCGTGTTGCCGTTCTCGGGCATCGAGATGAGCGGCATGTCCGCCTGGACGGCGGCAGCGGCGGTCTGCGGCATCGGGATCTTCGTGGTCGACGACGACCGCAGCCCCGTCTCCTTGCGCTTGCCCGGAGGCGGGAGCTCGCCCTTCTTGTTCCGGTAGACGAGGTCGATCGCGGCGCGCACCTGCGCCTCGTCGGCCTGGAGGACCTTGATCTTGAGCCCCGAGACCTTGCGGAGCTCCTGCACGGCCGCGCGGTTGTAGTAGTTCGACTTGGCCACGCAGAGGACGTCGCCCATGCGGGCCACCGGGATCGCCTCGTGCTTGCGGGCGATGTCCTCGGGGACGAGCTTGGCGGCGTCGGCGAAGATGTCGATGCGGCGGAGGTCCTCGAGGACCGGGAGCTTGAACTTCGCGGCGAGGAACGCGGTCAATTCGGCGCGGCGGACGTGGCCGCAGGCTTCCAGGAGCTGTCCCAGCGGGGTGGCCTTGAGGTTTCCTTCGGCCAGCGCGCGGCTCAGCTCCTCCTGGGTCACGCACCCTTCTTCGACCAGGAGTTCACCGATGCGTTCGATCTCGCCGGGTGGCATGTGCACCTCGATTATAGACCGATCGACGCGATTCTCAAAGTAACTTCTGGAAAATCGCCCGTCCGCCGATATTCTGGGACAGGAATGGCTTCTTCGGCCTTTGAACTCCTGGCGACCGCGGTGCCCGCGATCGCGCCCCACGTCGTCCGCGGGCTCATGTCCACCTGCACCACCCGCGTCCTGGGCCGCGACGTGAAGGAGAAGGTCGTCGACGGGAACGGCGGGTTCGTCGGGGTCGTCTGGCACAAGAACTTCCTCTTCGCCCTGGACTTCTTCCGCGGGCGCAAGATCGTCGTCATGGTGAGCCGGAGCAAGGACGGCGAGCTCGTCGCCCGGGCGCTCCACCGGCTGGGATACCGGACCGTGCGGGGCTCCTCGAGCCGGGGCGGCCCCCAGGCGCTGGCGGAGCTGACCGACCTGGTCCGCAGCGGGTGGGGATCGGCGATCGTCGCCGACGGGCCCCGCGGACCGGCCCAGCAGGCGAAGATCGGCTGCGTCCTGGCCGGGCGGAATTCCGGCGCCC
>JGI10214J12806_10149537_pt1 | contig 9934 bp, 5 predicted proteins | sample WisConreferecore_FD_12806 | JGI IMG/M metagenome (IMG submission 12806)
TGGGGGCGCGGGATATCGCCCTGGCCGGGCTCGTCGCGGCGATGTCGCGCGGCGAGTATGGCACGGCCTGCCCCCGCTGGCTCGAGCTAACCCGCACCTGGCCGGGCGAGTTTCCAGTCTGGTACGGCGCGGCGACTTGCCTGGGCCGGGACACCGGAGTAGAACGCGACCCGGCGAGCCCGACCGGTTGGAGGTTCCGCAGCAGCTACCACCAAGCGCAGCGGGCCTGGCGCCAGGCTTTTGCCCTGCTCCCCGCGATCTATCGCGACTACCGCGCCGGCGGACTGCGGGGCCCGGGGTGGCTGCTCTGGACGCAGCCCGGCCGGGGCCGAAGCGGGAGCGCGATTCCGCCGGACACCGGGCTCTTTGGCAGTCGCCCAACCTGGCAGGGAGACACGCTGGCATTCCTTCCACGGCGCGCGCTGGAATTCTCCTCGGGCCAGGCAGGCCTTGGCGGATCTACCACAGAGGCGGTGACGCAACAGCGCCTGGCTTTCTATGATCTCGCGACCGAGTGGGCGAGCACCGACCCTCAGAGCCTCGAGGCCCGGGAGGCGGTTGCATTGGCCTTGTGGTCACTTGGCAATGCATCGGCCATCGACAGCATCAGGGCGACTCGCGCATATGCACGATCCCCCGCCGACCGGGCACGGCTCGGGGTCTCCGAGGCGTTGATGCGAATCCTGAGAGGTGCCGAAGACACCGCCGAGCTGTCCGAGGCACGCATCGTCACCGATTCGGTGTTGGCCATGAATTCCGACCTCCCCGGGGTCGATCCGTTGGATTTCGCGACCGCGGCAGCACTCACCGGGAGGGCTAAGCTGGCGGCGCGATTCATCCGTCGTGCCAGTCCGCGCTATGCATGGAGACTCCCCCCGGCGCTCACCGCCGATGCCCTCGCCTTCCTCGTCTTTGCAGCGCTCGGTGGTCCGACGGACAGCTTGGTTGAGCTGGAGCGCCGAGTCGCCGAGGGGATCGCCACCGGCGTGGATGCCGGGAGACGGGCGGCGGAACAGGGCGAGTGGCTGGGCAGACCATTGGCGCTTGCTCCATTTGAGTTGGGCTTGCCCTCGATCGCCCGTTTGGTCGGCACCGGGGACTACTTGATTGACGCCTCAGCAGCTCAAGCGAAGGGGGACACCACAACCGCGCGGCGCCTGTTGCGCCGGGCCGCGGCCAGCCGAAGCGGGATGCCGGCCTCCGACATGATGTTCGAAGCACTCCTTCCCGAGGCGCGGCTCCTCGCCGCAATGGGCGACGCTGCGGCGGCCGTCGGCCGGCTCGACCCGACTCTCGCCACCCTGCGTCGAGTTTCTCTTCCAGGGGTCAGCGATCCCGTGGGCGCCGGCCTGCTGGTGCGGGCGATGGCACTCCGGGCCGACCTCGCGATGGCGATGAGAGACTCTGCAAATGCCAGGCGTTGGGGCCGCGCGGTCGCCGTGCTGTGGTCCTCATCCGATCCATTCCTGGCGCCGGTCGTCGAGCGGGCGCGGCGCGCGTCACGTGGCACAACCCCTTGAAAGGGAAGGAGCTCCTCATGTCCTGCAAAGGCCTTTACCGCCCGCTGGCGATACCCCTGGGCGCGATCGCAGTCACGCTGGGGTTGTTCGGGTGCCATCCGTCGGGCCCGCAAGTGGCCGGCCGGCCGGAGTGCCCCACCGACGTGATCGTTCTTCCGAGCGACACCGGCTACGTGACCACCACGGAGCTCGCAGCCCCGGGTCCCATCAGCCTGGTCCCCGAGTACCACGATTGTCAGCGGTTCGTCAATCCGGAGAAGACCACCTACGGGCCGCTGGTCGCGATCTTTGCGACCTACAAGCTGGATACGGTTCCCGATCCGGTGGTGCCGCAACAGCCCACCCGGGCGTTGCTCGGCGGAACAGAGCGGGCGGCCGCGACGATCCTGAACTACAACGACCCCTATGAGCCGCTGAGCATCGAGCACGGCATCAACTGCCTGTACATGGTGACTTCGAACGGGATTTGGCGGGCGCACATCGTCAAGGTCTGGTCCGACAGCGCCTGCGTCCGGCCCATGAGCGAGAACGCGGGTGGAGCGGACCTCAACGTGACCGTGCTCGCCGGGCCCCGGGGCGACAGCGTTCCGCCGGTCGCCCGGTGGGACTGGGATCCTATCGTCCGCAAGCACTATATCGGGATCCGCTGCGGAAGCCAGTGGTGCGAGGTCTACGACTTGAGCCAGCCTACCTTGAATTCATCGCCTCACTACGCCGGCTCGATTCAGGCTGCGGTGAAGGGCTGGTACGACGAGCAATACCTGGCCGTGAGGTCGGTTGGAGGCAATGGACTGGCGCCCGGTGGCGTGCTGGCAACGATCATCCCGGTGGCGAACCTGGCCGATTTCACCGTCGCGAACTTTGACGCGACTTGGCAGAAGGTCGCCGTGGTTTCCCTCTCAGACGATTCGCCCAAGTACCACGACAAGTTCAATTTCGTACGAGCGGCCCCACCGGCGGGAAAGAGCGAGGTGTGGCTCTGCAAAGGCGACCCGGCCGCCTGCGGAATCTCCAACGCTCAGGTGCCTGCGTCCTGCCCGAACAAGGATGACCCCTGGTGGGGAAAGATTGTTGCGGATGGCACTACCAGATATCGCTGCGTCATCCGCCGTACTCATCCTGGCATCTCGATTCCGGGAGCCGTGCGGTGGCGGTGGCAGGTCGACGATGAGGACATGTGGATTCGTTGTCCTGAGGGCTGTTGCGAGATGACCTGACGGGCGGCCGACCCTCCGAAGTGAGGAATAAATGAGGGAGCGGTGAGCAGAGGTTGAGTCCCACGAAGCACCTTGGGTGGTGAAAGCGGCGTGGCAGGACGGCCGACCGGGTCGCTGCCCGCCGCAGCCACACAAGGAGGCCTTATGGGAATCCCGATTCGTCGCTCCCCTCTCGTCCCGGCATCCCTGCTCCGCGCGCTCTGCATCGGCATCCTGGCCGGTTGCTCCGAAGATCAGATCGCGACGCCCATACGCCCGACCACCGCGACCCTCGTCCTCAACACGATCACTACCGGCGGCAACCCCGACCCGACCGGCTACGTACTCCTCCTCGACAACGCCAGCTTCGCCCAGCTGGCGCTCAGCGAAAACCGCGAGCTTCCGCTTCCGCCCGGGCAACATACTCTGCTGCTCTCCGACATCGCCGGCAACTGTCAGCTGCTCGGAGAGAACCCCAAGACGATCAGCGTCATCGCCGGCCAGCGCCTCGGGATGACCTTCCAGCTGGACTGCCCGGTCCTGAGCACGATCGAGATCGTGATCGCCACCACCGGCGTGAGTCTGGATCCGGACGGCTACATGCTGAACCGGGACGGCAGCTTGCTCCAGGCCGTATCCCTGACCGATCACGCCCACTTGGCCGAGGTGCGGCCGGGATCTTATGCCTTTCGCCTTTGGTCTGTCGCCGGCAACTGCGCCGTCGCCGGGGGCAGCAACCGGGTGCTGTCGGTCGGCGAGGGGCAGACCCTGACCATCACCTTCGACGTGACCTGCTCCCCCCGCACCGATGACACGCCCGGCGAAAAGCTGGTGATTTCCAGTCGCGAAGAAGTCGGCGGTGACGCCAACCTCGAAATCATGAACGCTGACGGCAGCGGCCGGCAACGGCTGACCGACAATGCCGGGGAGGAGGCCATTCCCGAGCTATCCCCCGACGGCAATACCATCCTGTTCATCGACTGGACCGCGAACAGCCGGAAGCTGGTCTTACTCGATCGTGCCCAACAGCAGGAAGCGCCCCTGACGACCCTGGGAGTGGACCGCGCGGTATGGTCTCCCGACGGTACTCAAATCCTTTTCGAACGGCGCGGGAGTCTGTTCCTGATGAAGGCGGATGGAAGCGGGGAGAAGGTCTTGACCAGCGGCGGGAACGACCACGATCCGTACTGGTCCCCCGACGGCGCCCAGATCGCGTTCACGCGGGGCTATGACCTGTACCTGATGAACGTCGATGGCAGCCAGCCGCGGCGACTCGCCGCCAATCGGGCGGCAGGTCCCTGGTCTCCGGACGGTCGCAGCCTGGTGGCGACGATGCTCACGGGGACCGTGTGCTACTACTACTACTCGTACTGCTACGTGACCAACGCGCACACTCCCGCCGATTTGGTGGTCCGCGATGTCCAGAGTGGCGCCGAAACCGCGCTGACCGCGACCGCCTCGGTCCCCGAGTGGTCGCCGGCGTGGTCGCAGGACGGCAAACGGATCTATTTCATTTCCGCGTCGACCGGTAATCCGGACATCTACGCGATTACCCTGGCGACCCTTGCAATGGAGCAGGTCACGACGTCCGCCGCGCGGGAGGAATGGGTTTCGGCAGGAGTCGTAGGACTCCCGGTGTCCGCTTCGCGCACCAGGGGCGCAGGAATCCGGCGACCCTGAGGCCAGGTCGGTCCGGGCCGGATCGCCGTGACGGTGTCCGCAGGGTACGCGGACGCCACCACGGTTTTCCGGTGAAGCAGTCTCACGGGAGTCCGGTTCCTCAAGTGAGGAATTGCTGAGGAGGAGGTGAGCAAGGATTGAGGGACGGCCGGTACCATGTGTGGCGAAGCACAACGTGGCAGGACGACCGACCGGGTCGCTGCCCGCTGCAGCCACCGATGGAGGCCGTATGGCAACCCCGATTCGCTCCCCTCTCGTTCCGGCACCCCTGCTCCGCCTGCTCTGCATCGGCATCCTGGTCGGATGTGGCGATGATCCGACCGCGACTCCCCCGCCTTCACCCCCGCCGGCAGCTCCCGAAAAGGCGGTGCTCGTGCTCAGCACAATCACGACCGGGGGCGACCCCGACGTGACCGGCTACCTGCTGGTCGTGGACGGCGTGAACTATGCCCAGCTGGACGTCACCGCCGAGCGGGAGCTGCCCCTCGTGCCCGGGCAGCATTCACTGGGGCTCTCCGACGTGGCCCGCAATTGTGCGATCACCGGCGAGAATCCCAGAACCTTCACAGTCGTTGCCGGTCAGCGGCTCGCGGTCACCTTTCAGCTCGCCTGCCCGAAGTTCAACACGATCGATGTTGTGATCGCGACCACCGGAGTAAGCCTTGACCAGAATGGCTATGTGCTCAGCCGGGACGGCAGCGTGCTGCAGCACGTGGCGTCGCTGGATCACGCGCATCTGGCCGACGTTGCACCGGGCAGCTACCTCTTCCGCCTGTCCTCCGTCGCCGGAAACTGCACCGTCGCGGGTGGGAGCAGCCGGATCGTGACGGTCACCGAGGACCAGTCCCTCACGATCACCTTCGACGTGAATTGTATCTCCCGCACCGACGACACCCCCGGCGAGAAGCTGGTGGTATCCGGTCGCGAAGCAGGCGGGGATGCCAATCTCGAGATCATGAACCCGGATGGGAGCGGCCGGCAACGGCTTACCGATGATGCCGGCGAGGAGATGGTCCCCGAGTTTTCACCGGACGGAAGCATGATTCTCTTCGTGGACTGGCTCAGCAGCCCCAGGAAGCTCGTCCTGCTCGATCGCGCCCAGCGCGAGGAATCGGCTTTACCAACCGAAGGGGTCGACCGCGCGGTGTGGTCCCCCGACGGTACCCGAATCGCCTTCGCCCGGCGCGGCCGTCTGTACCTGATGAACGCGGATGGGAGCGCGGAGACGGCGTTGACCAGCGGGATCGACGACCGCGATCCGTACTGGTCGCCCGACGGCGGCCAGATCGCGTTTTCCCGGGATTACGACCTGTATCTGGTGAACAGCGATGGCAGCCAGCTCCGGCAACTCGCGAGCTACCGCCTGGCCGGCCCGTGGTCGCCGGACGGTCACAGGCTGATCGTCACGCTCGTGACGCCTGACTACTGTCATTACTACTACTACTACTGTAGCACCAACCACCATCCAACCGATCTGGCCGTCCTCGCGGTCGATGGCAGCGCCGAAACGGCGCTGACCGAATCACCCCTGACGCCTGAGTGGTCCCCGGCGTGGTCGCGGGACGGGCAACGCGTCTATTTCATTGCCGCGCCGACCGGTAACCCGGACCTTTACGTGATCTCCGTGAACACTCTCGCAGTGACGAACCTGACAACGTCGACTGCAAGAGAGGAGTGGGTTTCGGTCGGAGTCGTGGGAGCACTGACCTCCGCATTGCGCCGTGGGGGCGCCCCGGTCCACCGGCCTTAGCGCCGGTTCCTTCTGGGCAGGATCGCCGTGGCGGTGTCCCGCAAGGTGCGGAGGATGGACGCCGCCCACGGCTCCCCAGCCAGATTGCGGGTTTCGAAGGGGTCGCTCTCGAGGTCGTAGAGCTGGCCCACGGTGTCATGGGGCGTTGAGAGAAAGCGGTAGCGGCCCAGTCGGGCACTCGCCAGGGCTCCCTGACTCACCGGATAGTGCGAGGGCAGGTCGCGTGCAAAACTCACCGCCGAAGTGACCGCAGCCGGTGGGGGCCGCTGTCCGGTCCAGTAGCCGGCGAGGCCCGGTCCCGGAAACGGTCCCGGTCGGCCGAGCAGATTCAGCACGGTGCTGGGGATCCCCGCCAGGCTGACCGGTTCGGCAACTCGAGAAGCCGGGACGTGCCCGGGCCATACCACGAGGAAGGGCACCCGAACGGACGGTGCATACAGGCTGTTCCCGTGCCCCATGAGTCCGTGCTCGAAGAATTCCTCGCCATGATCGCCTACCACAATCACCAGGGTGTGTCGCAGCGCTCCACGGACCCGCAAGGAATCGAGCAGTGCGCCGATCTGCTCGTCGAGGTAGGCGATGGCACCCTGATAGGCCCGGCGTCCGAGCGTTACCGCCTGCGGCGACCACGCACTGGGCCCCACAGCGCGCGGCCGCCGCGGCTCACCGGGAAGAAAGCGGCTCCAGTACGGTTCGGGAGGGAAATAGGGCGCATGGGCATCGAAATAGTTGAGGAACGCGAAGAACGGTTGCCCCGCGAGCCGGTCCAGCCAGCCCAGAAAGCTTCGATTGATCTCGTCCGACGCGAGGCGGCCCGGGGAGTCGCCCGGCCGCGGGGTCCGCAGCCCGTGCCAGAGGTTTACGGCGGACCTGGAAAGGCTGGTCCAGCGCAGCGCGTTCGCCGCCGTCAGCCGATAGTCTTCGTAGTGGCCAAAGCCGCGCCCGAGCCCGGTTTCCGCACTGGCGTATTCGGTGTTGGCCACAAAGCCTCCCGTGGCATAGCCCGCGGTCCCCAGCACTTCCGCCAGGGTGGGCCAGGTGCCGTCGAGGCGAGTCATCCAGTCGATCGAGAGCTCGTACGGGCGATGTCCAGTAAACAGGCTGGCGTGCGAGGGCGCGGTCCACGGCGCAGTCGAGAACGCCTGGTCGAAGATCACGCCCTGGGCACCGAGGGCGTCCAGGAACGGCGACGTGGTGGGTTTCATCCCGTAGAGCCCCAGCTCGATGGCGCGAACCGTGTCGAGTACGAGCAGGAGCACGTTGGGCGTGCCCGGCTCGGCCCGCACCATTCCGCGCGGCACTCCGCTCCTGGCCTGGGCAATGTGGAGGCCCGCGGCGCCCAGCATCGGAAGGGCCAGCATCAGCGGAAGGGTCCGGCGCACCAGCCGCTCGAATTCCGCGCTCCGCTTCGCAAGCCAGCCTGCACTCTGCACCGCAAGGCCTGCGGCGAACAGCAACGCAGCCCACTTGGCCAGACCGGGAATCAGCAGGATGAGTCCGAGGATGCCAAGGCCGAGCGGCACGCCGTAGCGCACGCGAAGGCCGAACCGGGTCCGCGCCAAGGGAGCCGCGAGGAGGGTTGCGGGGACGGCGATCAGCCCGGCGGTGACCAGCGGCGCACCCGCCCAGAAATCGACGCCAACGAAGAGAAGCCTTCCGAACAGGAAGTGCTGGCAGGCGCGAATGGCGACTTCGAGAACCCCAGCCGTCAGCCCGATCCAGAGGGCTGGAAGGAGGGCGGAGGGGGCAACGGCGCTACGACCCGACGTCGGCATCGCTGATCCTTCCGAATGGGGACCGCTCGAGGGTCTCCGCCGCACATTAGTATTCAGGACGGAATCTCCGTGCGTCAAGGCCCCGAATCAGAATATGGCGGAGCAGCATGACCTCCGATGAATACGCGCTGATCGCCGGCCTGTACGACCACGTGATCCCTTACCGCGAGCGCCCCGACGTCGATTTCTACGTTGCCGCCGCCCGCGAAGCGGGAGGCCCCGTTCTCGAGCTGGGCTGCGGGACCGGCCGGATCCTGATACCCACCGCACGCGCCGGGCTCGAGATCGTCGGTGTCGACCTCTCCCCCCGGATGCTGGCCGTGTGCCGGGAACGACTTCGGAATGAGGCCGAGGAGGTCCAGGCCCGCGTTGAGCTGGTGCACGCCGACATGCGCCGCTTCGAGCTGGGGCGGCGTTTCGGCCTCGCGACCCTACCCTTTCGTCCCTTTCAGCACCTGCTGACCGTCGAAGACCAGCTCGCTTGCCTGGCTCAGATCCACCGGCATCTGGCCGACGCCGGCGTACTCATTCTCGATCTCTTCAACCCATCGCTCGATTTCCTGGCCAATCGCGCCATTGGGGCGGAGCTGGGCGAGGAGCCGCCGTTCTCGATGCCCGACGGCCGCCGCATCGTCCGGCGGCACAAGGTAGTGGCCCAGGACCGCTTCGAACAAATCAACGACGTCGAGATCAGCTACGACGTGTCATACCCTGAGGGTCGAGAGGAACGCGTGGTCCATGCCTTCCGGATGCGCTACTTGTTCCGGTTCGAGGCGGAGCACCTGCTGGCGCGATCCGGCTTTCTCGTCGAACAACTCTACGCCGACTACGACAAGAGCCCGTACGGATCGACGTATCCGGGCGACCTGATCTTCGTCGCCCGGAAGGTGCCCGCGTAGAACAGCGTCCTGCCCTTCGCGCGGCTCTGCCGTGCTCAGCAACGCGATCCGATCACGCACTGATAGGTGCGCTCGATCAGTCCGGCCCGGATCGATTGATCCCAGACCGCCGGCGGCGTCGGATCGCTGCCGCTCACGAAGCGCGAGCGGTACGCATCGAGCGTCACCGTTGCCTGCACTTCCTGCAGGGTCTTCCCGTGTCGTAGCAGCGCGGTCACCTCGGCCACCGCAGCCTCCAGCAGCTCACGCACCTGGCGGGTGTAGGCGTGATCGTGCAGCACCGGACCATGGCCCGGCACCAGGGCCGCGACCGGAATGGCCTCGACGCGGCGGAGCACCGGAATCCAGGGACCGGGATAGGCGCCGAACACGTAGGGCACCGGATGGACCAGGATGTCCCCGGTGAACAGCACCTGCTCGGTGGGCAGATACACGGTCACGTCGGCTGGGCTGTTGGCCCGACCCCAATCGTGCAGGACCACTTGCTTCCCGCCCAGGTCGAGCCGCATCTCCTCGTCGAAGAGCAACGTGGGCGGCGCCACTCGAATGGCCGCGAGCTCGGTCAGCTCGGTCTGTGCCTCGCTGATGGCCCGATCGAGCGACCCTCGCTCGCTCGCGGTCAACGCGCGGCCGGCGCTGTCCTTTCCCGCGGTCCGGGCCGCTTCGAGCCGCGCCAGCTCCGCACGCTTGGCGGATTGCGGAGCTCGAGCCAGCTCCATGACTCGGGCCTGATTGAGCCCGATGAAGTCGGCGTTGGGGCGCGCCCCCACGATGGTCAGACCCGGGAAGGCATCCTGGTACTCGGAATTGCCGTGGGTGTGGTCGCCGTGCCAATGGGTGTTGACCAGGTAGCGCACCGGCTTGCTCGTCAGGGAGCGGATCAGAGCGATGTCCGCCCGGGCCCGAGACGGGTAATAGGTAGCGTCGACCACCAGCACCGCGTTTGATCCGATCACCACTCCGGTGTTTCCATGCGGCCAGTTGACCGCCCCGCTGGGCCAGTCGTGGGTGGCGTCAGCGTGGATAATGGCATACACGCCTTCCGCTAGCTTTTCGACCCGGGCGGAGGAGTCCTTGGCCTGCGCCGGAGGCAACACCGCAAGCGCGACCGCGA
>JGI10214J12806_10293661_pt1 | contig 9931 bp, 10 predicted proteins | sample WisConreferecore_FD_12806 | JGI IMG/M metagenome (IMG submission 12806)
CGTGGTAGGCGATATCGGCCTGCACCATCATGGCGTGCTGGCTGATGGGCAGCAAACCGCATTTCATCGCCGAGACCGCCACGCCGGCGCGGGTGTGGGTATGGATCACGCAGTTGATCTCAGGCCGCGCCTTGTGCACGCAGCTGTGGATGACGAAGCCGGCCTCGTTGACCCCCATGCCGAGAGGATCCTCGATGACCTTGCCCTCCCAGTCGATCTTCACCAGGGTCGAGGCGGTGATCTCGTCGAACATCAGGCCGTAGGGGTTGATCAGGAAGTCCTCGGTCCCGGGCACGCGCGCCGAGAAATGCGTGTAGATGAGGTCGGTCCACTTGTAGATATGCGCGAGCTGGTAGGCGGCGGCGAGGTCGACGCGCATCTCCCATTCTTCCTTGCTGACGCGCTCGCGGATCGAAGGCTTGATGGGCTTGGGAACGGCGCTCATGGGGGCTCCGGGCAAAGAAACGATGTTAGCGCATGGCGGCGCGGTAAAAGCGATCGTCGTAGTAGCGCGCGGGATCGGAAAGGGCCTTCTGCGGCTGGCCGTATTTCGAGCGCAGCCTCAGGACCGTCTCGACGCCCTTGAGATCGATTTGCGCCTTGCGCTGGAAGCCGTCTTTCGGCGAGAGCAGCACGCCGTAGGCGGTGCTTGCGGCCTGCTCGGTCGCCTGCGGCAGGTTCTTGCGGAAAATCGCGATGGCCTCGCTGCGGTTCTGCGGCGCGTAGAGCCAGTCCACCGCCTCGGAGAAGGCGCGGATGTAGCCTACGACCGCATCGCGGTTGGCGTCGGCCCAGGCCTTGCGCGCGCCGCCGACCAGGCCCTGATAGGAGCCGAGCGCGTCCGAGGCGTTGGCGAGCCGGTTGAAGCCTTGCGCCTCGGCCTGGACCTCGAAAGGCGAGATCAGCATGGTGCCGGCATGCTTCTTCTCCAGGAGCGCGTTGAAACGCTGCAGCACGCCGCCCGCGCGCTCGGTGCGGTAGTCCCGGTTGAGGGTCAGGCCATTGCGCTCCATCAGCTCGAGCAAGACGAAAGCGTAACCGGTGGTGAGGGCGTCGACCGAGAGCGTCTTGCCGCGCAGCTCGCCGAAGCTTTTCACCTCCGGAACCGCGACCAGGCGCAGGAAGCCGTTGTCGCCGCCCATGAACGCGATCAGGTCGGGTCCATCGACCTTCGCCTCGCCCTGGCCTTCGCGGTAGGCGATCAGATTGTCGATCGCCGTCATCGCGATGTCGAACTTGCCTTCGATCAGGTTCTGAAGCTGGAACGCCGAGCTCGGCGTGGGGGTGACGGTCGGCGCGATGCCGTGCTTCGCGAACAGGCCCTTCTCCTGCGCCACCCAGATGGGCCAGTTGAAGCCGCCCGGGAACACGATGACGTTGACCGGCTTCGGCGGTCCTTTCGCCACCTCAGGCGTGGTGGTGCAGCTGGACAGCGCAATCGCGGTGAACAGCGCAAGGATGACTCTCATCTCAACCCTCCTCTGTTTGATCTATTCGGGCCGCAGGCCGGCCGCAGCGACGACGCGCTGATATCGGTCGAGCTCGCTGCGGACGAGCTGGCGCAGCTCTGCGGGCGTCGACACCGCGGCCTGGACACCGCCCTTGAACAGGGTCTCGGCGACCTCCGGCGAAGCGAGCTGGGCGGCGATCTCCTGGTGCAGTTGCTGGATGATGGCGGCGGCGGTTCCCGGGGGCGCGAACAAGCCAATCCAGGACTCGACGTCCGCGCCCGTGATTCCTTGCTCCTGCAAAGTCGGGACCTCCGGCGTCCACGGCGTGCGCCGCTCGCCAGTAGTAGCGAGCAGACGCAGCTTGCCCGCCTTGGCGTGCGGCAGCACCGACTGGATGGCGAAGAAGCCGCCGTCCACGCGGCCACCCAGCATGTCGGTCACTGCGCCGGGAAGGTTCTTGTACGGAACATGGGTGAGGCTCGCGCCGGTCGCCTGCTTGAAGAGCTCCATTCCCAGATGCTGCGGCGTGCCGTTGCCGGGCGTGCCGTAGTTGAGCGCGCCGGGCCGCTGCTTCGCCAGCGCGATCAGCTGCGAGGCGTTCTCCGCCGGCACGCTCGCATTGACGGTGAGCACCATTGCGATCCCAGCAACGCGCGACACCGGCTCGAGGTCGCGCGCGGGATCCCAGCCCAGGTCCTTCACCAGCCAGGGCGTGATCGCGAGGGTGCTCGGCGCGATGAGCAAGGTATGGCCGTCGGGCGCCGATTTCACTACCGAGGCCACGCCGATGTTGCCGCTCGCGCCGGTGCGGTTTTCCACGATCACCGGCCGACCGAAGCGCTGCTGCAGGCGCGGCGCGAGCACGCGAGCGATCATGTCGGAGGCCGAGCCTGCTCCGGTGGAGGCCACGATGGTGAGCTGGCGTGAAGGAAATTCTTGCGCCTGGGCACTACCCAGCGCGAGAGCCGCGACGACAAGCGCGAAAAGCGGGCGCACGGCTATGCGCCCCGCGGCAGGATGGGTTTTTCCTTCGCGACGAACTCGCGGTAGAGGTCGGTAAAAGAGGCCCAGCGCAGCTTGCAGGCGCGTTCGGCAATCTCGAGCGCGCGCTTCTGCAGCGCGGCCGACTCGAGGTAGCGCGCGCACAGCTCGATCTGCTTGGAGGAATGCACCTCGTCAGCGGCCTCGTGCTCCTCGAAGAAGGCGATCGGCTTGGAGCCGCGCCTGAAGCCGTAGTGCTTCTCGAGCGCCGGCAGGGTCACATCGCGATTGAGCGCGACCATCTGGCCCTCCTGCGTGGATTGCATCGCCAGCACCACGCCGACCGGCTCCTCCCGCATGGTGCGCACGTACATCAGCGTGCGCGCCCACCACGCCGGCGTGGGCTCGAGCGCTCTCACCTCGCTGTCCTTGAGTCCCGCCGCGCGCGTGAAAGCGAAGATATCCATCATGTGGTCATGCGGCTCGTGGCCTTCGCGGTCGATCGCCGCCAGCCCTTCCTCCTCGGCGAGGTTCTCCACCACCACTTTGCGCACGTCGGCCGGGGCACGGCTGTAGAGCAGGCCGAAGCTGGGCAGCACCAGCGTGACGAACTGGTAATGCTGCGCCATGTACATGCCGATGGCGCGCAGCGGCAGCTTGCCCTTGCCGAAGGCCTGGAAGAAGGGGTGGCGCTTGGTGTGCCACTTCTCGCGTATCTCGACGACCCGCTCCGCGGTCCTGCGCGCCGCGCGGCTGGGCCTGCCGTTGGCTTTCATCCTTGCATGTCCTCCGTCGAGATCCTGCCGGTCTTGGCGAAACGCGGGTCGGGCGGCGTGCCGCCCCAGAAGTCGAACGACTCGAATGCGCCCGGAAGCACGCGCGGCTCGCGTGGCTTCGCCTCCGGGAACTCCTCCATGCCGTAGCTTAACTCGAGCGTCATGCCGTCCGGGTCGAGGAAGTAGAGGAACACGCTGCCGGAAGGCGGGTGGCGCCCGGGGCCGTAGACGATCGGCACGTCGTGCTTCCTCAGCCGGTACATCGCGCGGCCGATGTCGTCGAGGTCGGTCACCATGAAGTTGACGTGGTGCAGCCGGTTCTCCGGCGCCGCGGCGACGCCGAGGCTGTGATGAAACGGATTTGGGAAGCAGCGCATGAAAGTCACCCAGCCGTCCACCTCGTCCGAGATGCGGAAGTTGAGCTGGTCGCGAAAGAACGCGGTGGTCTCCGGATAGCGCTTCGAGCCGATGACGAGATGCCCGAGGCGGGCAATCTGGGTGAGGGTCGGCTTGAACGCCGCCGGCGCGCTCGCGAGCCCGGCGGCGAGCTCGACGGTGAGCCGGCTGCTGGGCTCCGTGAAGCGCAGCGCCCGGCCCAGGCCGAGGCTGCGGCATTCGGCTTCGCCCACCCAGGCGGTTTGGATGCCGAGCCGCCCGAGGTGCTCTCTGGCCGCGTCGAGCTCGCGCTCCGACTCCATCTCGAAGCCGACGCGGCGCAGCCCGGGTGCGGCAGCTCGGTACAGGGCGATGCTGTGGTGGTGGTTATCGCAGCGGTACAGCCGCAGGTCTTTCGCGGCGCTTGCCACCGGCTCGAGGCCTACGAGCTCGCGCAGGAACGTGCCGGTGCGCTCCGGGTCGGTCGCGTTGAGCGCGACGTACGCGAGCTTGCTGTAGCGAAGATGCATGGGCGAAAGGCCGCGGTCAGTCTAACATTCTGACCCTGAACGGGCACCGGATGACCTGGGGTGGGCGATGAAGCTCGATGACCTGAAGAGCCTGGATGAGTTGGTGGACGCGATCGGCCAGCGCAACATGACGCCGGGCTGGATCCGGCGGGACCGGCCGATTCTCTTCCGCGAGATGCGCTCGCAGTTCGTCCCGTGCCACTGGCGCTACGAGGAAGCGAAGGCCGCGATGCAGTCTGCCGGCCGGCTCATCGGTACCGACCTCGCCGAGCGGCGCAACTTCGTGATGCGCAATCCCACCCCGGGAAACGACTACGCCACGCTGCGCACGCTGGTGTGCGCCTACCAGTCCATTCTGCCGGGCGAGAAGGCGCGCTCGCACCGCCACGCGCCCCACGCGCTGCGCGTGATCCTCGAGTCCCGCGGCTCCTACTCGATCGTCAACGGCCACAAGCACCCGATGGAGTCGGGCGACATCGTGCTCACTCCGGGGTGGACCTGGCACGGGCACGGCCATGACGGCGGCGAGCAGGCCTACTGGTTCGACGGGCTGGACGTGCCGCTCACCCATCTTCTCGAGCCGATGTTCTTCGAGGAGCACCCGCTGGGTTTCGAGGCGGTGACCGATGCCAGCCCCGAATCACCGCTGCGCTTCACCTGGGAATCCACCCGGCGGGCGCTCGCAACGGCTCCATCCGATCGATATACGGGGAAAACGATCGATTTGGCGGCACCGACCATGCCGACCATCCTGCTGAAAGTGCACGCGTGGCCCGCGGGCTGGCGCAACCCACCCTACCGCCACACCGCCAACGTGGTGCACCTGGTGATGAAGGGGCAGGGCTACTCGATCATCGAAGGTCAGCGCTTCGATTGGGGCTTCGGCGACACGCTGGCGATCCCGGCCTGGTCGCGCATCGAGCACCACGCGGCCGCCGATAGCGTGCTGTTCGGCATGAGCGACGAGGCCCTGATGCGCTGGACCGGCTACTACCGGTTTGAATCTCTCTAGAGCTCGCGCCCGATAAGGCGGTCGACGGAGTAGGGGCCGCCGCCGCGCCACCAGATCGCCATCGCGACCAGGCCCCAGAGCAGCACGAACTCGTAGCCGCGGTTCAGCCACGAGAAGCCGTTGGGCAGATAGTGCGCGAACATGATCACCGCCATCTCTATGGTGACCGCAGCGGCGAAGAAGCGGGTGAAGAGGCCGAGCGCGATCGCGATGCCGCCGAAGAACTCGATCAGGATCAGCACGTAGACCACGAGCAGCGGACTCGCGTAGCCCAGCTTGGCGAAGGTCGGCGCCATCGCCTCCGCGCCGCGCGAGATCTTGCCCCAGCCGTGCACCGCGAGGATGATGCCGGCGGCGCAGCGTATCAGCGGCCACGACAGCGGAATCAGCTTGTCGTACAGCGGCCTCAGGAAAGGCAGCAGCAGCCGCGGCTCTCCTCGTGCTTGCTCCATGATTTCTCCTCCCGGTAGAACGATTATGCCGGTACGAATTCCGAATAGCCGGGTGTTTCGACTGCCTCAAGCGCTTCCAGCAAGAGCTCGGGGCGGTTGGGCTTGAGGCGCGCCGAGTCCGACAGCAGCCGGCGCCACAGCCGCGCCTTCCTGTGCCCATGGTAGAGGCCGAGCATGTGGCGGCTGACATGCCTTAGCGAATCCACTCCTTTGGCGTACTCATACATGGCTTGCACCACATCGGCCCGCGTCTTTCCCGGGTCGGCCAGCAGCCATGGGTTGTGATACGCGGCGCGGCCAAGCATGGCGCCGTCCACGTACGCGAGGTGCGTAGTGATGTCTGCCCAGCTCGTGATGCCGCCGTTGATGACGATCTGGAGGTCCCGAAACTCTGTCTTCAGGCGATACACGTAGTCGTACTTGAGCGGCGGGAGCTCGCGGTTCTCCTTCGGCGAGAGCCCCTTCAGCACGGCATTGCGCGCATGCACGATGAAGGTGCCGCAGCCCGCCTGCGACACGGTGGCGACGAAATCGCGCACGAAGTCATAGCTCTCGATGCTGTCGATGCCGATGCGGTGCTTCACCGTCACGGGAATCTTTACTTCGCGCCTTATGGCTTCGACGCATTCCGCCACGAGGCGTGGCTCGGCCATCAGGCAGGCGCCGAAGGCCCCCTTCTGCACGCGCTCGCTCGGGCAGCCGATGTTGAGATTGATCTCGTCGTAGCCGTAGCGCTCAGCGAGCCGGGCGCAGTTTGCGATCTCCCGGGGATCGGACCCTCCCAATTGAACGGCGACGGGATGCTCCTCCTTGCTGAAGCCGAGGTGGCGCTCGACGTCGCCGTGGATCAGGGCGCCGGTAGTGATCATCTCCGTGTAGAGCCTGGCTCGCGACGACACCTGGCGCAGGAAGTAGCGACAGTGGCGGTCGGTCCAGTCCATCATCGGCGCGACGCAAATCCGGTGGCTCGTCACGCCGCAACCTCGAAACGCTGCGGCGCGAGGCCGCGCAGCCGGCGCTCGTGCATAGCGAGATACGCGGCTTCCATATGGCGCGTGAAGAGCGCGGTATCGAAGAGCGGTTGCGTGCGGAGGTTGCGCTCCAGCTTCTGCCGGATCGCGCGCAGGCGCTCGCGGTCCGCGGCCAGCGCCAGGGCGAGGTTCCGGTACTCGTCGCGCGACGGGGCGATGAGCTCGGGTAGATCGATGGCGCGGAGCAGGCTCGCGCCAACGCGGCTCGCGAAGGTCTCTCCGGGACAGGTCAGGACCGGAAGGCCGGCCCACAGGGCGTCCACTGCCGTCGTGTGGGCGTTGTAGTGGAACGTGTCGAGGACGAGGTCGGCGACGCGATGGCGGGCGAGGTGCTGCGAAGGCTCCATCTGGGGAGCGAACACCAGGCGCTCGGACGATACGCCGCGCTTTTGCGCCTCGGCGCGCAGGTTGCGAGTCGCCCCGGGGTTGTGGTCGAGCAGCCAAAGGACGCTGCCGTCCACCTTGCGCAGCAGCTGCATCCAGAGGTCGAACACGTCCGGAGTGATCTTGGCCGGGTTGTTGAAGCAGCAGAACACGAACGCGCGCTCGGGCAGACCTGCTTGCGCGCGGCTTGGAGTGCCCTGCGCAATCGGCCTGCGGTGGTCGTTCGCCCAGTAGGTGTGCGGTAGCCGGACCACGTTCTCCGAGTAGTGCGCGAGCTGCTGCTCTGGCACCACGACCCGGTCTGCGATCAGGTAGTCGATAAAGGCGCCGCCCATCGTGCCCGGATAGCCAAGGTAGTTGACCTGCAGCGGCGCGGCCCTGCGGGCAAAGATTCCGGTGCGGGCATAGCCGCTCAGGCCCTTGAGGTCGACGGCGATGTCGATCTCGAGCTCGCGCGCAAGGCGGACGATCTCCTCGTCGGTTTTCGCGCTCACGTCGAGGAAGTGCTCGAAAGCCGTCTCGACACGTTTGCGCATCGCATCCATGACCTGCGGGCCGAACGAGAACGCGAACAGCTCGAATTTCCCCCGGTCGTGCAGCTCGAACAGGCCCGCCAGAAGGTACGACAGGGCGTTGTTGCGGAAGTCGCGCGAAAAGTAGCCAAGCCGGATACGGCCGCGCGCGCTCGGCGGCGGCATCGCCCACGCGGGGCCCGCAGGGAAGAGCGCGTTCACGTAGATCTCGGCGCAGCGCCGCTGCTGCGCGGGCGAAGAATCGATCGCGAGCAGCGCGAACGGGCTCGCCGCGCGCTCACCGGCGTCGACCGCCGCGAGAGTGCGCTCGCATGCGGCGTCGAAGCCGGTCCAGTCGCATACCTGCATCTTGGCCCGCAGCCAGTCGCCCAGCACGAACGGCGCCGGCTTCATCGCGACCGCCTGCTCGTAGCTCGCAAGCGATTCGTCATGGCGGCCGAGGTCGGCGAGCGTGACGGCGAGATTGGCCCAGGCTTGGGCAAGCTGCGGATTGAGCGCGGTGGCCTGGCGGTAGCTCGCGACGGCTTCGTCGAAGCGGCGCAGCGCGTTGAGCGCAAGGCCGCGGTTGGACCAGGCGTCCGCATGTGTGGGTGCCAGCCCGATCGCCTTGTCGCAGCTCGCGAGCGCCTCAGTGTGTCGCTGCAGCTCGAGCAGCGCGGCGCCGCGGCTCGACCAGCCATCCGGGTGCTCCGGCCTGAGCGCAACGCTGCGCTCGCAGCACGCCAGCGCTTCGGCGAGTGCGCCCGCGCGTCGCCGGCAGAAGGCCAGGTTGAGCCAGCCGTCCGCGTTTGCCGGGTCGAGCGCCACCGAGCGCTCGGCGTACTGCGCCGACTCGGCGGTCTTGTCCTGCCGCAGCAGCGCCGCGGAAAGGTTGGTCAACACGGACACGCGCTCGGGAACCAGGCGATGGGCCTGGCGCAGCCGGTCTTCCGCGTGCGCGTAGTCTTCGCGCGCCAGGCACTCGAGTGCTTCGAAAAACAGCGTCCGCGCCTGTTCCTCGGAGCTCACCGCGCGCGCGTGAACGCGAGCCAGATCCCGCCGGCGATGAGGCAGGCGCCGCTCAGGCGGGAAACCATCCTGACCCTTTTCCTGGACAACCAGGTGCCGGCCCGGCCGGTAACCACGGCATAGGCGCCGTCGGAGACGAGCGCGACCAGCATCGCCGTGACGCCGAGCAGCGCGATCTGCGCGACGTAATGGCCTTTCGGGTCGATGAACTGTGGGATGAATGCGCCGAAGAAGAGCAGCGCCTTCGGATTGGCCATGATCACCAGGAAGCCTTGCAGGAAGAAACCTCCCCTTGGCAGCGGTGCCGATCCGGTTTGCGCGATCGCCTCGGGTGCCCGCAGGAGCTTCCACCCCAGCCAGACGAGATAGGCGGCGCCGGCATAGCGCAGCCAGTCGAACAGCCAGCCCATCGCTGCGATCACCGACGAAAGTCCCACGACCAGCGTCAGCATCATCAGCGCAAGGCCGAGCTGCGTGCCGGCGACGTTTGCCAGCCCGGCGCGGGCGCCGTGCTTGAGGCTGTTGGCGATGATCACCGTGACCGTGGGACCGGGAATGATGGCGATCAGGATGCAGGCAAGCAGGTAGGCGAGGTAGAGATCGATCGGCATCGTCATCTCATGTCCAGCGCGCGGCGCCGGGTAAGCTCCACCATGCACGCGGTGTACTGATCCTCGGGCGAAGCTTCGGCCGGCGCTGCCTCACGCCGGCGCGCGCACTCGGCTTCGCGGTATTCGCGCCATTCGTCGTTCGACTTGCGGTACGCGGCGAGGCTCTTCTCGCCACGCTCGTTCGCCTCCTGGAAGCGGTAGGCGTAGACCTGCGAGAGGTCCTGCTCGGCCGTGCGCTGCAGCAGCTCGAGGCAGCCGCGCTCCTTGCCGCGCAGGCTTTCGCTGCGCCGGCATTGCGCGAGCACCGGCGCATTCGGCCGCGCCTGCCAGGAGAAAAACACCGGCCGCTTCTCGTCGGCCAGGAGGCACACGAACGAGAGCTCGGCGCTCGGCGCGTCCTCGTACACCACCGCGCCGTTGCCCGTGAGGATCGAGCTCACCGCCTGGTTTCCTACTTTGCCGCTGTAGCGATCGATACTGAGATTCGCGTCGCGCTCGATCACCACCGACTTCGCCTGGTTGCCGCCACGCTGCAGCTCCTTCTGCGCGTAGGCGCGGCAGGCAGCGACCGCGGGGCCGTTGTATTGCGCCGCTGCAGGACCCGGGGACAGCATCGCTGCGGCAAAGAGGAGAGGGTAGGGCTTCATTTCATGGCTTGATACTGGTGGGTGGAAATGGCGCGCGCGCGGATGAGGCCGAACAGGCTTTGCGTGTACGGCGCCGGCACTCCCGCCTTGTGCGCGATCTCGAGCGTGCCGGCGAGCAGCCCGTCGATCTCGAGCGGCTT
>JGI10214J12806_10116985_pt1 | contig 9923 bp, 8 predicted proteins | sample WisConreferecore_FD_12806 | JGI IMG/M metagenome (IMG submission 12806)
TGGCTCATGAGCCGGGCCTGGAGGCCGACGTGGGTGTCGCCCATCTCGCCTTCGAGCTCGGCCTTGGGGACGAGGGCCGCGACGGAGTCGACCACGATCACGTCCAGGCTCGAGGAGCGGACCATCATGTCGGCGATCTCGAGGGCCTGCTCGCCGCTGTCGGGCTGGTTCAGGAGGAGCTCGTCGAGGTTGACGCCCAGCTTCTGGGCGTAGGAAGGATCCATGGCGTGCTCGGCGTCGATGAAGAGCGCGGAGCCGCCGGCCTTCTGGGCATTCGCGACGATCGTGAGGCAGAGGGTCGTCTTGCCGGACCCTTCCGGGCCGAAGACTTCGATGACGCGGCCGCGGGGGAAGCCCTTGCCGCCGAGGGCCAGGTCGAGGTTGAGCGACCCGGTCGTGATGCCCTCGATGTCGAGCTTGGCGTCGCCGCCGAGGCGCATGATGGAGCCCTTGCCGAACTGCTTCTCGATCTGGGCGAGGGCGGTCTTCAGGGCTTCGGTGCGGCGCTCATCGCGCTGGGGCGGGGCAGGGGGGACGGACATAGGACCTCTCTCCTTCAGTTGGACAAGGTGCATTTAACTCTCCTCTAAAATAAGCGTCAAGCAATTACGCAAAGGCCGTGCCACCTCGCGGCCTTCGGATTTCGCGTGCAATCGCGCCCTCCCGGTGCGGCCACGTTACGTTTCGTAACGTCGTGTTACGTTTCGTAACGTCACCGAAAGGAGTATCGCCGATGAGAGTGTCGAATTAGGACATATCTAACACGAATCTAACGATTTCCCCCGCCCGCGAGGAGCAAAATAGGCTGTCCATATTGTTTCGTGAAAGGAATCGGGCCGGGCGGGGATTTCAGAGAGAACCATGAAAACGAATGCAGTCGACCGGCGAGGCGAAATCCCGTTGATGCAGCAGACCCGAACCTGGATTCTCCTTTATGCGTTCGGGATCGCGGTCCTGGTGCTGTCGCTGTGCCGGCCCGAAGACGGCAAGCCCGCGGGGACTCCCTCCCTGCACGGGACGGTGGTCCAGAGCGCAGCCCCGGGGATCTCCTCCGACGTGATGCGGCCGTGATCTCCGGGGCCCATAAAGCCTGAGAAAATGTTGCATAAATGCATTGACTCCAACTCACCCGCGGTGTCTACTCTGGGTGGACCAGGGAGGCGGTTCGTTCGACTGATTGGGAGGGGCTTCGTGAAATATCTTATTGCCGCGCTCAGTCTCTGCATCTCGGTGGCCGCGTACGGCCAGGACGAGATCAACGTCATCGTCGGCTTCAACGGGAAAGCGGATGAGGCCACCTTCGCCCGGCACGGCGGCAAGACGAAAACCACCAACGAGTCCCTCAACTTCGTCGCCGGCGAAATTTCCGCCGCGGCGGTCGCCCACCTGAAGAAGGAAGCCGGCGTCGCCTACGTCGAAGAGAACCACACGGCCTATGCCGTCGATTACCCCGCCAACTGGGGCTATGTCCGGGTCCGCGCCGCTTCGGCGAGCACGACGGGGACCACCAGCGACGGGACGCGCATCAAGGTTGCAGTCTGCGATACGGGGGTCGACGTCAACCATCCCGCCCTGGTCGGCCAGGCGGTCTTGGGTGCCAACTTCTCGGGCGCCTCGGACCTCGATGTGGTCGGGCACGGCACGCACGTGTCCGGCATTATCGCCGGCACCAACAACACGACGGTGACGGGCGTCGCGGTTGGCGCGCAGGTGGTCAGCGTCAAGGTCCTGGGAGACGACGGCAGCGGAAGCTATGCCGCCATCATCAACGGGATCACCTGGGCGACGGCCAATGGCTGCAAAGTGATCAATCTGAGCCTCGGCGGACGGTTCGGGAGCACCACGCTTCAGAAGGCGCTGAACGACGCCAACGGCGTCGTCGTCTGCGCGGCCGCCGGCAATGACGGGACGAAGAATGCGTCCTACCCTGCCTACTATGAAAAGTGCATCGCCGTGTGCGCCTCCGACACGACGAAGCCGTCGGACCCCCTGACCGGCACGGACCGGCGGGCGAGCTTCAGCAACTACGGGACCTGGTGCGACGTCTCGGCACCCGGCGTCAATATCTGGTCGTCGCTCCCCGGCGGGGCTTACGCGAGCTGGAACGGCACCTCGATGGCCACGCCGTTCGTCTCCGGCACGGCTGCGCTCGTCTGGGCGAAGTATCCCGGAGCATCGGACTCCGTGATCCGGTCCAAGATCGTGTCCACGATTGGGCCGGCGGTCGATTCGAAGCGGTACACGCCCGGCGTCATCAACGCCCAGAAGGCGACGGAGTAGCCTTAGGGCCGCTTGAGGGTCTGCAGCGTCTTCGTCGCCAGGGCCCGGACTTCCGGCTGGGGATCCGATCGCGAGAGGTCCTCGAGCGCCCGGACGAGGTCCGGGGTCCCGGCATAGGTCCCGAGCGCGGCCACGGCGGCATACCGGACGTTCCACGCCGGATCGCCCAGCGAGTTCCGGGCCAGATCCCGAAGCTGATCGTCGGGCGGCAGGGCCGTCAGCTGTCTCAACCCTGTCTCCCGAATCTTGGGGTCGGCGTCCTGGAGGATGCTGGAAACGAAGTCCCGCCTCTGCTCCGCCGAGAAACTCTCACCGTGTGCGCCTAGAAGCTCGATCGCCCACGCGCGCTGATCGAAGTCCGCCCCCCGAAGCGCGGCCTGACGGACCGCCTCCAGCTGCGTTCCGGCGAGTTCGGCCTGTTTGAGGCCCTGGAGCGTCCGGAACCGGAGCTGCTCCTCTCCGGACTCCAGGCTCTTGTGAAACAAGCTGTCCAGAACCTGGCCGTGTCCCCGTGAGCCCACGGGAGCGGTCACCAGCCATTCGGCGAGCGAATGGCCCGCTTCCGCGCGCAGGGAGTTCTCTTCGTCGCCGATCATCCGGAGGACGAACGAGTCCCGCAGGGTTCCCAATTCGACCTCGTCCCCTTCGCGCCGGGAAAGGGCCTCGGAAACCAGGGTGAATTTCAGGACCTGCAGGGCGGCCCGGCGAACCTCGCGGTCGGAGTGCTCCAGGCATCCCTGAACTGCGGAGCGAAGGCCGGGGTCGGCGATCACCTTCCGGATCTCCACGCTCAAGCCCGTCGGCGTCTTGACGACATTCGGGCCGCCCGTGAGTGAAAACGTATCGTCCCTTCCGCGGTCATAGGCGCTTCCGATCGCCAGGATAAGGGTCCGGATCCAGGCGGCCTCTCCTCCCTGACGGATCGCATCGAGGAGGGCCTGCCAGGCTTCCGGATCATCCAGACTTCCGAGGACGAAGGCCGCGACTTCGCGGGCGGCGGAGGACTGCGTTCGATCAAGCAGGATCCGGGCCAGACTGCGGATGAAGCTTCGATCGCTCCGGCACCGGTCCCTCCACTCGGCGGCAAGCTTCGGAAGCGCCCCGGACCGCTCGGCCGACTCGATCTCCTGCCGTAGCTCGGCAAGGGAGGGAGTCGGCGATGTCTGAGGAGTCGTGGCCGGGTGGGGGCTGGAAGGAGAAGTCGGGCGACTTCCGATGGTCGACTGCGGCCGACGCCAAAAGAGGGCGCTTGAGAGGAACGCACTCGCCAGAAGGAGAATCCCCAGAGCCAGGATCCCCTTCGGAGGCCGATTCATGCGAAGGGCAAGTCTACCGGAGGAGGGTGAATTTGCTTTAAAATAAAGCGCCCCGACTACGGGTCGGGGCAGTTGGAGCGGGATCTAATTTTTTTACAGCTTAAAGATCATTTCTAAACGACAGCCCTTCTAGAGCAAGGGTCATGCCATGCCAAACCGCTAAAATTTGCTAAATTTTTGAGGTTCGGGCGGCCGAAGTGTCAAATTCTCTTGGCATTTATCGAGCGCTATCCTAAGTGCTTGATAGCCATGATCTTGCTGTGACAAGTGGTCTTGGCGGGTCCGAGGCGACTTCGACAAATCACGCGCCTCCGGCAAGGTCATCCGTGTCCGTGAAGCGGGTGATCCCGTGCTTCTTGATGAGGTTCTGGAGGTGCTGCCGGGAGAGATCGATCTCCTTGGCCGTCCGTGTCACGTTGAAGCCGTTCCGCGCCAGCGCCTGAACCACGTAGGTCTTCTCGAAGTGGTCCCGCGCCTTCTCCAGCGACCGGAAACTCTTGTCCGCCGCAACGAGGTTCAGATCCTCGGTCGACAGGAACTGGTTGTTGGTCAGGATCACCGCCTGCTCGACCCGGTGCTTCAGCTCCCGGATGTTGCCGTCCCAGCGGTGGGCGAGGAGCGCGGTCCGGGCCTCCTCGCTGAAGCCCGTCACCGTCCGGGCGTTCTCCGTGTTCGCCTCGGCCAGGAAGAAGTCGGCCAGGAGCGCGATGTCGTTGCCCCGCTCGCGGAGCGGCGGGAGGGTGACCGACACGACCTTCAGCCGGAAGTACAGGTCCTGGCGGAACTTGCTCTGCCGGACCATGTCCTCGAGGTTCCTGTTCGTCGCGGCGACGAGGCGGATATCGATCGGGATCGGGTCGGCGCCGCCGACGCGGGAGATCGTCCGCTGCTCCAGCGCGCGCAGCAGCTTGACCTGCAGGTTCGGCGTGAGTTCGCCCATCTCGTCCAGGAACAGCGTGCCGCCTTGGGCGAGCTCGAACTTGCCCTGTTTCTGGGCGACGGCGCCCGTGAACGCGCCCTTCTCGTACCCGAACAGCTCGCTCTCGAGCAGCGTCTCGGGGATCGCCGCGCAATCGATCACGACGAACGGCTGCTCGGACCGCGGCGAGAGGTCGTGGAGAACATGGGCGATCGCCTCCTTGCCGGTGCCGCTCTCGCCCAGGACCAGCACGGTCGCGTCGGTCGGCGCGACCTTCTTGACGTTCTCGTAAACCGCCTTCATGGCGGCGCATTCGCCGATCAGATGGCTCCGGTTCTCGAGCGCCGCGCGGAGGAGGGCGTTCTCGTGCTCCAGCTCCTTCCGCCGCGCTTCGACGCGCGCCTTGGCGTCCTGCGCCGAGCGCAGGTTCTCCATGGTGAGCGACAGGTAGTTCGCGACGGCCTCGAAGATCGCAAGGTCCGACGCGCTGTACTCGCGCACCTTCGCGTGGTTGTCGACGTAGAGCACGCCCAGCATCTTCTCGCCCACCCGGAGGGGGGCGCACATGATCGTCCGCAGGTGGTAGAGCGACACGCTCTGGGACTGGACCGCCTCCTTCTCGCTCTCCGTGTCGAGCAGGAAGATCGGCTTCCGCAGGTCCCACACCTGCTGCGGGATCGTGCGGCTGATGCCGACCAGCTCCGCGATCGGCTTCTTCGCGCTGTCGCGCGCCACCATCGGCTTGAGGTCCCCGGCGCCCTCCCGGATGAAGAGGATTCCGCGCTCCGCCTGGGCGATCTCGATGACGTTGTCGACGGCGGCGTTCAGGAACGATTCGAGGTTCTCGCTCGACGCCGCGCTCGCGATGGTCCGGAGCAGGATCTTCACGTTGCGGTCGTCGATCGGGAGCTGGAAGCTCATCGGATCGGGCAGCTTGAACGCCGGCTTCGCCGGATCGCCGACGTGGTAGACGACGACCGCGTTGCCGACCGAGATGGCGTCGCCCTCCGCGAGGTCCTTTTCCGCCACCCGCTGGCCGTTCACGTACGTGCCGTTCGAGGAGCCGCCGTCGATCAGCCGATAGGTCGGGCCGGCCTTGAGGAGCCGGCAGTGCTGCCGCGACGCCTGCTCGGTGACCAGCTTGATGTGGTTCTGCCGCGAGCGTCCGATGAGGACTTCGGGCTCGGTCAGGGGCTGGCTGCGCTCCGCCCCCATCTCCTTGACCACCACGTAGGGCATGTGCCCGAATTATAGGCCGGGGTTCAGGGAGCGTCAATCGAGGACGCGAGGGCTCCCAGCCCCGCGATCCGGCGCACGTCCTTGTCGTGGTGCAGGCCGGCCGGATCGAGCAGGACCACGTCCATCCCCGCGGCGCGCGCGCCGACGACGTCGATGTGATAGATGTCGCCGACGTAGATCGCCTCCTCGACCTTCGTGCCGGTCCGCTCCAGCGCGTTCCGGAAGATCCTCGGGTCGGGCTTCTCCACGCCTTCCTCGTGGGAGTCGAGCACCGTCTCGAAGAACCCGAGCAGGCCGACCCGCCGGAGCTTCTCCCGGACGGTTCCGTTGGCGTTGGAGATGACCGAGAGGCGGAAGCGGGGCCGCAGCGCCTCGAGCGCGGCCGGGACGTCGGGCGGGACGACCTCCCACAGGTTGCTCACCTTGTGGATCTGCTGGAGCTCGTCGAGCACGGAGCGGACCAGGAGCGCGTCCGTCACGCCGCAGAAGCGGAAGATGGTCTCGAAGTAGAGGGTCCACCGGGCGCCGTCGGTGCTCCCGCGGATGACCTGGGGATCGTCCAGCAGGAATCGCGCCCGCTGCTCGCCCCGCTCCAGCTCCTCGACGGCGACGCGCGCGCCGCGCGCGGCGAGCTTTTCGCCCACGAGCGCGAAGTTAGGGTAGACGAGCGTGTTGCCCGCGTCGAAGAAGACGTGCTTGATCATGGCTCGAGGTGCGACAGTTCGTAGGACCACTTGCCGGCGGCGTGGACCGCCGCGAGCTTCATCGCGAAGGCGGGATCGAATTCGGGTTCGAGCACGAACCGGACCCTCCACCCGGGCGGAAGCGACCGCCGTTTGCACATCTGCTCCAGCGTCATGAGCAGCTGCTTCGCCCGAGAATTGTCGAACGCGCCCTGGAGCCGGATCGACTCGTAGACCGTCTGCTCGCCCTCCTTGTGGTGGTCGAACAGGGTCCGCACGGCGTCGACGCTCCGGCGGGGAACGCGGTGGACGAAGTTCTCGATCGAGCCGCCGCGCACGACCGCCGCGTCGGTGCGGCCCGGATCGCCGCCCGAGACGCCGATCTCCTCCATGAACAGGTAGAGGTACTCCTGCGGGATTCCGAGCGCGCGGAGCTTCCCGTAGAGCTCCGCCTCGACGTCGCGGTAGGCGGGCATCTGGGAGGCGCCGTCGGCCTGGAAGATCTCGGGCGGCTCGAGGACCTTCTCGACCTCGCGTCCGAGGTCGTAGCGGATGAGCCGGTACGCGAGGGCGTTGCCCGCGAGCCCGAACCAGAGGGCCGAGCCCTCGAGCGCGCGCGAGAGGAGGCGCGCCGTGTCGGGCGCGGGCGTGTTGTCCCCGGAGCAGACGGCCAGCCAGGGAGTGCCCGTGCGGGCGACGAGGAACGAGGGGGCGCCCGGCGTGCGGTCCTGCTTCGACGCCAGCAGCGCGGCGGCGTCCTTCTCGTCCGGGTAGCGGACGAAGATCTGGGAGATGTTGATGCTCAAGCGGACTCGGAGAGGGTCATTTGACGTTCTGCTTGACCCAGTCCTCCCACGCCTTCTTGCCGGCGTCGACCGAGGAGCCCTTCCAGTAGTCTTCCTTGAACCCGAGGTCCTTGCCCGCAATGCGCGCCAGGCCGCCCGCGACGAGCACGCGGATCTGCGCTTCGCCGTGCGAAAGCAGGCCCGCCAGGAGGCCGGCCGACTTCACCGTCGCCGCGTCGGCGATGGCCCGGGCCGCGGCGCGGCGGCGCATGACCTGCGTCTCCAGGAGGACGTTCTTGCCGAGGTACCGGGCGATGCCCGGCGCCGCCAGCTCGCCCAGGCTGCGGAGCGCGGCCTCGGCCGGATCGTTCTCGAGCTGCTTCGCGAGGATCGAGAGGAGCTCCTCCGTCCGCGTCGACGTCTCCTCGTCCGCGCGGCCCCGCTCGGCGAGGAGCGAGTGAACCCACGCGGTGTCCATCGAGCCGTTGTTGATCGTGTCGGGCGTGTTGAGCTGCTGGCCGTACCCGGTGGCCCACCAGCCGGCGCTGATCACCGGCGAGAACTTCTTGGAGAAGGCCTGCATCTTCCCGTCGAGGACCATGAACTTCGTCGCCGCGGGCTGCCCGTTGGGGACGCGCGGGGTATACGAGATCTCCGCGGAGCACGCTTCGAGCTTCATCGGGTGGAGGTCCGTGGCGACATCCACCGGCGCGGCCGAGGCGGACACCTTGAGGAAGATTCGCCCCTGCTTGATCACCATCTTCTTGTGGGTCTCGACGACGAGCTCCGTCTGCTCGTTGACCCGGAGCTCGCAGCCGTCGGGCAGCTCGAGGAGCGCCTTGGCGCCCGCGCCCGTCTTGAGCGTGAGCGGGAAGTCGATCTGGTCCCCGACCTTCACGGGAGAGAAGTTCTCGGCGGCGCCGGCCTTCGCCTCGAGGGTGCCCTGGACGATCGTCACCTTGACGCCGGCGGCGGGGTCCGCGGTCAGGAGCAAGGCGGCGAGCAGGGCGATCATGAGGACCTCCTAAGATCGAACCAGTGAATCATACGACATCGCGGCATCCCTGGCTATATACTGTCGCCCGTGGCGACGGCGCTCGTGACCGGTGCGACGGGATTCGTCGGCTCCCATCTCGCGGACGTGCTTCTCGAAAAAGGCTGGCGGGTCCTGGCGACCGTGCGGAGCCGCAGCAACCTGCGATGGCTCGAGGGCAAGCCGATCGAGAGGGTCGACGACGCCGCTTCGCCGCTCCCCTCGTGCGACGTCGTCTTCCACGTCGCGGGCGTGATCCGGGCCGACACCTACCCCGACTACCTCGCGGGGAACCGCGACCTCGCGGTCCGCGTCTTCGAGGCGGCCCGCGCGAAGCGGTTCGTCCACGTCTCGTCGCTCGCCGTGGCGGGGCCGGGCGACCGCGTGGACGAGGAGACCCCCTGCAGCCCGATCTCGCTCTATGGGAAGTCGAAGTGGGAAGGGGAGAGCGAGGTGTGGAAGCGGCGCGACCGGACGGCCGTCACGGTGATCCGGCCGCCGGTGGTGTATGGCCCGCGCGATTTCGGCCTCTACGACATGTACCGCACGGTCGCGAAGGGGCTGCGGCCCGAGATCGGCGGCCGCAAGCTCATCAGCATCATCCACGCGCGCGACCTGGCGGAAGGGATCGTCCGGGCCGGCGAGGCGCCGGAGGGGGCCAACCAGCGGTTCTACCTCGCGAACGGGGAGGCGGTGGAGGTCTCGGCGGTGCTCGGGATCATCCAGCGGGCGCTGGGAACCCGGGCGGTGCGGGTCGGGATCCCCGACCGCGTGGTCCGGTTCCTCGGCGCCGTGGTGGAGGACGGCGCGCGGCTCGCGGGGAAGCGGTCGATGTTCGGCCGCGACAAGGCGCTCGAGATGACCCAGAAGGCGTGGGGCTGCAGTCCCGCGAAGGCGGAGAAGCTGCTTCAATGGAAAGCGAGGATCCCCCTCGAGCAAGGCATGAAAGAAACGGCCGCGTGGTACAAATCGCAGGGCCTGCTATGAGAATAAAGAATAGAGAATAAAGAATAAGGGTCCCCCCTCCGTTTCCCCCCGGGGGGGATGTAAGGGGGGAGGCATTCTTTATTCTCTATTCTTTATTCTCCATTCTCGTCGGCATTGACTTGAAAAATATGGGCTGCTAGACTCGAGCCTCGTTCCAACGCTGGGGCTGGGCCGGGATATCGAACAAGTAGGAGCGCGCGATATGGCATCCGAAGCCGGCGAATTCAATCTGATCGTCGTCGAGGTCGAGTCCGCGCGCCTCACGGACGCCGCGAAGGCGTTCGGCAAGGCGTTCGGCCTGGACGAGACGATCGCGACGCAGATCTGCAAGAGCGCTCCGATCATCTTCGCCCAGAAGCTCACCAAGCAGGAAGTGAAGGCGATCACCTCCACGCTGGGCGACCTTTCCAAGAACGGCATGGAGTTCCGCGTCACCGCGCGGGTCGCCGGCAAGCTTCCCAAGGTCAACTGGCCGGTCCGGCCGCAGTTCACCGCGGGCGGCGCCGCCGGCGTGAACGGCCTGGCGTTCGAGTGGGACAACAACGCGTTCGTCTGCCCGGGTTGCGGCGAGAGCTTCCTCTTCCGCCGCCTCGGGAAGCTCCAGCTCGCCGAGGCCCCGGTCGTCGTGGGCAGCAACGGCGCCGAAGCGGCCGCGGCCGCGGCGGGTCCCGCGCTGGCGGC
>JGI10214J12806_10337068_pt1 | contig 9897 bp, 11 predicted proteins | sample WisConreferecore_FD_12806 | JGI IMG/M metagenome (IMG submission 12806)
CAGGCGGTCAGGCGGTCAGGCGGTGCGGACGAGGGTAACGATCACAGAGGCCACGGCGATTACAACCGCAGCCGCCGCGGCGATCCACAGGAGGCGGATCCGGGCCTGGGCTGCGGTGGCGGCGGAGTCGGTGGCGGCGAGGGCCGCGGACTGGCGCTGATCGAGTTTCTGCAGTGCACCGGTCTGCTTGCGCTCGAGGCCGTCGATTCGCTCGACGAGGAGCGCGAGCTCCGCGCGAAGCGCTTCCTGGGCGTCCGACATCTCCTCGACGAATCCCGCGGGTGGTGCGGCGCCGTTCTCCTCGAACAGCGACTGCGCCATCACGGACGTCCCCGCGACGACCTCCTCCATGCCCTGGACGAAGTGACGCTGGTGGATGCGCTTGCCGGCATCGGGGCCGGGCTCGGTCGTGGCGATCTGCGCCGCCTTGAGGACGGCGTTCTTGATGTCGCCCCCGCTCCGCGGATAGCGCTCGGCGAGCGCGCGGAAGTCGACGTCGTCGGCAAGCGGCGTCTTCTGCGGATGGAGCTGGACCTGCCAGATGCGCTCCCGCTCCGTGGCGTTGGGCATCTCGAAGAGGATGTGCGTGCGGATCCGGCGCTCGAACGCCGGATCCATGTTGGCGGCGAGATTGGTCGCGAAGATGACGATGCCGGGAAAGGTCTCGAGCTCGTGCAGGAGCACGTTGACCACCGCATTGGCCTCGCGGTCGACCGCCGCCTGCATCGAGGCGAATCGGCGCCCCGCGATGCTGTCGGACTCGTCGAAGAAGAGCACGGCGTCCTGCCGCTCGGCGGCACGGAACACCGAGGCTACGTGCTTGGCCGTCTGCCCCACCCAGCGCGACTCCAGCTCGGAATACCGGACCAGCAGCAGCTTCCGATGGAGCGTGTAGGCCAGCGCTTCGGCGCAGATGGTCTTGCCGGTGCCGGGCGGTCCGGCGAAGTGGAATGCCAGGCCGAGGCCCGACGAGTGCCGCTCGGCGAGCCCCCACTGGCGGAAGATGAGATCGTGTTTGCGAACGAGCGCCAGGGCGTGGTCCAGCGCGCTCAGCGTCCGCTCAGGCAGGACTACGTCGTCGAACGAGCGCTGGGGCTCGAACGCCTCGACGAGGTCGCGGGCAGGCGTGCCGAAGAAGAGGTCGCGGATGGAGTCGGCCATGCCGAAAGATAGGAGACCGGACCCGGCGCGGCGCTATTCGCGGATCTGGGGGTGGCGCACCTCGCTATCCGCGGTCCGACCACTGGCCACGCGATCCCATGCATCGCGCACCGCGGCCTTGATCTCATCCCAGACCGAGGGCGTCCCGCTCTTCTCCTGATAGCGCTCCCACCCCGAGCGCAGGTCCGGCTCGGCGTCGTCCCAGCTCCGGCCAAGGCTGTCCCGCGCGGACTCGAAGCCGTACCGATAGGCAGGACGGAACTTGTCGTAATAGTCCGGACCCAGCGCGTACGGGCGGCTGCTGAAGTTCTCCTCCCAGTAATTGTCCTCGGTCTCCCAGGCTGCTTTCCAGTCGATCCCGACCTCGTCCTGGTCCTGCCGATTGCGGCGGTCCTTGTCCTGGTCAGCCATGCATCCTCCCCGGTGGCGGCGATCGTGTCCGACGTGCGCACGCCCAAACCTATCGCAGCACCGGCCAGCATCGGGTGACGCGAGTCACTGGAGTGCCGGAAATTCACGACGGCCGTGAAATTCCCATTCCATCGTGACGCCACCTTCGTGAACACCGCGCGAGTGCCGCTTGAATCCATGTGCAAGTCATTACGGTACAGCATTATAGCGCGGCGCTGCGGGATTTTCGGGTTCCGGCACGTGACCTGCTTTTCCGAGGGGGGTCCCCAGCCACATCCGATGTTCCCGCACGGACAGAATGAAATGCTTCGCCTCACCCGCATCTCGCTCGGCACCTCCGAAGTCGTTCTCAAGGTCCAAGGCCAGATCGTGGGCGAGTGGGTCGCCCTGCTGGAGTCGGAGTGCCGCGAGCTGCTGGCGAAAGAGCGCCAGGTAACGCTCGACCTGAGCGAGGTGAGCTATCTCGACCGCCAAGCCGTCCGGCTGCTGCGCGAGTTTAGGCTCGGCTCCCTCGGCCTCGTCAACTGCCCGCCGCTGGTCGAGGAGCTCCTCACCGAGGACGCCGTCGAATGACAACCGCCGCCGACCCTGAGCGCGCCCAGGAGGAGTTCGAGGCGCTTTTCCGCCCACTCGTGAACATGGCGTACGGTACGGCCGTCCGGCTCACCCGCGACCGGACCGACGCCGAGGACCTGGTCCAGGACGCGGCCCTCCTGGCGTTCCGGGCGTTCGGCTCGTTCCAGCCGGGCACCAACTTCAAGGCGTGGTTCTTCCGGATCCTCACCAACGCGTTCTACAGCCGCCACCGGAAGACGAAGCACGACCGCGCCAACGTCAGCACGGAGGACTTGCCGGCGCTCTACCTCTACGCACGCACGGCCGAGATCGGGCTGCACAGCACGGAGCCCGACCCGGCGGCCGCGATGATGGACAAGTTCGACAGCGATCAGGTCGCGGAGGCGCTCGACGCGCTCCCGACGGAATACCGCCTGGTTGCGACGCTCTACTTCATCGAGGACTTCTCCTACCAGCAGATCTCGGAGGTCGTGGGCTGCCCGGTCGGCACGGTGCGGTCGCGACTGCACCGCGGCCGGCGCATGCTGCAGAAGTCGCTGTGGCGGGTGGCGCAGGAGCGGGGGATCGTGCCCACGTCGGAAGGACTCAACTGAGCCATGGGGCCTCGACTTCTCGCGCTGGCCCTTGCCGCGGATTCGCTCGCGGGCTGTAGCTCCTCCCTCGATTCCTGCGTAGCCGAGCGGATCGATCTCACGTGGCCCGCCACGATCACCCGTGATGGCGCGCCGGTCGCGGTGACGCTGGCGGGCCAGGTCTCACCCTCCAACATCGACGTCCCGGTGTTCGCGACGCTGCGCGCGGTGCTCACGGGCGAGGTTGGCGCGGAGACCGCGGGCGTCGTGTGGACCGTTCCCGCGTTCGAGCCCGAGCAGGGATGGGTGGCGGTTGCGATCGACGCGCCGGTAGCGGTCGGTGAGACCCTCACCGTGGGATCGACCTTCAACGGCGGAGGGTGGGGCGCCTACGACCTGCCGGACGGAGTCCGGGCGGCGGCCGGGTTCCGGGTGGGCACCCTCGCCGCCGGCGAAGTCATCGGCACGGTCGAAGTGCTGGCTGTCGATCCGCTCCGCCTTCGGCTCGATCTGACGGGGCGCAGCGGCGGGACCGTCCTGGCGCGCGTCCAGGGTGATGCGGCGTTCAGCTATCAGGCGGGCCCGCCGTCCTGCACCTGATCGCGCCGCCATCCCGTTGACTCCTCGTCCCGAGGGGAGCGAGAGCTTCTCGGCGAGTTCGAACTCGACCGGGCAAGGTCCCTCGCGCCGCTCGGGATGACGGGGTGTTTGCGCCGCTCCGCCTCCCCCCGCGATACTCCGGGTTCCGGGCTCCGATGCCCGGCTCCACGCCCCCCGGAGCCACCGATGCCTTCTCCAGGCACTCTATCCCGATGACCCTCGCGCCGGCCCGCGTTCTCGCGTTGCGCGCCGTGTTCACGACGGTGGGATCGGTCGCGCCGGGCATCGCGGCCCGATGGGCGGAGACCATCTTCTGCACGCCCCCGCGGAACGAGCCGCGGACCGGCGAGGAGGCGTTCCTCGCGTCCGGCCGTCGCTTCACGGTCCAGGGCGAAGGGCAGGAGCTGGCGGTGTGGGAGTGGGGCGCGGGGCCGACGGTGGTGCTGGTCCATGGATGGGGCAGCCGCGCGGGCCGGTTCGGCGCACTGACCCAGGCGCTCGGCGAAGGCGGCTTCCGCGTAGTGGCCTACGACGCGCCGGCGCACGGGCGCTCGACGGGCCGATCCTCGTCGCTGCCCGAGTTCGCCCGCGCGCTCCGGGCGGTGGGCGACGCGGTGGGCCCGGTGCACGGGCTCGTCGGGCACTCGCTCGGCGGGGCGGCGGCCATCCTGGCACTCCGCGACGGACTCCGCGCCGAGCGGATCGTGCTGCTCGCGGCCCCGGCCGACGTGACGCGCTTCTCGACCGCCTTCGCCGATCATCTCCGGCTGCCGGCCGGCGCCCGAGCGGTCATGCGCCGGAACCTGGAGACCCGGCTCCAGGTGCGCTGGGACGAGCTGCACGTGCCGACGATCGCGCGCTCGCTCACCACCGCGGCGCTCCTGCTGCACGACCGCGAGGACGAGGATGTTCCCTTCGCTCAAGGCGAGGAGATCACCGCCGCGTGGCCGGGCGCGCGGCTCATCCCGACGGCCGGGCTCGGCCATCGGGGGCTGTTGCGCGACCCTGAGGCGGTGCGCGAGACGGTGGCGTTCCTGGGCGGAGCGGACAGGCGGTGATCGTGATGGACCGGAGAAATCTGTCGGCGCCGGGCTGGTCGCACGTGCTCTCGACGACGAACGACGTGGCCGAGCTCGACCGCTTCCGCGAGCGGGTCGGCGCGCCGCCGCAGGCGCTCCAGCTCGGGAACCGCCGCTATCCGCACCTGGATCTCAAGCTCGAGCCGCGCGAGCGGGCGCTCGCGGATCCCCAGGTTCGCGTGTTCGAGCGGACGTCCGACATGCTTCGCTATCTGAAGGCGATGGCGGGACCGTAATCCGAGATCCGTCGTCCGAGCGGAGCGAGGGATGGCGGGCGCTACACGATCGGCTCCGACCTCCTCACACCCGAACCAGCATGGCGCGGGCCGGCGGCGGCGCCATCAAACGCGGATGGCGCTCGATCCACATCCGCAGGTCCCGGAGCGCGGCGCCGTCACCCCGGGTCCGGGACGTGTCCGGCTGGTATTGCCCCTCGGAATCGGCCCCATCGGACGTGGTGTCGTCCAGGAACGGCTCGGTCGGGAACGAGTCCACCGGCTGGGTGGCGTCGAGCGTGTCGCTCGGCAGCGTGGGTGCGAGATCGGGCATCGGTCCCGCGGAGCTCCGCGGTGCGAAGTTGGCCTCGAGCGTATCGCTCGGCAGCGTCGGGCTGGGTGACAGCGTGGGCGACTGGGCGGCGAGCGTCCCCGCGGCGCCCAGCAGCAGCGCGGCGAGAAGGGGAATGCGGATGTGAGGAAGCACAGATCCTCCTTGGTGCCGTGTTCCGTATCAGACCTCCATCAATTTTCACCCGGGACCGGGGCCGCGCTCCGCTCCAGCACCGCCCCGGGGTGTGACGGGCGACACATGAGCCCCGGCTAAAGAATCTTCTTCCCGAACGCCGACTGCACCAGCTCCACCGCGAATACCGCCGAGGCGTTGCCCTGGTCGAGAATCGGGTTGACCTCGACCATCTCGAGAGACGTCATCACCCCGGAATCGTGCAGCAGCTCCATGATGAGGTGGGCCTCGCGATAGTCGAGGCCACCCTTGACCGGCGTGCCCACGCCGGGCGCGACGGTCGGGTCGACGGCGTCCAGGTCGAAGCTTACGTGCACGTAGTCGGTGCCGTCGGTGATCCGGGCGAGCGCCTTCTTCATGACCCGGTGGATGCCATGCCGGTCGATGTCGGACATGGTGTGGACCTGGACGCCTGTCTCCTTGAGGCGATGTTTCTCGCCTTCATCGAGGCTCCGGATCCCGACCAGTGCCACGTTCCCCGGCTCCACCTTCCGGAACTTCCCGCCGATGCCCGTCAGCTGTTCCGGGCCGTATCCGAGAAGCGCCGCCACCGGCATGCCGTGGATGTTGCCAGACGGCGAGGAGTCGGGCGTGTTGATGTCGCCGTGGGCGTCCACCCAGAGGAGGCCCACCTTCTTCTTCTGACGACGGCAGAAGGCAGCGATGCCCGACACGGTGCCCGCGGCGATCGAGTGGTCGCCGCCGAGCACGAGCGGGAAGTGGCCGCGGGTCATGATCCGCTCCACCTTCTTGCACGCCACCGCCGACGCCCGGACGATCTCGGTGAGATAGCGCGCGTGTATGTCGCCGACCTTGAGCTCCTCCATGTTCTTGATGGCGATGTCGCCGTCGTCCACGACCGTGTGCCCCAGCTCGCGGAGACGGTCCTCGATGCCGGCAATCCGGATGGCGGAGGGACCCATGTCCACGCCCCGCCTGCCCGAGCCGAGGTCCATGGGGACGCCCAGGACGTGGACGATCACGAGCCCGGTCGGGGTAGACGGACTTCGCGGGCTGAAAGGGTGGTCATGTGCACGAATCTAACCGCGCCCGCGACTGGCGGCGTTGCCCGCGCCCGTTAGGTTGGGGGACTGAAATTCCTGCTCCTGCCGCGAGGGGACGTTTTCCATGGGGACTTGCCTTCTCGAGGGTGAAGAGGCTCCGGCTCTCGTGGTGAACGGCGGCGGCCGGTCTGCTTACGTGCTCGCCTGCGAACACGCGTCCAATCGGTTGCCCACGTCGCTCGGGACCCTGGGGCTCCCCGAGTCCGACCTGCAGCGCCACATTGCCTGGGACATTGGTGCGGAGACGGTGGCCCGCCGGCTCTCGCGGCTCATGGATGCTCCGCTGGTCCTGCAGCGCTATTCGCGGCTTGCCTACGACTGCAACCGCCCGCCGGACTCGGCCGACGCCATGCCGGAGATCAGCGAGACCACCCATATTCCCGGCAACCGGCACCTGTCGCCCGACGACAAGCTGAAGCGCACGCGCGAGATCTACCGGCCGTTTCACGCCACCATCGCCGATCTCCTCGACCGCCGGGCGGCGGGAGGGACGAGATCCATGGTCGCGACGATCCACAGCTTCACGCCCGTATACAAGGGTGCGCCGCGCACCGTGGAGCTCGGCATCCTCCACGACCGGGACCGGGGCCTGGCGGACGAGCTCATCACGAGCTTTCCCGGCGTCGATGCGCGCCTCAACGAACCCTACGGGCCCGATGACGGCGTGCTGCACACGCTCAACTTGCACGCGGCGCCCCGGGGTCTGAGGCACGCCATGATCGAGATTCGCAACGATTTCCTGCTGGACGAACGCGGACAGGCCGAGTGGGCCGAGCGGCTGGCCGCCGCGCTCGCTCACGCGGTCGCTCACTAGCCGAGGAGAGGAACGATGGCCAACGGCATGTTGTCGCTTGCCGACCTGAAGCGGGAGATCGCCGCCGGCACGATCGACACGGTCGTCGCCGCCATGGTGGACATGCAGGGGCGGCTCATCGGCAAGCGCTTCCATGCGCAGTTCTTCGCCGACAGCGGGCACGAGGAGACCCACGGCTGCAACTATCTCCTCGGCGTCGACATCGAGATGGAGCCGGTGCCCGGCTACAAGGCGACGAGCTGGGAACAGGGCTACGGGGACTTCGTGCTCAAGCCCGACCTGGCCACGCTCAGGCGGGTCCCCTGGCTTCCGGGGACCGCACTGGTCATCTGCGACGTGCTGGATCATCACACGCACGAAGACGTGCCGCACTCGCCGCGCGCCATGCTCAAGAAGCAGCTCAAGCGCCTCGGGGACATGAAGCTCAAGGCCTACATGGCCTCGGAGCTCGAGTTCTTCCTGTTCGACGACAGCTACGAGATCGCCAACCGGAAGGGCTATCGCAACCTCAAGACCAGCGGGCACTACATCGAGGATTACCACATCCTGCAGACGACCAAGGACGAAAGCGTCATGCGGGCCATCCGCAACGGCCTCCACGGGGCGGGCATCCCGGTCGAGAACTCCAAGGGCGAATGGGGCCCGGGCCAGGAGGAGATCAACGTCCAGTTTGCCGAGGCGCTCGAGATGGCCGACCGGCACACCATCATCAAGAACGGCTGCAAGGAGATCGCCTACGGCCTCGGACGGGCGGTGACCTTCATGGCGAAATGGGACTATGGGATGGCCGGCAGCTCCTGCCACGTCCACCAGTCGCTCTGGTCGGCGGACGGCGCGTCGTCGCTGTTCTTCGACAAGAACGGTGAGCACGGCATGTCGCAGACGATGAAACACTATCTGGCGGGCCAGCTCGAGCATGCCGGCGAGATCACCTACTTCCTGGCGCCCTACATCAATTCCTACAAGCGCTTCATGGCCGGCACCTTCGCCCCGACGCGAGCCATCTGGAGCTTCGACAATCGGACGGCGGGCTATCGCATCTGCGGCGCCGACACCAAGAGCATCCGGCTCGAGTGCCGGGTCGGCGGCGCCGATCTGAATCCCTATCTCGCCTTCGCGGCGCTGCTCGCGGCCGGGCTGGACGGCATCGACAAGAAGCTGACGCCCGAGCCCGCGTTCTCAGGGGACGCCTACGATCCCGCGAAGCAGCTCCGCGAGGTCCCCAAGACGCTGCGGGAGGCGAGAGGGCTGCTGGACGGATCGCGGTTCTTGCGGGACGTCATGGGCGACGACGTGATCGATCACTACGTGCACACGGCGGACTGGGAGCAGTTCGAATTCGACCGGCGGGTGACGGATCTGGAGCTCAAGCGGGGGTTCGAGCGGTACTGAGAATCGGTGCTTGCCGGTGCGGACCGGTTTAGGTTGGAGATCGGCCAAACCACAGAGACACAGAGGGCGCAGAGGACTCACCGAGAACAGCTTGTGGTGAACAGCACACCCACACAGTTCTGCTTTCTCCGCGAGCCCTCCGTGCCCTCTGTGTCTCTGTGGTGAAGCCGGAGCTCAGTCCTTGTCCGATGCTGACACGAAGAGCACGAAGGGCCCCCAGAAATGGCTGAGAAGATCACTTGTGTCTCACCGGTCGACGGCAGCGTCTACGCCAGCCGGCCAGCCGCGAGCAAGAAGACGATCGCCGCGACGTTCACGGCGGCCCACGCGGCGCAGGAGAGGTGGAAGCGTCTGCCCCTGACCGAGCGGGCCGCGTATTGCTCGGCGGCCGTGGACGCGATGGTCGCCATGAGGGACGAGATCGTGCCGGAGCTGGCCTGGCAGATGGGCCGGCCCGTGCGCTACGGTGCGGGCGAAGTGCGCGGGCTCGAGGAGCGCGCCCGCTACATGATCGGCATCGCGCAGCAGGCGCTCGCCGACATTTATCCCGAGCCCAAGGACGGCTTCGTGCGCTACGTCAGGCGCGACCCGGTCGGCGTGGTCTTCACGATCGCGCCGTGGAACTATCCCTATCTCACCGCCGTCAACTCGATCATCCCCGCGCTGGTGGCGGGGAACACGGTGGTGCTGAAACATGCGGCCTCGACGCTGCTGGTGGCGGAGCGATTCCAGGAAGCGTTCGACCGGGCCAGGCTGCCGAAGGGCGTGTTCCAGCACCTCGTGCTCAGCCACGGCCAGACGGCCGAGATCATTGCCGGCGGTCACGCGAACATGGTGTGCTTCACCGGGTCGGTGGCGGGCGGGAAGGCCATGGAGGAGGCCGCGGCCGGGCGCTTCATCCCCGTGGGGCTCGAGCTCGGCGGCAAGGACCCGGCCTACGTGCGGCCCGACGCCAACCTGGCCCACGCCATCGAGAACCTGGTCGACGGCGCGTTCTTCAATTCCGGGCAGAGCTGCTGCGCCATCGAGCGGATCTACGTCCACAAGCAGCTGTGGGGCGACTTCCTCGACGGGTTCGTCGAGCTCACGAAGAAGTACGTGCTGGGCTCGCCGCTCGACGAGGCGACGACACTCGGCCCCATGGTGCGTCCCGAGGCGGCGGCATTCGTCCGGAAGCAGATCGCGGCGGCCGTGAAGGCGGGTGCCAAGACCCATGTCGACCCTCGGGCCTTCCCGATGGACAAGGCAGGCACACCCTACATGGCTCCGCAGGTGCTCACCGGCGTCACCCACCGGATGAGCGTGATGATGGACGAGAGCTTCGGTCCCGTCATCGGCATCATGAAGGTGTCCGGTGACCGCGAGGCCATCGAGCTGATGAACGATTCGCCCTACGGGCTGACGGCCGCGATCTGGACCCAGGATGTCGATGCCGCCCAGACCATCGGCCGGGAGATCGCAACCGGCACGGTGTTCATGAATCGGTG
>JGI10214J12806_10742873_pt1 | contig 9885 bp, 7 predicted proteins | sample WisConreferecore_FD_12806 | JGI IMG/M metagenome (IMG submission 12806)
CGAAACCGGGATGGCGTGCAGGTTCTGCGGCGCGCGCGCGGAACACGTGTTCGTGGACTTGGGGATGTCGCCGCTTTGTGAAAGTTATCTCACCGCCGCTCAGCTGAACGGCATGGAGCCGTTCTATCCGCTCAAAGTGACGGTATGTCCGCGCTGCTTTCTGGTGCAGCTCGCGGAATATGTCAGTCCGGAGCATATTTTTTCGGAGTACGCGTACTTCTCGTCGTTCTCGAGCAGCTGGGTCGAGCACGCGCGGGTCTATACACAAGCGATCTGCCGGCGCCTGGAGCTGACCGACAAAAGTTTCGTCATCGAGCTCGCGAGCAACGACGGCTACCTGCTGCAGCACTTCGTACAGGCGGGCATCCCTGCGCTCGGCATCGAGCCTGCCGCGAATGTCGCGGACGCGGCGCGTGCGAAAGGAGTCCCGACGCGGTGCTCCTTCTTTGGAACCGAAGCGGCGCGCGACCTCGTCTCGCGTGGTGAGCAGGCCGATCTCCTCATCGGCAATAACGTTCTCGCGCAAGTGCCTGACTTGAATGACTTCGTCGCGGGCATGAAGATCGCGCTGAAACCCTCGGGCGTCATCACGATGGAATTTCCCCATCTGATGCGTCTGATGGACGGCAACCAGTTCGACACCATCTATCACGAGCACTTCTCGTACTTTTCACTGCTCACGACCGAGCGGATCTTCGCGGCGCACGGCCTGACCCTCTTCGATGTGGAGGAGATTCCCACCCACGGCGGTTCGTTGCGCATTTATGCGCGACACGTCGAGAACGGGTCCAGGCCCGTCGAGCGGCGCGTTGACGACCTGCGCGCGCGGGAAGAGCATGCCGGCTTGAATCGGCTGTCGTCCTACAGCGCGTTCGAGGAGCAGGTGAAAGAGACCAAACGGAAACTGCTCGAATTCCTGATTGCCGCCAGGCACAATCGCAAATCGATCGTCGGCTATGGCGCCCCCGGTAAGGGCAATACGCTCCTCAACTACTGCGGGATACGGACGGACTTCCTCGACTATACGGTCGATCGCAACCCCTACAAGCACTACAGGTTTTTGCCCGGCACCCACATCCCGATTTATCCACCGGAGCGTATCGAACAGACGCGACCGGACTATGTCCTGATTCTGCCGTGGAATCTGAAACACGAAATCATCGATCAGCTTGCATATATCCGGGCATGGGGCGGCCAGTTCGTCGTGCCGATCCCCGAAGTGCAGGTGTACGCGTGAAAGGAGCGGCGCTGTGAAGGTTGTGCTGTTTTGCGGCGGAATGGGCATGCGCTTGCGCGAGCATGCGGACGCGCTGCCCAAGCCGATTGTCCCGATCGGTCATCGGCCGATCCTGTGGCACGTGATGAAGTATTACGCCCATTTCGGCCAGAAGGATTTCATCCTCTGCCTCGGGTACAAGTCGGCCGTTGTCAAGGAGTACTTCCTTCGTTACAACGAGGCAATTTCCAACGATTTCGTGATGTCAGAGGGCGGAAAACGTCTGCAGCTGCTCGGCACCGATATCCAGGATTGGACGATCACGTTTGCCGATACCGGCCTCAACGCGAACATCGGCCAACGGCTCAAGGCCGTCGAACGGTACCTTAAGGGCGAAGAAGTATTCCTCGCGAACTACGCCGACGACCTCACTGATTTCCATCTGCCCTCGATGATCGATCACTTCATGAACAGCGGGAAGACTGCGGCGTTCCTGTGCGTGCAGCCTCCGCATACGTTCCACGTCGTATCGATGGCCGATGACAACGGTGTGTCGAGCATTCAGCATGTCTCGCGCTCGGGCATCTACATCAATGGCGGATACTTCATTTTCCGGCAGGAGATCTTCAACTACCTGGAGGACGGCGAGGAGCTCGTCGAGGAGCCGTTCCATCGATTGATCAAGGAGGGGCAGCTGGCGGCATATCGACACGACGGGTTCTGGATGCCGATGGACACGTTCAAGGACAAACAGACGCTCGAAGACATGTATTCTCGCGGCGTTGCACCGTGGGAGGTCTGGAAAAACAACGGCGTTTCCCCGACACACAGAAACGCGTCTGTGCTCGTGCCCGCTCCCCAGGCGGACGGCGAGGCGGTTTTCTAACCGCGCGGGTTTCGCGAGCAGATTGAATCCCGCTCGAAGTGCCGCTGACGCTGCAGACATGATGAATCTTTCGCTGACTTCGCCCGCCAATTCCCATCTGACGGTGCTTTGCCTCGGCTCGCATGCCGATGATGTGGAGATTGGATGCGGTGGCACGGTGCTGAAACTGATCGCGAGTGGCCGCCAGGTGCGTGTGGGGTGGGTCGTGTTCAGCGGTTCAGAAGAGCGGGCCGACGAGGCGCGCGCGAGTGCGTCGAAGTTTCTCGAAGGAGCGGCCGAGCAGCACGTGGAAATTAAGGGGCTGCGCGACGGGTTCTTTCCGTATTTGGGTTATGAGGCAAAAGAGTCATTCGAAGAACTGAAGCAGCGCTGGTCGCCCGACGTGATTTTCACGCATTACCGCGACGATCGGCACCAGGATCATCGGCTGATCTCCGATCTGACGTGGAATACGTTTCGCAACCATCTGATCCTCGAATACGAGGTGCCAAAGTATGACGGCGATCTCGGATCGCCCAACGTCTTCGTGCACCTCGACGAACCGACGTGCCACCGCAAGGTCAAGGGCATCATCGACGCGTTTCAGACACAGCGAAATCGGCACTGGTTCACCGAAAACACATTCATGTCGCTATTGCGCCTGCGAGGAATCGAGTCGGCGTCGCCTGAAGGGTACGCCGAAGGATTCTTTTCCCGAAAGGCCGTCCTTGCACCCTGACACGATGAGCCGATGACATCCCCATTCTTCAGCATCGTCATTCCCACGTACAACCGGAGCAACCTTTTCCCGCTCGCTGTGCGATCCCTGCTCGCGCAGACCTTCGAGGACTTCGAAGTCGTGGTGTCGGACAACTGTTCAACCGACGACACGCCGCAAGTCGCTCGCGAGTTCAGCGACAGGCGCATCAAGTACGTCCGAACTCCTCAGCACTACGTCATTGCGGATTCTTGGGAGTACGCGCGGCGCCAGGCGATTGGAAAATTCGTGATCATGCTGTCTGACGATGATGCGTTCGTCGACCGCGCGCTGCATCGGTTTGCCGAGGCGGCGACGCGTTTCGATGCAGACTTCGTCTTCAGCGCCATCGCACAGTACCGGGACCAATCATTTCCTGGCGAGGAGAAGAACACCGTCGAATGCCCCGGCTGTTCATGGACGTCGCGCATCGTCGGCGCTGACGAATTCGTGAGGCCGCTCTACCAGTTCCGGCCGAAATTCGACATGCATCCCAGCGCGTTTGCGTTTTCCAGGTCGATTGCGGACTTCGTTCAGGCCCGAACGGGTCGTTTTTTCTGGACGAATGGCGTCGAATTTTCTGCCTGGCCCATGACTGCTGTCCTCGGCAGAAACACGGTGTTCGTCGACGAGCCGCTCAACATTCTTGGACGCACGGCGAAATCGTGGGGATCGAACATGGGTTTAGCGAATCCGGGGAAAGCACGGATTCAGGCGTTTATCGATGACATCGACCATACGAGGAAGTACGCACCGCTCAAGAACTTCAGCACGTGCAATCTGATGGCGGAGGGCATGCTCACCGCGAAGAACCTATTTCCGGAGGAGTTTGCAAAGTACCAATTCGACGAGGCGGCGTACCTTTTGGCGACTCGCGGAGAACTGCTGCGCCGGAGTTCAATGGGTGTGGACGTCTCCGCGGAGATGTCAGATCTCTTGCAGTTTGCGACGAAACACCACCCGTCTCTGTTGGCGGCACTCAACCGGAACGACGAACCTTCTGCCGCCAGAATCTTGATCCAAGGCCTTCGAACCGTCGGCGGGAATCTCGGTGGACGCAGCCTCAAGAGACGCCTCCAGGCGTTTCACCTCTCTCACAAGCTGCAAAACGGAACGCAGCACACGCGATTCTGGGCGGCTGGTGACGACTTCGGATTCAACGACATTCTCGGGTGCGCAGAATTTCTGGGCGGACATGTGAGACGGATGTCACGTGAGCCTCGCGAAGTAGCTTCACAGACTGTCCCGCCAGAACACAAGCCGCATGAAAGGACCGCGTCACTGTTGTAGAGCGGCCCCACCTCTGGAGTTCTTGACCGCATCGAACGACTAAAAAGGAGTGGACCAGTGCGAGTGCTAGTAAGCGGCCACAACGGGTACATCGGCAGCATCTTGTGTCCTCTGTTGACCAACGCAGGGCATGAAGTGACGGGTCTCGATACGTTCTTCTACGAAGAGTGCACGTACGGAGTCGACCTGCCGCATCCACGCGCGATTCGACGCGACATTCGCGATGTGGATGTCGCGGAACTGCACGGTTTTGACGCGGTTATGCACCTGGCAGCACTGTCGAACGACCCAGTAGGTGACCTACGGCCTCAGATTACCTACGACATCAATCATCACGGCAGCGTCCGATTGGCACAGCTGGCAAAACAGGCTGGTATTCCACGCTTCCTGTTTTCATCGTCCTGCAGCCTGTACGGTGCCTCGTCGGGTGACGCATGGATTGACGAAGACGCCGCATTCAATCCCGTGACCCCGTATGGCGAGTCAAAGATCTGGGCCGAACGCGATATTCGCCTGCTCGCCGATGACAATTTTTCGCCGACGTTTCTGCGCAATGCTACGGCCTACGGATTCTCGCCGCGGCTTCGAAGCGATATTGTCGTCAACAACCTTGTCGGGCATGCCGTGACAACGCACGACGTGCTGCTGCAAACGGATGGAAGTCAGTGGCGTCCGCTGATTCACGCCGAAGATATCTGCCGCGCGTTTCTCGCGGTGCTAGAAGCGCCGCGTGAGGCCGTTCACAACGAGGCGTTCAACGTGGGCAGTACGACGGAAAACTACCGAATTCGCGACGTTGCGGAAATCGTCCAGAGTGTGGTGCCGGAAAGCCGCGTCGCACTGTCGGGCAAAGTCGGACCCGACCTCCGCAATTACCGGGTGAACTGCGACAAGTTCGCAGAACGTGTCGGATTCAGAACCCGGTGGACGGTGGAACTCGGCGCACGCGAAGTATTCGACATGTTCGAGCGCTACGGCCTGACGCAGTCGCAGTTGACGGGCGCCGCGATGCAGCGCCTGCCTCGAATCAAGGAACTGCTCAACGATGCCAAGCTCGGTGAGGATCTCCGCTGGCTGGCGGTCAACGCAGCCGTGTAGGGAACGAATTGCCAGACTGTAACGATTACCGGACGGATCGCTGCCGGTTCGGCGATGGGAGCAATTCAACAGGAAACAAGGAGAGGGACCGCGCGATATGACGACGACTAGAGGAGCTGACCTGGACATCGTGATTTTGGGCGCCGGTCTTGCCGGACTGAGCGCCAGCTATCACCTCGGTCATCCCAAGAATTCCGCAATTCTTGAGGCGAAAGATCATTACGGCGGTCACTTGTTCTCGTGGCAGCGAAACGGCTTCACCTGGGACGACGGCCCGCACATCTCCTTCACCATGAATGAGTACGTGAAGGACCTGTTTGCCGAGTGTGTGAACGGCGAGTACGAAGAGGTCGCGATCAAGGCGACCAATTACTTCCGCGGTCACTGGATCGATCATCCTGCTCAGACAAGCCTGTGGCAGATTCCCGAGCCGCTGCGTACGCAATGTGTCGACAGCTTTCTCGAGATGATCAAGAAGAAGCCGGAGACGCCCAAGAATTATGAGCAGTGGCTTCACCAGGCAATGGGCCCAGTGTTTGCGGATACATTCCCGGCCGCTTACACGCGGAAGTACTGGACCTGCGAGCCGCGCAACCTCGATGTTGACTGGATTGGGCAGCGTGTCATGCGACCCAAGGCCGACGACGTGGTCAACAGCGCGAAAGGACCGCTGCCTCAGGGCATGTACTACGTCAACGATCGGTCACCGCGGTATCCCTCGAAGGGCGGCTTTCTCTCGTACTGTCATAAGCTCGCCTCGGGTGCGGATATCCGCTACGGAAAGAAGCTCGTTCAGGTCGATTTCGGCAAGCGGCTCCTCCGGTTCTCCGACGGCACCGAGCTGACGTACGGACGCCTCGTGTCGAGCGTCCCGTTGCCATACCTGATCAAGTGCTCGACGGATGCACCAGACGATGTTCGCGAGGCGGCGGCGTTGCTTCGTTCATCGCAGTTCTATCGTGTGGATGTCGCGGTCAACCACCCTCGCCGACGAGACGAGATCTGGTACTACATTTACGACGAGGACAAATTGAGCGTTCGTCTGAGTCTGATGGAGCGGTTCTCGCCGAACAACGCGCCCGCCGGCAAGACAGCCATTCAGGTTGAAGTGTATGGCTCGGTGTTCAAGCCGCTGCCTACCGACATGGAACACGTACGGAAGACGGTGGTCAACGAGCTCCTCGAAATGGGACTCATCGACAACCCCACGTTCATTGATTCGGTGGACTGCGCGCTCGTTCCGACCGGCCAGATCATCTACGACCTGAATCGCCGCGAGGTGCTGCGCCGCGTGAATAAGTTCCTCGATCAGCACGGAGTGCTGCGTGTTGGCCGCTACTCCGAATGGAAGTACCTGATGAGCGATGCATGCGTCCTCGGCGGGCGTCGCGTCGCCCGCCAAGTGCGGGAGATGCACGACGACACGAACTGGACAGGCGTTGCCATTACTGCTAGCGACATTCCGGACGACTTGATCGGCAAAGTCAGCGCCGAGCCTGAGGTAACCCAATGAATCTCCTGTTCGATCCTCAGTGGACCGACGATCGCAAGCGCGCCGCAGTGTATGCGGGTGACGTCGTCGTCACCAGCCCCGTGCCGGCGGCACTCGGCCTGGTGACTCGTGCGCGCGAGCTTCTCGAGGCGGCGTTTGCGCCTCACCATCCAACTGACGCCCAATACCACTTGCCTGTCGAAGAGTACGCGGCGGTGCTTGGGCGGGTGAAGCCCGCGTTTATTCATGACCCAGCGTGCAAAAAGCTGATTCCACAGTTGATCGACGAGCTTGGCGGCGATCGGTCAGAGGTGTATTTCGACGTTCCGCGAATGCGTTCGGCAACCGCGCATGAATACCTCATGACAGGGATTGCCTACGCGTTTCATCCACATCGTGACACCTGGTACTCGGCGCCGCAGGCACAGATCAACTGGTGGTTCCCTATCTACGAAATCGAGCCGAACAACGGGATGGCGTTCTACCCTCGCTACTTCGCCCAGGGTCTCGAGAACAGTTCCGAAACGTACAACTACTATCGTTGGAACAGGGACAACCGCGCTGCTGCCGCAAAGCAAGTCGGGAGCGATACACGCGTGCAGCCAAAGCTGACCGGCGTCGTCGATCTCGAACCGGAGATTCGCGTCGTGGCTCCGGTTGGCGGCGTGATGATGTTTTCAGGACAGCAGCTACACGCCACCGTTCCCAACACGACAGAGGTGACACGGTTCAGCATCGACTTCCGCACTCTTCACCGCGGGGACCTCGAAAAAGGACACGGCGCCAAGAACGTCGACTCGCACTGCACGGGGACGTCCATGCGTGACTTCCTGAGTTGCGCGGACTTGTCACGCCTGCCAGCGGACCTGATCAGACGATATGACGACGACTCGGCGCTCGAATTTGCCGAGTCGCTCATATTCGCCGCCAACGAAAAGAAAAGTTCGAGCTAGTCATCGCCTTGACCTTCGAAAGTGTCGCGCATGGTCGTGCGCTCCGCTAGCGCATCGGCGCGCGAATTCGTTCAATGAGCATCGATATTCTCGGCATCTCGGCGTATTACCACGACAGCGCTGCCTGCCTGCTGCGGGACGGCGAAATTGTCGCCGCGGCGCAGGAAGAGCGCTTCACCCGCAAGAAGCATGATCCGCGGTTTCCGCGGAACGCCGTCCAGTTCTGTCTCGATCGCGCCGGCGTGCCGCTCCGCTCGCTGAAGTACGTCGTCTTCTACGACAAGCCGATGCTGAAGTTCGAACGGCTGCTCGAGACGTATGTCGCCTTTGCTCCACGCGGTTTCACGTCGTACTTGATGGCGATGCCCGTCTGGATGAAGGAGAAGGTGTTTCTGAAGGCCGTTCTCCAGGACGAGCTCATCGGGGTTGATTCCGGGGCAACCAAGACGACGCTCCCGCCGCTGCTGTTCACCGAGCATCACGAATCGCACGCAGCGTCGGCTTTCTATCCATCCCCCTTCGACAGCGCGGCCGTGCTGTGTCTCGACGGCGTGGGCGAATGGGCCACGTCCTCCGCGTGGACCGGTAAAGGGCGCGAGCTGACGCCGTTGTGGGAAATCGGCTTCCCGCACTCTCTCGGTCTGCTCTACTCGGCGTTTACCTACTACACCGGATTCAAGGTGAACTCTGGGGAATACAAAGTGATGGGGCTCGCTCCGTATGGGGAGCCGAAATACGTTCAGGCCATTTACGACCATCTGATCGACCTGAAGCCGGACGGCACGTTTCGGCTGAACATGGAGTTCTTCAACTACTGCACCGGCCTGACGATGACCAATGGGAAGTTCGATGACCTCTTCGGCGGTCCTGCGCGTCAAGCGGAAAGCAGATTGTCTCAACGCGAGATGGATCTGGCGCGTTCGGTCCAGGAAGTCACGGAAGAAGTGATGATGAGGCTCGCGACGACAGTGCATCGCGACACGGGCGAAAAGAATCTGTGTCTCGCCGGCGGCGTCGCCCTCAACTGTGTTGCTAATGGCCGGCTGCTTCGGGAAGGCCCCTTCGAGAGGCTGTGGATACAACCCGCGGCTGGCGACGCGGGCGGCGCAATCGGTGCCGCATACGCAGCGTGGCACGGAGTCGAGGAATCGCCGCGCCATCTGCGGCCTGGAACGGACGCGATGCGTGGAGCCTACCTGGGGCCGACCTTTGCCAACGAGGACATCGAACAATTCCTTCGCGGGATCGAAGCGCCGTACGAGCGCCTCGACGAATGTTCGCTCCTGTGTCGCGTGGCGGGCGATCTGGCGTCCGAGAAGGTGGTCGGCTGGCTCAGTGGTCCGATGGAGTTCGGGCCCCGTGCGCTCGGTGGGCGCAGCATCCTCGGTGACGCGCGCAGTCCCAAGATGCAGTCGGTAATGAATCTGAAGATCAAGTACCGCGAATCATTCCGGCCGTTCGCGCCCTCGGTCCTTCGCGAGCGGGTCTCCGATTACTTCGAGCTCGATGCGGACAGCCCGTACATGCTTCTCGTGGCGGATGTTCGTAAGGACCACCGCATCTCGATGAAAGCCGACGAGAAGGCGCTGTGGGGAATCGATCGGTTGAACGTCCCGCGTTCCGACATACCGGCCGTGACGCATGTCGACTATTCCGCGCGAATTCAGACGGTCCATGAAGATACCAATCCAAGGTATTACCGCCTCCTCAAGGAATTCGAGCGCAAGACCGGCTACGGGGTGATCGTCAACACGTCGTTCAACGTGCGTGGCGAGCCAATCGTCTGTTCGCCCGAGGACGCGTATCGGTGTTTCATGAGAACCGAGATGGACGTCCTGGTTCTGGAGAACTGCGTGCTCTACAAACACCAGCAGAAGCCTCTGGCCCGCGATTCGGATTGGAAGAAGGAGTTCGAGCTCGACTGACGACCATGGCAGTGAAAACCGTCACGAAACCGCAGCTGCGTTCTTTCGGCCTCATCGTCGCCGGAGGATTCGCGGTCATTGGACTGTGGCCAGCGGTCTGGCGCGGACAACCTCCGAGGGTATGGGCCGTCGTCATCAGCGCCGTGCTTGCAGTGGTCGCGTTGACCGTTCCGTCCATGCTCAGGTCGTTTCACAGAGTATGGATGATGATCGGCGAAGCGTTGGGCTGGGTGAACAGCCGAATCATCCTCAGCCTTGTCTACTACGTGTTGATTGTTCCCGTAGCGGT
>JGI10214J12806_10267927_pt1 | contig 9876 bp, 4 predicted proteins | sample WisConreferecore_FD_12806 | JGI IMG/M metagenome (IMG submission 12806)
TCGCTGGTCCTCGCGGTGGGTGAGCACGCGGACGTGGAATTCCTGAAAGCGCTGCCCGGCATCAGGATTGGTCGCGGTGACCTCGTCGAGGTGGACAACCGGATGGGCATCGGCCACCCGGGCATTTTTGCCGGCGGCGACATGATCGGCGGTGCGCGCACGATGACGGCCGCGGTAGGCCACGGCAAGAAGGCTGCGCGCAACATAGACGCCTGGCTGCGTGGCGCGGACTTCGACAAGCCGCCGAAGCACGCGCTGGTCCAGTTCGAGTCCCTCAACCTGCCGGTGTTCCTCGATGCCGAGCGGCGGCGGCAGGGCGAAATCCCGGTCGAGCAGCGCAGGGGATTCGAAGAGGTGGTCGCGGGCCTGTCCGAGTCCGAGGCGCGTTATGAGGCCAGTCGCTGCCTTTCCTGCGGCAACTGCTTCGAATGCGATAACTGTTACGCGTCCTGTCCGGAACAAGCGATCATCAAGCTCGGGAAAGGCCGTTTCTACCGTTACGACTACGATCTGTGCACGGGCTGTGCCGTGTGTTACGAGCAGTGCCCCTGCCATGCGATCGAGATGAGCCCGGAGCCTGCCCCCGCGGCGCCTGCGGCGGCCAGTTCGCGAGAACCAACCATGCCGGCGAAGTTCAAGGTCCGGCCCTGACATCCTAGCGGGAGGAGAAAGCATGCCTGGCGTTCAATCTGCCGTCATGGATGGCAACACAGCGGCCGCCCACATCGCGTACCGCGTCAACGAAGTCTCGGCAATCTTTCCGATTACCCCATCGTCGACGATGGCCGAGCTGGCCGACGCCTGGGCCTCGCAGGGCATCCAGAACATCTGGGGCAACGTCCCGGTAATCCAGCAGATGCAGTCCGAGGGCGGTGCTGCCGGTGCGCTGCACGGCTCGCTGCAGAGCGGCGCCCTCAGCACGACTTACACCGCGTCGCAGGGCCTGCTGCTGATGTTGCCCAACATGTACAAGATCGCCGGCGAGCTGTCGCCGTGCGTGTTTCACGTTGCGGCACGTTCGCTCGCGACGCAAGCGCTGTCGATCTTCGGCGATCACTCTGACGTGATGAGCGCGCGCATGACCGGCTTTGCCATGCTCGCCGCCGCCTCGGTGCAGGAGGCGCACGATCTCGCGCTGGTCGCGCAGGCGGCGACCCTGGAGTCGCGCGTGCCGATCCTGTATTTCTTCGACGGCTTTCGCACGTCGCACGAAGAGAACAAGATCTCGATCATTCCCGACACGCAGATCCGGGCGATGATCGACGACGATCTGGTGCGCGCGTTCCGTGCGCGGGCGCTTTCGCCGGAGCACCCGGTGGTGCGAGGCACCGCGCACAACCCGGATACGTTCTTCCAGGCGCGCGAGACCGCCAATCCGTTCTACCGGAAGCTTCCGGGAATCGTCGAGAAGGCAATGGACAATCTCGCGCGCCTGACCGGGCGGCGCCATCGACTGTTCCGCTATGCCGGCCATCCCGAGGCCGATCGTGTTGTCGTGGCGATCGGATCGGCATGCGAGGTGCTCGACCAAACCGCCGCCTATCTCAACGCCAGGGACGAGAAGCTGGGAGTCTTGCAGGTGACGCTCTATCGTCCGTGGGCCGCGGACGCGTTCCTGGCGGCTCTGCCGAAATCGGTGAGGGCGCTCGCGATACTCGACCGGACGAAGGAACCCGGGGCGCCGGGCGAGCCGCTCTACCTCGACGTTTTGTCCACCTTCGCCCACGCCACCGCGGCAGGGGAGTGGCCGGCGATGCCGAGGCTTGTCGGCGGGCGCTACGGACTGTCGTCGAAGGATTTCGATCCGGCCATGGCGAAAGCGGTATTCGACGAACTGAGGAAGCCTGATCCGAAGCACGGCTTTACGGTCGGCATCGACGACGACGTGTCTCACAGCAGTCTCGCGGTCGAATCGTCGTTCGACATCGAGTCGCCGCACGACGTGCGCGCACTGTTCTACGGGTTGGGCGCCGACGGCACGGTAGGCGCCAACAAGAACTCCGTAAAGATTCTTGCCGCCGACCCGGAGCGCTACGCGCAGGGCTACTTCGTGTACGACTCGAAGAAATCGGGCTCGTCGACGATCTCGCACCTGCGCTTCGGACCGAAGCCCATCCGTGCACCCTATCTGCTCAAGTCCGCGAGCTTCGTGGGCCTGCACAGGTTCGACTTTGTGTTCAAGCAGGACGTGCTCGGCGCCGCAGCACCCAAGGCCACCGTTCTGATCAACAGTCCCTACGGGCCCGATCGGGTCTGGGACGAATTGCCACGCAACGTGCAGCAGCAGCTGATCGACAGGAAACTGAAACTATTCGTGGTCGACGCATCCAAGGTCGCCTCCGACCTCGGCCTTGGGGCGCGCATCAATACCATCCTGCAGACCTGCTTTTTCGCGCTCTCGGGAGTGCTGCCGCGCGACGCGGCCATTGCGGCAATCAAGAGCGAGACGGAGAGGACCTACGCACGCAAGGGCGCCGATGTGGTGAAAAAGAATTTCGCCGCCATCGACAATGCGCTGGCCAATCTCCACGAAGTAACGGTGCGCGATATTGCGACCGGCAGGCAGAGCGCGCCGAACGCGATCCCCGAAGGCGCCCCCCTATTTGTGCGCAAGGTCACCGCCGTCATGATGGAGGGGCGCGGCGACAGCCTGCCGGTGAGCGCCATGCCGATCGACGGCACCTTCCCCACCGGCACCACAAAGTACGAGAAGCGCAACATTGCCGAGGAGGTGCCCATCTGGGAGCCGGATCTTTGCATCCAGTGCGGACAATGCTCGATTGTCTGCCCGCACAGCGTTATCCGTGCGAAGTACTACGATCGCACCCGGCTCGACGACGCACCGGAGGGCTTCAAGGCTGTGCCTATCAACGCGCGCGGCTACCCCGATTCGCGCTACACGCTGCAGGTCTACGTCGAGGACTGCACCGGCTGCGGCGTGTGCGTCGAGAACTGTCCGGCACATAGCCCCGACGACGCGAAGATCAAGGCAATCAACATGAAATCGCGGCTGGAGCATCTCGATGCGGAGCGTGCGAGTATCGCGTTTTTCGAGAAGCTGCCTTGGGCGGACCGCACGCGGGTCAACTTCGCGAACGTTCGCGGAATGCAATTCCTGCAGCCCTTGTTCGAATTCTCGAGCGCCTGCGCCGGCTGCGGCGAGACGCCGTACTTGAAACTCCTCTCGCAACTCTTCGGCGAGCGTCTGCAGATCGCCAACGCAACCGGCTGCTCGTCGATTTACGGTGGCAACCTGCCCACGACACCATGGACTTCCGGCCCCGACGGCCGCGGCCCGGCCTGGTCGAACTCGCTGTTTGAAGACAACGCCGAGTTCGGGCTGGGCTACCGCATGGCCATCGACAAGCAGACCGAAATCGCCGGCGGGCTGGCGCGGAAGTTAGCGCCGCAACTCGGCGAAGATCTGGTGCAGGCGCTCCTCGCGGCACCGCAGGCGACGGAGTCCGATTTCCTGGTCCAGCGCGACCGCGTGGCGGCGCTCAAGGCGAGGCTCGCAACCGCCGGCGATGCCGACGCCAAGAACCTGTTGGCGCTTGCCGATTTTCTGGTCCGCCGATCGGTGTGGATTGTGGGCGGCGACGGCTGGGCCTACGACATCGGCTACGGCGGGCTCGACCACGTTCTCGCCTCGGGCCGCAACGTCAACATTCTCGTGCTCGACACCGAGGTGTATTCCAACACCGGCGGCCAGGCCTCGAAGGCAACGCCTCTCGGCGCGTCGGCAAAATTCGCCGCAGCGGGCAGAAAGGTGCCGCGCAAGGACCTCGCGATGATGGCGATCTCCTACGGCAATGTCTATGTCGCGCAGGTGGCCATGGGCGCCAACAACGAGCAGGCGGTCATTGCGTTCCGCGAGGCCGAGGCACACGAGGGCCCGTCGCTGATCCTGGCCTACTCGCAGTGCATCGCACACGGCACCGACATGCGACACGGGATGAAGCAGGCGGCGCGGGCGGTCGCGAGCGGCCATTGGCCCCTGCTGCGCTTCGACCCGACCATGCGCAGCCGCGGAATGAATCCATTTCGTCTCGACTCGCCACGGCCGCGCATCCTGCTCGAGGAATACCGCAGTCGTGAGGTGCGCTTCAAGGTCCTCGAACAGACCCATCCCAGCGAGGCCCGGCACATGCTTCAACAAGCGCAACTTGTGGTCGAGGAGCGGTACAAGCTGTACGAGGACCTTGCTTCGCGCGACGGCAGCCGGTTCCATCCGCACTGGCAGGAGCTGTGACCATGGATCTTTCGACCAGGTACCTTGGGATGGAACTCAAGCATCCGATCATCGCGTCCGCCTCACCACTGACAGCGACCATCGATGGCATCCGGGCGCTGGAGGACGCGGGAGCCGCGGCCGTGGTCATGGCGTCACTCTTCGAGGAGCAGGTCCGAGCGGAAGACACCGCATACGCGATGTACACGGAGCACGGCTCCTACAGCCAACCGGAAACCGGGAGCTATTTTCCGCAACTGCACGATTACGATAGCGGCGTGTCGGGGCACCTCGAGACTCTGCGGCGCGCGGTCGAGGCCGTCGACATCCCGGTGATCGCGAGCCTCAACGCGGTGACCAGCGAGGGATGGGTCGACTATTCCGCCAGGCTCGAGCAGGCCGGCGCGGCGGCGCTCGAGCTCAACGTCCATTTCATCCCGGCCGATCCGGCCATGAGCAGCCAGGAGGTCGAGGCGCACTACGTCGAAGTCGTGCGCGCGGTAAAGCGCACGGTCAAGATTCCAGTCGCGCTGAAACTGTCCCCCTATTTCAGCTCGATCGGGCACATGGCGCACGACCTGGCAGGCGCAGGCGCCGACGGTCTGGTCCTGTTCAATCGCTTCTACCAGCCCGACGTTGACCTTGCCACGATGTCGGTCAGGTCGGACCTGCACCTCAGCACGAGCTATGAGACCGGGCTCCCGCTGCTGTGGATTGCGCTGCTTGCGGGGCGTCTCAACTGCTCGCTCGCAGCCACGAGCGGTGTCGAGGCGGCAGAACAAGTCATCAAGTATCTGCTGGTCGGCGCGGATACGGTAATGACGGCCTCGGCACTCCTGCGCCATGGTCCCTCCTACCTTCAATCGATGGTCATCCACCTTGTCGCATGGCTCGAGGAACACGGCTATCCATCAGTCGCGGCCATCCGCGGCCTCAAGAGCGTGAAGCAACTCGATGATGTTTCGGAACTGCTCCGCGCGCAATACATGCATCTGCTGACCGAGTACGTGCCGGGGAAGCTGGCGGCGTGAGAGTGAGTGCAACGCGCACCTTTTTCATGCGGCCACTCCTTTCACCGGATGTCCGGGCCATTACGCCGTCCGGCCACCCGCCACAGCGCGACCGCGCCCCGCATGCCCTCGCGACGGGCACACCGAAATCATTGGCCGAGGATCTCGTCGCTCTGCTTGGCGTTGCTCAGGTGCTCACACGAGCGATCGACCTTGTCCGCTACGCAACCGATGCAAGTCCCTATCGCCTCCTCCCAAAGGTCGTAGTGATTGCCCGTCATGCGGAGGACGTGCGCATGATCCTCGAGTATGCGCGACTGAAGCATGAAAGCGTGACGTTTCGCGCCGCTGGCACGAGCCTCTCGGGTCAGGCGCAGGGCGATGGCATCCTGGTGGACGTCAGGCGGCACTGGTCCGGTGTCAATGTCGAAGAAGCAGGGCGGCGCCTGCGGGCGCGCCCGGGCACGATCCTATCGCGCGCGAATCTCGCGCTTCACCGGCACGGCTACCGGCTCGGCCCCGATCCTGCAAGCGCATCCGCCTGCACGATCGGCGGCGTGATCGCCAACAACTCAAGCGGCATGTGTTGCGGCACGACGCAGAATTCCTATAAAACGCTGTCGTCACTCACCTTCATGCTGCCATCGGGCACGATGATCGACAGCGCGCAGCGCGATGCGGAGCGGCAATTCGCTGCCGCCGAACCCGCCCTCGCCGGCGGACTCATGCAGATCAAGCGCGAGATCGAATCGGATCCGGACCTTGTGGCGCGGCTGCGCAAGAAATTCAGTATCAAGAACACAACCGGCTACCATATGGAGGCATTCCTCGACGGCGCGACACCCCTGGAGATCTTTCGTCGCCTGGTGGTCGGTTCGGAGGGCACACTCGCGTTCATTTCGGAGGCGGTATTCGAGACGATCCGGGATGAACAATTCCGGTTGACGTCGTTCATGATCTTCCCCGACATGCACGCGGCATGCGCCGCGGTGAAGCCGTTCGTGGACCGGGGGGCCGCGGCAGTCGAGCTCGTGGATCGCGCGTCGCTGCGCGCGGTACAGGGCAAGCCCGGAGTGCCCGAACGCTGGAAGAATTTGCCCGCGGAAGCAACCGCGCTACTTGTCGAGTTCCGCGCGCCAAGCGAGGCCGCTCGTGACGAGGTCGAGCCTGCCGCGAATGCGACGCTGGCCGGGCTCAAATTGCTCGAGTCCGCGGAATTCACGAAGGACCCGGCTCTTGCCGCGCAGTTCTGGAACGTGCGCAGCGGTCTGCTTGCGTCGGTTGGGGGCGCGCGTCCCTCCGGCTCTTCGTTCATCCTCGAGGACGTTTGCTTCCCGCCGGAGCGACTCGCCGGCGGTGCGCTCGACCTGCAGGTGCTCTTCGCCAAGCACGGCTACGCCGGGGTCATCTTTGGGCACGCCTCGGCCGGCAACCTGCACTTTCTGATCACGCCGTTTCTCAACGACTCGAAGGATATCGCGCGCTTCGATGCATTCATGCGGGATGTCGTCGAGCTGGTCGTCGACAAATACGACGGCTCGCTCAAAGCCGAGCACGGTACCGGACGCAACATCGCGCCATTCGTGGAGCGGGAATGGGGCTCGAAACTTACGTCGCTGATGTGGAAGCTGAAGCGGCTCGCCGATCCGGAGAATATTCTCTCGCCAGGTGTGCTGTTGACGGAGGATCCGCAGGGCCATCTCAAGAACCTGCAGACCGCCCCTACGATCGAGGCGACGGTTGACAGATGCATTCAATGCGGCTTCTGCGAACCGGTATGCCCCAGCCGCAACCTCACGACGACTCCGCGGCAGCGGATCGCCCTGCGACGGGAGATGGCGCGGCAAGCGGAAGATTCACCGATACTCGCGGCAATTCTCGCGGACTACGACTACGACGCAATCCAGACCTGCGCGGGCGATGGCTCATGTGAGATTGCTTGTCCCGTGGACATCAATACCGGGGTATTGATGAAACAATTCCGCCGTCTCGAGCACGGCGCCCGCGCCGAGGCCGTCGCGGCAACGATTGCGAGACAGTTCGGCTCAGTAGAGCGTATCGCGCGCGTCGCGGTCGGCGGCGCGGGCGCGACTGCAAGACTTCTCGGGCACGGCGCGCTCACGGCGATGACCAACGGCGCGCGCGCGATCGTGAGCAAGGATCTAGTGCCGGGCTGGCTACCGAACATGCCCACCGCCGCCAGGGCGAGGTTGCCGCAAACGCAGCGCGATGGCGCCGCCGGCGTCTACTTCACCGCGTGCGTCAATCGGATCTTCGGCGAGATGCCCGGGCACGGGCATGAGCTCTCGCTGCAGCAGGCAATGGTCGCCGTCTCGGCGCGTGCCGGGATGCCGCTGTGGATTCCCGACGACATGGAGGGCCGCTGTTGCGCGACGATATGGCACTCGAAAGGCTACGAGACAGGCAACGCAATAATGGCGAATCGAACGGTGGAGAGTCTGTGGCATTGGAGCGAAGGCGGCCGGCTGCCAATTGTTTGCGACGCAAGCTCGTGCTCGCTGGGGATCACGAGCGAGGTTGTCGAGTATCTGTCTCCGCCAAATCGCGAGCACCACGCGCGATTGACAATCTTTGATTCCATCGCGTGGGCGCACGACCGGCTATTGCCAAAGTTGGAGGTCCGGCGCAAGGTCGCATCGGCCGTTGTGCATCCAAGTTGCTCGGCCAATCATCTCCAGCTCGGCAAAAAGCTGCATGCGCTCGCGGCCGCGATGGCCTACCGGGCGGTTACGCCCGATGCTGTCGGTTGCTGCGCCTTCGCCGGCGACCGTGGCTTCCTTCACCCCGAGCTCACGCGATCGGCCACGGCGGAGGAGGCGGCGGAGGTCCGCGCAGGCGAGTTTGATGCCTATCTAGGCAGCAATCGCACCTGCGAGATGGGCATGAATCTCGCGACTGGCATGAACCACAGGTCGTTTGTCTACCTGCTTGAGGAAGTGACGCGTCCCACAGCGAGGTCGCTCGCCTAGTACTTCCCGTGTTGTTTGTAGATGTAGTTCGTCAGCTCCACCTGCTGCAGGCTCATGCGATGCATGATGCCGTGCACTACCCGGAAAATTGCGCGCATGACTTGGTAGACGATGCGTGGCTGGCTGTCGAGCAGCTTCTCGAGCGCTTGCCGCTCGAGGTTCAGCACCCGCGCCGGGCCGAGCGCTCGGAGCGCTGCGTAGTGCGGCCGACCATCCATGAAGGCGAGCTCGCCGACGAGATCGCCTTTGGTCAGCACGTTGAGGTTGAGCCAGTCGCCGCCGGGGTGCTCGCGCTTCGACACGGCGATCGTGCCGCTCACGATGATATGGAGCTCGGCGTCGCTGCGCCCCTCTTCCGCGAGGATTTCGTCGTCCGCGAGCTCGCGTATCGTCATCGACTCGGCGAGGATTGCGCACTGCTCGGGGGTGAGCTCCGCGGCAAGTTTTGAGTCGCGCAAGAGCTGGATTTTCGTCGCATCAACCATCGAACCGATCCTTGCTGCCGGATGTCCTCAGGATGCTCGCGTCGGCCCCATCGGCTTTTGATGTAGATCAAACGCGGCGTGACTACGACGCACCAAGGGCTTGCGGACGTTCCCGGCGCCGGTTTGATCCATATCAATAGTCTCGGCACGTTTTGCGCCGACATTGGCGGAAGCCGCCTCCGGAAGGAGATGGTCCCGGAGGGAGATATGAAAATCATCGTTGCTGTCGTTGGAATCATGCTCATGTCCAGCGGCGCCGCCGTCGCGCAGCGCATCGAGATGGGCGCCGGCCACTTGAACCGCGACGGCAAGGCCTTTCATTACTGGGATAAGCAGAAGGAAATTCCCGCCGTGTGCGCGCGCTGCCACGCCGCCGAGGGCGTGCCGCAATATCTCAAGCAAGGCACCAACACCCCGGCGCCTCATGTGAAGAATGCGTATGCCTGCAGCAACTGCCATTCGGACCTGCTGACCTACGAACGCCACAAGGTGCCGCAGGTGAGCTTCGCGAGCGGCCTGACGCTCGACAGCGGCGACAACACCATGAACCTGTGCATGACCTGCCATCAGGGGCGCGAGTCGACGGCGAGCGTGAACAAGGCGATCGCGAACAGGGATCTGGACACGCCCGATCCCAAGCTCGCGTTCATACATGTGCACTATTTCCCGGCGGGCGCGACGATCTTCGGTACCCAGGCCAAGGTGGCTTACGAGTACGCGGGCAAGTCCTATGCCGGACGCTTCAATCACGTCGCAGGCATGAACACCTGCACCTCGTGCCATGAGCCCCATCAGGGCGCATTGCGTGCCGAGAAATGCGCGGCCTGCCATCAGGGCGCGAGACCGCAAGGCAAGTCGAAAGAGATCGAAAGCCAGAAGCTCGAGCTCTACGGCGCGATCCGGCAGTACGCGCGCACTGTGGGCGGCTCGGCCATCGCGTTCTCTCCGGAAGCGTTCCCGTACTGGTACACGGACACCAACGGCAACGGAAGCGTGGATCCCGGGGAGCTCAAGCCCGACAACGGCTACAAGGCGTACACGCCGCGGCTGCTGCAGGCGGTCTACAACTACACGTTCCTGCTGCGCGATCCGGGCGCGGCCTATCACAACGGCCGCTATGCCGGGCAGCTGGTGCACGACTCGCTCGAGAGCCTCGCGCA